>Ga0207828_100055_pt1 | contig 181694 bp, 159 predicted proteins | sample TtaePargueraPR_11_FD_187276 | JGI IMG/M metagenome (GOLD analysis project Ga0207828, IMG submission 187276) | Aerobic enrichment media microbial communities from Bioluminiscent Bay, La Parguera, Puerto Rico - Tt and P2 (3) (SPAdes) | ecosystem: Environmental > Aquatic > Marine > Unclassified ... | reverse complement strand
TTGGAGTGCCCCCAATTTCGTAGACACATGTACTAATAAGCGGCGGTATAAGCGCTGGGTGTAAGGCCACCCAGCGTCATGTGGCGCCTTGTATGGGGGTAGTACTCATCCAGATAGTAGCGAACCTCTGCTGCCATCTCGTCCCGTGAGAGCATTCCCAGCGGGTGGGTCCACTCCTTCTTGAGTGACGCAAAGAAGCTCTCTGCGCAGGCATTGTCCCAGCAGTTGCCCCGCCGGGACATGCTGATCGTGATGTTCCGGTCATTCAGCCATGTCATGACATCCTCGTTACGGTATTGCGTGCCCTGATCCGAATGGAAGAGCAGGCCAGCGCCGGTCGGCTCCTGTTTCTTCCAAGCGTGCTCCAGTGCAGCCACGACCAGTTGCGCGCTGTTGATCGGACTCATGGCCCGACCCACGATCTGTCGTGTTCCCAGGTCCATGACAATAGCCAGATAAAGCCAGCCCTCATGGCAGCGAAGCTGCGTAATATCTGATACCCAGGCTTGGTTGGGCCTGCCGGGCAGGAACTCGCGGTTCAGCAAATTGGGCAGCACCGGCAGGGACGATCGGCCACGACGATATCCTGGCTTCAGGGCCGTACAAGACCGGTATCCGGCCCTCTGCAGAAGCCGTTGAACTTGGTTCTGACCACAGCAGAAGCCGGCATCCTGTGCTTCCCGCCACAGCTTTCTGTAGCCCGGAACGCCATGTTGAAGGCGAGCGCATTGCAACAGGAAGGCTGTGAGGGCCTGATGGCGTACCTGTTGTGGCCCATGTTGCTGCTGGCGTTCCCGCCAGCGGTAATAACCCGATCGAGAAACGCCGAGTACTTCACATACGATCACTAGAGGCCACCGCTGATCGCGGTGGGCCTCGATGAAGGCAAATTTCACTTGCCGTGTCTGATGAAGTACTCGTCCGCCTTTTTTAGAATATCGTTCTCCAGCTGTGCTCTCTTCAGCTGTTTCTTCAGTCGCTTCACTTCACGCTCCAGATCCTGAACACTTTTTTCAGGGCCTGGATCGGAAAGCGCTTTACCGCGTGAACTATTGTCCATGACCCACTCCTTTCGCCAACGACTGAGGGTATTGGGATGAACACCAAGCCGAGCAGCGAGCGAGGCCTGGGTTTGAGGTGAGGAGAGCGAGGCCTGTACGGCCTCACGTATAAATGCTTCGGTATAGCGTGGACTATTCTTGAACTTCATGACACCTTCTCCTAAAAAAAGGTGTCTACTTTTTTAGGGCCGCTCCATAGGGCCGCTCCAGCTATTCACACCTCCCCATTCACCACTTACAAATCACCATTCACCACAAAGCTACTCATCCGGCCAAACGAGGTGGCGCGGTACGCGGCCTTTGGCATCGAACGCGACGCCCTCGGCACGCAGCTTTTCGTGCTGGCGTGCCGCGCCGCCGTGGTCAGCCAGTTTGAGTGACGCGGCAATGACACGATGCCAGGGTAGCTGATGCCCCTCAGGCAAGTGGCGCATGGCCGACCCCACCATGCGCGGCGTGGCCCCTTCGGTCATCTTAGCGATGCGCCCATAGGTCGTGACTCGCCCTGCCGGAATCTGATCGACGATGGTGTAGATCTGTTCGAGCAGTTCGGGGCGTGGCATGGCGACCTCGTTAGCAGGTGTCGATTTTAGAGTGCTTCGACGAGCTGATCGATGGCTTGGAAGGCTTCTTTCAGCGCGGTATCGCGGTGAGCATCGCCCATGTTCAGGCCTTCTGCAAACACCACCTCCACATCGCTGATGCCCATCAGGCCTAGCATGGTTGTCAGGTGCGGCGTTTGGCTATCGAACTCGGTGCCTGCGTACTGGCCCCCACGCGCGGCCAGAATGATGGCCCGTTTGCCTTCGATCAGCCCCTGAGGGCCGTTTTCGGTGTAGCGGAACGTTTCACCGGCGCGCAGCACGCGGTCGAACCAGGCTTTCAACTGGGAAGGAATGCCCAGGTTATACATCGGTACCGCCAACACCAGCACATCGTTAGCGCGCAGCTCTGCCAGCAGCTCATCCGAGTGGGCGGCCAGCGCCTGCTGCTCGGCGGTGCGCTCGTCAGCAGGCGTTTGCCAAGCGCCCAACTCTTCGATGGCAAGGTGCGGCAGCGCGTTGGCAACGACATCGCGATGGGTCACCTTGACGCCCTCGCGTGCCGCGGCCTGCTGTTGAAAATGGCTCGCTAACGCGTTGGACTGGCCGTTATCACCTAAAATGGAAGACGTCACTAATAGGGCATGGGTGGTCATGGAAACTCCTTAAAAATCAGTGGGAAGGTTAAGCGCTATTCTACGTCGCTTTTCGGTGAGCAAAAGCGCAACGTTTTCCGAGTTACATTCGACAAAATCGAACTATTCACCCATGAAAAAGCCCCACGCGTGGCTGCTTGAATCGCAGCAACGCGTGGGGCGGATGACGACTAACAGGCAGATACGTGGCTATTTCTTAGTCGGCCAGGCGTTCGGATCTACTTTGTTCGCCAGTTTCGGAAACTGGTTGGGGTCGAAGACCGGCTCTTTACCCGCTTTGAGCTGGATGTCGTAATCTTTGAACAGCGCAAAAGCGATGGGCGATAGCAGCAGGATCGCCACGAGGTTGATAATCGCCATCATGCCCATGGAGAGATCGGCAAAATTCCAGATGGCCCCCAGGCTTGCCACCGAACCGACCATGATCATGCCCAGCACGGCGACGCGATACACCATCACCGCCAGGGGCGCACGACGGCCTGCCAAGTACTCGATATTGGATTCGCCGTAGGAGTAGTTGGCAATTACCGAGGTGAAGGCAAATAGTAAAATGGCGATGGCAATGAACATACCGCCCCAGTCACCCACATGGCTAGACAGCGCCATTTGCGTGAGCTGTATGCCGTTATTCTCTTCACCCGCCAGAAGCTCAGGGCCTGCCATGATGATGATGGCCGCCGTCGCGGTACAGATCACCAGGGTGTCCAGAAAAACGCCCAGCATTTGAATGAAGCCCTGAGCCGCCGGGTGATCCGGACGGGTGCTGGCGGTCGCTGCCGCGTTAGGCGCCGAGCCCATGCCCGCTTCATTGGAGAACAGTCCGCGCTGAATCCCGTTCATGATCGCCTGAGAAATCGCATAGCCAACCGCTCCACCTGCTGCCTGCTCGATACCAAACGCGCTCTGCACGATCGTCATGATGGCCGCGGGCAGGTCGCTGATATTAAGCGCCACCACGACCAGCGCCAAGATCAGGTACAGCAGCGCCATCAGCGGCACCACCAGCTCGGCGACTTTGGCAATCGATTTCAGACCACCGAAGATGATCGGCGCAACGATGGCCATCAAGACGAGCCCCATGGCCCAGGTGGGAATGGCAAACGCCTGCTCCATGGCCTGCGCGATGGAGTTGGCCTGCACGCTGTTGAACGCCAACCCAAACGCAATGATCAGGCAGATCGAAAACAGCACCGCTAACCAGCGCAGGCCCAAACCGCGCTCGATATAGCGCGCCGGGCCACCGCGGAAAGTATTGTCGCCATGGTCGGTCTTGTACGCCTGGGCCAGCGTGGACTCCACGAAGCTGGTCGCCATGCCGACCATGGCCGTCATCCACATCCAAAAAATAGCCCCTGGGCCACCAAAATAGATGGCGACCGCCACACCCGCCAAATTGCCCGTACCGACGCGGGCAGCCAGACTGGTCGAGAGCGCCTGAAACGACGAGATCCCGCCGTTGGCTTGCCGCGAGCCGCGCAGCAGCTTGAACATATGACCGAAATAGCGAATCTGAATGGCGCGGGTCATGACCGTAAAATAGAGGCCAGCGCCGATGAGCAGGTAAATCAGTACACTGCCCCATAACAGCCCGTTGCCGCGATCCACCATCGCGGTCAACAGAGGAGGAAGAGTAACATCCATACGAAACACGCCTTTTTGAAACAATGAAGGCGCATCATTCTTCATGGCTGCACCAAAATGGCAAGAAAAAGGGCAAATTTCTTGTCTAGCAGTCGTAATCACTGCTGGATGACTCAAGGCAACTCGCGAGACGCTGCCAGCCACGCCCACACGTCTGCGGCTTCGTCGCTGACTTGGCGCTTGCTGGGCCGCACCAACCAGAAACGCTCATCGCTGGGTACACTCATATCGAAGGGGGCCACCAAATCCTCACGCTGCTCCAACAGTCGGTGATGCGTGAGCGCCACCCCACCGCCCTGGCTAGCGAGCGCTAGCGTCATCACCTGATTATCGCAGGTGAGGGAGCGACATTCGGACTCTAGATGGGCTATTCCCGCCGCTTGCAGCCAACCAGGCCACCCAACGCCAAAGCCCACCGCGTGTAACAACGTATGCCCGGCCAAATCTGCAGGCACGTTGAGCGAGCGCGCCAGCGCAGGGGCGCACACGGGCAGCAAGTGCTCGTCGCCCAGCGGCAACATCTCGAGCCCACTCCACTCACCCCGACCATAGCGAATCTCGATGTCGGCCCCTTCAGGCCCAAAGTCGTCGGGCCAAATCGCGCTGACCAAGCGCAGCAAAATCGTTGGTTTCTGTCGATGCAGGGCCACGAGCCTTGGCGCGAGCCAAGATTGTTGGATCACCGGCGTAGCGCGCAGCGTCACCGGTCGTTCGCTGGTAATACCAAACACTTCCGACGTCCCTTCACTGATGCGTGAAAACGCATCGTGAATGCTGGGCAGCCACGCTTGACCTGCCGGGGTCAACGAAAGGCTGCGCGCGTGGCGAACGAACAGCTTTTGCCCCAGGCGATCCTCCAGCAGCCGAATGCGCTGGCTGATGGCCGCCTGGGTCACGCCCAGCTCATTACCCGCCGCCGTAAAGCTTAGGGTTCGGGCGGCGGACTCAAACGCTTGTAGCCATAACAGCGGAGGGAGTGAGCTCATGGGAAAGCAACCTATAAGTTAAACAGGGTCTTTGGGGCCAAATTCATCGTTTGTCACTGCGCAAGGGACTCCGCATCCTAATACTCAGATCGTGTGTTACGTCACCCATTCTCAGCGAGGTTTCTATGTCCAGCGCACTAGCCACAACGGAAAAGCGTTCAGCCCCTCAAATGAGCGAACTCATGCCGTATGACCACGGCCCGGCACTCAAGGACGCCACGCTCACCGACAGCGGCCTTTCGCTAACGTGGCAAGACGGTACGCAAACGACGCTACCTCTGTTGTGGTTTCGTGATCACTGCGCTTGCCAGGCGTGTCGCCACCCGCAAACCCGCGAGCGCCTCTACCTACCGCTAGACGATATCGAACAAGCGCCCAGCGTTACCTTGGCCGATGGTCATCTCTATCTTCAGTGGCACGACGGGCATGACAGCGTCTTTCATAGCGGCTGGCTTTACCAGCGCCGCCCCGAGGCGACTCGCGTCTCATCCCTGCCGAATCCGACGCCGTGGCGCGATGACTTTTTCCCAGAGCGCGTTCGCCATGCCGATTTCATGACCCCGGCAGGGGAGAAAGCCTGGCTGACTGCCCTGCTACGCGACGGTTTGGCGTTGATCACTGACGCACCGCTGGTGGAAGAGGAAGTTAGCCGCCTTGCCGAGCGAATTGGCCCGCAACGCACCACCAATTTCGGCGGGCGATTCAACGTGCGCTCCAAGCCCAACCCTAACAACGCAGCCTACACCGCCGTAGGCTTGCCGCTGCATATCGACCTACCCAACTGGCAGCAGCCGCCGGACATTCAACTGCTCTACTGCTTGCAAAACGACGCCAGCGGCGGTGAGTCACTGTTTGCCGACGGCGCCCGGGTCATCGATGCGCTACGCGAACAGGACCCTGAGGCACTCGCCATTCTGAGTGAGACCCCCATCGACTTCCGGTTTCAAGACAACCATCACGATATCGCCTTCAAAGCTCCGGTGATCACCTTGGATAGCCAAGGCGAGCTGATGGAGATACGCCTCAATAATTGGATACGCGATACGCTCCATTTGCCGGCCGAAAAAATGACGGCTTGGTACCGGGCCTACAAAGTACTGTGGCAACTCTTCCACAGCGAGGCGCATCAGTTGGAGTTCACACTAACACCGGGCCAGATGGTGGCGTTCGATAACCGTCGCGTACTCCACGGCCGCCGGGAGTTCGATCCTAATAGCGGTGCTCGCCACCTTCAAGGCACCTACCTAGACCGGGACATGCTGGCCTCGCGCCTGCGTGTTCTTGCCCGTACGACCGCACCATCACAATAACCCTAGCAAGGAGACCCTCCTCCATGACACGTTCACTTCGTCCTTTCGTTGCGACCATTACCCTGGGCCTAGCAGGCGTTACTACCCAAGCCGCCGTCGCCGATGACGCCACGCTAGATTTCGGCGTTCCCGCTTGGCCTGGCATTACCGTGAAAACCGAAATCGCCGAGCAGCTCCTTAACCCGCTGGGCTACGACACTCAAACCCATGAAATTGGCCTGCAAGTGATCTATCAAGGCCTGGAAAGTGGCGACGTCGACGCCTTTCTAGGCGCTTGGCTTCCTGCGCAAAAAGAGATGTTCGAGCCTCGCAAAACCTCCGGCGTCATCAGGGACATCGCCAACAACGTCGATGGCGCGCAGATGACCCTGGCCGTTCCAGCGTATTTACATGAGCGCGGTATTCGCAGCTTTGCCGATCTAGACGCGCACCGTGACGAGTTCAATGGCCAAATTCATGGTTTTGGCGCAGGATCGGCCGCCAGTGAAATTCTACATAACGCCATCGATAACGATATCTGGGGCCTCGGCGACTGGCGCTTGGTGGATACCAGCGAAGTGGGCATGCTCTCTGCAGCACAAGATGCCATTTCCAGAGAAGAAGCCATCGTTTGGGTCGGTTGGACGCCCCACTGGATGAATCTCGAACTCCCCATGCGCTACCTGGAAGACCCGGAAAACCTGTTTGGTGAGAACAACGGCGAAAGCGACGTACGTACCCTGCTGCGCAGCGACTACGCTGATGCCCACCCGGCGCTGGTCACCTTTTTCGAGCAGTTCAGCTTTACCGCCGAGGAACAGAGCTGGATGATCCAAGCCTTCGGTCAAGAAGAGCGTGACCTCGCCGAGGTGGCTCAGCAGTGGATCAACGACAACCCCGAACGCATAGAGGCCATGCTGGCCGATGTCACGACCGCCGAGGGTGATGCCGCTTGGCCCGTCATTGAAGCGCGCCTACAGTAACGCGCTCGTTCACCCCACCGCCGCAGTGGCGTATGCTAACGCTCTTTTGCCAGATAGGCGGTGGGGATGGAATGTCACGAACGTTGCTAAAAGGGCTAGGCTTACTGATCACGCTGGTGATACTGGGCGTGATGTGGCGCTACCTGCAGCAGCAAGGGCTGCTGACTCAGGCGCAGCTCGAAGCACTCACTACCACCATTAGCCAGTGGCAGCGTGCCCCCTGGATGTTTGCCGCCGTCATGGCCGTCTATACCGGTTCGCTGTTAGTGATGTTTCCGCTAAGCCTGCTGGTCGTGTTGACCGGCCTGCTGTTTGGCCCGGTATGGGGATTGGCTTACGCTACGTTGGGCACGCTGAGTTCGTCGGTGGTGTCTTACTGGGTGGGCCACTGGCTGGGGCGAGATGCCCTCATGCGCTACGGTGGCCGCCACCTACGCGGCCTTTCCGGCTATCTCTCCCAACGCGGCATTCGTACGATGACGGTGATCAACCTGCTGCCGCTGGCTCCCTTCACGCTCACCAATATGTTGGCCGGGGCGTTTCATCTCAATTTCCGCGACTACATGATCGGCTCGACGCTGGGCATCGTGCCGGGACTGGCCGCCGTCATCCTGCTCGGCAGCCAGCTAGGGGCGCTGTTCACCGCTGCCTCACAACAAGAGTTGGTGCTGGCCGTGGCAGGCGTGGTCGTCGGGGTGGGCCTACTCTGGCTACTCAAGCGCGTGGCCACCGCTCGGACGAGCCGTCCTCGAAACGACGGCTAGCCTCTCGCTTGCATCACTTGGGCTGACGCTCGTGGGTCTGATGCGTCGTGTGATGTTTCGCTAGCACCTCGGCATAAAAGTGCGCCACCGCGGCGGCAAACTTGCCGATATCGTAGTCAGCGGCGAACGCTTTGGCTTGATCGCCGAGGGTTTCGCGCAACGCGTCATCCTCGACCAGTTCCACCACTCGCTGCCCCCACTTCTGGCGGTTTTGCGGCGTCTTGAAGCCGTTGTGGCCATCGCGCACCACGTCATCGATACCGCTCGAGCGTACGGCGACCACCGGAAGCCCAGCGGCCATGGCCTCTAGAATCACCATACCTTGTGTTTCCGAGGTAGAGGCAAACACGAACACATCGCCTACGTGATAGTAGAGTGCCATCTCTTCTGGCGGCACGGCCCCCACCAAGGTGACCTGTGCTTCCAAACCCAGCGTGTCGATCTGTGTTTGGATCGCTTGTCGGTCCGGGCCGTCGCCGACCAACAGCAAGCGTAGGCTGGTCTTTCCCTGGCGCTTCAACTCTGCCAACGCTTCCAGCATGAAGCCGATGTTCTTCTCTTTGCTGATGCGAGAAACGCTTACCAGCACCGTATCGTCGACCGCGATAGCCAACTGCTGGCGAAGCGACGCCACGGCCTCCTCGTCGGCATCGGCAAAGCGTGCCGCGTCGATCCCCGTGGGCTGCACCAGCGTCGGCGTCTTGACCCCGATCATGCGCAGGTACTCCTCTGCCGAATAGGTCGGCACGATGACCCCCTGGCAACGATTGGAGAAGCGCTTGATCAAATAGTGAGAGATCAGGTTGCGAAATAGTGCCCCCGGCAGCGGTACGAAGTGGGCGTAGTGCTCCAAGCGCGTGTGGTAGGTATAGATGACCGGCGCCTTCAAACGACGCCCCATCCACAGCCCCATCGACCCCAGCCAGAACGGGTGATGCACATGGATCACGTCGGGCTTGAACTCACGCAGGCAGCGGCGAAAGCGCGCGCTGAACGGATTGGTCAAGCGAAACTCGCGCTTCTCGCCAAACGCCATCAGCGTGGGTACCCGCAGGATGGTGTCATCGTCCTGCCACGACTCCCGGTAGCGCGGTACCAGCAGCTGCACCCGATGTGAGAGATCGCCAAGACCCTGGCGCAGCCGCTCCACCGATACCGACACGCCGGAAACGAACGGGAAGTAGTTGTTCGACACCATCGCCACTCGTAAACTTTTTTCCAGATAGGGCGTGGGGTCGATATCGAAGTCGGGATAGTAGTCGCGCTCCTCGAAAATCAGCCGGTAAAGCCGCATGGCCAACAGTGTCAGCAGCCCGACGATCAGCAAGAACCGCGGATAGCTGACGTAGAAGAAGGCGTAAATCGTCGACCCCACGCTGCTCAGCATGCGCCACCAGCCGGGGAGGTCGACGTTCAATCGCACCGGCGAGATGCCCACGCTGTCACCGGCCACCTCGACGACGACGTAATGATGAAAACTCTCATCGGCATCCAGCAGCAGGCCGCCCGCGCCGCCGGTGGTCACGTACGTCACCCCGTTGACGGTTTGCTGGGCGTATAGCGAGAGATTCGCGGAAAACACCGTATCGACCCCATAGCGCTCGGCCAAACGCATGATGCCTTCAGCAAGCCGGGGATCGTTGAGGTAGTTATCTTCTTCGAACAGCGGGGCATCCTGAATGACGTTATGCAGTGGCAGGCCCACGAACACGAACCGATGGGCCGCGTCAGAGGCGGCTAGCTCGCGCTCCAGCCAATCCAACTGCCAGGAAGTCGACGACTTGCCGGTACCATCTAGAAAAATGAAGTGGCTGTTGCCCGCCACGAACGCATAGAAATGCGGGCCAAAGTAGTCGTAAAACAGGTAGCTGCCGAAATCGCTGTCTTCATTATCGCCGTAGGTCAAGAGATAAGGCATGTCGAGCAGTTCGAGGCTGTGATAAATCGCCTGATAACTCTCCTGCTGGCCGCCACTCACCGCATTGCCCGCCGACACCATGAAATCGATATCGCCCTGGTTGAGCAGCGGAACGATCTCGTCTTGAAAGACATTTACCGAGTTATTGATGTTGCCCACCACCGCAAAGCGGTAGGCATCTCGGCCTGCTAGTCGGTCGCGTACCTCGGCGACTTCTACGGTATGCAGCGATTCGAACTCGGGTTCGGCCACGTAGAGCCACACTTGGTGAATGATCAACCCCGCCACCAGCGCAAGGTTCAAAACGAAAAACAGCCTCAACCAGCGCTGGCGGGAGAGGCGAAAAAGGCGTCGAGGCATGTAGAGGCGCTTATCTCAAAGAGTCATTCGGTGGCTGTGACTAAAGCGCGGCACAGCCGTTCAAGGTGGCCAGCAAGCGGCGCGAACCACCCTGCTCACGATGCTCACCTAACCACACCCCTTGCCACGTGCCAAGGGCCAAGCGGCCATCGCGTACCGCAAGGCTGAGCTGAGTGCCCAATAGACTAGACGCCACATGGGCGGGCATGTCGTCGGGGCCCTCTAACGTATGCTGAAAGTAGCTCAGTCCTTCTGGCACCAAACGTCGCATGAAAGCATCCAGATCATGGCGCACGTCCGGGTCGGTGTTCTCGTTGAGCGTCAACGACGCGGAGGTATGCATGAGCTGTAGATGCAAAAGCCCCTGATGGCACTCCGCCAAACAGGGCAGTGCTCTGGCGATCTCATCAGTAATCAAATGAAAACCGCGGGACATTTCCGGCAAGTGAATCTCTTGTTGATGCCACATAAACACTCCTTTGTTATATGCATTGTCAGAGGATACGTTAACAGACATACCATAGCCTATTTCCACTACCTGCCGAACAGTACCAAGAGGACCGCGTGGCGTGGTGCCACCTACCCTGATAAATTGAGCGCTGTGATGGTCTGACATTAAAAGGAGCGAGATGATGACATCCGTATGGCGGCCAAGGAGCATGGCCATGCTGGCAACCCTGGCCGTGACCGGCACATTCTTGATGGGTTGCACCGGCATTCCCGATGGCACGGAACCGGTGACTGACTTCGAGCTCGAGCGCTATCTGGGCGAGTGGTACGAAATCGCTCGCCTGGATCACTCCTTCGAAGAGGGACTAGACTGCGTCACCGCTACCTACAGTAGGCGCGACGATGGGGGCGTCAAGGTGATCAACCGAGGCTACGACCTGGAAGAACGCGCCTGGGACGAAGCCGAAGGTCGCGCCTACTTCATCGATGACGCGAGCGTTGGACGGCTGAAAGTCAGTTTCTTCGGCCCGTTTTACGGCGGTTATAACGTTCTCGAACTCGACGATGACTACCAGTGGGCGTTGGTGGCAGGCCCTAACCGAGACTACCTGTGGATTCTGGCACGCACCCCCACGTTAGCAGGCGACGTGGAGCAGCGCCTTCGCCAGCGCGCCGCCGAGCTGGACTTCCCCACCGATGAGCTGATCGACGTCGTGCAGGATCGAACCTGCCCGGGCCGCTAACGGACCCACGTTAGCCATTGGGCAAGGCGGGCACACGGCCCGCTATTTCTCGCTGTAAGAAGTCGATCAACGCGCTGATCCTTTCCGGCACATGGCGGCGATGCTCGAACACGGCGTAAAAGTCAGCGCGTATGCCCTGCCACTCCGGTAGCAGCGTTTGCAACGTCCCACTGGATAGATGCTCGTTCACATCCCACCAGGAACGCAGCATCACACCGTGGCCATCCAGCGCTAAGCGGGTAATGACCTCGCCGTCGTTACTCGCCAATGGCCCCCTGACCTTCACGGCCTGGCGCTGCTGGGATTGCCGGTGCTCGAAGCGCCATAGCGGGAAGTCGCTATCGTTTTCACGAATCACCAGGCAACGGTGCTGGGTAAGATCGCTCGGAGCCTTCAGCGGCGGCATTTTGTTCATATAGCTAGGCGCAGCGCACAAGACGCGGCGGTTGGGTAGGATACGCTTGGCGACGAGGCGTGAATCCGGTGGCTCGCCAATACGGATGCCGACGTCAAAGCCGTGATCGCTCAAATTGAGGGGAAAGTTGGTCAGCTCAAGCCAGCTCTCCACGCCTGGGTGCTCGGCGCAAAACCGCGATAGCAGCGGCGCGATATGCCGCCTGCCAAAGCCGAAGGTCGCGTTGACCCTCAGCCGACCACTTAGGCCTTGGTTCGCGGTCTCGCTGAGTGAGCTTTCGAGCGTTTGTAACTCCTCCAGAATGAGACCACCTTGAGACAGGTAGCGCTCGCCTTCGAGAGTAAGCGTCAGCCGGCGCGTCGTGCGCGCCGCCAGCGTCACCCCCAGCCGAGCCTCTAGCTGCTTCAAACGTTTACTCACGGCTGAGAGAGACAGCCCAAGCTCGCGAGCAGTGGCGGTCAAGCTTCCCGCTCGCGCTAGCTGCTGAAAAAAGGCGATGTCATCCAGCATCATGGGATTATTCACTTTTAGGCAACAATAGCTTGCATAATAGCCTGATTATCTCGTCGCCAACAGGCGCTACACTCCTACTAAGCAATCACACTCCATCCTTTCCGCAACATCCAACCACATAAGGATCTTCCATGGCCCATCGTATTGCAGTCATCGCTGGCGACGGTATCGGTACCGAAGTGATGCCCGAAGGTATTCGCGCGCTGGAAGCCGCCGCCAAGCGCTTCAATATCGACCTGGCGTTCACCACCTTCGAGTTCGGCAGCTGTGACTACTACTTGGAACACGGCAAGATGCTGCCCGACGACTGGTTCGACCAGCTCAAAGGGTTCGATGCACTGTTTTACGGAGCCGTGGGCTGGCCAGACAAAGTGCCCGACCATATTTCGCTATGGGGCTCGCTGCTGCAGTTTCGTCGCCAGTTCGACCAGTACATCAACCTGCGCCCCTGCCGATTGATGCCCGGCATCAAAAGCCCGCTAGCGGGCCGCAAGCCCGGCGACATCGACTTTTACGTCGTGCGCGAAAACACCGAGGGCGAGTACTCGAGCGTCGGCGGCAAGATGTATGAAGGCACCGAGCGTGAAATCGTTATTCAGGAAACGGTGATGAGCCGTACCGGCGTTGATCGCGTACTGAAGTATGCCTTCGACCTGGCACAAACCCGCCCACGTAAAAAGCTCACCTCGGCCACGAAGTCCAACGGCATCTCCATCACCATGCCCTACTGGGACGAGCGCGTGGCCGAGATGGCCAAGCAGTACCCAGAGATCGCGGTGGATAAATTCCATATCGACATTTTGACCGCCAACTTCGTGCTGCATCCGGACTGGTTCGACGTGGTGGTGGGCAGCAACCTGTTTGGCGATATTCTCTCCGACTTAGGCCCTGCCTGCACCGGCACCATTGGGGTCGCCCCCTCGGCCAACATCAACCCAGAAGGCAAGTTCCCCAGCCTTTTCGAACCGGTACACGGCAGCGCACCGGACATCGCCGGTCAAGGCATTGCCAACCCTATCGGCCAAATTTGGTCTGGGGCGATGATGCTGGAGCACCTGGGCTATAAGGAGGCGGGCGACGCGATGGTCGAGGCCATTGAAGCGGTGCTGAGTAAGGGCGATAGCCAAGTGCTCACCCGCGACGTGGGCGGCCAGGGCACGACCGAAAGCCTCGGTAACGCCATTGCCGAGCGGATTCGCGGTTGATTCTTCTATAAAAGCGTTCGTTAACGAACAACGCCTCGCTGGCAGCGAGGCGTTGTGCGTTTCAAGCGTCGATTAGTTTGCCAGTTTGGCAGCAATCTCAGCGACATGTTTGCCCTGGAAGCGGGCAATTTTCAGCTCGCGGTCATCCGGCTGGCGGGAACCATCACCACCGGCCAGCGTCGCAGCGCCATAGGGCGTACCGCCGCTGACTTTCGAAATATCGAACTGCTCTTCGATGCCGTAGCCAATGGGCACGATGACCATGCCGTGGTGAGCCAACGTCGTCCAGGTAGAGGTAATGGTCATCTCATCGCCGCCGCCAGTGCCGGTCGACGTGAACACGCTCGCCACTTTGCCGCGCAGCGCGCCGTTGGCCCACAGGCCGCCGGTTTGATCGAGGAAGGTGCGCATCTGACCCGCCATGTTGCCAAAGCGCGTCGGCGTGCCGAAGATGATGGCATCGTAATCCGACAACTCCTGAGGTGTGGCTTCCGGCGTGGTGAAGTCCTGCTTGCCGCCAGCGTTTTTGAACGCCTCCTCCGGCATGGTTTCAGGCACACGTTTTACCGTCACTTCGACACCGTCAACTCCCTTAGCGCCTTCGGCCACCGCGGCAGCCAGTGTATCGATATGGCCATACATGGAGTAATACAGCACCAGTACCTTCGTCATAACGCACTCCTTTGGACTTGCATTCGAGCATTGGACAGGTTGCCCGTCGAGGGCAATGAAAACTCACTAAACCATAGCCTAGTCAAACGTAGAGAAAAGCGAATGTTTTCGATGCTCCGCATCGATTTCATCGACGTGCCGACCTTGCGCTTTTGCCACTTCGGCACTAATTTTTCTTGTATCGTATTTACGGTATATTTCATTCACGTATAACGCCAAGGAGTCCGGCATGACGATTTTCGAAGCACTTCGCAAAGATCACGACATCCAGCGAGACCTGCTGGCCCGCTTGGTAGAGACCCATGGCGATAGTGAAGAGCGCGATACCCTCTATCAACAGGTACGTGCCGAACTGAAATACCACGCCAACGCGGAAGAGAGAGCGCTTTACATCCCCATGATGGACATCGATCTCACCCAAGAAAAAGCGCGCCACAGCGTGGCGGAGCATCATGAGATCGACGAGCTGATCGAACTGCTGGACGACACCGACTATAGCGCCAGCCACTGGCTCACTCACGCTAAGCAGCTTCAACACTTGGTGACGCATCACTTGGACGAAGAGGAGCAGGAAGTTTTTCAACTGGCAGGCCGCGGCCTCCAAGAGAACCAGAAATCCTCTCTGGCCAAAGAGTATCAGGAAGAAATGCGGCGACAGCGAGCAGACTAAACGTCCTTAGTGTGCGACAGACGCAAGAGCGTCGGTGATCAAAGCGCTTGTGGCAAAAGGCCATGAGCGCTTTTTTGTACCGGCAACTTTCATCATCCCACCCGCCATTTTCACGCGAACGACGCCTCCCCTTGTGGACAGCTACGGGCGTGGGTAAAGGTAGGAACAATAAAAAAGCAAATGCCCATGCTCAAGGACACTTTCATGCTAGGCCAATGGCTCGACTGGACGCTCGACGAGGAACGCCCCTCCCCGCGCATCGGCCGCTTCCCAAGCGGCACTTACCATCTTCACGGGCCAGGTATTCTAGAGCTCACCCCTAACATTCTGCGCCCAGAGGCACGCGCCTGTGTATTTTCTGCGGCGATACACGGTAACGAAACCGCCCCGGTGGAACTGCTCGGTGATTGGCTGAGCGCTTTGGAAGCCAGCACGCTGCAGTTAGGCGCGCCGGTGCTGGTGATCTTGGGTAACATTCCCGCGTTAAAAGCGCACAAACGCTTCATTGCCACCAACCTCAACCGGCTGTTCAAACGCGATCTGGACGAGCGGGGGGCCGAACCCGACCGAGCGCGAGCGTTAATGGAAGCAGTAGATACGTTCTTCGCCCGCCACCATGCGCTGCCGAAACTGCACTACGATCTGCACACGGCGATTCGGGACAGTTTGTATACCCGCTTCGTCGTCGAACCCTACGCCCTCGCCGCCACCGATGCGCAGCAGTGGCAGTGGCTGGCCGGAGCCGATATGCAGGCCGTGCTCCACCAACATCAGCACAGTTGGACGTTCTCCCACTACAGTAAGCACTATCATCACGCCCAAGCGTTTACGTTCGAACTGGGTCGGGTTGCCCCGTTTGGTGACAATGATATGGCTCCCCTGGCGCCAATGCTGACGCTCTTGGGCTCACTCAGCTCAGGTTATCCGCCGCCGACAAAGCCCGCAGATAACATGGCCTTTTTTAAAGTACAGCACGAGCTGATGCGCCAAGCGGAGGACTTTACGCTCTGCTTCGACGATGACGTACCCAATTTCAGCCGTTTCGAGCCCGGCACCTGCCTCGCCAAAGATGGGGTAGCGGGTGATTTCATCGTGGAGAAGACACCATTACATGTGGTGTTCCCCAATGCCCACGTCGACATAGGCGCTCGTGCGGCACTGTTGGTGGTGCCCAGTCATGCCATTACCTGACGGACACTTGCGCTACTGCTTGACGATGAAAACGTACTTTTCATAACGACGTCTTTTTTTATAACAACAACGTGAAGGGGCCGTCAGGACACATCGCCACGTACCAAGACCAATGTCGTCCTGATAAAGTACGCGCATTTGGCGCAGTCCTGATAGAATCGCCCCTTTTTTCGCGCCAGCCGCACACACGCACGACAAATTCATTTGTTGCTGCTGCGGCAACCCTGTACTGGAGCCTACGTTATGGCCGCTACGCCTACTCCCCTTGAAGTGCGCAATATTAAAAAGCGCTTTGGCGATACGGAAGTTCTCAAAGGTCTCTCCCTGGAAGCCCAAAAAGGTGACGTCATCACCCTCATTGGCGCCTCAGGGTCGGGCAAAAGCACCTTCCTGCGCTGCATGAACCTGCTTGAACAGCCCGACGATGGAGAGCTCTACGTCCACGGCGAACAAATTCGTTTTAAAACCACCAAACACGGCCGTGAGCCCGCCGACTGGAAACAGGTGGTGCAGATGCGTGCCAAGCTCTCGATGGTCTTCCAAAGCTTCAATCTATGGGCACACATGACGCTGCTGGAAAACATCATCGAAGCGCCGATCCACGTGCTCGGCAAGCCCAAAAAAGAGGCAATCGAGCATGCCCATGCGCTGCTGGATCGCGTAGGGCTGAGCGCTCGCGCCAATGCCTACCCGGCACAAATGTCCGGCGGCCAGCAGCAGCGCGGTGCCATTGCACGGGCGCTCGCCATGGACCCGGAAGTCATGCTGTTCGACGAGCCCACCTCGGCACTGGACCCGGAGTTGGTCGGCGACGTGCTGAAAGTCATGCGTGACTTAGCCAATGAAGGACGCACCATGGTCGTGGTCACCCACGAGATGAGCTTTGCCCGCGACGTGTCCAGCAAAGTGATCTACCTGCACCAAGGCTTGGTAGAAGAAGCCGGGGCGCCGAACGAGGTGCTGGGTAATCCGCAGTCACCGCGCTTGAAGCAGTTTCTAGCGCCCAAATACTGATCCGCGAGGCACGCACACCATGCTCGATTTGCAAGGTTACGGCCCCCGCCTGATCGAAGGGGCGGGCGTCACCGTTCAACTGGCCGTTCTATCGCTGATCTTGGCCATCCTCCTAGGGCTGCTGACGGCCAGCGCCAAGATGTCGCGTAACTGGCTGTTACGTCGCACCGCCACCGTTTACACCACGGTGATTCGCGGTGTGCCGGACCTAGTGCTGATGATGCTGCTGTTCTTCGGCGGCCAGATCGGCGTCAACGCCATCAGCGACATGCTGTATTACAACTACGACATCGACATTTATATCAATTTCAATGCCTTTGCCGCAGGCGTACTGACCATCGGCTTTATCTTCGGTGCCTACATGGGCGAAACCTTTCGTGGGGCGTTCATGGCAGTGGATAACGGCCAGATAGAGGCAGGCAAAGCCTACGGCATGAGCAGTGGTTTGGTGTTTCGTCGCATTCGCTTCCCCCAAATGATGCGCCACGCCCTGCCCGGCCTTTCCAATAACTGGATGGTACTGCTCAAAACCACCGCGCTGGTCTCGGTAATCGGCCTGACCGACATGGTCCGAGTAGCCGCCGAAGCCTCCCGCGCGACCCACGAGCCCTTCGTGTTTTTGATCCCCGTCGCGGTGGCCTACCTGCTCATTGCCAGCGTCTCCGAGTGGATCTTTGCGCGCCTACAAAAACGTTACGACATCGGCTTTGGGGGGCATTGACATGTTAGATATCTCTGCATGGTTCAACGACCTACTAGCGGACAACCTGATTTTCACACCGACGACCCTCGGCTACTACTGGGAAGGATTGGTGACCACCACACAATTGGTCTTTCTCTCGCTGGTGGCCGGGCTCATCCTAGCGGTACCGCTGGCCATCATGCGTAGCTCCAGGCACAAATGGATCAGCCTGCCAGTCTATCTGTATACCTACGTGTTTCGCGGAACGCCGCTGTTGATCCAGCTCTACATCATTTACTACGGCGTCGTATTTATCGACGGCATTCAAGAAACCTTTCTGTGGCCGGTGCTGCGCGAAGCGTTTTACCCCGCGCTGATTGCCTTTACGCTGAACACGGCCGCCTATACCACCGAAATTTTCCGTGGTGCCATCAAGGCAACGTCGAAAGGCGAAATAGAGGCCGCACGGGCCTATGGCATGTCGCAACGTTTGATGATGCGGCGGATCATTCTGCCCAGCGCCTTTCGACGTGCGCTGCCAGCCTATGGCAACGAAGTCATATTCATGCTGCATGCCAGCGCCATTGCCAGCGTGGTGACGTTGATGGATCTGACCGGTGCGGCACGCTTCGTGTATGCGCGCTTTTATGCGCCCTTCGATGCGTTCCTATTCGTCGCAGCCATCTATCTCTGCTTGACCTTCGCGATCTTGTATTTTTTCCGCTTCTTAGAGAAAAAGCTGCTGGCCCACCTGCAGCCACAAACCACCTAACCAAAACAAAGACAACACGCGCCAGCGTAAAACAAACGTTGGTTCAAATGCAGACTCCCCCTTTTCGCCGACCTCAACCTGGGGTACGTTAAGGGGGATCACCTTGGGTGAACCTGCTTCTTTTGGAGTCTAAAAATGAAAAAACTACTGACTGTTTCTCTGCTGGGCTTGGCCGTCGCTGCAGCATCTTCTGCTCACGCGCGCGATTACGACAACGTCCGTATCGGCGTCGACGTTCCCTACGAGCCCATGGAATACCGCACCGCTGAAGGTGAACTGACCGGCTTCGACATCGACCTGGGCAACGCCCTATGCGAGCGTATCGGTGTTACCTGTGAGTGGGTCGAGCAGGAGTGGGACGGTATCATTCCAGGCCTGATGTCACGCAACTACGATGCGATCATGTCCTCCATGACCATCAACGACGAACGCCGTCAGCAGGTACTGTTCTCAGACCCCTACATCACCATGCCGTCTGCCTGGTTCGCTCCGAGCAGCCTGGACATCAGCGAAGCCAACGAAGAGACCCTGGCAGGCAAAACCATTGGCGTTCAGCGCGGCACCCTACAGGATAACTACGTCACCGATAACTTCAGTAGCGTCGCTGACATCAGCCGCTACTCCACCGCCGACGACATGGTGCTGGACATGGAAGCACAGCGTCTGGATATCGTCTTCCTCGACTTCCCGATCGGCCAGTCCACGTTGCTCGAAAGCGATGAAGCCGAGTACGTCGTAGTGGGTGAGCGTATCAGCGAGCCGAAAGAGTACTTCGGCGACGGTTTCGGTATCGCCTTCCGTCAGCGTGACGAAGCGCTAGCCGAGCAGTTCAACGAAGCTCTCGCGGAGCTTAAAGAAGACGGCACCTACGATGAGATCTACGCCCGTTATTTCGGCGAAGAGTAAGCGCTAGCTGCTTGAGCGAGCCTCCCCACTTGGGGAGGTTCGCAAGCGAGACGCCAACATGCCCTCACGCCTCCTCTTATCCCCCGCGCTGCACGCGCTTCGCCCAGGTACCCGTGGCAACATCGCCCGTTTCTACCTGAGCGAATGGTTCGACGAATAGCCCTCCCCTTTTGGCACGCCCGTGCCAAGGCACGCCCCTGTGCGTGCATATTGCCCTGCGTGTAAGGCGCACGGCACTCCTGCGCTTAGCGCACCCCATGCAATAGCCGCCCTAAGGCGGTTGGCATACAGCAGCATCGACCTACCTACTAAAAATCGCTTCAGGAGACTGACTATGCGTTATGCAACGCTGTCCGTGGCCGCTGTTCTTGCGGCTGGTGTTTCACTTTCATTGGCATCCACTGGCGCCTTTGCCCGGGATTATGACGAGATTCGACTCGGCGTCGATGTCCCTTACGAACCCTTCATGTACCGCGAGGCCGACGGCACGCTCACCGGTTTCGAAATCGAGCTCGGCAACGCTGCCTGCGCCTACATGGAGGTCACCTGTACATGGGTCGAGCAAGACTGGGACGGCATCATTCCGGGACTGCTGGCGCGTAACTACGACGCCATCATGTCCTCCATGGCGATCACCGACGAGCGCGCCCAGCGGGTGCTGTTCTCCGAGGCGTACTACACCACGCCCAGCGCCTGGATCACCACCCGTGATAAAGAGATCGATATCGAAGATCGTGCCAGCCTGGAAGGCTTGACCGTTGGCGTGCAGCGAGCGACGTTGCAGGACAACTACGTCACTCAGCTTTACGGCGATGTCTTGGAGATCCGTCGCTATACCGGTGCGGACGATGTGGTCACCGACCTGATGGCGGGCCGCCTGGACCTCACCTTCATGGACTACCCCATCGCCGAAGCCACCATCGATATCGACACGCCAGAGAGCGATTTCCAGCGCATCAGCGACTTCATCAAGCAGCCCGAGGAGATTTTTGGCCAAGGTGTGGGGATGGCGTTTCGCCCCCGCGATGAAGCCCTGGCCGAACGCTTCAACGAGGCTCTGCACGCGCTCAAGGAGAACGGCACTTATGATGAGATCATGAACCGCTACTTCAACTACGATGTACGTTTATAAGCGCGCTGTTCGAATAGCCTGACGCTACCACTACGAGCGCCGGCCTCTGGTCGGCGCTTATCGTTTCTGATGACTCTCCAGGGAACTCCATGCTGACACTTGTAAAGAATGCCCAACTCTTTGCCCCCGAACCGCTTGGGCTGTGCCACCTGCTGATCGCCGACCAACGCGTTGCCGCCGTGCTGAATGCCGATGAAACGTATCAATTGGGCACGCTGATTCGTACGGTGGACCTGGAAGGGCGCCGCGTAATCCCAGGATTAGTCGACCCGCTGGTGCACTACATCGGCGGTGGCGGTGAAGGCGGCTTTGGCAACCGCACCGCCGAACTCAGCCTGGAAGACGCCTGCGCCTCCGGGGTGACCACGCTGGTGGGCGCGCTAGGCACCGATGCGCTTACCCGCACCCCAGCCAACCTGATTGGCAAAGCGCGGGAGCTGGCCGCTGGCGGGCTGAGTACCTACGCCTACACTGGCTCTTACCAACTTCCCCCCGTTACGCTGACCGGTTCGGTAGCCAGCGATATTCTCTACATTCCTGAGTTCATCGGCGTGGGTGAAGTCGCGATTAGTGACCATCGCGGCTCCCAACCCACTACTCAAGAGTTAACGCGGCTTGCTTCCGACGCCCGCACCGCCGGGCTGCTCGCAGGGAAATCAGGCATCGTCTTCATTCACACCGGCGACGCCGACACTCACTTGGAGCCGCTGCGCCAAGTGGCCAAAAACAGCGCCATTCCGCTGACACAGTTCTACCCCACTCACATCAACCGCACTGCCGCGCTGTTCGAAGATGGCCTGCGCTTTGCCCGTGAAGGCGGGCGCATCGACTTCACCACCAGCACCACGCCCGAGCTGCTGGCCGGTGGTGAAGTGCCTGCCTCTGAGGCAGTGGCTCGGGCGCTGAAAGCACGGATCGAGCCCGGTCAACTCAGCCTCTCCTCCGATGCCAACGCCTCCCTGCCAGAATTCGATGATCAACACCGGTTTATTGGCTTGAAACCCGGTAAACTCAGCAGTCTATTCGAGGTGCTGGGCGAGTGCGTCAATGAGCATCAGATGAGCATGGAGCACGCGCTACGCTGCGCGTCGACCACCGCCGCCGATACGCTCAAACTGCCCCGCAAAGGCCGCTTACAGACGGGTTCGGACGCAGATTTCATCGTACTAAGCGAAAATCACTGGGCCATCGACCAAGTCTGGGCACTGGGCAAACCCATTTTTAGCGCCAGCTAAGTGTCACGCCCTCCGGCGAACTTGCTCAGCCAAACCGGGTCTTTACTAACACCCCACCACATACAAGGAGGTAGCATGGCTGAAACGATGGCGGGTCCCGCAACGCCCCATGAGGAGACGACAAGCGCGTTTCGTCCCTCCTCCCACTGGACCGCTTGGGGACAGTGGCTAGCGCTGTTCACCATGACCGTGGATCACCTCACCCGCTACGTGCTTCCGGGTGATTGGGATTTGAGCTGGGCGGGTTCCTCGATTGGGCGCATTGCGTTCCCCCTCTTTGCCGCCATGGTGGCGTGGCACGGCCTGTTCAATACCCGCAACCCACTTCGCTATTCGCGACGCATTCTGATCATTGGGCTCGTTGCGCAAATTCCCTACATGATGATGCCCCGCGCGTCCGATGCGTTCATTTTGAACGTCTGTTTTACGTTGGCCAGCGGGTTGGCACTAGGAGCGCTGGTACGGCAAGGCTGGCAGCACTATCAACGGCAAACGTTAGGCTTTGGTTGGCTCATGTTAGGCGCTGCCGTCGGCGTTACGGTGTGGTATCTACTGGGATTTTGGGTGGAGTATGGTCACAACGGCCTGCTGCTGATTCCGCTGTTCATGTTTGCTATGCAGGCGCTCAGTGACACAGGGGATGCGCTGAAATCACGCCTATGGGCGGGGCTCGCGGCATTTCCCGTACTGTGGATTGCCGGGCAGATGAACGCCTCCGACATGGCTAAATCGTTCACCGTCGCCACGTGCGTGCTGGTCCTGATGCTCGCCGCAGGCGCAGCCCAGCGAGTGCCGCCGGTGGCGCTGGCCATGCCCCGACGTTTATGGCTAGCGTGGTACCCTGGGCACTTCGCCCTCATTGCCCTGTGGCTTCTGCTTAGCGGTCAATTGGCGGGGTAGATGCCTGCTCGGCGACGCGCTTGTTCACGTCATCACGCATCCAGGGCTGGTAGCGGCGAAGCCGCGCTCGGCCCTCGGTCTTGGCTTGATACATCGCGGTATCCGCCTGCTTGAGCACATCTGCGTGGTCACAGTCAGCGGCATTGAAACAGGTATAGCCCATGCTCGGGGTGACCTCGACCCAGCGGCTCTCTAGGCGGTACTGGCCGGCCAACGCCTGCTGTACGGTCGCCATATAGCGGGCAGCGGCAAGGTCGAGTGCCTCGCTCTCCGACACATCGAACAGTGCCAACAGCACAAACTCATCGCCGCTCAGACGGGCAGCCATATCCTGGCCGTGTAGGCAGGACTCCAAACGGCGCGCGACCTGTACGAGCAGATCATCGCCCGCTGCGTGGCCAAGCGTATCGTTAATCAACTTGAAGCGGTCCATGTCCATGAACATCACCAAGCCTCCGCGTTGGCCGCTCTCTGGCTCCCGACATAGCGCCTCCAGACGCTCGATGAACAGCCGTCGATTGGGCAAATCGGTCAACGCGTCGTAGTAGGCTTGGCGATAGATGATCGCCTCGCTGCGCTTCCGTTCGGTGAAGTCTTCGATGATCGCCACACCACCTATCATTTGATCGCTAGCACTGTGAACCCCATTGAAAAACGCCCTCAGCGGCGTTCCCTCAGTGGCTTTGGGCAGTCGATACGTGCCTTCGTAATAGCCGGTGCCTTTTTCCAGCGCATCCTTCACCGCTTGCGCCACGTCACGGTCGGCAGAGCGATCCAGCATACGGTAGCCGAGCAGATTGGAGCGCTCCACGCCCAGTATGTCCAGCAGCTTGCTATTGCAGTCGGTGATCTGGCCCTGCTCATCAAAGTGCAGAACGCCTAGCGGCGAGTGCTGAAAAATGGAGCGATAGCGATTTTCGCTCTCCTTGAGCTGTGCTTCGCGGGCCCCCATGCTCACCCGCAAAGCGATATTGTCATGGATGGTCCGGCTAAAGCGTCGGCTGGTCGCCATGATCAACCCTAAAAACAGCACTAACATCAAGCCAATCAAAATCGATAGTGGCGAGCCTTGCAGCAGAAACTGCAGCTTAAGCGGCAACAGAATGGGAAGCACGAAGCCAATGGCAATCCACCATACCGACGAGAGCGTCGTCACACCGCCTGCCGCAATGCCAGCCAGCACGATCGATAGCGCGGCGATTTGGCCAGGATGGTCTTGGCTGAACAGCAGCACGCCCGAAGCTCCCCAAACACAGCCTGACGCAATGGCCCCCATGGCAAACCAATGCAACCACCGTCGACGCTGCTGCTGGAGGGCGGGCAACCGTTTGAACCGCTGCGCCAGCAGTAGCCTTAGGGTAGAAATTAATGCCAGTGATACAAACCACCCCAACAGCAGTGGGGTGTCCACTACGGGCCACATGGCCGCCACCAGCAGCCCACCTGCCAGTACACTGCTCAACACCGGTTGCCATAAGTTGTCGTAAAGCAAGCGCACTTTTTCACCGCGCAAACGCTGCAACGTAATGTGGTGATCACGCTGATAACCACTGCGCAGCCCAGAGGCCGTTGCCGTGGCGGCAAGGGGGGTGGGGGGCGACATACAAACTCCCTGTTTTTAGTCGGCTTGACGCCAATCTTATTGGTTAGGTTGTTTTTAATACACCTGTTTTAGCACGTTTACGCGCTATTAAGGAGTAGCCGCCGACAATAAAAAAGCCGCGTTCTTAAGCGGCTTGCCATACGATAAGATAGCGGTGACATCAGGCCATCATGACGGCCTGGATGCTTCACGCCCTAGAGATCTAGCGGCGCGGGGCCACATGGGAAGATTGTTCGCTAACACGCCTGTTGACCTCATCACTCATCCACGGCTGATAGCGACGCAGCCGCGCACGGCCTTCGGATTTGGCCTGATACATGGCGATATCGGCTTGCTTGAGCACGTCGACATGGTTATAGGCCGCCGTATCAAAGCAGGTGTACCCCATACTCGGGGTAACATCGACCAAGCGGTTTTCCAACCAGTATTTCCCCGACAGCGCCTGCTGAACGCGGGCCATGTACTGCTCGGCAAGAGCGTCCGTTTGGCTCGCGTTCTCTTCGTCAAACAGGGCCAGCAAAACAAATTCATCGCCACTTAGCCGTGCGGCCATATCACCGTCGCGCAGGCAAGACTCCAAGCGCCGCGCGACCTGCACCAGCAATGCATCCCCAGCCGCGTGCCCCAGGGTGTCGTTGATCAACTTGAAGCGGTCCATGTCTAGAAACAGAACCAACCCGCTGCGCTTTTGGTCGATCGTGTGGGTATCGAGCGATTCCAGCCGTTCGATGAACAGGCGCCGATTGGGTAAATCCGTGAGCGCATCGTAATAGGCTTGGCGATAAATGATCTCTTCACTGCGTTTACGCTCGGTGAAGTCCTCGATAATGGCCACCCCACCGATAATGCGATTGTCCATGCCGTGCACACCGTTAAAAAAAGCACGCAGTGGCGTCTTTTTTTGAGTGTTGGGGAGATGGTACGTGCCTTCGTAGTAACCCGTCCCTTTTTCAATCGCATCCCTGACGCTGTCGGCCACCCGGGGGTCTGCGGAAGGCACAAGCAAGTCATGGCCCACGATGCAACGACGATCAACGCCCAGTATCACCGGCAGCTTGCTATTGCAGTCCGTCACCTTGCCGTCTTCATCGAAGTGCAGCACGCCCAGCGGCGAGTTTTGAAAGATGGAGCGGTAGCGATTTTCGCTCTCAAGCAATTTTGCTTCACGATCGGCCATGCTCATGCGTAGCGAAATATTATCGTGAATGACTTGTCCCAGGCGTCGGCTGGTAAGAATCAACAAACCGACAAACACAATAATCAACCCACCGATAGCCTGCTGGGTCGGCGCTGGCGAGAGCAGTAGCAATATTTGTATGGGTAGGCTAATCGGGATGATGAAGCATACGGCCACCCACCACACGGCCGAAAGCATCGTAACGCTACCCGCTGCCACGCCTGACAGCACAATCACAAGAAAAGCCACATAATCCGTTTGCTCACCTTGAAACATCAGGACGCCACCGCCGCCCCAGGTGCCCCCCGCCACCAGCGCTCCCAGAGCGAATCGCCACAGCCACTGGGCCTTTGCCTGCTCTTCCAGCGACGACCGCAAAAAACGACGGGCGTCACACAACCGCCAGGCAGACACGGCCAAAAGGACGATAAACCACATCACTACATGTGCCGTATCCACTACGTTTCGCATGACGGCCGCTAATACGAGAGCACCTAAAATGCCTGCTGACACAGGCTGCCAGATGTTGGCGTAAAGAAGGCGCACTTTTTCGCTGCGTAAACGCATGATGTCTACCGAGCATGGTTGAGGAAAATCATTGGGCAAGCCTGACGACGTTATCATGGGCAAGACACCATACGTTCAGTGATACGGAGAGCGACCTTTCACGTGGTAATGCCTTTCACGCATTCGTGGATGAACGGTGGCGATATCCAGACGACTTGGTCCTTGTACCATGGTGGCGTCGTTTGAGGAGACCTTGTCACAAAAATTCACCTCCATCGCTGGGGCAACCAACGATGGAGGTGCAGTAGTAAAAGGCGAGGGGTCGACCTGTAGGAATCCCTATAGCATGGATTCGAAACTCCACGCCACGGGAGGCGCATCGGGAATCAATGCTTGGCAAGCACGCACTTTCTCTAACAGCTCGGCGTGAGTGGCGGCCACGACGTTGACATGCGCCAGCTTACGCCCAGGGCGCTCTTCCTTGTCATAGCGGTGTAGATGCGTGTCGGCCATGGCCAGCAGCGCAGCATTGTCGCCTTCCAAGCCGATGACGTTCACCATGCAAGTGGGCGCAGTGGCGTTCGTTGCGCCTAACGGCAAACCTTGCACTGCCCGCAGATGGTTCTCGAACTGGCTGGTGACGGCGCCATCCATCGTCCAGTGGCCGGAGTTATGCACCCGTGGGGCCATTTCGTTGGCCAATAGGCTGCCGTCGCGGGTTTGGAACAGCTCCAGCGCCAGCACGCCAACATAATCCAGCTCGTCCAGCAGCGCACGAATATAACTGTCGGCCGTCTGCTGAACACTGGCGTCCAAATCCGGTAGCGGCGCGACGGAGTAGCGCAGAATGCCGCCCACGTGCTGGTTTTCGGCCATGGGGTAGAACACCACCTCCCCATCGCGGCCGCGCACGGCAATCATCGAAACTTCGCGCACGAAGTCGACGAAGGCCTCGACGATGAGCTGTGAATGGCCAATGGCCTCCCACGCCTCTTGGGCCTGCTCTGGCGCTTTCAGCACCGCTTGCCCTTTGCCGTCGTAGCCTTCAGTGACCGACTTGGCTACCACCGGGCAGCCCAGCTCGGCGGCGGCGGCGGCGAGCTGCTCAGCACTTTCCACCACGCGGTAGGCGGGCGTGGGAATACCTAAGCGGTCGAACAGCGCTTTCTCTTCTACTCGGTTCTGGCACACCGCAATGGCGCGACTGCCGGGATACACCGGCTTGTGCTGCTCGATCTGCTGGACCAGCGCCACGGGTAGATGCTCGAACTCGTAGGTGACCACGTCGACCTTCTCGAGGAACGCCGCCAAGTGCTGGTTATCAGGGTCGACGATCACCTCACCGATGCCCGCGCTGGGGTTACCGGTGGTATCCAAAAACGTGAAGGTATTGCCCAGCGGATAGCCTGCCAGCGCCAGCATACGGCCGAGCTGACCCGCCCCAAGAACACCAATGTTTTTTGCAATCATACGGTTTGCACTCTGTGCGCTCATGAGGGCTACCTATTGGGCTTGGTCCGCTTCGGGGCGCGGATCGGGGTTGTCCAGCACCATCTGCGTCTGTTCGGCACGGAAGGCATCTACGGCGTCGCGCACGGCGCCGTCGTGCAGGCCAACGATTTGAGCTGCTAGCAGGCCAGCATTGGTGGCCCCCGCTTTGCCGATGGCCAGCGTCCCCACGGCAATGCCGCCCGGCATTTGCGCAATCGAGAGCAGTGAGTCCAGGCCTTTCAGCGCTTTGGACTCCACCGGCACGCCGAGTACCGGCAGCGCCGTTTGTGATGCCACCATGCCAGGCAAATGAGCCGCTCCACCGGCACCGGCCACGATGACTTGCAAGCCGCGCTCAGCAGCGCTTTTGGCATAATCGAACAGCAGATCAGGCGTGCGATGCGCCGATACCACGCGAGTCTCATAGGGAACGCCCAGTCGCTCCAACATCGCCACCGCGTGCTCCATGACCGGCCAATCGGACTTCGACCCCATGATCACGCCCACTTTGGGTGCGCTGTTCGACATGCAAAACTCCTCGGCCAACGGCCTAACATAAGCTAGAAAGCAGTCCATAAGCCGTGCAAAGCGCGGCTCACTCAGAATTAGGAAGGCGCATAGTTTACCAGAGCCACGGGCGTTTGCGGGCGTGGTGAGGCGTGTGAAATTTTCCTCGAATTAGGCATTGAAAACCGCGTGAGTTGGCGGCATTGTGTGTTTGTCATTTCAGACTGATGGAGTCACATGAGTACGGCATACTCGACTGCTCACGCAGAAGCGATGGATCCTCCGCGAAGCAGCCCTGACCTCGATGTCAGGGAACTTGAAAAACGTACGCGCCTTATGCGCATCATTACCCGCCTGATCGCCGTATCAGATCTGGGGAGCCGCGAAATCGCCCGCCGGGCTGGCTTACCCGTTCAGAAGATCAGCGACCTGCTCGCCGGAAGGCTCGAGCATCTGGACATCGACGAACTGAATGTCCTGCGTCGCACGTTAGAGCCGGAGGCGCCATAGTAGCCACGCCACCTCCCGCTCGTTACCCTCTTTAAGTATCTTCCCGCCCCGATTACAGGGGCGGAATCATCACGCCGCCCAGCGCCACCAGAATGACGACGAGCCAAGCAGGCAGCTTCCACACGGAGAGAAGCAGAAAGCCCGTCAATGCCAGCACGAACGCGTAAGGCCCCACGATGGCACTGGTCCACACCGGCTGATAGAGCGCCGCGCCTAAAATCCCCACCACCGCAGCGTTGGCACCGCACATCAGCGCTTGAGCGCTTCTCCACTGGCGGAACTGATCCCAAAAGGGCAGCACGCCGACCAGCAGCAAAAACCCCGGCACAAAAATCGCTAGCAGTGCTAACAGCGCACCCACCAAACTAGGGATGCCCGGCAGCAGCGCTCCCAAATACGCCGCAAACGTAAACAGCGGCCCCGGCACCGCTTGTGCCGCGCCGTAACCCGCCAAAAACGCATCCGCCGTGACCCAACCCGATTGCACCACTTCCGCTTCCAGCAGCGGCAGCACCACGTGGCCGCCGCCAAATACCAGCGCCCCTGAGCGGTAGAAGGCATCGACCACGTTCAACCAACCGGCGCTTCCGGCTAACAGCGGTAAGAGCACCAACAGAATGGCGAACAGCGCCAACGCTAACGTGCCCGCTCGGCGCGACACCGGGAAGTGCAGCGATTCGCTGGACGCCGATGCCGTGCTGTCGCGGCACAGCAGCAAGCCCGCCGCGCTGCCCAACACGATCGCCGCCACCTGACCCAGCGGCCCGGTGACCACTACCACCGCAAACACCGCCGCCAAGGCAATGCCCGTGCGAGTTTTATCCGGGCAGAGGTTGCGCGCCATGCCCCACACCGCGTGGGCCACGATGGCCACCGCGACGATTTTCAAGCCGTGAATGATGCCGCTGGCCACCGGGCCCTCCAGCACGGCGGCACCCAGTGCAAACAGCACCAACACGATGGCCGAAGGCAGTGTAAACGCCAGCCACGCCAGCGCGGCTCCCCAGGGGCCAGCACGCATCAACCCTAAGGCAAAGCCCACCTGGCTGCTGGCGGGACCCGGTAAAAACTGGCACAGCGCGACCAAATCGGCGTACGCCTGCTCGCTGAGCCACTGGCGGCGTTCGACGAAGGCCGTGCGAAAATAGCCCAGGTGCGCCACCGGCCCGCCAAACGACGTCAGCCCCAGCGCTAAAAATGCCCAAAAAACCTCGCTAGCGCGTCCTCGAATCTTATTTTCTACCGCCATCATGCCCACCGTTTACTCATTAAAAAGCGCAAAGCGTTGAGGGTACGCCTTGCGCTTGACGACTTAGTGACAGCCTAACCGGACAGGTTACTCTTGGTCGGTGACGGCCCCCGTGCTTGCCGAACTGACCAGCCGCGCGTACTTGGCCAGCACGCCGCGTGTATAGCGAGGCGTAGGCTGCTGCCAGGCCGCGCGGCGGCGCATCATCTCGTCATCGCTGATGTGCACGTCGATGGTATCGGCTTCGGCATCGATGGTAATGGGGTCGCCATCTTCCACCAGCGCCAGCGGGCCGCCGTCGAACGCTTCCGGCGAGACATGCCCCACCACGAACCCGTGACTGCCGCCCGAGAAGCGACCATCGGTAATCAGCGCCACGTCGTTACCCAAGCCACGCCCCATGATGGCCGAGGTGGGCGTGAGCATTTCGCGCATGCCGGGGCCGCCCTTCGGGCCTTCGTAGCGGATCACCACCACGTCGCCCGCCACCACGGTGCCATCGTTGATACGCGCCTGGGCTTCCTCTTCCGAGCCAAACACTCGCGCCGAGCCGCTAAAGCGGGTGCCCTCTTTGCCGGTGATTTTCGCCACCGCCCCTTCCGGCGCTAGATTACCGAACAGAATACGCAGGTGGCTTTCGGCTTTGATCGGGTTACCCAACGGCGCGATGATCTGCTGATCCATCGGGTAGGGCTCAACGTTAGCGAGGTTTTCCGCCAGCGTTTTACCGGTCACGGTCAAGCAGTTGCCGTTGAGCAACCCAGCGTCCAGCAGAATTTTCATCAGCGGCTGGATACCGCCAATCGCCACCAGCTCGCTCATCATGTAGTGGCCGCTGGGGCGCAGGTCGGCCAGTACCGGCACGCGCTTACCGATCTCGGTGAAGTCTGCCAGGGTCAGCTCAACGCCGACGGTGCGTGCCATGCCTATCAGGTGCAGCACGGCGTTAGTAGAACCACCCAGAGCAATCACCACGGTCACGGCGTTCTCGAACGCTTCGCGGGTCATGATATCGGAAGGCTTGATGTCTTGGGCCAGCAGCGCCAATACGGCTTCGCCTGCGGCTTTGCAGTCGTCGCGCTTCTCTTGGGAAATCGCGTTCTGCGCCGAGCTGCCCGGCAGGCTCATGCCCAGCGCCTCGATGGCCGAGGCCATGGTGTTGGCGGTGTACATCCCCCCGCAGGAGCCTGGGCCAGGAATCGCCGTCTCTTCGATGTTTTTCAGTTCGATCAGGTCGATGTCCCCACGGGAGTGGGCGCCCATCGCCTCGAACACCGAGACGATATCGGTATGGCCCTTGCCGGGCATGATGGTGCCACCGTAGACGAACACGCTGGGGCGATCGAGCCGTGCCAGCCCCATCACGCAGCCCGGCATGTTCTTATCGCAGCCGCCAATCGCCACCAGGCCATCGAACCCTTCGCAGCCCGCCACGGTTTCGATGGAATCCGCGATTACCTCCCGCGACACCAGTGAGTACTTCATGCCTTCGGTGCCGTTGGCAATGCCGTCGGAAATGGTGATGGTATTGAAAATCACCCCTTTACCGCCGGCGGCATCGGCGCCATCGCGGGCAAACTCCGCCAGCTCACCGATATGGCTATTGCACGGCGTCACCATGCTCCAGGTAGACGCAACGCCCACCTGGGGCTTCTGAAAATCGTCATCGTTGAAGCCCACGGCGCGCAGCATGGCGCGGCTAGCCGCTTTACCGGGGCCATCCACCACCGGGGCAGAGTGGCGGCGGGTACTATGATTGGTCGGCTCGGTCATCACGGACTCCTCTTCATTGCATGGCAGAGGCCACAGCTTGGCGATATATCTTACATCCCGCAAGGTACTTAACTTATGGCACCATAGCGTCACCGCACCCCGTAACGCCGATTGCCGTGAAGGAACGCCGCCGTATGCATGCCAATGCCTTGGTCTCCCCCACCTCGCTGACGCCCGGGTTTATGGTGGTGCACGCCAATCGCCTGGAGGATTTACGCGGGCTGGCAGTGGAGTGGATGCGGCTGCACCCGCTGGGGCCGCTAGAGAACGAAACCATTCTGGTGCAGAGCAATGGTATTGGGCAGTGGCTAAAGCTGGCGTTAGCGGAAGACCCTAAGAACGGCGGCGCGGGCATTGCTGCGGCGCTGGACGTCATGCTGCCCGCGCGGTTTTTATGGCAGGCCTACCGCACGGTGCTTACCCACGTTTCCCAACACGCCGATGCCGTGCCGGAAACCTCGCCGTTCGACAAGTCGCGCTTGGTCTGGCGGCTGCTGCGCCTGCTGCCTACGTTGGCCGGGCAACCAGTGTTCGAGCCGCTGGCGCAGTTTCTAGAAACCGACCGCGACCAGCGCAAGCATTACCAGTTGGCCGAGCGGCTGGCGGACCTGTTCGACCAGTACCAGGTGTACCGCGCCGATTGGTTGGACGCCTGGGCCAACGGCCACGATGTGCTGATTACTACCAAAGGCGAGCACCGCCCATTGGAAGAGCATCAGCGCTGGCAGCCTTCGCTGTGGCGTATCCTGCGTGACGATGTGGCCGCCACCCAAGGCGAGGCCGGGCTGAACAGCAGCCGCGCCCAGGTACACCAGCGCTTCTTGAAAGCCACCGAAAAGTTAGAGGGCCAAGCCTGCCCGCCGGGGCTGCCCCGTCGGCTGATCATTTTCGGTATTTCGTCGCTGCCCCAACAAACCCTGGAAGCCCTGGCAGCGCTCTCCCGCTGCTGCCAAATCGTGCTGTGCGTGCACAACCCCTGCCAGTTCTACTGGGCGGACATCATCGAGCACAAAGACCTGCTACGCGCCCAGCGTTATCGTCAGCGGCGCAAAACCGGCATGCCTGACACGCTGGACGTACTAGGCACCGGCGATGCCGATGACGCCCTGCACCTACACGCCCAGCCGCTGCTGGCCGCCTGGGGCAAGCAGGGCCGCGACTACCTCCGCCTACTCGATGAGCACGACGACGCGGGCAGCTACCAAACGCTTTTCGAACAGCAGGCGCTGCGCATCGATATGTTCGAGCCGTTCAGCGGTGAGGAGCGCCACTGCCTGCTCAGCCAACTGCAAGACGATATCCGCGAGCTGCGCCCGGTGGCAGAAACCCAAGGCCACTGGCCCGCCCTGCCCGAGCACGACGACTCCATCGTGTTCCATATCGCCCACGGCCCCCAGCGGGAAGTTGAGATCCTTCACGACCAGCTGCTGGCCGCCTTCAGCGCCGACCCCGCCCTGCGCCCGCGCGACATCATCGTCATGGTGCCGGATATCGACCGCTACGCGCCGCACATTGAAGCAGTATTTGGCCAGCTGCCCACCGACGACCCGCGGCATATTCCCTATACGCTCTCCGACCAGGCCAGCCGCCACCGCCTGCCGCTAATGATCGCGCTGGAAAAACTGCTGCGGCTGCCAGAGCTGCGCCTGACGGTCAGCGATGTGCTCGACCTGCTGGAAGTGCCCGCCCTGCGCCAGCGCTTTGGCCTAGAAGAGCGCGACCTGCCAGTACTGGAGCGCTGGATGGAAGGCGCGGGCATCCGCTGGGGGCTGAACGCCCAGCAGCGCCAGCGGCTGGAGCTGCCCGGCGGGCTGAGCCAGAACACCTGGGCCTTCGGCCTGCGCCGCCTGCTGCTGGGCTACACCTTGGGCGACGGCCACGCCTGGCAAGGCATCGAGCCTTTCGATGATATTGGCGGGCTGGAAGCGAGTTTGGCGGGGCCGCTGGCCACGCTGCTGGAGAAGCTCGACGCCACCTGGGAAACCTTCTGCCAGCCCACCGTTGCCGCCACCTGGGTCGCGCGGCTGCGGGCGCTGCTTGAAACCTTCTTCCTGACCGATGATGCCCAAGAAAGCATCATGCTCACCAAGCTGGAAAGCGGCTTGCAGCAGATGCTGGAAAGCAGCCGGGAAGCCGAACTCAACGACCCGCTGCCGCTCTCCATGGTGCGGGAGCACTGGCTGGCGCAGATTGATGAGCACAGCCTTTCCCAGCGCTTTTTGGCCGGGGCGGTCAACTTCGCCACGCTGATGCCCATGCGCGCCATTCCCTTCAAGCGCGTGTGCCTGCTGGGCATGAACGACGGCGATTACCCCCGCTCCCAGCCGCCGCTGGATTTCGACCTGATGGGCAGCGACTACCGCCCCGGCGACCGCTCCCGCCGGGAAGACGACCGCTACCTGTTTTTGGAAGCGCTGCTCTCCGCCCGCGACCAGCTCTACATCAGCTGGATGGGCCGCAGCCAGATCGACAACTCCCCGTTGCCCCCCTCGGTACTGGTGGGCCAACTGCGCGATCATTTGGAGGCTGGCTGGCAAACGGAAAACGGCGCGCCGCTGCTGGAAAGCCTCACCACCGAGCATCCGCTGCAGCCGTTCAGCCGCGCTTACTTCAACCATCCGGCAAGCCGACTGTTCACCTATGCCCACGAATGGCGCGAGGTACACGCCCCGCGCACGCCCGCCGCCGCGAGCCGCACGCTGCCAGCGCCGGAAAACGCCCCCACCAGCCTCTCGCTTGGGCAGCTAGGCAGCTTTCTGCGCGAGCCGGTGCGCAGCTTCTTCAATACCCGGCTGGGCGTCTATTTCGAGCAGGAAGCCATCGCCGAGCTGGACGCCGAGCCCTTCGCCCTTGATGGCCTGCAAAATTGGCAGCTCCAAGACCAACTGATTGCCGCCCAGCGCCACGCGGTGGATCACGGCCAGCCGCGTATCGAGGCATTGCACGAGGCGCTAGAGCGCTTTCAAGGCCAAGGCGTACTGGCCATGGGCGCGTTCGGCCAGCGCATGCGCGATGCCCTTGCCGACCCCATGGAGGAATTGTTCAACGCCTACGAAGAGGCGCTAGACGCATGGCCGCATCTCCTGCCCGACAGCCTGATCCACTTCGAGGCCCACGGCCTAACGCTGGAAGAGCCTTTGGGCGAGCTGCGCCAGGATGAGGAAGGCCAGCGCTGCCGCCTGCTGCTGCTCAGCAGCAGCCTGATTAGCCAGGGCAGCGGGCGCGGCCAATACCGCTGGAGCCACCTGCTGCGCCCCTGGGTCGCCCACTTGGCAGGCAACCTCAACGGCCCGATGACCACCCGGCTACTTTCCAAAGCCGGACACGTCACGCTGGAGCCGATGGATGCCGAGACCGCACGCCAGCACCTGGAAACCCAGCTCGCCGCGTGGCAAGCGGGCCTGCAAACCCCACTACCGCTATCCCCACAGGCCGGTTTTGCCTGGCTGGCCAAGCAAGGCACGCCGGACATGGCACAAGAGAAAGGTCGAGAGAGCGACGCCTACGCCGCCGCCGAAGCCGCCTATGAAGGCGGCTACAAAGTGACCGGGGAAGTAGCGCAAAGCGCCTATCTAGGCCACCAATGGCCCCGATTCGAGCGGCTGTTTTTCGAGCAGGCCAACAGGCATACCTTTGCTACGCTCACAGAAGCGCTCTACGCGCCGCTCTTTTTCGCTGTTAAGGGCAAAGGCAAAAAAGAGTAACGCCAAGCGGCTACGAGCGGCCCATACTGAGCACTTTCTTCGCCAACGCAATCATCTCCGGGTCGCCGGTGTGCTTGGTAGGCACATCGGAGAGCTTCACCACCGGCAACCAGCCCTGCCCTTCGGGGCGGGCCTCGACCATCTTGATCACCATGTTCATGGGGGCCACGCCAATATCGTTGGTGAAATTGGTGCCGATGCCGAAGGCCATACCAATTCGCCCCTGGCAGAAGGAACGAATGCGCTCCACTTTTTCAGGCGTCAGGGCATCGGAGAAGATGATGGTTTTGCTCAATGGGTTGATGCCCAAGCGCTGATAGTGGGCCATGGTGGCATCAGCGAACTCGATGGGGTCGCCGCTATCGTGGCGAACGCCGTCGAACAGCTTGGCGAACTTCTTATCGAAGCTCTCGAAAAAAGCACGAGTGGTAAAGGTATCGGTCAGCGCGATGCCCAAATCGCCCCGGTAGACATCCACCCAGTGCTCCAGCGCCAAGCTATTGGCCATTTTGAAACCAAAACGAGCGCCGTGGAACATGAACCACTCGTGAGCGTGGGTGCCGATGGGTTTTACCCCATGGCGCATCGCTAGCAGTACATTGCTAGTGCCACTAAACGCCTCACCGCCGTAATAGCGCAGCGCTTGCACGACCCGGTCGTGTACCGCAAACGAGAAGCGCCGCCGAGTGCCGAACTCGGCAATCTTCAGCCCGTGCTGGCGATACAGCTCGATCTTCTCGCGGGTGCGCTGCTCGATGAGCGCTTCATCCTCTTTGGTCACCGCCACGCCGCGCAGCTGGTACCAAAGCTCGCTAATCACCGCCATCAGCGGCACTTCCCATAAGATGGTGCGGTACCACGGGCCTTCGATCACCACCGACAGCTCGCTGCCCTGCTGCTCGATCGTGACCTCACTGGGGTCGTAACGAAAGCCCGCGAGAAAATCGAGATAGGTGGGATCCAAATAGGGGCAGGTGGTTTGCAGGTAGCGCTTCTCTTCATCCGACAAGCGCAGCGTCGCCATGCGATCCACTTCACCGCGCAGCGCCTCACCAAAGCCCTCGGGAAACGCATGCTCACCGCGATTGATGAACGCGTAACGGGCATGGGCATAGGGGAAGCGTTTGATCACGGCATTCTGCATCGTGATCTTGTAAAAATCGTTATCCAGAAGCGAGGTCAGCATGAGATCCCTTCACCAGCATCAACAGATCGCCAAGAGCGGCTAGCCCATTAGATTACCAGTTGGCGACGATACCTCACAGCCTAACCCCTGTTTACTCTGGCTAGCAGGTGGGCGAACGGCTATCTGCTATCGTGAGTAGAGTGCTACCATTTAAACACCGGTTTATCACTAGGAGCGGACTCCATGCGTCTTTCGCAATCACAGCGCGAGCTTATTCTGTCAGGCGTCCGTGAGTTTGTAGGGCCTTCGGTGGCAGTGCATGTTTTCGGCTCGCGGCTAGATGATAGTAAGCGCGGCGGCGATGTCGATCTGCTGCTTATATCACCCAACGCCATCCCGCTACTCGCCTGTGCTGAGTTCAAGATGGCGCTAGAACAACGCCTCCAGCTACCGCTTGATATCGTGACCTACGTAACAACAGCTGAACCTACTCCGTTTCAAGCCATTGCACTCGCCCAGTCACGGCCAATGACGCTTGAGGTAGCCGCATGAGCCAGGATGTACTTAGCGAACAGCAGCGCTATCTGGCGCAACTGCTTGAAGCCATTCAGCGCTGCGCTTGGTTTCTTCATCAATCACGCAAAAAAGTCGCATGGCCTTTGGACGGTGATTGGTTAGCCGACCATAAAAAAGATGTCGACCTTTTTGAAACACTGGCCGCTATCAATGAGCGGTTTGCCAAGCTACAGGACTCTATTGCTTCTGCTATGCGGCACAGCGCCCTGTTGGCAGGTGAGTCTACTGACAGCTTTCTCAAAGTCCTTTCGCTGTTCGAAAAGCAGGGCGTCGTGGACGCTACCAGTGACTGGCAGCGCTGCCGCGCTATTCGCAATATTGCCGCTCATGATTACTCGACGCACTATGCACAAATAGCAGAGCACTTTAACTTGCTGAACGAACTTGCCGACGTTCTCCTTGTGACCTCAAAAAGACTAGTGACATGGAGTGCTGAACAATTGGGCATTTTTCCTGCCACCCAAGACTTCTCTGACGAATTCGACACCGTCTTTCAACCCCGTCTCTAACGCTGCTTTGCTCTTTTGCCCAGCTCTTGGCAACGCGATATAGTGCCGGTGCCTTGGGTCAGCCACCCAAGGCGCTTTGCTTTTCGCCTGCCGTGATGTTCGGAGAATGAGAATGAGCCAGCCCGCCCCGCTGAACCCGCTGACGCTGCCGCTTCACGGCAGCCGTTTGATCGAAGCCAGCGCGGGCACGGGGAAAACCTTCACCATCGCGCTGCTCTACGTGCGCCTGGTGCTGGGCGGGCAGCACAGTGACGACGACACCGCCTTCGTACGCCCGCTCACCCCGCCGGAAATCCTGGTGGTCACGTTCACCAACGCCGCCACCCAAGAACTGCGCGAACGTATCCGCCATCGGCTGGTGGAAGCCGCTGGTGTGTTTCGTAAAGAGCCTGACCAGGCGAAGGGAGCAGGCCAAAGCGAGGGTCTTTTGCCAGGGATGGCAAAAGTAGCCCCCAGGGAAGGGTTCACGGTGCCCTCGCGTCGGCCTGCTGCCGAGCCGCCTGCTGATGACCCGCTGCTCCTGAAGCTCCGCGACCAATACGATCCAGCCACCTGGCCCGCCTGCGCCCGACGCCTGGAGCTGGCCGCCGAGTGGATGGACGAAGCCGCCGTGTCCACCATCCATAGCTGGTGCTACCGCATGCTGCGTGAGCACGCCTTCGATAGCGGCAGCCTCTTCTCGCTCGACCTGGAAAACGACCAGCAAGAGCTGGAGCAAGAAGTGGTGCGCGACTACTGGCGCACCTTCTACTACCCGCTGGACGCCGAGGCCCTGGGCAGCATCACCGGCTACTGGAAATCCCCCGATCAGCTACACCAAGACGTGCGCAAACTGCTCCACGAAAGCGACGCATTGGGCGCCCCACGCCCGGAGCCCAAGCAGACCCTGAGCGCCGCCCAAGCTGAGCGCAGCGCACGCTTAAGCGAGCTAAAGTCTCCATGGTTGACTTGGGTAAACGAGCTACGACAGCTGTTCGATGATGGACAGAAAGCGAAGCTGTTCGCTGCCAACAAAATGCGCAAAGATCATCGCGGCAAATGGTTGGATAAAATCCAAGATTGGGCAGAAAGCGACAGCATCGCTCCAGATATAGATAAAAAAGCAGCAGCATGGGAGCGGCTAACGCCTGATGGCATTGCAGAGATATGGAACGGCCCCCCACCCGCGCACCCAGCGTTTGAGGCTTTCGATGCATTGCCCGCCGCGCTAAACACGCTGCCCGAGCCGCGCAACGACCTGCTGATTCACGCCGTGCAGTGGTGCAAAGTGCGCCTGGAGCGGGAGCAAGAGCGCCGCGCCGAAATGGGCCCCAACGACCTGCTCACCCACCTGGACCGCGCCCTGCAAGGCCCCAACAAAGAGGCGCTGGCCGCGCAGATACTGCGCCAGTTTCCCGTGGCGCTGATCGACGAGTTTCAGGACACCGACCCCATCCAGTACCGCATCTTCAACGCGGTGTATGAGGTCGCCAGGCCCCGCCGCGACGCCGCCATGCTGCTGATCGGCGACCCCAAGCAGGCCATCTACGCCTTTCGCGGCGCGGATATCTTCACCTACCTCAAAGCCCGCGAAGACACCGCAGGCCGCCACGTGACGCTGGGCACCAACTTCCGCTCCAGCCGCGCCATGGTCGAGGCGGTGAACCACTGCTTCCGCTACGCCGACCAGCACCCGGCCGGGGCGTTCCTGTTCCGCGAAGAAGGCGGCAACAACCCGCTGCCCTTTCTGCCGGTAGAGGCCAAAGGCCGCAGTGAGCAGCTCATTCACCAAGGCCAGCCGCTGCCAGCCATGACGCTCTGGCCGCTCGCCGCCGACGAGCCGCTCTCCAAAACCGCCTACCAAACCGAGATGGCCGAACGCTGCGCCTCGTATATGGCGGAACTGCTCAGCGCAGGCCAACACGGCAAGAGCGGCTTTCAAACCGATGAGACGCTCATCCCGCTCAAGCCTTCCGATATGGCGGTACTGGTGAACGGCCTGCAGGAAGCCCGCGCCATTCGCCAAGCGCTGGCCAGCCGTGGAGTGAAGAGCGTGTATCTCTCTGACCACGATAAGGTATTTAGCTCGCCCATGGCCGCCCAGGTAGAGCGCTGGCTGCGCGCCTGCGCCGAACCGCTGGCCAGCTCCCGCCAAGCCGAAGCGCACCTGCGCGCCGCGCTGGCCACGCCGGTGCTGGGGCTAAGCCTGGCGGAGCTGGACCACCTGCAACAAAACGAGCTGGCCTGGGAAGCGCGAGTCGAGCAGTTCAGCCACTACCACCGCCTATGGCAGCGCCAGGGCGTGCTGCCGCTGGTGCGCCGCATGATGGTGGATTTTGATATTCCCGCCCGCCTGCTGGCGGAGTTTGAAGAGGGTGAGCGCTTGCTCACCGACCTGCTGCACCTGGGCGAGCTGCTGCAACAGGCCAGCGCCGAGCTGGACGGCGAACACGCGCTGATTCGCTTTCTATTTGACGCCATTGCCGACCCGGAAAGCCACGGCGACAGCCACAAGCTGCGCCTGGAGAGCGACGCGGATCTGGTCAAGGTGGTCACCATCCACAAATCCAAAGGGCTGGAGTACCCGCTGGTGTTCCTGCCGTTCATCGCCAACCATCGCTCGGTGAAAGCCGAAGACGTACCGCTGCGCTGGCACGACGGCGAGGGCAATTTACAACTCAGCTTAGACGCCGATGAAGCAACACTGGCCACCGCCGACCGGGAACGGCTGGGGGAAGACCTGCGCAAACTCTACGTGGCGCTTACCCGCGCCCGCCACGCCACCTGGCTAGGGCTGGCCCCGCTGAAAGGCCTGGAGAACAGCGCGCTGGGCTATCTGCTAAAAGGCGGTAGCGCCCTGTCACCGGAAACGCTCAATAACGCGCTTGATGAACTGGTGAAAGGCAGCGAGATACAGATTCATCAACCACCCGCACCCACCGCAGAGCGCGTGGCACAAGTGGCGCAAAGCAGTGAGCTCGGCCATGCCCGCACGCCCACGCGCCCCGCCAAAGAGCACTGGTGGATTGCCAGCTACTCCGCGCTGCGGCTTTCGGGCACGCTTATCGCCCCGGTGCTGCCACCGCTGGAACCGACCACCGCCCAGGAAGCCACCGCGTTTGAAGTGCTGGATGAACCTCGGGAACTATCTCAAGAACGATCCCAACTAGAAGCGTTTCACTTACATAAGTTTCCACGTGGCCCCGGCCCCGGCACCTTTCTGCACGGGCTGCTGGAGTGGGCAGGCAAGCAAGGCTTCGATACCGCCGCGAATGATATGGACGCCCTCAACGATATGCTGTGGCGGCGGGTGCAGCTACGCGGCTGGCAGGCATGGCAAGAACCGCTGGCGGGCTGGCTAAGCGCCTTGCTCACCACGCCGCTACCGCTGGCCGCGCCCACCCCGCAAAGCGTGGCGTTGAATGAGCTGGAAAGCTATCAAGTAGAGCTGGAGTTCTGGTTTGCCGCCAAGCGGGTGAATACCCAAGCCATTGATGCACTGGTAAGCAAGCACTTACTGCCAGGGATAGAGCGCCCCGCGCTGGATGCCGACACCCTCAACGGCATGCTGAAAGGCTTTATTGACCTAGCCTTCGAGCACCAGGGGCGCTTCTACGTGCTGGACTGGAAATCGAACTACCTTGGCCCCAACGACAGCGCCTACGAACCCGAAGCCCTGCGCCACGCGCTGCTGGCCAAACGCTACGACCTGCAGGCTGCGCTCTACCTGCTCGCCATGCACCGGCTGTTAAAAGCGCGCCTGCCGGATTACGACCCGCACCAGCACTTGGGCGGTTCGATGACGGTATTTCTGCGCGGCAGCCGCAGCCCGGGGCGCGGCGTAGTGGGCGAGCCCGCCCCGGTTGAACTCATCGACGCCCTGGATAGCCTGTTTGCAGGCGAGCCACACGCCACCCAGCAGGAGGCCACGGCATGAGCCGCCAGCACGACACCCACACCTTCGACATGTTCGGCGATTCGCCCACCGCCAGCGCCCACCCGGCACTCAGCAGCACCCCGAAATTGCTGGCCCTGTGCGAACGCTGGGTAGCGCGAGGCTGGCTGCGAGATTTAGACCGCGCCCTGGTGCGCTTTTTAGCCAGTGAAGCCCCGGACGCCCCCACGCTGCTGCTACTGGCCGCCGCACTGGCCAGCCACCAGCTAGGCCGCGGCCACGTGTGCCTGGATATCAACGCCACGCTCAACGCGCCGGATTTCGCCCTTTCGCTACCGCCCGAAGGCGACGACCTCACCGACCCGCCGCCGCTGCCCAGCGACGTGCTGGCTACGCTCACACTCAGCGAATGGCAAGCCGCCCTGCACCACCCGCTGCTCACCAGCGAAGGCCCCGGCAACACGCCGCTGGTCGTAGTAACCACTCACTCAGCCAGCGGCACCCCCAACACACGGCTCTACCTGCGCCGTTACTGGCAGTACGAACAAAGCCTGCACCGACACATCGCCGCCCGCCTGGAAGCGACGAATGACGCCAGCGCCTCGGGGTTACTCCACAAAGCGCTCAACATCCTGTTCAAGCAACGCAACGGGCTGGACTGGCAAAAAACCGCCTGCGCCCTGGCTGCCCGCAGCCGCTTCGGCATCATTACCGGCGGCCCCGGCACCGGCAAAACCACCACCGTGGTACGCCTGCTCGCCCTGCTGCAAACCCTGCAACTAGCCCAGCACCCCAGCCAGCCGCTGCGCATTCGCCTAGCCGCCCCCACCGGCAAAGCCGCCGCCCGCTTGAACGAATCTATTGCGGGGCAGGTGAATGCGTTACCGCTTGATGAGTTGGCAACGCTGTTAAGTGAACACTCACCTTCTGCGGCAGCCAGCGAGATCGCGATTCCTACGGAAGTAACCACCCTCCACCGCCTACTCGGCGCACGCCCCGACACCCGCCACTTCCGCCACAGCGCCGCCAACCCGCTGGCGCTGGATGTACTGGTGATCGACGAAGCCTCGATGGTGGATATCGAAATGATGGCCGCCACCCTCAGCGCGCTGCCCGCCCACGCCCAGTGCATTCTGCTGGGGGATAAAGACCAGCTCGCCTCGGTAGAGGCAGGCTCGGTACTCGGCGACCTATGCCGCCGCGCCGATGCCGCCCACTACACCCCGGCCACCGCCGAATGGCTGGCCCAGGCCACCGGCCAACCGCTGCCATTAGATTTCATCGACCCCGCAGGCCAACCGCTCGACCAAGCCATTACCATGCTGCGGGTTAGCCACCGCTTTAATGAACACAGCGGCATCGGCCAGTTGGCGAAAGCCATCAACCAGCCGGGCCATACGCAAAGCGAACGGGAAAAACAGCAGGCGGTCACGGCCGTGCTGCGCCACGGCTACCCAGATGTGCACCATTTGGTGATGAGTGACGACACCGCGCTGGATAAGCTGGTGATTCACGGCAGCCCCAGCGGCTTTGCGGGCAACGGCGAAGGCCGCACCGACCGCGAAGGCCAGCCCATCGCCCCGCCCACGGGCTACCGCCACTACCTCAACATGCTGCACGCACAGCGCCCACGAGGGGAATCCTTCGAGGAGAACCAAACCGTCTACAACGCCTGGGCCAGCGAGGTACTCAGCGCCTACAGCCACTTCCAACTGCTGTGCGCGCTGCGTAAAGGCCCCTGGGGAGTAGAAGGCTTAAACCAGCGCATCGCCAGCACATTACGCCGCGAAAAGCTGCTGTTCGGCAGCGACTACACGTTGGAAAAAGGCTGGTACGAAGGCCGCCCGGTACTGGTCACCCAAAACGACTACGGCCTGAAACTAATGAACGGCGATATCGGCATTACCCTAGCCGTGCCCGACCCGCGCCACCCGCAGCAAAGGCTATTGAGAGTCGCGTTCCCCAGCAGCGACACCGAAAAGCCCATCCGCTGGGTGTTGCCTTCCCGCCTGCACGCGGTAGAAACCGTGTTCGCGATGACGGTCCACAAATCCCAAGGCTCGGAGTTTTTGCACACCGCCCTACTGCTACCGCCGACCCTGAACCCGATTCTGACCCGCGAGCTGGTGTACACCGGCATCACCCGCGCCCGCGAATGGCTCACGGTCGTGGAAGCCAAGCGCGGGGTGTTGAATGAGGCGGTGGTGAGGGAGGTGGTTAGGGTTAGTGGGGTTGGGGGTTAATTGAAACCGACATCATTAATTATAGTGGTGTCGAGCTTCGGTCATTAGCAGGCGTTCAGGTTTATCTTGTAAGAAATAAACTTGGCTATTCGTAATCGTTGGGTATTAATGCATTTCCATCTTTAAAGCTTTCAACTAAATGAAAATTATTAAAACCACTCCATGTGTCAGGACTAATATGTTCAAAAACTATCATTTGAAAGTTACCACCAAGCTCTATCATATTGGTTACAAAATTATCCAACAAACTCAGAGCGGCAGTTACTTTAGCTATATCAGAACTATCTATACTCTCTTTGATCTTGCCACTTCGATCTTCAAAATACGGCCTGCTAAATTGATCAATGATGAGAAAGGAAGCCACATAAGGAATTTTTTCTCTAATAATTTGTTCATGAAGCCCTAAAAACAAGAACAAATGTAAGAACATATGATTAGAACTACTCCCAACATTTTCAACATGATTACTTCGGGGTTTTCTCAATTGCAAGACTTTATCTTTGTAATTAAACGAAGCCCTATAGTCTTTGTAATTTGCCAAAGCTAATCTTGTAAATGTTATATATTCTTGAATTATCTCTTCCAGGGCTTTTACAAACAACTCTTTTCGCTCACTAACATTATTTACAACAAGCCAATCCAGCCTACTTTTTAAATTATTTATCCTTTCCTCATTACCCTGATAGTTGGCAGAAGACTTAGGCTGATACAAATCCAACTTAGCCTTCACTTCACCTACAAAAATATATTTTTCTTTGTCATTTTCAAACGCTTTAACTTCTTGAGGCATGGTATCGCGCTCATCCACTAACTCCCTCAATTTAGCTTCATATTCTTTAATCGTTGTCGATATGTTACTATCTAAAGGTGTCTTATTTGCCACAGCTTTTTTTATTTTTCTATGGTCTGCTTCTAGACCAGCTATAACTTCATTAAAAATGGAAGTTTTCAATACATCATTATAATGCTCATAAATAAAATCCACGGATTTAAGACTATCACTAGTTTCTTTCAGGTTGGCTTTGTATCTTTTATATTCGTTTGTAAAACCGTTGAGATTTCTAATCTTTCTAGTGAGCTTGTTAATATCAGCATTAATTTCATTATAACGGTCTACTGCTCCTTTCTTAGTAATAGCCTCTGCGCTCCTAACCATTGTATTGAGCTGTTCAATTGCTTCGCCAACATCACCTTTCTCAGGTAACAGGCCATACTCTTTAGCAATCTGAATTGTGCTTTTTAATTGGGAATAAAATGCATCACGCTTTCGACTAATACGTTCAGACTCTTTTTCCAGCTTTCTTATTTCACGCTCAATCTCTTCACGTTTCTCTCTCTTCAAAATGTTTTCAACTGTGTCTATCCCAACAGCTAAATCAAAAATTCTAGGCAAGGCTTCCCTATATTTTTCATCCTTCTGTTTATCAAAAAATTCCTGGCTATGTGTGATAATGTCTTGTGATATAGTGTTTAGGAGTAAAAAATATCTAAAAGATACTTTTGAACCTGAACTTAGTGCCCTTCCTCCATACGCTACCCTAGTATCACTATCTATGCCAAATTCGGCCTCTAGTGTTCGTTTAAGGGCAGGTTCTGTAATATTAGCCGTTGGAACGCCCTCTGGAACATCTCCTACAGACGAAAAATAGTAATCATGGGAGACATTACTTTCTGAGGGTGACTTCCGAGCTATGAAGTAACGCTTATCATTGATTGATATTTTTATACCGTACCATTCAACATTTTCATTTATGATGCTCTCAGAAATATCGTGCGTACTAGAGAACAAACAATAATCTATAATTGCCAATATTGCAGTTTTTCCAGTATTACTGTCACCAGTAATAACATTAATTTTGTCTGGTAAAAATGTTAGCGTTCGTTTTTTATCATTTTTTAAAAACAGAACCAAATTTTCAAAATAAAACTTCATAGCTCGACCCTAAAATTTAAGTAAAGATTCTCTGTGGATGATTCCATTATTTTTGCAATGTTAGGAACTGCTTTCTGAATTTTAAGAGCTCTATTTCCAGCCTCTTTACCAGTTTTAAATAATGACTCTGAAACACCTTTATACATCAATGCATCTTTATTCAACGTAATAGCATCTACTTCATGTAAAAGCTGAATTGCATTTATTGAGCTACACAGTTGATCATAGAAACGATTGTTAAAATTCGCAAAAAAACTGGTTTTTTCAATAATAAGCTTTTCCACTCCCTGAACCTTAACGTTTCCATTAGATAAATACTTAAGCATTTCGTTGTGTGTTATTATGGGGGATACCAATATCGCCTTAGATATAGGAAAAATTTGAGTATGTTGTACGACCAGCAATATAGCTAAAGCCTGAACACCTATATTGTTATATAATCTTTCAGTATCACTCATTTGTATTTACTTTCCCAATCTTTATGCCATCCAATTTTAGGGATGTTCGAAAGTTCGTAATAGCATCCGTTGTTCATCTCTGTAGGCAATAGCTGCCCATCTAGCTCTAATTTTTCTTTTCTAATTGAATCAAAAATATCTAAGGCCTTCTCCAGCATCTCATCTTCATTTAATCTTTTTCGGTAAGCACTATCGAATTCAATTTGCCATCTAGCCATAGCCTCACGTTTAAAACCTTCTATTTGTCTCCTGCTTATATCACCATCTTTTTCCCAACGATCAAAATTATTTATCATATAAAGTAAGCATCGCGTATACATTGCCATACGCTCTGTATCTTCCGGTTCGAGATCGTCAATATCTATTAACTGTTTTATAAATATTTGATCTGCCAGTTTCTCAGGTAACGCACTATTAAACTCAAGTATCCTAAGCTTTCCATTTCTTGCTTGATCAAAATAAATTCGATATCCTTTGCGAAAATCATCAAAAGTAAAGATGATTTTTTCTTTATTTTTAGTCAATGAAAAGTTTTCTTGACGTAACCTTGAATCAATATCGCTAAAGACATCATCAATTTTACTATCATCTATATGATGCTCTTTTATTGCGGTTTTGCATTTTCCAATGATATCATCACAACCTAAATCAAATGAAATATTTTTAAAAAAGATTTCTGCTACACCAGCATCTAAAGCCAAGACTGTGTCAATGTAGGCTGCAATATCCTCGTCTTTTGTATCATTTTTTATATCTGACAAACCATCTTTAAAGGTACTATATGTTTGGGCACCTTCGTGAAGCGCCCTAATACCACTCAATACAGAGTTTTTTAAATTATCGGTCTTATTAGAAGAAAGAACAAAGTCAATCTCATTAACAAATTCTAATTGTTTACTAGCATTCTCTCGACCACTTTCCTTATCAGTAATAATCTTGCACCAATTTGAAAACGTCTTCCACATATCCGCATCAAGCAGAGTCATGTTTCTAGGCTTGCCGTCTGCTTTTGTTTGTGTTGTATGCTTAAGCTGAATAAATATTTTACGTTTTGTCGCCAACTCTGCATGCACATCGTCTAACACTTCTAAACCAACACTTTCATCACTCTTCATGGTAAGAAGTCTCCATAGAAAATGATAGTATTGGAAATCAAAACCAATAGCTTTATCAGCAGCACTTGTTTTTTCAGTATGAGTTTTCTTCATTATTTCTATGCTCGAAGTATACTTTTAACTTGCTAAGCAAAATTCAGTATTCGATGTTATCTTGCTGTATTGCAACCTTAATGTCCGCTCAGAGTCGAAAAGCGTCACTCGCCTACTTCCTCATAAAACGACACCCTACCCGCAATAGCCTCCACCCCCTCCACCGGCTCCTCATAACTCCAAACAATATCCCGACGCTCACCCAGCGAAAAATAAACCGCATGCCCTTTAAACGGGCAATGGGTGGTGGTTTCCGAAGTGGTAAGTAAGTCCATTCGCACGTCATCACGTGGGAAGTAGTGGCGTGGCGGGTAGCCGTGTTCGCGGAGTTCCAGCGTGTTGGTAGAGTCGGCTAGCAGAATGCCCCCCACCCGCACTTGCATGCGCTGTTGGCTGGGGTGAAGCGTTATGCGGGCATTCTGCATCGTGTTGTCCCTGCGGCGTTGTTCGCTCTAATGCTTCGAGACTAGCAGTTAATTTAGGTTAAGCCTACCTTGCTGAATTGGTTTTTAGTCGGTAACTGATACTTAGCTATGTAAGTTAGTCATCACTTCCACGCTACCACTTATGGCACCGTTATAAATGCGGCAAAGCACTAAGCTGGGCTGCGTGCCGTTGGCTTTCACGGTTAACTCCCCTGCTGCGTTCCAGCCGCCGCTATTGCCACAGGTTTGCCAGCCGCCCGTGGTGGAAACGTGGTTGGCGAGCAGTACCGGCAGTTGGTGGCGCTTCGCGATGGCGGCGAGCAGCTCGGCATCTTTTGCATAGCCGCCTGGGGAGATGAGCGCGCTGGCGAGGTAGACGTCCGCCTGTTGGGCAGCGGCGGTGGCGGCGTGGCTTGGGTGGGTAAAGTCGGCGCAAACGGCCAGGGCGATGCGGGTGTCGTTAACGTTGATAAGGCCGCTCTCAGTGCCGGGGGCACAGTAGACCTCCTCCCCTTTGTGAAGGTGCTGTTTTAGGCAGAAGGTGTGTTCGCCGTTGGGGAAGCAGATCACCGCTGCGATGTAGGGCTTGCCGTGGGGGTTGTGCAGTGGGCAGCCTGCTATTACTACCGTGTTATTGGCTACGGCAGCGGCGGTGAGAGTGGCAAAGGCGGCATCGTCGCGGGGCATGGCCAGTTGGCTGAGTAACGCCAGCTCGTAACCGGTGAGCGAGAGTTCGGGAAAGGCCACCACGTTGGCCCCCAGCGCAGCGGCGCGTTCTATGTAGGCCAGGTGCGTTTGTAGGTTGTCGTCTACCGCCGCTTTCGTGACGGGCAGTTGGGCGAGCGCGATGGTGATGGCTTGGCTGTTGGTCACTTTTATCCCTTGGCTTGCGGAGTGCTGGAAGGGTCGTAGGCTAGGCGAAGGCGGTTTGCACGAAGCTGGTTCGTGCCGTAACACCCGCATGCCACACGGCAAGCTGGGCATGCTCCTCTTTCCAGCGTATCTCTGGCAGCCGGAAGGCGAGGTACTCCAGCGCGACAGCAATGGCGATATCGCCTAGGTGGATCGATGTCGCCGTGGGTTGGCCGCCCAGCTCGCTGTTCAATTGGTTCAACAGCCGCTGCATGGCCCTTGCCCGGCGTTGGCCCAGCTCGCTTTGGTCAATGTCTTTGCCATAGTGCTTGCGGGCAATCACGGTGGTGAATGCGGCATCCATGAGGTTTTGGCCCAGGCCTGCCAGGTGCAGCACGACACTCAACGGGTTGGTGGGCAGTATAGTCGGGGTGGGTGTTTCGCTGTCCAGACTGTCCAAGTACATAGCGATCAGCATGGATTCGCTCAGCGTGGTGCCCTCCTCCGTCACCAGCGCGGGGATGCGCCCGGCGGGGTTGGCTTTGAGAAGATCGGCATCGTCAGCCCAGGGATCGCACCATTTGAGCGTCACGGCGTCCATCAGGCCTTTTTCCAGTAACACGATGCGCACCAGCCGCGCATAGGGGGATATTGCGTTCAGGTAGAGTTCCATGGTGGCCTCCCTTTGTCTGAATAGTGCTTGTTAGGTTATTGGGCAGAAGGATGTGTGCGGCGCTGCTGTACGCCCCGGCTCATCAGTACCAGCATCAAGCCAAGGGCAAGCGCCATGCCGCTGATGGTAAAGAGTGGCGTGTAGCTGCCCCACATGCCAAACAGCGCCGACATGCCATACCCTGCCCCTGCTTGGGCGGCGGCGAACGCGGCCGTGGCTCGCCCCCAGAGCTGCTTGTGGGCGGTGGGCCCGACCAGCTCGGCCAAGCAGCCAGAGGTAAGGGCCACGATGCCGGGAATCATCGCTCCTACCATGAACGAGGAAATCGATTGGCTGAGCAGGGCAAGCGAGAATACCGGGAGCAGAACGGCGGCGGCCTTGGCGGCAAAAGCGATCATCAAGCCGCCTTGCCAACCCACGCGCTGCGCCAGCGCCCCCACCATGAACGGCCCGCATAGCGCCCCCACCCCGAAAATGCCCCATTGCAGGGAGGCGGCTTGCTGGCCGAGGGCATGCTCCCTGGCCAGATAGTCCACCCAGAACACGGTATGCGGTACGAACCCCACCGCATCCAGGGCGTAAGCGCCAATGACCAGCAGCACTATGACCTTTACGCCCGCATAACGCGCGGCGCTATTACCCACCGGGCGTGTGATGCGGGGTGCGGGCAAGCGCGCGACGCCACGGTCGCACAAGACGCCCGCCGCTAAACTAAGCAGCCCCAGCGCCCCCCAGGTGAGCGAGAGGCTGACCCCGAGCAGTAACGGCACGACGAAGGCGGACAGCAGCGCGCCAGCGCCAATACCGGTAAACACCAACGCGCCGATACGGGTTCGCCTTTCCGGGGGCGTGGCCGCCAGCGCCAGCGAGGGGCCTACGACCATCAAGATCCCCCCGGCCACTCCCGACACCAATCGCCAGAAGAAGAACCAGAGAAAACCACCTGCCCCAGCGCAGAGCAAGAAGCTGAACCCGATACTCGCAAAGCTCGCCGCCATCACCCAGCGGGGCGCGAAACGCTCACTCAGCGAGTGGGCAACGAGCGCGCCGACAAAATAGCCCAGCAGGTTGGCCGCCCCTAAATAAGCACCCTGGCTGGCGCTAAACCAGCCTTGCTGGATGATCGCGGGCAATAGGGGCGTGTAGGCGAAGCGCGCGATGCCAATCGCCGCGAGGGTCGCCATGATGCCTGTCATCAGCGCAGGCAGATCGTCGGTAGTGAGGGGTCGCGTCATCACGCCAGTTCCTTAGGGTGTCGCCCTGGCAAGCGTCGCTGCCTCCTTGCAAGGCTCGTGAGGTTGGATTTAGGAAACACCGAGGCGCACGATCGCCCTGCTCACGCCTTTTTCACAAATTGCGCGGTCACCATCATGTCGCCTGCGCCGTCTACTTTGCAGTCTAGCTGGTGGTCTTTGCCCTCTTTTAGCCGTTTGATGACGGCTTTGGTGCCGATCTTGAGCACCAGGGAGCTGCCTTTCACCTTGAGGTCTTTGATCAGCGTGACTTTGTCGCCTTCGGCCAGCGGCGTGCCGTGGGCATCGGCTACGTTCACGGCCTCTTCGGCGGCGGCTTCTTCAGGGTTCCATTCGTGGGCGCATTCGGGGCAGATGAACAGGCGCTGATCCTGATAGACGAATTCCGATTGGCAGCGGGGGCATGGCGGGCAAGACATAAGCAGCGGCTTCTGTAGTGAATGAGCGGTGATAATACCCAGCCAGGGCGTTTTTGGCGACGAGCGTTCACGCCCTGGCGCACCCGGGCGCTACCTAGGGGCCTGGCGGAGTCACGTTGGCGTCTGTCAGGGTGCGCGGCCGGTAGTAGCACGCGGCGTCGGCCCAGCGCGACCAAACGGACTCATCGACGGAGACGTTCACCGCAGGCAGCCCTTGCACTCCTTGCGCGTAGCATCGGTAGAAGCGTGCGTCGCTGGACTGTCGCAGGCGTTTGTATTTGGCGTACCAGCCCCCCAGGAAGGCGGCGTAGGAATCGATGGGATCGGTTGCCCAGGCGTTTTCCGCAACGTCTGGATAATCCAGTTTCAGGCCCGCCTGGGCCGCTTTCTCGACCATCCACAGCAGCGGTATATCGGCCAACGCATCTCGCGGGCCATACCCGCCGCCCACATTGGCATGAGCGCCAATGAACCAGCGCTGCTGTACATCGCGATTAGCCGGTTTTTGCTGGCCGTCCGCGCTGGTCCAGAGGGAGACGTTGTAGTCCGCTCGGTGTTCGTCCAGCGCCACGGCCTGATAGGCGTAGTCGACGATGCTGGAAAGCTGGGTATCGTGCCAGTCGTAGTAGCGCTTGAACAGGTTGGTGCCGGGCACACCCAGCGCGCCTACGGTGTCCCATACCCCAATGAAATGAACCCGTGGCTGGCGGCTAAAGTTTGCCTTGAACGCTTTACACGTATCACTATCCGGATGCAGCTCCCGGTCTCGATACAGTTGCTCGGCTTTATCGAGCAGGCTGGGCGTCACCACATGCACTAGTCCGCATTTGCGCATCATCCCCACGAGGCTTCTGGCGGTATAGGCGCCGCGGCTGAACCCGAATATCCAAATCTCGTCCCCTTCGCGGTAACGCCTTGCCAGCCAGTCGTAGCCTTTCCGCAGGTTGTCACTCAACCCGTAGCCAAAGGCGCCACCAATGAAACGTTGATACCGAGAGGTGCCGACACCGGGGTCGTAATAGAACCGCTGTTTGACACCCTTGTCGTCATCATGGAGAAGCCGCGTCAGTCGGTACACGTTCGTTTGGTCTTCTGGGTCGTTCCAGGTGCCATCGAACAGCAGTATCAATTTTTGCTGGGTCATGTGTCTCTACCGCTGGTGGAAAGGCAGTGGCTAGCCAGCCAGGATACTGACACAGTAACCTAAAAATTGAGGGCGCCCAGTTAAAAATGCCCCAGCACAGGCCGGGGCACATATCTTTCAAGGGCTTAGAATGAGGCCCACTCCTCGACCTCTTGGCGGGCGGCCTGCGCCGGACGGAGAGCCGTCGCCTGGGGCTTGGCGGCGGGGCGCTGAACCTTGGGCGGTAACGCTGCCTGGGGCTTCTCCGTGGTCGCCCCTTTGAAGAACGCCACTTCTTTCATCAGCGCCTCGGCTTGAATCTGCAGGGAGCGGCCCGCCGCGCTGGACTCCTCCACCAAGCTCGCGTTGAGCTGGGTCACGCTGTCCATCTGCGCAATGGCCGTATTGACCTGGTCGATGCCTTGAGACTGCTCGTGGCTGGCCGTGGCGATCTCGCCCATCAATAACGAGACGCGCTGGACACCGCTGACGATCTCTTCGAGGGCTTTGCCTGCCTGGTTGACGAGGGTAGACCCATTGCCGACTTGCTCGATGCTCTCCTCGACCAGTTGCTTGATCTCTTTGGCTGCATTGGCGCTGCGCCCGGCCAGGTTACGCACCTCACCGGCCACCACGGCAAAGCCGCGGCCCTGCTCGCCAGCTCGGGCGGCCTCCACCGAGGCATTGAGCGCCAGCAAGTTGGTCTGGAAGGCGATCTCATCGATCAAGCCGACGATACCAGCGATTCTGCGGCTCGAGGCATTGATGCCCTCCATCGCATTCACCGCTTTCCCCGCGATTTCACCACCGGCATTGGCTTGTTGCGTCACCGCGTAAACGAGCTTTTCGGCTTCGGAAGCGTTGTCCGCGTTTTGCCGAACCGTGGAGGTGATCTCATCCATCGAAGCGGCCGTTTCCTCGATGCTGGCCGCCTGTTGCTGCGTCCGACTGCTCAGGTCTTCGGTGCCATGGGCAATCTCTTCCGCCGCCCCGTTCACCGATTCGGCGTTGTGACGAACGGACATCACCACTTGGGAAACCTTGACCTCCATGGCCTTCAATGCCTTGAGCATATCGCCAAACTCATCCTTGCAGGTAATGTTGATGGCGTTATCCAGCTGGCCTTGCGCCATGGCGTTGGCGAGCGCTTGCGCTTTGCCTAGCGGGGTCATGATGCCGCGAATCAGCCACATCGCCAGCAGAATGCTCACGCTCACCGCCCCTGCGATCACGCCGATGATGATATTGCGCGTCCATACATAGTCTGCGGACGTTTGCTGATGAGACGCCGCTGCTTGGGCGCTGTTACGATCGATCAGCGCGTGAAGCGAATCGAGCACCTGCGGGTAGGCTGCCCGTAACGTCGTGGTGGCGATGCGGCGGGCCGCGTCGAAATCATCGTCGATCATCGCTGTGTTGACCTCATCGATGCCAGCGCGTAGCACCGACAGCGACGCGATGAACTCTTCGGCGATACCGCGTTCGACCTCGTCAGACACCCGCTTGGGGAAATAGTCGTTCCAAGCGGCATCGATCAGGGCATCGTTTTCGGCGATCTCTTGCTGTGTCGTCACGGCAGAGGCAGGGTTGCGGTCGCGCTGCTCCGCCGTGATTTTTACGCGCGTGCTAAGCAGTGCCTCGTTCACTTCCCCCAGGTCGACCAGTGTCAGCACGTTGCCTTCGAACGTTCGGGTAATGGCATCGTTCATTTTGCTTAAATGGTAGAGACCGAATACTCCAACAGCGACCAGCATGACAACACAGGCGCCCAAACTCACCGCCAGCCGTCTTTTCACGCTTTTTTTAAGATATAGCATGGCCATTATTCTCATTAGTCCGCAGCGAACCGCTTTGATAAAAGGAGTGTCATTGCGTCAAGACAAGTGCCGAGATGAGGCACGTTCAAAGAGGCAATGCGCGTTATCCGTTGGCTGGGGTATCGAGGGCTTTACGACACAGACAATGTCTTACACAACAGATAGCAAATATCTTACAAAACAAATGGCGGATGTCTTACAAAAATCGCTGCTGCAATCGTGAACAAATATAAAATCCATACAAAGCAAAGTGTTAATAAAAATATATAAATGAAAGCATGTAGGTTGATCGACGCGCTTTTGACGGTGTTGAACATATTTATTGGGAAAACAGCTTTTTCACTCAATATGCTTTTAATTAGCTCGCTATTAAGTAAAACTCACGCCTAACTATTGGTAAAGATAACGTCTAAGAAACACCTACTTTTATTCACTATGACTGGCATATGAACTGGCACGCCTGGCGTTCAAGAAACGTTTTTTGGGTGCGCTCGTCGCATCGAAACCACGCTCCTTTCATCCTTACGCAATCGCCGTTGGCGTCCCTTGGCCTCGGCTCCTAGACTGAAGCTTCGTTTCTCTTGAGATACCCGGCCTATGCGCGTGTTTTCTAATCCGGTCGGTGCCGGTTCACTCTGGTTCGATAATTTGGTCACGGCGGATGGTGTGCCGGTGGCCTACGACCCCCAAGCGCGGGCGTTCATTCCCATGCCGCCCTTCTGCGCCAACCGCGAGGTGATTGGCTGTAACTGGATTGCCCCGAAGCAGGGCGAGTTCTGTCGCGCCTGCGCGATGACCGCCCTGGCGCCAGACCCTTCCATTTCCGATGCGATACCCCATTGGGCGCACACCGAGGCGGCCAAGCGCTGGGTCATCGATAATCTGGGCCGCTGGCACTGGTTTCGCCCGGAAGACCCGGGCGCGCCGCCGGTGTTTCATATGTTGGCCGAAGGCGGCACGCCGGTGCCAATGGGACACGTGGGGGGCGTGGTGACGATCAGCGTGGCGGAAGCGGATGCCGTGCTGCGCACCACCCGTAAAGAGGCGCTGGATGAACCCTACCGCACCATGATTGGCCATATGCGCCATGAAATCGCCCATATGCTGTGGTGGCGGCTTAGCCTGCGAGAGGATTTTCTGACGGCCTTCCGCGAGACGTTTGGCGATGAGCGGGAAGACTACCCGGCGGCGCTGCAGCGCCACTACCAAAACGGCCCGCCGGCGGATTGGCAAACGCGCTTTCTTTCCACCTATGCCTCTTCCCACCCCCACGAGGATTGGGCAGAAACCGCCTCGCACCTGCTGCACCTGACGGATATCACCGACAGCTTCGTATCGTCGGGCATGACCTCGCCCGCGCTACCGGACGACCACAACTGGGATGCCTATGCCGAGCCGGACGCCGAGCGGCTGATACATATTGCGGCCTCTTTGGTAGCGGGCGTGAACCACGTGAATCGCTCGATGGGCCTGTCGGATCTCTATCCTTTCGTGCTCTCCGATGTGGCCCTGCGCAAGCTGGCATTCGTACACGACTGGCTGCGGCGTGGGGCGCAAGGGCTGTAAACCACGTGCGCTTCGCTCGATGCGGTTTAGTGAAGGCCCAGAGTTTCGATCACCGCTGCCACCTGTTGGCGGGCCTCCCCTTGCAGGGTGTTCAGCGGCTGAGGCAGGCAGGGGGCGCTCACGCGGCCAGTGAGTTCGGCCATGGTCGCCACCACCCGCAGGCTGCCACCATAGTCGTGATACAGCGCCCATAGCGGGGCCAAGGCGTCGGAACGGGCTTGGGTTTCTTCGGCGTTGCCCGCTTGGGCGGCGCGGGTGAGCACCAGCGCGAGTTCTGGGTAGAGCCCGCCGATCACCGAGTACCACGCCTCGCAGCCTGCCAGCAGGCCCGTGGCGGCGGCGGGGTCGCCGCTGATCCCGATGGTCACGTCCTCGGGAATCAGCGCCCGCAGCCGCGCCACGCGGGCGTTGGCCTCGTCTAGATGGTTGGGCACCGGCGGAATTTTGATCGAGCGCACCTGGGGCAGCTTGGCAATGCGCGCATGCAGTTCGTCGCTGAACGTAAAATGCGTGGTGCCAGGGTTGTCGTACACGCACAGCGGTACGCTGATAGCGCGGCTAACGGTGCTGAACAGGTTGAACACATCATCATCGGTCAGCTTTTGGTACGACACCGGCGCTAACAGTAGCCCGCTCACCCCGGCCTGCTGGGCATGTTCGGCATTGGCCAGCACATCGCGAGTGCGCAGCGTGCCAATGCCCACCACCACCGGCACCCCAGCGGCGTTTTCCACGCTCAGCTTGGCCACCCGAGCCCGCTCTTCCACGCTCAAATAGGCGTAGCTGCCGGTCGAGCCCAGCACGCCGATGGAATCCACCTTCGCGTGGGCCAGCCGGGCCACTAGCTGGATGAACTCCTGCTCGTTGATGCCCTGCTCGTTCATGGGGGTCAGCGGAAACGCACTCAGGCCGGTAAACATGGGGTGTCCTTTTTTTGAGCGCTGCCTGGGCAGCCAAGGGGGGGCTGGTCAGGGCGTTACAGGCCGCCCGCCAGATCCAGTAAAGTGCCGGTGGCAAAGGATGACTTGTCACTGGCCAGCCAGACAATGGCTTCTGCCACTTCGGAAGGCTGGCCACCCCGCTGCAGGGGGATGCGAGACTTCAAGCGGTCTACGCGGGCAGGCTCGCCGCCGAGTGCGTGCATCTCGGTGTAGATGAGGCCGGGGCGCACTGCATTCACGCGGATGCCTTCGGCCGCGACTTCCAGCGCCAACCCCCGGGTCAAGGTATCCACGGCCCCTTTCGAGGCGGCGTAATCCACGTACTCGTTGGGCGAGCCGCTTTTGGCGGCCATGGAGGAAACGTTGACGATACTGCCGCCCGCGCCGCCCTGACGGGTAGACATGCGCTGCACGGCCTCCTTGCAGCAGAGAAAGCAGCTCATGACGTTCTTTTGCAGCACGTTGCCAAAACGCTCCGGCGAGATATCCACCAGCCGCGCCTGGGCGTTGAGAATGGCGGCGTTGTTGACCAGCACCGTCAACGTGCCGAGTTCCTGATCGACCCGGCGAAACAGGTTCGCCACCTCATCGGCTTTCGACACATCCGCCTTCACGGCCAGGCAGCGCACGCCCAGAGCGAGGATATCACTGCGCACACGCTCGGCGGCCGCGTCGTTTTCGACATAGTTGAGGCACACATCGTAGCCATGCCGGGCGAACAGCCGGGCCGTCTCGGCACCAATGCCTCGACTCCCGCCGGTAATCACCACCACGTTGGGGTTTGCCATGCGCTCTCCTCGTTTGCCAGCGTTTTGCGAATGCCGCCCACTGTGTACGTCTAGTGAATATACACTGACACCGCCGTTGAGCAATTATGTACAAGCCACGCTGGCGCCCGCGTCATATCCTGAAACGGGTCAGGTTAAGCCCGCCCTGGGCCGAATGCGATCAAGGAGGTTGGCATGGGCAGCAGCCAGTTCGAGTTTTTCAAAAATCACCATGTGCCGTCACTGACCGTCTTGAAAGCGGCCATCGAGGATTTTAGCTATGACCGTCATGCCCACGAGGAGTACGCCTTTGGGGTGACGCTGGCGGGGCGGCAGGATTTCTTCAGCGGCGGGCAGTTTCATCGTAGCCCACCAGGCAACGTGATTCTGTTCAACCCTGAAGAGGTTCACGACGGCCACGCTGGCGGTGAGCAGGCCTTGGGCTACGTGATGGTATACGTGCATCCCAACCAAGTGTTGCCGCTGCTCGAGGAGCTGCTTGGCCGCCCCCAAACGTCACCGTTTCGCTCCCGGAGTACGCTGATTCACGACCCGCTGCTGCGCCAGGCGATACAGGAAATCGCACGCCTGACCACGCATCAAGCGGGCAGCTGCATCGACCAGGAAAACGCATTGTATCGCGTGATCGAGCGTATGGTTCAGCTTGGCGGGCACATGGTGACTGGCCAACGTACCACTCGCCCAGACACGCTGTTGGGCCACGCCAAAACGTATATTCATGAGCATCTTGAGGCAGATATCTCGCTGGACGATATCAGCCAGGCCGCGCATTTGTCGAAGTACCACTTTTTGAGGCTATTTCGCCAACAGTTCGGCATGACCCCTCATCAATACGTGATCAATTGCCGCGTGAACGCCGCCCGCTCCGCGCTCGACCAGGGCGCGCCACTCACCGAGATAGCGCTGCGTTTCGGCTTTGCGGATTTGAGCCACTTCAACCGCCGTTTCAAACGCATCTATGGCATGACCCCTTTCCAGTACCAACGCGACATCACGCGTTAAGCATCACGTCCACCTAGAGGTTTTCTCATGTTAGCAATCGTCGCCTATGCCCTGGGCGTCATGTACACGCCTGGGCCTGTGAATCTGTTGGGGTTGAATGTCGGTATCAACGGGCAGGGTAAAACCTCGCTGGGGTTTTGCCTGGGCGTGGGGCTGGCCATGCTGCTGTACTTGCTGGTGTTGGGGTGGGCGGGAGCCGCCTGGATATCTCAAGACTCCCTGGTGCTGCTCAGCGCGCTCGGCTGCGCTTATATCCTGTATCTGGCCTACAAGGTGGCCCGCGCCAATGCCACCCTGGATACCCACGCCCCGGCACCACGCATGCTCAGTTTTCGTGATGGCCTGATGATGCAGTTACTCAACCCTAAAGCCATGGTCGCGACACTGCCTATCGCGACGCTGCAGTTTCCTGCCGAGGGTATTCAGGGCATGAGCCTGTTTATCTGGGCACTAGGGCTGGCCGCTCTGGCGGCAGGCGCCCCCGGCAGCTATGTGGTGATCGGCAGCTTGCTTGGCCAGCGCGTCAGACAGCCAATGTTTATCAAAGGGTTTAACTGGATAATGGCAGGATTGCTGGTGGCTGTATCATTATCGATTGGCTACGAGCATGTATGGCTGGTGGTTACTGCCCAAAACTAATCCCCAAGCGCAGCGCTTGCAGGCTATCGAGCTGTAACGTGACGTCATCAGAGAACAGCGGGTGGCCTTGTAATTGCACATTGACTGCTGCCTGGGAGCCACGGTAGCTAAGCGTCACGGCAATGTTGGCGCTGTCGCTCACCGGGGCCAGCCAATCGTACTCGACGTCATCCACGCTCACCGATGACAGCCCACGGGCTTCTAGCTGCTGCTCGACTTCCTTCTCGATCACCACGCCGTAGTAGAAATAGAGTCCTGCGTAGCCCAACCCCAGCAGTACCAGCAACGAAAAGAGCTTGCCCATGGTTTTCCTCTGTTTGAGTACACGTGACGTTATCCCGCCGTCAAACGTGGATGATGCCTGTTTTCTAGAAACGACGGCAAGTTGGGCGTGGTGGATTCAGTAAAACACAGAGCGGGCCATCATGGCCCGCTCTGTGTTTTTGATAGCGCTTTCCCACTTCCTTCAGGCTGGCAAACTGGCATGTTCCTGCTGGGCTTCTCGGCAGCCTCTCACACTCTCCGCCAGCGCTTTGACAAGCCCATGCACCCGCGCCACGGCGTCATCGCCGCTGCTGGCGTGTTCGATGCAATCTACCAGCGCGGAGCCTACGACCACGGCGTCGCTGAAGCGGCCAATGGTGGCGGCCTGTGCGGCGGTGCGAATGCCGAAGCCCACGGCAATGGGTAGCGGCGTGTGTTCGCGCAGCTGGTGCACGGCGCTTTCCAGACGCTCGGGTGTGGGGGCACTGCCGCCCGTCACACCCGCCACGGAAACGTAGTAGATGAACCCGGAAGCGTTGGCCAGCACCTTGGGTAGCCGCTTGGCATCGGTGGTGGGCGTGGCCAGGCGGATGAAATCGATGCCGTGCTTGGCGGCGGGCTGGCACAGCTCTTCGTCGTGCTCGGGGGGCAGATCCACCACGATCAGCCCGTCTACCCCTGCCTGGGCGGCGTCACTGAGAAAACGCTCGACGCCGTAGCAGTAAATCGGGTTGTAATAGCCCATCAGCACGATGGGAGTCGTGCCGTTTTGTTGACGGAACTGGCGCACCATGTCCAGCGTTTTGGCCTGGGTTTGGCCATTTTTCAGGGCGCGCAGGGCAGCCTTTTGAATGGCGGGGCCATCGGCCATGGGGTCGCTGAACGGCATGCCCAGCTCGATGATGTCCACACCGGCCTCCGGCAGCCCGTGCAGTAGGCGGCGGGAGGTCTCGGCGTCCGGGTCGCCGGCGGTGAGGTAGCTGACCAGCGCGGGCCGGTTTTGCTCTTTGAGCGCGGCAAAGCAGTCGTCGAGTCGAGAGGTACGGTTCATGGTGTTCTCCTGGGTCGCGCTCATGAATGTGTCATGCCGAAGCGGTCGCCTAAATGCTCGGCCACGCTGTTCATGTCCTTGTCGCCGCGTCCGCTGAGGTTGACCACCATCAGGTGCTCGCGGGGAAGTGTTGGCGCACGCTTGGCCACTTCGGCCAGGGCGTGGGCGGTTTCCAGGGCGGGGATGATGCCCTCCTGGCGGCAGCAGATCTGGAAGGCTTCCAGCGCTTCGTCATCGGTGGCAGAGACGTACTCGACCCGCCCCTGCTCGTGCAGCCAGGCGTGTTCGGGGCCGATGCCGGGATAATCGAGCCCAGCGGAAATCGAGTGAGCGTCGATAATCTGGCCGTCTTCGTTTTGCAGCAGATAGGTGCGGTTGCCGTGTAGGACACCTGGCGTACCGCCGTTCAGGCTGGCGGCGTGCAGGCCGCTCTTGACCCCTTTGCCGCCCGCCTCTACGCCGACCATGTGCACGCTGTCATCGTTGATGAACGGGTAGAACAGGCCCATGGCATTGGAACCGCCGCCCACGCAGGCAATCAGTGAATCCGGCAGGCGGCCCTGCTTTTCGAGCATTTGGGCGCGGGTTTCGTGGCCAATCACCGCTTGGAAATCGCGCACCATCGCCGGGTACGGGTGCGGCCCTGCCACGGTGCCAATGATGTAGAAGGTGTCGTCGACGTTGGTGACCCAGTCGCGCAGCGCTTCGTTCATGGCGTCTTTCAGCGTACCGGTACCGGAAGTGACCGGCACGATCTCCGCGCCCAGCAGTTTCATGCGGAACACGTTGGGCTGCTGGCGCTCGATGTCGGTGGCGCCCATGTAGATCACGCAGGGCAAACCAAAGCGGGCCGCCACGGTGGCGGTGGCAACACCGTGCATGCCTGCACCGGTTTCCGCAATGATGCGTTTCTTGCCCATCTGCTTGGCCAATAACACCTGGCCAATGCAGTTGTTGATCTTGTGAGCACCGGTGTGGTTCAGCTCTTCACGCTTGAGGTAGATGCTGGCACCGCCGAAGTACTCGGTGAGCCGCTCGGCAAAGTAGAGCGGATTGGGGCGGCCTACATACTCGCCCTGGAAATAGGCGAGCTGGCGCTGAAACTCGGGGTCGTTTTTTGCAGCGGCGTACTCGTCCTGCAGCTCGAGAATCAGCGGCATCAGGGTTTCCGCGACAAAGCGGCCGCCAAAGCTGCCAAACAACCCGTTGGCATCGGGCAAGGTTAAAGGTTGATTCATCACGACCTCTGCGTTTTGGGTGCGATTTAGGGTTGTAATGACGTTAGCGCAGGCAGGCCGCAAGAAAAATCGATAAGATGGCAAACACCTGTGAGTTTTAGGCAACTGTTTCAGGAGACCCCATGCAACACAGCCTGCCGCCCTTGAGCGCCCTGCGCGCCTTTGAAGCCACTGCCCGGCTAGGCAGCGTGACCGCTGCTGCCGATGAACTGAGCGTGACCCACGGCGCGGTAAGTCGCCAGCTAAAGAGCCTGGATGAGTATTTTGGCGTGGCGCTGTTCACCAAGTCCGGGCGCGGGTTGGTACTTACCCACCACGGCGAACGGCTGCAAAGCGGCGTGGGCGAAGCCTTTGCAAAACTGAGGGATAGTTGCACGTTGCTCAAGCATGAGGTGGAAGAAGCCCCGTTTACCCTGGCCTGCCCCGGCAGTCTGCTGGCCCGCTGGCTGATTCCTCGTTTAGACCGCTTGAACCAAGCGCTGCCGGAGCTAAAACTTCAGGTGGTGGTGAGCGATGCCGAGCAGCCTGGGCAGCCGGAAACCAGTGTCACGCTGGCCTTTTTCGAACCGCCCTGGCCTGAAGAGGGTGAATTGATCACGCTGATGCCTGAGGAAATTTGCGCCGTCGCCAGCCCCCGCTTGGCTAGCGTTTGCCAAAACGCTGATCCGGCAACGCTATTTGCCAATAAGCTCCTTTATACCGCCTCGCGCCCCCAAGCGTGGCCCCAGTGGGCAGCCGCTCAAAAGTTGAATGGCAGCACCTTGGAAACGGCTCTGAAGAAGGGCCAAGGTTTCGCGCATCTTTATTACTTAATGGAAGCCGCCGTAGCGGGCTTGGGGGTAGCTATCGCCCCTAGGCTACTGGTGGAGGACGACCTAAACAGCGGCCGGCTAGTCGCCCCCTGGGGCAGCATCGAAACCCCGGCCAAACTTTGCCTATGGCTACCCAAACACACCAACGCCCGCCGCAGCGAAGCGCTGGTGGATTGGTTACTAAGGGAGTTGAAAGGTTAGAGCCCTACCCGGTGTGGGTAAACGACGAACGCCAGCTTGTTGCCATCGGGGTCGCGCACATAGGCGGCGTAGAAACCATCGCCATACTGCGGGCGAAAACCCGGTGCGCCTTCGTCGCTTCCGCCGCTTTCCAAGGCGAGGTGATGCAGGGTGTCGACTTCTTTGATATCGGCGAATTGGAAAGCGGTCATGGTGCCATTGCCGACGGTGGCCTCGTGACCATCGAAGGGGTAGCCTACGAAGTATTGGGGCACGTTGACATCGTCCGGGTCACCGAATGAGACGCAACTATCATCTTGCCAACAAATATCCAGCCCCATGGCATTGAACAGCGGCGTATAAAACCGCAGAGCACGCGCGAGGTCTTTCGTTCCCACCATGGTATAGGCCAGCATGCGCGTTCTCCTTACAAGCGATGGACATATACAGGTTATGCCATAACGCCAAACAATCGGCCAATCAGCGATGTCAACGCCATAGCCAGCGCGCCCCAAAATAGCACGCGTAAGGCGGCGGTACGCACTGGCGCACCGCCCACTTTGGCGGCCAGTGCACCCAACAGCGCCAGCGACGCCAATGACGCAATGGCAACGAGAGGTATCAACAGCACTAAGGGTGCCCACCAAGCGACGAGTAGCGGTAGCAGCGCACCGAGGGTAAACATCACCGCCGATGAGAACGCTGCCTGCAATGGCCGCGCTTGGCTCACATCGGTAATGCCGATTTCATCCCGCGCATGTGCCCCCAAGGCATCTTTTTGCATCAGCTGCTCCGCCACTTGGCGGGCCAGCTCAGGCGACAGGCCACGCTCGACATAGATGGCGGCCAGCTCCTCTTTTTCGTCATCGAAATGGTGCGCTAACGCCTTCCGCTCCATGGCCAAATCGGCCCGCTCAGTGTCCGATTGCGAACTGACCGAGACGTACTCCCCCGCCGCCATCGACATCGCCCCAGCGACTAACCCCGCCACCCCTGCCAGCAAAATATCGCTTTGTGCCGTAGACGCTGCGGCTACCCCTAAAATCAAGCTGCTAGTCGACACAATGCCATCGTTGGCGCCTAGTACAGCGGCTCTTAACCAGCCCGAACGATGAGAGCGGTGATGTTCCTTATGAATCATGACATCTCCTGAGCAACCTACCTGTTAGCGCTTTCTTTATTCAGTTTAGTTGATTAACGGGGCATCACCCGCAGCAGTTGCCCATCTGGGCTGTCGGTGAGCAGATACACCGCCCCTTCGGGGCCGACCCGCACATCGCGAATGCGGGCATCCCGCTCACCGAACAGCCTCTCTAGCTCTTCAGCACGGCCCTCTTCGTCCAGCCGCACCCTTCGCACCTCGCGATTGACCAACGAACCGACGAGTAGATCGCCCTGCCATTCGGGGAACAGTTCACCTTGGTATAGCGCTAGACCGGAAGGCGCCATGGAGGGCGTCCATTCAAGCGCAGGTGGCAGCATGCCGGGGTACGCTTCAAACGGGGATACCCGAGCGCCGGTGTAATCTAGCCCACCAGTGGCAATAGGCCAGCCGTAGTTGCCTCCTGGGGTGATCACGTTTAACTCATCGCCGCCTCGTGGGCCGTGCTCGTGGGCGATGAGCCGTTGATTGGCGTCATCGAAGACCAGCCCCTGCACGTTACGGTGGCCAATGCTGTAAAGCGCTGGCAGTGCGTTGGCATCTGCGATGAAGGGGTTATCACTTGGAGCGCTGCCATCAGGATTCAGGCGCACAATCCCGCCAATATGGCTGGTCGTTCGCTGCGCTTCTTCGCGGTTATCAAACCCATCGCCTAGGGTCATGACCAGGGTATTATCCGCAAGCCACGCGAGGCGGCCGCCAAAGTGGGCATCGCCGCTTTTTGCTGGGTGTACGCGAAATATCTCTTCCACTTGCTCCAAGCGATTCTCCCCGAGCGTCGCCTTCGCCAAGCACGTGTGGTTAGCGCTAGCGGTGCCACAGGCATAGCTAAGATAGAGCTGCTGGTCTTGCTCGAATTGGGGTGATAACAGCACATCAAAAAGGCCCGATTGCCCAGAGGCATAAACGTCGGGAATGCCCCCCAGCGACTCCACCAATGTCTCGCCCTGCGCGCTTAACAGCCGAAGACGCCCAGGGCGCTCGGTGACCAGCATGCGCCCATCGGGTAACCATGCCAGCGACCACGGATACGCCAAGCCCTCCGTTAAGATGTCTATTTGGTAGGTGCTTTGAGCAGGCTGAGCGTCTACCGAAGGTGCCACGGGCAGTAGTAACGCCCCTGCCATCACGGCTATGTTGGCCGCCCCTCGAGCGTTACTCCTGTCACGTGTGAGCACTGCCAACAGCCACCCCGCAAGCCCTGCCGTAGCCAGCATGGCTGCCAACCCTAACGGCCCGCGAGTCGCCGCAATCAACGTGGGCATGGGTGCAAAGGCATTCGCCAGCCAAAAAGTAACCCACAGCCCGACCACGGCCGCTAAGGCGTGAATCAGCGCGCGACACTTCCTCACCTTTCGGCGAACTATTAGCGCAGCAGCAACTTGTGACATGGCAAACCCAGGCAGCAGTACGGCTGCATAGAGGGGGGCAAAGTGGATGAGATCTTGCCCAGTCGTCGATGCTCGTACGCTAAACGGAATAGCCACGCCTAACGCTTGTAGTGCTGCCAGATTGATCTGAGTCTGCACCACGCTCCCCAGGATAACGCCTGCTAACAAAGCGATGACAAAACGCAGAACTCGCGCTCCGACGCTGAGCGGTTGGGTCATAACGCACCTCTGTAGTGGTTCTTTTTGATAACGCTATCCAGCAGACTAAAACATTCGGCGATGCTTGGTCGCTTTTACGTTTCCCGTTACTGATTCAACGGTCAGTGCACTATTCCCAACGACGCTGCGTGCGTTTGTCATGTGGCGAGGTTAAGGTCGTTACATGACCTTCGTTATGACTCGTTTTCAAGGGGTGTTTATGTCGCGCTATTCCCTGATGACTGCTCTGTTGATGACTCCGATGGTGATCACGGGCATTGCTACCGCTGCTACGGCGGCAAACGATACGCCGTTGTTACAGCAGCGTGAGGATTTAACTAGTTTCCAGGTGATTGCCCACCGCGGCGCAAGCGGCCACGCACCGGAAAGTACGTTAGCGGCCTACGAACTCGCCCACCGTTGGGGCGTAGACTATTTAGAGTTGGACGCGCAGCTCAGCGCCGATGGCGAGGTGGTGCTGTTTCACGATGACACCCTCGAGCGTACCAGCTACGGCGAAGGTCATATTCACGATTACACCTTGGCCGAGTTAAAGACGCTGGATACGGGGACATGGTTCCACGAGGCCCACCCCGAGCGTACGGAAGAGGAGTATCGCGGCGCGCAAATCCTGACGCTGGACGAGCTGTTCGATCATTTCGGTCATACGACCCGCTATTACATCGAGACCAAATCCCCCGACCTCAACCCTGGCTTGGAAGAAGCCTTGGTCGAACGCCTGGAAGCCCACGACATGATCGAGCAAGGCCGTGTGCTGGTGCAGTCGTTCGACCAAGAGAGCCTGCTCAAAGTGCGTACGGCGAACCCCCATGTGCCGCTCATTCAACTGCTCTGGTACTCCCCAAGCGAGCAGGATAGCGCCACGTTGACCGAGTGGAACGACACCACGCCGGGGGCCGACAGCATCCGAGATGAGGATTTCGAGCGCATTGCCGAATACGCCGTGGGGATTGGCACCAATGCCGCCTACCGGGGCCAAGAGGTCATCGATGCTGATTTTGTTCGTCAGGCGCAGGCACATGGCCTGTCGGTTCACGTGTATACCATCAATGAGCAGGACGAGATGAAGCGGTTGATGGCGCTAGGCGTCGATGGCCTGTTTACCGATTATCCTGATCGCCTGCTGGAGCTCGTCAGCGAGTAAGCCAGGCTACCTACACCACCGTTGATACAGGCCAACGCACGCACGCGAAAGGTGATGTAAATTACCATGACACCCTGGTCAGTTTTTGCCATTGCGTGTCGCTTGCGTCGTTGAATACAGTCGATAAGCGTTTGGCTCTGGCTGCTCTTTTTTGGTCGTACGTCGCAAGGGAGACGCGTCATTTATTCATTCACAGCTAATGGGTGGGCACTCCCCACAGGAGGCATCACGCTGACGTTTGGCCAGCACGGACAACCCTTAGGTCATGCCGTCTAAGAGGCCGCGACGTACGCTGCTGAGCGCTTCACTGACAGCGCTCATAGCCATTGGCCTGCTTTTTACCCCCGCGTCAGCCCAGCCCAACGAATTACCGAACACGATCGTTTTGATTGCCCACCCGTCAGTGGGCACTGCCAACGTTAGCCGGGATACCGCGCGCGCCATGTTTGCCATGCGCCAGCGCACTTGGCCCAACGGACAGGCTGCGCAAGTGTACGTGCTACCCAATCGGGACCCGGTTCACGGTCGATTTAGCAAAGAGCAGTTGGGGGTCTATCCCCATCAACTACAGTTAGCATGGGACAGAATGGTATTTTCCGGCATGGGGCAAGCCCCTAACCGAGCACGCGACCAAGCCGACATGCGTCAGCAAGTCGCTAGCACACCCGGCGCGCTGGGTTACCTTGAAAGGGAGTACCTGGATGAGAGCGTCCGTGTCATTTCAATGGAGTGAACGTCCCCCACTCACGTCATGGCTGGCTGCAGGGCTGCTGACGCTGCTGCCCTTGGGCGCTCATGGTGACGACCACCCAAGCGATACGCTGCAGGTACATGGCTTTCTTAGCCAAGCGCTGGTGGTCACCGATGATAACGATTTTTTTGGTGCCAGTAGCGATCACGCAGGCAGCCTGGAGTTCACCGAGCTTGGGTTGAACGCGTCGTTACGTCCTCACCGTAAGGTGCTGGTGGCCGCCCAACTGTTGAGCCGCCGCGCTGGCGGCGACACCGAGGATGCCGAGCCCACGCTGGATTACGGCGTCATCGACTATCAAATGAGCTCCAATACCTCACGCACGGTGGGCATTCAGCTAGGACGTTTCAAGAACCCTTTCGGACTCTACAACCAAACCCGCGACGTGGCGTTCACACGGCCCAGTATCTTACTGCCGCAATCTATCTATTTCGATCGCACCCGCGCCCTGGGCCTGGCCGCCGATGGCGTGAGCGTCTATTGGGAAGCCTACACTGACGCAGGCACGCTGCGTTTTCGCAGTGGGCTTGGCCGCCCGCAAACCGGCTCGACGCTCACGCGCCAGCTCTTCAATGGTGCGGCGCAGGATGTCTCGGCGGCAGAGCCTTCCGCGATTGCCCAACTGCTTTTCGAAGACCCTACCGGTCAGTGGGTCGCGGCGCTAAGTACCGCCACGGTGAACCTCGATACATCGCTTGGCGGACAGGCTGCCGATTTCGAGTTCCAGCCCTGGATCGCTTCGCTTCAGTACAACGATGAGTACTGGAGCCTAACCGCCGAGTACGCGCGTCGCCAACAGTCCCTCGACGGCGACTCCTTGCCGCGCACCTTCGATATCACCGGCGAGAGCTGGTACGTGCAATATCAGTACCGCTTTACGCCTACCTGGAGCGGGCTGGTCCGTTTCGATCGCTTGATCAACGACACTGACGACCGCTCGGGCCAGCGCTATCAGCAGGCAGGCCTTGGCCCGGCCCATTCACAGTTTGCCGACGACCTGACACTGGGCGTGCAGTGGACGCCCACGCCCAGGCTGATGTTGGCAGGCGAGTACCACGCGGTGGATGGCACTGGCTGGCTACCCAATCAAGACAATCCAGACGCCAACGCCACACGCCAACGCTGGAATATGCTGCTTTTTCAACTATCGCTGCGCTTCTAACGCATGGACCTGATCGGGAACTGCTGTGATGATTCGGTTTTCTTCTTTACCAGCACGTCATCGGTTTAGCCTCGCTTGGCGGGTCACCGCGCTTAGCAGCCTTCTGTTGCTGACGTTGGTGGCACTGCTCATTTGGCTTGGGCATCACCACCTGACCCAACAGTTTGCCAATAGCCGCGTGGCCCATCACGAGCGCCAGCAGCGCGAGATACGCCTTGCCCTTCAACGCTCTGCCGATAACTTACGCCAGTTGGCGGGGCTCACTGCTTCGGCAGCCCCCCTCGGCGAGGCACTGTCCATCGGCGATGTTACCGCCATCGATGACGCGCTACGCGATCAGTGGCCACCGCTGCAATTGGAGGCGGGTGTGGACGAGGTCTTTGTGTTCGACCCATTGGGACGGTTGCTCGGCCACTCCGGTGGTAACCACCCCCCGTTAGATATACCCGTCGAGGGCTGGGTCGACGAGGTGCTGTCAAGCGAGGCCCCGATGACCACGCTGCGCTGCGGGCTGACCTGTCAGCAGTTCGCCGCCGTGCCTATTTTATTGGAAGGCAGCAGCATTGGCATGGTGGTGCTGTCTCGTTCGCTGGCTGACGTGACCCGCGAAGCCAGAGAAGTTTCTGGTAGTGAGGTTGCCCTATTAGTGGCAGGCTACACCGGCACGAACCGCTTAGAGGCAAGCCGCCAGTTGCCGGAGTGGAACGGCCACTTGGTTGCCCTTACCAGCCGCGAGACGACGCTGCCTCTGCTGGAACGCGCGTCGCGCTCGGCGCCCATTGCGGAACTGGCCAAACGGCCGCTCAACCTGTCTTACGCGCAGCGCGACTTAGAACTCAGCGCCGTTTACATGGAGAACGATGCCGACTGGCGCAGCACAGGCTATTTTCTGCTGATTTCCGATGTGACGGCGCAGGTCGTCGCGATTCAGAAAGCCACCAATACGCTGCTGCTGCTCGGCGGAGCAGGCTGGCTGGCTGCTCAACTGTTACTCCTCGCCATTCTACTGGGTCCCATGGCACGCCTACGTCGAGTGGCCGCGCTGTTACCGGCGCTGGCCAGAAGGGACTTTACGGAGGTACGCGGCAAACTGCCTGAGCGCACGCCACGGCTCTCCAACGAAATCGATGTGGTAGAGCGCGCGACTCGCACGCTGGCGAACCAGTTAGCGAACTTGGAAGCCAGCGTGACCGAAAACAGCCGCCAGTTGGCCGAGCGTATCGACGAGCTGGCTCATGAGAGAGATTTCGTCAACAGTCTGCTAGATACCGCTCAGGTATTTATCGTGGTACATAGCCAGGAAGGGCGTATTCGGCGGGTCAACGACTACACCCGCGCCCGCTTGTCGCTGAAAGATAGCGAACTCATTGGCCGCTACTTTAGCGATATTTTCGATCAAGCCCGCCACACGGCGCTGCCGGGACGCTTCATGGCAAAAGATGCGTCGTTCGATTCCGCATCGTCCACGCCACGCCAGGAAGAGAAAACCCTACAAACCGCCGATAAACGCTGCTGCATCGTTGCGTGGTACCACTCCGTCCTGCCCGCTAGCCCCCGGGAAGAGGCGCTGTGCATTTCGGTAGGGTTGGACATTACCGAACGCAAAGCAGCCGAAGAGCGGCTGATTTGGTTAGCAGAACGCGATCCGCTCACGGAGCTGTTCAATCGCCGCTATTTTCAGGATGCCCTGCAAAATGCGCTGTTGCACAACGGTGAAGGCGCCATCTTGCTGCTGGATTTGGATCAGTTCAAAGAGATCAACGAGCTCAGCGGTCACCACGTTGGCGATCATCTGCTGCGCGAGGTCGCCGAGACGCTGTTCTTGAACCTTGGCCAGCGCAGCATCATTGCACGCCTGGGTGGGGATGAGTTCGCGCTGCTGCTGGAAGGGGTCAGCAGCGAGCAGGCCATTAGCATGGCGGGGTATATTCATCAGCTGCTAAGCGGGATCGGTTTCCAATCGGCGGGTAGAAAGCACCATATCTCCGCCAGCATGGGCATTGCGCTCTTCCCACTTCACGGGCGCAACCCCGCCGATCTGCTGGCGAGCGCCGACATGGCGATGTACAAAGCCAAAGAGAGCACTCACCAGCGTTGGTATCTCCTATCCCAGGCCGAAAACGCAAAAGACGAGTTACAGGATCGCGTGTATTGGGTAGAGCAGTTGCATCACGCGCTGGAAAACGACAGCTTCGAACTGATGGTGCAACCCATCGTGCGTTTGGCCGATCAAGATATCAAACATTATGAAGTACTGCTGCGTCTTCGCCATCCCGACGGCAACCTGATCGCTCCACAGCACTTCATTGCCATTGCCGAACAGAGTGGCTTGGTGGTGCCGCTGGACCGATGGGTCATCCAGCATAGCGTGCAAGCGCTTGGTACGCTGCAAGATCGCGGTATTTCCTTGGCGGTGAATCTGTCAGGGCAGTCGCTGCATGACATGGAGCTAAAGCAGTATCTAACCGACGAGCTGCAGCGTAGTGGCGCTGACCCTCATCATTTGATTCTCGAAGTCACCGAAACCGCTGCGATCACCGACTTTTCGACCGCACGCAACGTGTTACAAACGGTGCGCGATTTAGGCTGCCGCACGGCATTGGACGATTTCGGTATTGGCTTTAGCAGCTTTCACTATTTGGGCCAGCTACCGGTGGATTACATCAAAATAGACGGCTCGTTCATTCGTAGCTTATTGATCAATCCCGATAGCCATACCATCGTGAAAGCCATAGCCGACATCGCCAAAGGGTTTGGCAAGCAAACCATTGCAGAGTTCGTCGACCAAGCGCCGCTACTGCCTATCCTACAAGGGTACGGTATTACATACGGGCAAGGCTTTCATGTAGGCAAGCCACTGCCCCTAGCGCAGCTACTGAGAGGATGAACGATGGGGATAACGACAATAAAACCCACCATGACGTCACCTGATACGCTTCAAGAGAGCACGTTTAGCCCAACGTTTTTCAATGACCACTTTACGTTGATCATTGCCCAGACCCCAGACGAACAATATCGAGCGTTTGCGCTGCGCCACGCGGTCTTCATCGAAGAACTCAACTATGCCATTGGTAATGAAAACACGCTGAACATCGAGTGCGACGCACACGATCAACACTCGTTACTCTGCTTGCTTCACCATAACGCGACGGGTATCGACGTGGGCTGCGTCAGGGTCGTGTTGATCGAACCCGTCCGTGGTCGACCTTTATGTTCCCTACCGTTGGAAGCGTACTATCCTGCTCCTCTCTTCATGCCTGATACCCATCCACATGCCTTTTCTTCTGACAAAACGTGCGAAGTGTCGCGATTGGCCGTCCACCCCACCGTGCGGAAAAAACCGCTCTCGCGTCCTGAGCTTGCCTCTCAGGACTTTCCTTCGGCTTCATCAACGGCTCAAACGCCTTACGAAAGCATCAAAGAGAGCCCGGCCTTGTTGAGTCTTAGCCTCTTTCTTGCCGCCACGGCCATGGTGGGGTTGAGCGGGCGCCACCATGTCTTTGCCATGTTGGAGCCTCGCTTTAGCCGTTTATTGAAAGCGTCCGGACTGCATTTTCAACAAGTAGGTGGGGTGATCAATTATTGCGGCAGCCGAGCACCCTACTACATCGACCAGCGGGTAGCGGAGGCGCATCTGCCCAAGCGCATCGTCCCGCTGTACCACACCATCAAAACGCAGCTGGCTGTGCAGCTTTTGGCATCGTTCTGCCCCTCTTACCGATAGACGTTTCCCTTAAACGGCAGGCGCCATGGAGGATGACGTCGAAACGCTAGTGGGCGAGATGCTGGCAAACTTATCGACGAAATACACGAGCGTTTCAGGATGCCGAAAACGGCGCTCGAAGGTTTCCTGCCGATGCTCATCGTCCGTTTGGTAGCGGCGCGTCACGTTGGCTAGGTAGTCGTTGCCAGCTTTGACGACGTTGACGCTATTTTCATGCCCCGGCTCCCGGTACACCAGCGTGACTTTCGACTGCTGCTCCAACAGCGTCGCCAGCCGCTTGGCCGCATCACGCTCTTCGTCGGTGGCCCATAACGGCTGGTCGCGGTTACCGTAGTGGTAGAGGAGGACCGCCAGCAGAACAGCGAAAATGCTGCTGGTCAGCATCCAAGTCAACAGTACGCCCGATACCGGCATGGTCAGCATGATGACGAGCTGAATCACGCTACCGACCAACAAGACCGCTGCCAGCGGCCGCCACATGCGTTGGCTCATCATGGCGCGATTCAAGATGTATCCCCACAGCCCCACCACGCCTAGCGCTCCGAAGAACAAGTGCGCCATGGCCAGCGGCGTTCCCCCGCCGGCAAAGATCGCCACGACGCCCATGACGGGTAACAGGCTATAAAGCCCGGCCAGTAGCACATAGGCACGCTGTAGAGACATAGAGGACTCCTTATTTCATGGTAAAGCCGCGTTTCACCAAGAAGTCACGCATATGGGGGCGCAGCTTGCTATCGAATAGAGGGGTTAGGTTGTGCGACCAATCACTGTTTTTATTACCGCTACTACGCGATTGATAGTACGCCTGCATGGTGTCGTCAAAGGCGGCTACATGATCGCTATCCTCAGTGTAGTAGTCCTCTTTCAGAATCGCTTCAACGGGCAGGCGCGGCTTCACTTCCGGCTGATGTGCTGGGTAGCCCAGGCACATGCCGAACACGGGATACACATGGGCTGGCAGGCGCAATAGTTCACTAACGGCTTCCGGGTTATTGCGAATGCCACCGATATAGCAAATGCCCAAGCCCTCGGACTCCGCCGCGACTGCCACGTTTTGTGCCATCAGCGCCGTATCCACGGTGGCCACTAAGAGCTGTTCGGTCATACCGCGTTCGACGTTGGCACCGGTGCGCGCAGACGCTTCCGTAGGTCGCTTCATATCGGCACAGAAAACCAAAAACGCCGCGCTGCTGGCTACGTAGCCTTGGCCTCCGGCCAGCTCCGCTATGGCTTCTCGATTGGCGGCATCTTTCACATGGATCACCGTATATGCCTGTACATGGCTCGACGTTGCCGCCGCTTGGCCCGCTTGAATCAGTTCACGAAGCAGGCCTTGGGGGATCGCTTGATCGGTGAATTTACGAATCGAACGGTGGGCGTTCAGTAGCTTGATGACATCATTCATACCAGTTGCCTCCTGAGTAATCGTCTATTGAGAAAGTTAGCGCTGGCGACGGTTGAATAGGCCCTGCTTACACTCTCGCTGCGCCTCGACGTCGCCGCGAATCTGCGCATGGCTGATCAGCGCAAAAATGAAGGTACCGCCAATGACGTTACCAGCCAGCGTCGGTAGCGCGAACCCGACGACCGCGTCGGACCATGTAATATGGCCATCGAACACCAAATATAGCGCTTCGCTGGTGCCGACGATGATGTGGGTGAATTCACCAATCGCCATGACATAGGTCACGATGATGATCATCCACACTTTGGCTTGATCGGCAGCGGGAATCAGCCATACCAGGGTCGCAATCATCCAACCAGCGAGAATCCCTTTAGAGAACATTTCCATGGGCGTGTTGGCCATCATGTGCTCTCCTAGTGCGATGAACGCCTGGTGCGTCGCTTCGTCGAACATCGGCATGTGCAAAAAAGTAAACGAGGAGAGCGCCGCCCCCATCAGGTTGCCTACCAATACCACGCCCCATAGCCTGCCCAATGCTCCCAGATTGGGTAACGTGGGTCGGCTCATCACAGGCAGAACGGCGGTAACCGTGTTTTCGGTAAATAACTGTTGGCGGGCCAAAATGACGACGATGAAGCCCACGGTATAGCCTAAACACTCGACTAAAAAGCCAATATCGGTTTGCGGCAGATGGGCATGCAGTACGCCACGTGCCACCATGGAGAAACTCATCGAAATCCCCGCCGCAATGGCTGACCATAGCAACGCCATGGAGTCTCTTGAGAGCTCTTTTTGCCCTTCTAAGCGTAAATGCTGATGCACCACGGCCGCTCTGGAAGGCAAATTCGCTTCTCGTGTTTCCTGCTGAGTACCGGACGCCTGGGAGGTGGGTTCGCGCTGGCCGGTCGCCTCACGCCCCTGATCCCCCCCTTCAAAATTATCATCCGCTTGATGTTGTTGGTTCATACCGGCTCTCTCCCTGGTGAGGTTTCAGCGTAACGCTATTGTCTAAGATTGGGTAGCTACTCGAGCGGGTTAACGTACGGTGGATAAAAGAATTTTTACGCACTGTTGCACGCGGGATAGCCAAGGCTCGCTATACTATTTGTAATACTCAGGCCTATTAACGTTGCTAGGAAGCCGATATGTCACACGCCTCTCACACACCGCCCGGTCAGGCATGGAACGCCGGTCGGTATGCGGAACACGCCAGCTTTGTTCCTGACCTAGGTATGGAGGTCGTGCGCCTGCTATCGCCGCAGCCTGGACAGCGTATTTTGGACTTGGGCTGTGGTGACGGTGCGCTTACCGAGCGCATCATGCAACTTGGCGCCGACGTGCTGGGTATCGATGCGTCAGAAGAGATGGTCGCCGCCGCCCAACAGCGAGGGGTGACGGCGCGTGTGATCGACGGCCATCAATTGCCCTTCGACCACGAATTCGATGCGGTCTTCAGCAATGCGGCGCTGCACTGGATGCTCGACCCTCAAGCCGTGCTGGCGGGAATAAAGCGGGCTTTGAAACCCGGCGGACGATTCGTGGCGGAGTTTGGTGGCCATGGCAATGTGGCAGCGATCTGCACCGCACTGATTGCCTCGCTACAGTTTCGCGGCATCAGTTCGAAGGGACGCCACCCCTGGTATTTTCCGACCACACAGGAGTACACCAACCTTCTGCAAACGGTTGGTTTTCGTGTGGAAAGCGTCGAACTCATTCCGCGCCCTACGCCGCTACCCAAAGGCATGGCAAGCTGGCTAGACACCTTTGCGAGTCCCTTCTTTCACGGGTTAGACCCGGACCTGAAAGACGCTATCTTCGACAACACCCTCAACCTGCTGGCCCATAGCCTAAGCGACGGCCAAGGTAACTGGACGGCGGACTACGTACGTATTCGCGTTGTCGCCCACACCTAAAACGCGCTACTTCCTATCGATGTCGGCATCCATCATCAGGGCGGCCCTCTAGCCGCCCTGTTTCGTGACGTTCGAGATGGCTGCTTGGCTAGAACTCATCCCAATCGTCGTCGTTGGGCGCCGCCGTAGACGTAGCGGGCTTGGCAGGCGCATGCTGCGGCGGTTGCGCTAATGTGGGTGCGCTGGCCGCTGGCGCTTGGCTACCTTCGGCCAGCCTGAAGGTGGCCATCAGCGTTGCCAACTGGCTCGCCTGAGCTTCCAGCGCGCTGGCTGCCGAGCTGGTTTGCTGCACCAGCGCGGCGTTTTGCTGCGTCACCGAGTCCATTTCCGTCAGCGCGGCATTGATCTGCTCGATGCCGCTATTTTGCTCGCGCGTTGCCGTGGAAATCTCGCCCATCAACGTGGTGACTTGGCGGATGGCATCGACGGTTTGGCTTAGGGTCTCCCCGCTGCGCTCGGCTTGAGTGGCGCCCGTGGTGATTTGCGACGTGGTCTGTTCGATCAGGCCCCGTATCTCTTTGGCCGACTCGGCACTGCGTGTCGCTAGGGAACGTACTTCGCTCGCCACCACCGCAAAGCCACGCCCCTGCTCGCCAGCCCGGGCCGCCTCGACCGAAGCATTCAGCGCCAGTATGTTGGTTTGAAAGGCAATCGAGTCGATCACCCCGATGATATCGTTGACCCGGTCGGCACTGGCGGCGATCTCACGCATGAGCTGAACGGTACGCTCGACTTCTTCACCGCTCGCTTCGGCAGACTGAGACGCCGTGACCGACAGTTGATCGGCCTCTTGCGCTATCTCGGCATTTTTACCCACCGTGGTGGCCATTTGCTCCATGCTCGAGGCCGTCTGCTGCAGCGCCGAGGCCTGCTGCTCGGTGCGCGACGAGAGATCTTGGCTACCCGATGAGATATCGCTGGCACCGCTGTAGACGTGCTCGCTGCTGCTGCGAAGGGACATGACCAGCGTCTTCAGTTTCTCTTGCATGGTCGCCAGGCCGATGAAGAGCTGGCCAATTTCATTATGCCCACGGTCCTCGATACGCCCGGTCAAATCACCGTTGGCGATACGATCGAAATGGCCGAGCGCCTGCTGGAGCGGGTTCACCACGCCACGCATCATCGCGATACGAATGGCAACAGCCGCCAGCAGCGAAAACAGCAGCAACCCAATCGCCACCGCGCCGCCGATCGTCGCTAAGCGCTCTACCTGACTCATGACCTGCTGGCCGCGTGCTTCGGTGTAGGCCACGAACTCGCCCATCGCGACATCCAGGTCGGCTCCCAGCTCCCCCAACGCCTCCTGTTGGCGCTGAATTTGAAACGGCGCGGCGTCCAAGAGCGGCACGATGCCGTCGGTCAAAAAGGCATGGTAGGCCTCGACCACGCTATCACGCCGTTGGGCCAATTCGCTGCCCGGCGTGACCGGGATCGCCGAGAACTCAGCGAAGCGGGTTTGCGCTGCCGCCACGGCCTCTGCCGCCATGGCTAAGCTCTGCTGCCCTTTGTCAGGGTTGCCTTGGGTACTGAAGCTGGCCGAACGGTCGAGGAAGGTTTGCGCTCTGAGCGCGTTCACTTGAGTACGGTTCGCCAAGTTGGCAAGCCGCACGTTGATATTATTGATCTCGTTGAGTGCTCGATCACTCGTTGTATTGGTGTAAAACCCCAGTGCACTGATCAAGCCAATCATCACGACGAGCAGCGCCAGGGCCGCCGTCAGGCTCCATTTTATGGAGAGTCGTTTCATCATTCTGTTCCCTTCTGCTTTTTTAGTCGTCACCCCACTCATCACGAGGGTAAAGCATCACAGGAACTAATATGAAGACACTAAGACCTTTGTCTACCAACGAAGATGACATAACGAACGAACAAAAAAGCCCACCGCCATTTTGCGGTGGGCTTGCTGGAGCACGATGGCTTAGGCAGCGGTATCTTTCAACGTCGCCATGTCGATCACGAAGCGGTAGCGCACGTCCCCTTTCTCCATACGCTCGAAGCCTTCGTTGATCTTGTGGATATCGAGCATTTCGATATCGCAAGAGATGTTCTGCTCGGCACAAAGCTTGAGCAGCTCCTCGGTTTCCGCAATGCCGCCGATGAGAGAGCCTGCGACGACGCGGCGCTTGAACACCAGATTGAATGCTTCGATGGCCGGTTCGATGGGCTCTAGAAGGCCGACCAGAATATGCGTACCGTCGTACTTCAGCGATGCGAGGTAAGGGTTCAAGTCGTGTTGAACCGGCACGGTATCGAGCATGAAGTCGAATGTCTCGGCCACGGCGTCCATTTGCGCCTGGTCGCTGGAGACCACCACATGGTCGGCACCGTTACGCTTGGCTTCTTCCACCTTGGCATCGGAGCGCGTGAAGACTGTCACTTCGGCGCCCAATGCCTTGGCCAGTTTGACCCCCATATGGCCCAGGCCACCCATACCAATCACGCCTACTTTATGACCTTTGCCTACACCGTGATGCTTCAGCGGAGAGTAGGTGGTGATACCGGCGCACAGGATGGGGGCTGCTGAGGCTAGATCGATACCGTCCGGCATTTTCAGCACGAAGTGCTCACTGACGACGATGGCGTCGGAATAACCACCCTGCGTCATGGTGCCGTCTTGGCGGTCCGGGCTGCCGTAGGTCATGGTGAAGCCTTCCAAGCAGTACTGTTCGACGCCATCTTGACAGGCGGAGCAGGTGCGGCAGGAATCGACCATACAACCCACACCGACCAAATCACCGGCTTTGAAACGGGTCACGTCGCTGCCCACGGACGTCACACGGCCCACGATTTCGTGACCAGGCACCACGGGATACTGGGTCATGCCCCAGTCGTTGCGTGCAAAGTGCAGGTCGCTGTGACATACGCCGCAGTAAAGGATTTCAATGGCAACATCGTCAGGGCGAGGCTCACGACGATCAAAGGTAAACGGCGCGAGCGGCTTGTCAGCGGAAAACGCGGCGTAAGATTTTGCTTGGCTCATGAAAACTCCTTTTTTGATACATCCCGCAGAGGCGGAAGGTGTTTTCATTATTGGCTGCCTAGGCGGAGATAGCGATGAACGAAGCTACTTTTTTTTTGCTTATTTCTCTATAAAAGGGTAATAAAATAACAAAAATGCACAGCAAAACGTCATAATTCTCGCGAACGATTCGACTGCATTTGCGTAAGGAGGGCCTTGTGGCCAGTACCGCACATGTTGGTAATGCGCTTGCCGACCTCATCATACCGCTCGTAAAAGGCGACGGCCCCAACCCTTCCCGCTTGGATCGCGTCAGCCTGCTCTGCCTGGGCAGGCAGCAAGTCCGTACACCTCTGATGTATGAACCTTGTCTCATCATCATCGCTCAGGGGCGCAAAGTGGGCTATCTGGGCGACCGAGAGATTCACTACAACCCCGGGCACTATTTGGTCCAGACGCTGCCCATGCCGTTCGAGTGCGAAACGTACGGTTCTCCCGAGGCCCCACTACTGGGTATGTCGGTCAAACTCGACCCAGCACTGCTCAGTGAAATGGTCACCGCGATGGGCGAGGGATACCCGCCAAGCAGCACCGCGCCTTTGCCCATGGCATCGGTCGCAATGAACGAAGGGATGCAGGATGCCGTCATGCGCTTGGCCCATACGCTGCACGATGCGGTTGCGTGCAGCGCCATGGGCGATGCCCGAATACGTGACGTAGTGTTCGAAGCGCTCAAAGGTGAACAAGGCCCGGCTTTGAGGGCGCTGGTGCAGGGGCACGGCAACTATTCACGCATCGTGCAGGTGCTCTCGCAGCTACATACCCACTTTGCAGAGGACTTTTCGGTAGAGCGGCTCGCGCAGCAGGCGAACATGAGCGTGTCGACGTTTCACCAGCATTTCAAACAGATTACCCGCGCCTCGCCCGCTCAGTACCTCAAGCGGCTGCGCTTGATCAAAGCGCAGCAGCTCTTATTGCAAGATAGCCATAACGTGAATCAGGCGGCGCTGGCGGTGGGCTACCGCAGTGTGCCGCAGTTTAGCCGCGACTATAAGCGCTACTTTGGCGAGTCACCGCTTCAGCATCGTCGCCAGGAGCAGGCGCTGCGCGCTTAGTGGCCTTTAGACACGCCCTGCCTATTTAGCGAAGATCTGGCTCTTGTCTTTGAATGCCTTGAACTCGAGCGCATTGCCGCAGGGGTCGAGCAGAAACATGGTGGCCTGCTCGCCCACTTCGCCCTTGAAGCGAATGTAAGGCTCGATGACAAAGTCGGTGTTACGCGCTTTCAAGCGCTCGGCCAGCGCTTCCCACTCGTCCCACTCCAAAATGACCCCAAAGTGAGGCACCGGTACGTTATGACCATCTACCGGGTTGGTGTGGGCGCTCTCTTGTCCGGGCGTTTTGGGATGCTCATGGATCACCAACTGATGTCCGAAAAAGTCGAAATCGACCCAATGATCGCTGGAACGGCCCTCTTCTAGGCCAAACACATCGTTGTAGAAAGTGCGCGCCAAAGCGACGTCATAAACGGGAATGGCTAAGTGAAAGGGGGAAAGGCTCATGGGTGTCTCCTGATAGGTGCTTTTGTTGGTACACGGCTAGCGCGCTGCGCTTGACCCGTGTCACTATCCTAAAAGGCGCAATGTAAAAATTAAATCAATTGTTTTTTGATCTATTCACAAATTTTATTGATGAAAATCTCACCATGATCCGCGAACTCAAAACGCTCATCGCCGTTGCCCAGCACGGCACCTTTGCGGCAGCGGGCCAGCATATCGGCCTGACCCAAGCCGCCGTCAGCGCGCAGATGAAACGTTTGGAGGCAGCGCTTGGCGTAGCGCTGTTCGAGCGCAGCGGGCGGGCAGCGGTACTGACTAAGCGCGGACAAGAGACGTTGCAACAAGCGCAGGCACTGATAGCCCTATACGGCACCTTAGGCGCCGCTTCTGCTGGACAGGAAGCTGCCACTCGCGTCACCTTGGGTGCGATAGCCTCCATTCAACGCTCGCTTCTGCCGAACGTATTGGCGCATTTTCACCGTCAGTTTCCCGAATGCCGCTCCCGCGTGGTGCCGGGGCTGTCTCTCTCATTGATGAACCAAGTGGATGCAGGGGAACTGGACATGGCGGTGATCATTCGACCGCCGTTTTCGCTGCATAGCGACCTGCGCTGGCAGCCGTTGGCCCATGAGCCGTTTCGTCTGCTCGTGCCCCGCAGGCTAACCACGGATGACTGGCGGGCGCTACTCACTCAACAGCCGTTCGTCCGCTACGATCGTGCCTCGTTCGGCGGCCGTCAGGTCGATCGTTTCTTGCGTGACAACCACTGTCACGTCAGGGACGTGTGCGAGGTAGACGAGCTAGACGCCATCATACAGCTGGTGGCCAACGGCGTGGGCGTGGCGCTAGTGCCGCAGCCAAGCGCCCTTCGGCGCTGGCCCGCGGGCGTGCGTGCCATCGACTTGAAAGAGCACACCTTCCACCGCGATATCGGTATCGTTCATCGCGCTAGCGGCCAGCTCAGCAAACCGGCCCAGGCACTGGCCGCCCTGATGACGCAAGTCGCCGCAGCCGAACACTAAAACGCCAGCCCGAGGGCTGGCGCTAGTGAGCACGGAGCGCATGTGGCTTAAGCCTCGGTAGTGCTTTCGGCTTCCGTACTGCTCTCTTCTGTCATGCTCTCTTCGTCTGCACTCGGCTCGTCTTGCGACGCCTCGTCAGCGCTGGGTAGGTTCATGGGCTCGTCTAAATTGAGCGTCTGTGCCGTGTAAGCGCGCACCTCGCGCAACAACTCAGGGTTCTCCGCCAGCTTTTGGCCGTACGAAGGAATGATCTCGGTCAGCGTAGATTGCCACTCGTCGCTGGCCACCTGAGTCGGGAAGACGCGATCCAGCAGGCCAAGCATGATCGACGGCGCAGTAGACGCGCCCGGCGACGCGCCCAACAGCGCGGACATGGTGCCGTCCTGCGAGGTCACCACTTCCGTACCGAACTGTAGCACGCCGCCACGCTCGGGGTCGTTCTTGATGATCTGTACGCGCTGACCCGCCGTCCACAGCGTCCAATCGTCACGCTGGGCGTTAGGATAGTACGCCTGCAGCGCTTCGAAGCGGTCTTCGTCGGACATCAAGACCTGGCCGACGAGATAGCTGACCAGATTGAAGTTATCCAGACCGACTTCCATCATCGGCCAGGTGTTATCCAGCGTCATGGAGCCAAATAGATCCGTCCAAGAGCCCTCTTTCAAGAACTTGCTGGAGAACGTGGCAAAGGGCCCGAAGAACAGCGCAGGCTCGCCATCCAGATAGCGCAGGTCCAGGTGCGGGACGGACATGGGCGGCGAACCTTCACCCGCTTTCCCATACGCTTTCACGTCGTGCTGTGACACGACATCCGGGTTGGTGGTGTAGAGAAACTGGCCACCCACAGGGAAACCGGCGTATACCTCGGCTTCGGGAATGCCCGATGCCTGCAGCAGCGGAAGCGCTGCACCACCGGCGCCGATGAACACGTAGCGAGCATCGACCGTGCTCTCTTCACCGCTGTCCAGGTGGGCAATGGTGACTTGCCAGGTATCGTCGTCGTTACGGCTCAGGTCACGTACTTCGCTGTGCAAACCGAGCGTAAAGTGCTCGCTGCGCGTCAGCGCTTCGACTATTTCACGGGCCTGAGCACCGTAGTTCACTTCGGTGCCCATTTGCATGCGCGTGGCGGCCACTGGGCGGTCGTCGTTGTCACGACCTTCCATGATCAGCGGCATCCACTCGGCCAGCTCTGCGCGATCTTCCGAGTACTCCATGCCCGCATATAGCGGGTTCTGCGTCATGGCGTCGTAACGCTCGCGCAGGAAGCTGACGTCTTCATCGCCCCACACCACGGCAATGTGCGGCACGCTATTGATAAATGAGGAGGGTTCACCAAGAATGCCGTTCTCGACTTGATGCGCCCAGAATTGACGAGAAATTTCGAACTGCTCGGTGACGTTGATGGCGCGCTGGATCTCGACACGGCCACTGGCATCCGGCGTGTAGTTCATTTCCATGAACGCAGAGTGGCCACTACCGGCGTTGTTCCACGCGTTGGAGCTCTCTTGCGCCACTTCACCAAGACGCTCGTAAAGGTGGATGTCCCACTCCGGCTCTAACTCTTGCAGGTAAGTGCCTAACGTAGCGCTCATGATACCACCGCCGATGAGCACCACATCGATCGGTTCATCGGCGGAAACAGGCGATGTCGCCAAGGCTAAAAGTGGTGAACAAAGTAACAGACTTAAACGTTTTTGCATGTCATGTCCCTGACGATACAGAAATGACGTACCGGAACAGCAGGTGCCCAGCGTCGAGGAGGGTAAAAGAATTGCGACGAAAGTCTAACAAATAACCGCGGGCGCGGGAATATAAAAGAGAGCTTAAATGAGAATGAAAGGAATTAACGAATGAAACCCGAGGATTTAGAAAAACTGGTCACGCGCAAGATGCCTTTCGGTAAATACGAGGGCTGGCTCATTGCGGATTTGCCGGGCCCTTATTTGAACTGGTTTGCTCGGGAAGGATTTCCCCAAGGGGAGATCGGTCAGCTACTGCACCTGATGCATGAAATCGACCATAACGGCCTGAGCGACCTGCTCACGCCGCTGCGCGCCCGCTAACGAGCGCGCAGCGCCTGCTCCCGCTCTTCGACGTAACGGCGGCGATGCTGGGCGGGGTCGTTCGGAAACCGGCCTAACGCGACGGCTTTTTGGAAAAAACCGGTGGCCGGTATATCGTCTCCCCGACGGCTGATCACCAGGGCGGCGATCATCGGCCGCCCGGCGGCGACGTCCTGCTCCATTAACTGCTCCAGCGCTTGTGTCACCCGTGCAATGGTGCGCGGTGGCGTCAGCCCCAAGGCGTTAGCAACCTGCTGATAGGTCATGGGCAGTGCACTAGTGGGTGCCTGAATGAGGAGCGTGCGCACTTGGTGGGCAAGCATAGCGATGGCATCGGATGAGCGCATTGGGTCGTGACTCGCTGATTCAATCATGTGGTAGAAATAGCCACGCTACCACATCGCTGGCTATGCTGTGGCCAGACGATACGTTCCTATCACTGCGAGGAGAGACAGATGGTCGGTAGACGCAATCAGCGACATTACAGCCGCTGGCCTAAGGCCTTTGCCTGGCTAAGCGTGCTGGCGCTCGTGGCGGCAGCGCTATTAATGGCAGGGGCTGGCCCCGCCTATCGCTGGCAGTGGGTCGGCTTAGGAGAGGCCTTCAACCTGCTACGTAATGGTGTCTATGCAGCCACGGCGGCAGTGGCGCTGAGCGTGTTGGTGCTACTCATCAGCGCATTCACTCGGCGGGGCGGCACGGCGATCGTGGCCATTGGCGTGCTCATGCTCACCGCTGCCCTACTCTACATGCCCTGGCAACAGTGGCAGCGCGCTCAGCAAGCGCCGGTCATTCATGATATCACCACCGATACCCAGACCCCGCCAGCGTTCGTTGCGCTAAGAGAAGCCCGCGAAGCCGCCCCCAACGAAGTGGACTACCCAGGCGAGGCGACCGCCGAGCAGCAGCAAACGGCCTACCCGAACGTACGCCCCTTGGTCGTCGATGCCCCTGCCGCCACCGTACTGGCAGCGGTGCAGGCCGAAGTAGAGGCCGCCGGTTGGAACATTGCCGAGATCACCCCTACCGGTTTGGAAGCCACCGCCGTGACGCGCTGGTTTGGGTTCGAAGATGACGTGGTCATTCGGCTGACCGAGCAGGGCAACCGCACTCGGGTGGACATGCGCTCGGCTTCGCGGCTGGGGGCCAGCGATGTAGGCACCAATGCGCAGCGTATCGAGACGTTTATGAGCGCGCTGCGCGAGCGGCTGGAGTAACTCAGCCGGACGTGGCTAGTGAACGTGCTTTTTGTTGAGGACGTCTTTATGCAGCGTGCTTTCACGGGAAAGAATCTGCTGGGCGTCCAGCTCACCGATGGGCACGGCTACGTTGGCGGGAATATCGCCGCTAAGCTGTAGCGCCTGGTAACGCAGCGCGCAGACCCTCAAGAACGAGGTGAAATTCCCCAGGTCATGGCCCGCATCGATCGACTCGTGATATAGCCGAGTGATCATCTGTGCGGTGTTCATTCCGTCGCGCTGCGCGATCTCTTCCAGCAGTCGCCAGAAATAATTTTCCATCCGCACGCTAGTCACCATACCATCGATGCGCAGCGAGTGGGTGGCGCTGCGCCATAGGTCAGGGTCCGCATCGATAAACAGTTTGCACATGGCCATCTCCCTCTTCGTCTCATTCAGCATAGCCGCCGAGCAAGCGCGCGCCCAGCGCAGGCGCGCACCTGTTGCTGATCGCCGCTACTGATCGAGTAACGCCATGAACTGCGCCAGCCAAGCAGGATGGGCAGGCCATGCGGGTGCGGTGACCAGGTTGCCATCGGTCACCGCGTCGGTGACCTCTATGTCCGCGAACTGCCCGCCTGCCAACTCGACCTCAGGTTGACAAGCAGGGTACGCCGAGCACCGTTTTCCCTCCAGCACCTTGGCCGCGGCCAGCAGTTGGGCGCCATGACAAATCGCCGCCACCGGTTTCTGGGCATCGAAGAAGTGCGTCACCATCGCTAACACTTCTTGGTTCAGCCGCAGGTACTCTGGCGCTCGGCCACCGGGCACCACCAGGGCGTCGTAATCGGCAGGGTCGACGCTGGCGAAATCCGCATTCAGCGCAAAGCGGTGGCCCGGCTTCTCGGTGTACGTCTGGTCGCCTTCGAAATCGTGAATGGCGGTGGCCACGGTATCTCCCGAGGCTTTGCCGGGGCAAACCGCATCGACACGGTGACCTACCGCCATCAGCGCTTGGAAGGGCACCATGGTTTCGTAATCTTCGGTAAAATCACCGGTGATCATTAGAATACGCTTGCTGCTCATCTCCGTTCTCCTTGTGATTGTCGTCGGTGGAGCACGCCGTAGGCGTGTGGTGGCAGAGTAGCAAGCCGCCAGAGAACGGGGGTAGTACGCCATTACTACAGCGCGTCAGCGATACGTACGGCTCGCCCCAACGCAAAAAAGAGCGCAAAAAAAGCCCGCTACGAGTGAGCGGGCTTGGCACGACAGGTCGGGGTTACAGAAGCGCGTCGACGGGGCGCTTGCCGTCCAACAACGTGATGTCTCGATTGACGAGACCAGGGGTTTGCACCACGCGCAGCAGTGCATAGGCCACGTTGGCCCGGGAAATTTGGTTATCGCCCGCTTCGTCCAAGCTGCTAGCGAACTTGAGGGTCGGCGCTTCGTCGGTAAGACGGCCAGGCTTGACGATGACATGGGAAACGTCACTGTGGCGCAGGTGGGCATCGGCGGCGAACTTGGCCGCCATATAGGGGCGCATTTTTTCAGGCGCCTCCAGCGGCTTTTCTGCCCGCATGGCGCTGACCATGATATAGCGCGAGAGCCCCTTCTGGCTGGCAATATCGGCCGCACGAATCGCGCCAAATAGATCGATCAATAGCGTTTTGTCAGGGCCTGTGTGTGGGCCAGAACCGGCGGTAAAGACGACTTGATCGCATCCTTCGAAGGCGTGCTCCATCTCGCCTTCTAAATCGCCCACGACGGTACGAATTCCCCGTTCTTGGAACCAAGTGGCCTGCTCTTCGTTACGAATCATGGCTTTAATGGGCGTGCCTGCCTCTTTGGCTAATGCACAGAACTGTTTACCGATCTGACCATTGGCACCAATCACTAAGGTCGTCATTTTGCCTCCTTGTCTATCGTGTCCCCTGTATCAGTGTAGGCGGTGCGTCCAAAGTTCAACCGTCAATACAAACACGGCGGGCACCTTCCGGTGCCCGCGACAAGACCGAACGCCCCACCCCGGGGCTAAGTCAGGCTATGGTGCTCGGGCTGGCTTGGCAGCGCGGCCGGTTGGCCAACGCCATGACTAACGTGAAACCGGCTTACCAAGGTATGCATATCGCCTGCGCGTTCATCCAACGTATGGCTAGCGCTGGAGGCCTCTTGCACCAAGCGTGCGTTTTGATGCGTTACTTGATCCAACTGTGAAATGGCCTGGTTGATCTGATCGATACCGGCCGACTGCTCTTTCGTCGCGTCTGCAATCTCCGTGACGTAACGAGTTACCTCGGAGAGGCTATCGACAATATCCTGCAAATGATGGCTCGATGCGTTTACTAACTGCTCGCCTTCGCTTACTTTTTGTACGCTGTCGTCTACCAAGTGGCGAATTTGCGCGGCCTCTTCTGCACTGCGCCCTGCCAGCTTACGCACTTCTTGAGCGACCACGGCAAAGCCTCGTCCTTGTTCACCCGCTCGGGCTGCTTCCACCGAGGCGTTCAGTGCCAGCAAGTTAGTCTGGAAGGCAATATCGTCGATGGCTTTGATGATGGAGGTGATTTTTTCACTCGCTTGACGAATGTCACTCATGGCCGCCGTCGTGCGTTTGGCGACATCACCCGCCGAGCGCGCGCGGTCATCCACGCTGTTGCTCGCGCCCTTGGCCTGATCGGCATAGTCGGCGGTCTGCTTGACGGTGGCGGTAATCTGCTCGAGGCTGGAAGCCGTCTCTGCCAGCGATGCCGCCTGTTGGTCAGTACGCTGAGAGAGGTTTTCATTCCCGGAGGCGATCTGGCGGCTGCTTGCGGCAATCGCCTCGGCGCTTTCACGGATCTGAGACACCATGCCTTCGAAGGTGTCCATCATACGGTTGAACGCTTGGGCAGCTTGACCGACTTCGTCATTACGCTGCAGCGCCAGCCGCATGGAAAGGTCGGCATTTTCACCGGCGGCACCGCTGATGCTCTCCATCTGACGACGCATGGCCACCAGCGGCCCCAGTACGCGTACCAATGTGCGCCAGCCAAAGATGGCCAGTACGACGATCACGCCCAAGGTAACCAACACCAGCAGCGTACGGCCCGCATTCGCCAACGTCTCGGCCTCTTCACTGGCGCTCGCCGCCTGGGCGACGGTGTAGGCTTCGATGTCGCCTAGCGCTGAGCGCATCTCACGTGTTGCCGCCGCCACGTTCGCCAACGCCGCTTGCACTTGAGCACCCAGATCCAGTTGCTGCTGGCGCAGCGCGTAGACCGAATCGGCATCTTCCACCATCAACCCGTTCAGCTCGACGATGACCTCATCGAGTTCGCCAATGAGCACGCGCTGCTCGACGGTCGTGCTGGGGGCCTCGGCAATGGCCGCCAAAGACTGTCGTGCCAGCGCCACCTGTTGGGAAATTTCGTTGCTACGCAGATTGACCAACGCATCGATGCTATCCACCTGCATCATTTGTCGCCCCAGATCGGACAGCGTGGCAACGGCCATACGGGCGTTGCCGCTCAGGCGACCGATATCGACACGAGCAGAGAACATGCTATCCAACAGTTGAGTCGGCAGCGTGGTGGTGCCCTCTTCCCGCCATGCTTCCATGAGTTCGCGCTGCCGACGCTCTTCGCGCACCTGAGCCAGAGCGGTACGTCCGGCGATGTCTTCGGCACTGCGCATGACGTTAGTGATGGCCGCCTGCATTTGAGCAATCTGCTCGGCCATTTGGGCCTGCAGGCTCAGCGCATCGCGCCGCACGTTTTCCAACGCCTCGTCGCCAGCCATTAGCTCTTGGTACTGGCTATCCAGTGCAGCGAGCTGCGTTGCGGCATTGGTCTGCTCGATACGCGCAAGCCCCGTGCGGGCTTGGCTATAGCGTGCTGCCAACTCACTGCGCGGCGTGACCTCTTCCAACGCTTGGAGATTACCAGCGGCGAGTAGGTCGGCATGTCGCTGGCCAAAGGCACCCATGGTCAATACCATGCTGCGGCTCGCATCTTGCAGCGGCAGCACCTCATCGGCCACGAAATGCTGAACGTTGATCAGCCGCTGGTTGGTCATCCACCCAGTGCCGGCCAACACGATGCTGCCCAGCACGGCGGCGACAAAGAGGCTAATGAGCATCGCGCGGATACTTATGGTTTTTTTCATCAGGGGTATTCGCTGTGTCAGAGATTGCAAACGGAATAGAGAGCCACGGCTAGCGGGCTAGGCTGTTCCAATCCACCGGTTCGAACTGGCCATTTCGGATAATGGTAGGCCAGACGGCATCGCTGGCTTGATGGTCGTTAGGGCCCAATGTGAGCGGTTCGCCAACGCCGATATCGATACTGCCCAGGCTCAAAAGCCCGTTGACCACCGCTTCACGATCGGGGTTATTACCCGCCGCCTTGAGGCCTTCGGCAAACAGCTTGGCGGCTAGGTAGCCTTCCAGGGAAATAAAGTCGGGGGTGGCATCGGGGGCGTACTCTGCCAACGCCTGACGATACTCTTCGACGGCCGGCAGATCGGCATCCAACGGCGGTACCACTTGCGTCACGATGACCCCCTCCGCCTGCGGGCCAAGCGCCTCTAGCAGCGCCTGGCTACCGACGAATGAGACATTTAGAAACAGCGCATCGGGCAGGTCTTGTCGCGCTTCACGAATGAAGTCAGCGGCCGGGCCAAAGGTGCCGACGATGATCACTGCCTTGGGTGTGACCGGTGCCTGAAGAATACTAGCAAGCCCTTGATGAACGTTACGCGTTCCGCGGGTGAAACGACCATGAACCAGTTGGGAGGTATTCAAGACGCCTTGGGCATTGAGCGCGCGAATTGCACCGTTATAGCCCGCGTCGCCAAAACTGTCGTTTTGGGTAAAAAATGCGATCTCTTCGGGCTCTATACCAGCCGCAAGAAGGCCATCGATCATTGCTGCCGTTTCTTGAAAGTAGCTGGCACGGTAGTTAATGACATAACGATCGGGCGGTGAGCGGCGCAGAATCCCCGCCCCGGTGAATGCCCCAAATAGCAGCGTCTTTTGCTGATTATAGATCGGGATAGTGACCGCTGCCGTAGGCGTTCCTACATTGCCAATCGCGGCAAGCAGGCGATCGTTACCCACTAGCTCGCGGGTGTACTTGGCTGCCTGCAGCGGCGAGTATTGATCATCGAACGTCGTGAGGCTGATCGTTTGACCATTGATCCCACCTTCGTCGTTGAGCTTGGCAAAGTAGGTGTCGATGCCCTGCTGCATACCAATGCCCAGAGGAGCAGCACCGCCGCTTGCGGGCGCCACCATGCCGACTTCGAGTGCGGCATGAGCCAGCGGAGCAGCCAAAAGCCCCGCCGCCATTAGCCATGTTGTGATTCGACGCATTGGTTCTCTCCCACATCGCGATGCTTGTTTCTAATATCGGCGGAAGAGTATACGACTTAAGCTTGGCGAGCTTTAAACAGAGTGTAATAAAACGTAGCGTTAATTAAGCAGGCCGCTCGATGGCGAAGCGGTCAGTGATGCGCACGTAGTCACTCCCTGCCAAGCGGCCGATCGGTTGAAGCGCGGCCATGTTTACGTGACGACCGTCCCACAGCGTATCGTCGATATGAATCGACACGATTTGCGCCAACACTAGGCTACCCGCTAGCGGCCGATCGCCAAAACGCTTCACTTCCAACAGTGTACAGCCAAATGCCACCGGGGCCGCTGCGATGCGTGGCACGCTCACCCCCGGCATGGTGGCCTTTTCCAGCCCCGCCAGCGTGAACTCGTCTTCGTGTCTTGGCAGGCTGGCGCTCGTGGTATTGAGCGCATCGACCAACCCTTCGGTGCCGACATGTACCACGCACTCTTGGACTTCTGCCAAATTTCGCAGCGTGTCTTTGGGTTGGGCGCTGCCATCTAACAGCGGCGAAAACGCTAAAATGGGTGGGTCGATGCTGGCCACGTTGAAAAACGAGAATGGCGCTAGGTTGGCGTTCCCCTGCTTGTCCTGAGTAGCCACCCAGGCAATCGGTCGTGGGCAAACGCAGCCCGATAGCAGCCGGTAGAGACTACCTGCACTGAGCGGCGACTCGGTCAATAGAGTATTCATGGACTCTCCTGATGGCGTGGCAAGAACGGTGCCCTTAATAGGCCGCTGGCGCCTACCCTCTGTCAAGTATGTTAGCCTACAGACTCATACAACGATCCGGGAACGGAATGCTCACTATTACCAATAGCGTTAGCTTGGCCGACTGGGAAATCGACATTAGCCAAATTCGCGCACAGGGGGCAGGCGGTCAGAATGTCAATAAAGTCGCGTCTGCGGTGCATTTACGTTTCGACATTCAGCGTTCGACGCTGCCGCCGGTCTACAAAGAGCGACTGATGGCCCTGTCGGACCAGCGTATCAGTAAAGAGGGGGTAGTGATCATCAAAGCTCAGAGCTACCGCACGCTCGAGCTGAATAAAGAGGACGCCTTGAACCGCCTCGAGGCGCTGATCAAGAGCGTGGCCAAACAGCCCAAAACGCGCCGTCCTACGAAACCTACGAAAGCCTCTCAGCGCCGCCGAGTGGACCACAAAACCCGGAAAGGCAAGCTCAAGTCGCTACGTGGTAAAGTGCCAGCCAGTGAGCGCTGATCGCTTTCCCCTTTCTACTACTTGACACAGTGAACTCGATGCCATCGACACCTCGCCCGCTATCGCCCTGTATTCACGTATGCCAGATCGAGCCGAACACCCAAACGTGCCAGGGATGCGGGCGCACGTTGGATGAAATTGCCTGCTGGGGAAGCATGACCGAGGCCGAGAAGGCCCCGGTGTGGGAACGAATCGAACAGGAGGGCTACGTCTCTTCGTGATGGCGATCACTCAGGATATGATGCAACTCGCCACAGGCGACCATCGGGTCGTCGCAGTTGATCACGATACTCGACTCCGCCAGCACGTAGCTGCGTCCCGTAATGGTGTTTTCCACCACTTGATAAGCCCCTTCTTGATGCGTGCCGGTAAACGTGCCAATGAAGCCGGTTTCCCTAAGCGATACGGTTTCCAGCTTATCGCCGAGGCTCAACCGCCCCTCGTAATTCATTAGCGCTAGCCTTGCCGACGTGCCGGTGCCCGTGGTACTCCGGCAAATGACGCCGGGGTGCACGTAGGTGGTCGACCGCGAGCGGATATAACCTTCGGCGATCGGCTCTTCGGGCCCCATGAAGTGCAGAAAAGGCAGCGGACCCACGTCGCCTAGGGTGTAGTGGGAGAAACCGCGTTGCGCCTTGATGGCCTCCACGATTTTGTACGCACAAGCCGCCAGCGCCTGCTCTTCATCACGCACCAGCTTGAAGCCCAACGCCTCGGCATCGACCAAGGCGTAAAAACCGCCACTATAGGCGACGGAGTAGGTGACTTCCCCAATCCCTGGCACTTGAATGGTGTCGCGATAGGTATCGATATAGCTCGGCAGGCCTTCGCAGGTCACGTACTCCACCACGCCGTTGTGCACTCGGGCCTCGATTTGAACCAGCCCTGCCGGGGCCTCTAACTTGAAGCGTTGAATTCCCTCCTGCTTGGGCACGATGCCGGTTTCCAGAACGGCCGTGGCCGTGCACAGCGTGTTCGAGCCGGAATAGATCGGGTAGCCCATCACTTCCATGATGATGTATCCGGCCACGGCTTCCGGGTCGGTGGCAGGCACCAAGAGATCCACCGACATTTCGGGAATGCCGTAGGGCTCTTCTAACAACAAACGGCGCAACCCGTCGGCGTCGTCGCGCAGGTACTCCATCTGTTGACGCACCGTCGCACCGGGCAATGCATCGATGCCGCCCGTGACGATGCGGCTGACATCTCCCCCGGCATGGGTGTCCAACAATCGAATCGTATGCAGGTTTTTCACTCACCCGGCTCCTAGGCAGAGGTTATGGCAAATGGGGCACCGTGGGTGTCCCACTGGGCATCGGGAACGATGACGATTTTCCCCAGGTAGTTGCTGCCTCGGTTCACGAAGTAGCGCTCGGCCTGATGCAAGTCAGAGAGTTTGAACGCGCCATGCAGCACCGGTTTTAACTCACCGCTGCGTATCCACGCTATCAACTGCTCTGCTTCTTCCCGAGTACCGTGGGACACGCCGACTATCTGCACCTGATAGAGATAGATGCGGGTCCACATGATCTCGCTGAGGTTACCGCCGCTGGCACCGGCAATGGAGAGCCGGGGGTAGGTGGTACGACGCTGCATATCGCCGATCATGGTATCGATGAACAGATCGGTCATCTCGCCACCAACGAGATCCATGACGGCATCGATGGCCTGACCATCGGTGGCGGCCAGCACACGCTCGACGAAAGTGGGCAGGTCGCCTCGATCGATGACGGCTTCTGCGCCCAACGCACGTAGCGCGTCGGCTTTATCGAGCTGGCTAACGGCGTAGGGAATCGCGCCGACGATACGGCATAGCTGGATCAACGCCGTGCCCACCCCGCCGCTGGCGCCGCTGACGAGGATACGCTCGCCCGCCTGAACGTTGGCCGCCGTCATCATGTGGTAGGCCGTTTGATACGAGCACATGCCCATGGCCGCAAGCTCGGCATCGTGTAGCTCAGGGTTGGGGACATGGTGAAACTGGTCGGCAGGCACTGCCACGTACTCGGCGTAGCCGCCGTCTGCGCCGTGTCCGTAGTAGTCCGGCGTCAGGTTAATGTCACGACGCTCGTCGGCATACAAATTGAAATCCAGCAGCCCGCGCTCCCCGATACGCCGGGGATCGACCCCCTCGCCGACAGAAACGACCCGACCTGCCACGTCAGCGCCTTGAATACGCGGAAACGTCAGGGTCGGCGACCCACCCATGGCAAACGAGGTCACGTCCTCTTTGCCTTTGGTGGGGTATAAGCCTTCGCGCGCTTTGCGGTCGGTGTTGTTTTTCGCCGTCGCCGTGACTTGCACCAGCACCTGCCCAGGGCCGGGCGTTGGCGTGGGAACGTCCTGACGGTATTGCAGAGCGTCGACATCACCGTGACCGGTCAAGAGCATCGCCGACATCGTGGCCGGAATCGTTGCGCTGTTATCCGTGTGGGCCATGGGTGGTTCCTTGTTGAGTGCATATGTCGCGACGATAACAAACGCCGGGCGAGGTTCAAGGGGGCGAACGAAGGACAGCATGCCCTCGATCACGATGGATGAGTAAAGCACATAGTGCCCTTAAGCCACACTCCCCCAGTCAGCCGCCTGGCGGGTCGTCAACTTTTCGCCAATAGTGAGAGTAAGCAAAACCCGTCAAGCTACGGGTCGACCGTGCTTCTGCCCCTGCCAAGGATCGGTATGCTTCACTTCACCTCGACGTACCATCGCCGTCTCACCTGGACCTACTTTGGCCTGTTCATTGCCATTGGGATGACCGGCGGACTGCTTGGCCCAGCACTGCCCCATTTGGCCGAGGCCAGCGGTGCCTCCATGAGCCAAATCGCCGTGCTGTTCACTGCACGTGCCGTTGGCAACATGAGCGGCGCCATGGTCACCGGGCTGCTCATGGATCGCTTCAACGGCCACCGCGTGTTGGTGATGATGGGCGTGCTGGCGGTAGCCGGACTGGCGCTGGCCCCGCTTAGCCCGCTTCTGCTGCTGTTGACGCTGCTGTTCATGCTGCTGGGATTTGCGGAGGTATCGCTCAACGCGGGCGGGAACACGCTGCTTTTGTGGCTGCACCGAGACGCAGCGGGCCCCAATGTAAGCGCGCTGCACTTCTGCTTCAGTTTCGGCAACATGCTCACGCCGCTGATCATGATTGCTGCGCTATCCCTCACCGGACAGTTTCATCTCACGTTTTGGATCGTCGCGGCCAGCGTGGCTGCCATGCTGTGGCCGCTGTCGCGCTTCGTCAGCCCGTCCATGCCCACCGTTGACCCTAATCCCGCGTCCTTGGCTACGCTCAAACACCGCGACCCGCTCTTGCTGGGGCTATTCATGCTACTGTTTTCTCTTTATGTGGGCATCGAAATTACGTTCGCCGGCTGGGTCACCGCATACGGTACGCTCTCTGGATTAACCACCGAGCAGGCGGCGTTGCTGGCAACGCTGTTCTGGCTGGCGCTCTCGGCGGGACGCCTGCTCGCCATCCCGCTACTACGCGTTTGCTCACCTTGGCAGGTGCTCGCTGGCTGCCTAGCGCTGGGGCTGAGCGCAGCGGCAGGTCTGCACCTCAACGCGCTGCCGCCAAGCGCTGGCGCGCTGCTGTTTGGCCTCTCCGCCTCGGCGTTTTTCCCTACGCTGTTTGCACTGTGCAACCAGTCGATCGTCATGCGCGGGCGCACCACCGGCGCCATCTTTACCGCCGCGGGCAGCGGGGCGCTGGTCATTCCGTCACTGACCGGCCCGCTGCTGGATTTGGCGGGTACGGGGGCGTTTCCTATATTGTTGGCCACGCTTTGGCTACTGATTGCGCTGGGGCTCTTACTGTTGGCCAGTCGTCTGCGGCAATTGGCGGTTCGACAAGGGGGTTAAAACCAGCGTTTCCGTTTGAACAGCCAAATGAGCACCCCACCAATCCCTAGCATGGCCCCCCAAACGAAAAAGTAGCCGTACTGATAGCTCAGTTCTGGCATGTACTCGAAGTTCATGCCGTAAATACCGGCGATAAAGGTTAGCGGGACGAAAATAGCGGTAATCACCGTCAACACCCGCATGGTGATGTTCAACTGGTGTGATGAAATGGAGATATAGCCGTCGACGAGATCGCCACAAATGTCGTAGTACATTTGCGTTAGGGTGTAGAGTCGCTCGAAACGTTCTTCGACATCGGTTATGGCATGCAGCGTTTCGCTTTCGCCTCGCGGCAAGTGCGCGTAGTCGTACGCCGTCAGCTCTTGGGTGATGCCTTTGTGATAGCTGAAGATCCGGCGCATTTTGACCAGACGCGAGCGATACGTGGTGATTTTACGCATCAACACGTCGTTACCATTGTCTAGCAGCTCGTCCTCGAGATCACTGAGCTCCGTTTCGAATTCCAGCAAGCTATCGATATAAAAGCCCGCCGAGGTGTACATCACTCTCAGTGCCACCTGCTCGGGTGACTGGGCCAATAGCGTTTTGCCGTGCTCATTGAGTAAGCGTTCGATACTCATCGCCTCGCCGGGGTGCAAGGTCACCAAAAAGCGTTCGCCGACGAAGAAACAGATCTGCTGAGGTACGAAGTTTAGCTGGGCATCGAACGAGGAAATGCCGCGATAGATGATCAGCGTGTGATTGTCGAACTCTTCGATTTTCGGCGGATGGCGCTCTTTGTGGGCGTCTTGTATGGCCATCGGGTGACACTCGAAGCGCTCCAGTATCTCACGCTCCTGCGCTTCGCTCTCTCCTTTCATGTCGACCCACAAGTGTGCCGTGGGCATGCGCATCCACTCGTCCATCAGGCGAATGTCGCCCTCGCGCACGTCGCCCTCTGGGGTGGTCAATAGACAACGAATCATACTCGTCCTTGGGTTCGTTAATAGGGGGCAGACGTATCCGCCGGACGTGCCAGCGCGATACGCGCTTTGCCTGCGCGTTTGGCGTTGTACATGGCCTCATCGGCGCGCTTCAATAACTCCTGAGGTGTCTCCGCCGCGTCGTGGACGAACAGCGCCACACCAATGCTGGTACTTACTTGCAGGGTCACGCCACCTGCGCTGAGCGGCTCCTCGATCACCTCGATCAGCTTATGGGCCAGCGGCTCCGGTGCGTCGCTGGTCACCCCCTCGAGCAGCACGACGAACTCATCTCCCGCCCATCGGGCAACGAAATCCGTCTCGCGGACGGTTCGCTGAAGACGGCTCGCGATGTCGCGCAGCAGCTCGTCCCCCATGGCATGGCCGTGCTGATCGTTAATGCGTTTGAACCCATCGAGGTCTAGAAACAGCACGGCCAGCGGTGCGAGCGTACGGCGTACCCGTGCCATTGCCTCCGGCAAACGCTCATCTAGGGCGCGGCGGTTGGGCAAACGGGTGAGCACGTCTTCTCGGGCCTGCTGGTCGCGTAGGCGCTCTAGCTGCTGGCGTTCGGTAATGTCGTGAATGAACAAGCTGCGGCGTGGGCGGCCATTCACCTCGAAACGCTTCAGTCGCACCTCGACCGGCAAGCGAACGCCATCGCGCCGTAGGGCTTCTCCGGTCACCGGCATGGCGACATCGTCACTGGTGATTCCGTCGGGAAACATGAGCGATGTAATCGGCCGAGTGAGGACCTCTTTGCGACGCCAGCCGAACATGGTCTCGGCTGCATGGTTCCAATCCAGCACGCGCCCCTGCTCATCGACGCTCAAATAGGCATCATATGCCGACTCGATCACCAGATTGAGTTCGCGGGTTCGCTGCTCGATACGCTGCTCGAGGCTTTGATGCAGCGCGGTGAGCGCCTGCTGAGTGGCGGCACGAATCTTCTGCTCGTTGATGAGCCGTTCGCGCAGGTGGATTTCGCCAATCACGATATCGGCCAAATCTTGCATCGCAGCCTTTTCTTGGTCACTTAAGCTGCGTGGCTGGCTGTCCATGGCGCATAGCGATCCGAGGACCAGCCCTTGTGAACTACGCAGCGGTATCCCGGCATAAAAACGGATGCCGCCAGGTGTCATCACGTAGGGATTGGTCGCGAAGCGTGCGTCTTGCTGAGCGTCTTCGACCACTAGCGGCTCATCTTCGAGTACCGTGTAAGCACAAAACGCGACGTCCCTAGGTGTTTCCGATACCGCCATGCCCACTTGAGACTTGAACCACTGACGATCGGTGTCGATCAGACTGATGGTAGATTTAGGAACGCCGAGCAGCACGGTGACCAATCGCGTGATCCGATCGAAAACGGGCTCGTTTGGTGTATCCAAGAGGGCCAGTTCGTTAAGCGCAGCCAAACGGGCAGTTTCGTTGGGGGGTAACAGGTGGCTCATGGCGATCACACCTAAATGGTCATCAAACCCTTAACAGCATAACGCGAAACGAAATGTCCTGCTTAACGCCTTGATTAACGGACTTCGACACGTTGACGGCTCACCAGAGCCAACGCCACACTGACCGCTGTTGAGAGTAGCAGCGCCCCTACGAACGGGCCTAACGTCGGTACGCTACCGGGGAACGTGGCGGCCATTACCCCTGCGCTGACGCTGCCCTGACCGATCCAGCCAGGCAGCACGGCCCCTACAAGCCCCGCCAACCCGCCGCTTATTGCTGCCATCGGTGTCATACGCTGCCACAAACCCAGCAGCACCGGCACCACGATCGCTGCACACAGAAGATCGGCAATCAAAAATAGCCGCAGCACGGAGAGCCCTTGCAAGGCAATCACGATCACGGGCAGCATGATCGCCACGGTGAGCCAGCGCGCCTTGTTGAGGGCCTCGGGCCGGTGACCATTGGCCCACAGCGACGCAATGCCGTTTTGTAAGGTGTCGACGCTCGAGGTGACCAGCGTGACGGCCAGTACCAATGAAGGCAGCGTGATCCATACCGGGGCATCACTAAGCAGCGCAAAAAACGGCATGGGCGGCTCGCCGAGGCTGACCCCGCTCATCGCTGCCATGATACCTACGCCACCGATCACCATGACGACCAGTACGGTCAAGCCGCCACCCAACCAGGCACCGCGCCCCAGGCTCGCGTCGTCTTGGGCCGCCCATACCCGCTGCCAATAGCCTTGGTGAAACAAGTTGGCCGCCGTCACGGCGATCACCAGCGTCAACGCCACGCTGAGCGAGCTGCCGATGGGGAGCGACGGGAGTTGTGCGTCATTCGGCATACTGGGCAGTCGCCAGAGCGTCACGCTGGCGACGGCGAGCAGCAGCGCCAAAAGCAGCCACGCTTGCCAGCGGTCGGTGGCCAAGCTTGCCCGTAGCCCGCCCATGACGGTGTACACCAGCGTGGTGAGCGCCACCCCGATGATCACCACGGCGGGAGGCACGTCGGAGAGCAGCGCGGTAATCGCCCCGATGGCGGTGAGTTCAGCAGCCAGGAAGCAGCCCATGTAAGCCACGGAAACGAGCGCCACGAAATGGCGTACCCCCTTGCCATAGCAGGCGTCGGCAAACTCGGCAATGCTGCGTCCCTCGGGCAGTGCTTGGCGTATCTTAGGCCCGTAGAGACCCAAAACGATGAACGGCAGCGCCGAACCAAGGGCATAGCCCAGTAGCGCCACGGGCCCTACGAATGCGCCGATTTCAGGGGGTGCAAAGAGTATCCAAGCCCCCATACCGGACGCCAAAAAGGAGAGCCCCAGGGTGGCCGACGTTTGCGAATTACGGGCGGTGACATAATCATCCAGCGAGCCGCCACTGAAACGTGCCCGAAGACCCAGAAAAGCAAAGCAGCATAACGCTGCGCCTAACACGAAAGACGTTAGGTAAGGCATGTCGCGCTTCCTCCGCCGGTACGAACCGGATCAGGTTCCAGGGTCTGCGTTGCGCGCATTCTCAGCCCCATTGGGGCTCCCCTGGCGACAGTGAGTGGAGGCAGTATCCTCAATCAAAGTGGTGCGTTAGTAAAGCCTTGCCCATGGGGCCGGGCTGCTTATTCCACTTTCTTGGGGACACGCCCCATCAGGTAAAACTCGGCGTTGGGCGGTGTTCCAGCTAGTGTCACCAAGCGGTTGGACATGCCAAAAAACGCGGCAATGGCACCGATGTCCCAGCAATCATCCAGTGTGAACCCCACTGCCTCTAAACGCGCCTGCCATTCGTCTGAAAACTCGCCCAGATCGATGGCACTGTGCAGTGCAAAGTCGAGCATCAACCGATGACGCTCGCTCAATCCCGCCACACGATGGTTGATGGCGATATTATCGGCCAGTAACGGATCTTTACTGTAGATACGCACCAGCGCGCCATGGGCGACGACACAGTACAAGCAGCGATTGCGGGCACTGGTCGCAACGACAATCATCTCTTTCTCTGCTTTGGTCAGCGTCTCCGATGGTCGCTCCATCAACGCATCGTGATACGCAAAAAAAGCGCGAAACTCGTCGGGTCGGTGAGCCAACATCAAAAATACGTTGGGCACGAAGCCCGCTTTCTCCTGCACGGCCAACATGGCTTCCCGAATATCATTGGGAACATTATCCAGAGTGTCAGGAAGTTTGAACCGACTGATCGATGCAGCCATAAAGGCTCCTTTTTTATTTTGAAGTAGAGTCCCACTACCAACTCACTTTTATCCGTAACAAATTGCTAACTAAAGACTCTTTTCATATGGCTTTACGCTCGCCATACTTTTAGTGATCTAATGTCATAAAAGCCGTACGCTATTCGGCTAGCCAAGCGGCGTACTTACAGGGAAACCACCATGTCATACTCCGAAGCAAAAGAGCACACGCCAGGGCGTTTGCATGAACTGTTCGCAGACCCGTACCGTGCGTTCGAGAACGATACGGATGAGCGTCAGTTGCATATCCGTGTCATGCTTCACACCCTGCTGGCCCAGCCTATGCAGCGCGGCCTGGTCACGCTTCGTGTGATTCACGGCTGGGAGAACGGTGGTTTCGAACCTGCCGACCTACAGCATGCCGATTTTACGCTGCACAACCTGCAAGATTTCGAGGCGGCGGCCACCTCCTTTCACGCGGCGGCGGAACGAAATGCCCCCCTACCCGCAGATCAAACCGCTATTCTCGCGGCTCCCCTGGCCGATGCCATTGCCGATGCCGAAGCAGAAGGCAACGCGCTCACCGACGATATTCGTGCCACACCGGCTCGCTGGCCCGCGTTCGAGGGTGGGCTTGCCCTCTACACTCTGTTCAAAATGTACCATCGCCTCGTATATGGCGAGGACGATACCTACCGTTGCTCACAATGTGAGACCCCCCACGGCCTTCGTGAAATTCATGAATTTCACCTCGAAGAGGGAGAATTCGCGCTGCTGGCGCCCGTTCGCGATGAGCAGGAGGCGCCCTACCTGCTCGTACTACACGAGAGCCAGCTTGGTCCCATAGGGCAACTGCTCTCGGAGAGCTTACCGCTTTTTCAGGACGTGTGAAGGTCGCCTCCTCTACCGAGGAGGCGCAGCGCGTTGCCGCTCGCTATAGCGAGATCGTGCTATTGATACCGCTAGAGACGTTTTCGGGCTCGAACCAGCGGGCAGTGACCGTTTTGGTCTGCGTCCAGAACGCAATCGCCTGTTTACCGTTAGGCCCTAGGTCGCCCAGCTTCGACGCCCGAGAACCGGTAAAGCTAAAGTAGGCGACCGGCACCGGAATGGGCACGTTTATGCCAATTTGGCCGACGTCGATGTCGGTCTCGAAGCGTCGCGCGACCCAGCCCGAGTTCGTAAAGATCGAGGTGCCATTGCCATTCGGGTTGGCGTTAATGAAAGCGATGGCGTCGTCCAGCGTTTCGACGTTGACGACACACAGCACCGGCCCAAAAATTTCCTCACGATAGATCGTCATGTCTGCCGTCACATCGGAAAACAGAGTCGGCCCGACGAAATTACCGTCTGGGTAGCCGTCGACCGTGTAGCCGCGCCCATCGACCAGCAGCGTAGCCCCCTCCTTTTCACCTGCCGTAATCAAACGCTCGACCCGCTCCTTGGCTTGCGGAGAGACCAGTGGCCCCAGATCGGCCTCGCGCTGGGTGCCGGGTCCCACGGTCATACCGCGCGCGCCGGCTTCGATGTCTTTGATCCACTCGCGCGCTTCCCCCACCAGCACGACCACCGAGTTCGCCATGCAGCGCTGACCGGCGGCACCAAAGGCAGAGCCCAGCAGGCTATCGATGGCTTGACTACGGTTGGCATCCGGCATGACGACACAGTGGTTTTTTGCACCCATCATGGCCTGCATACGTTTGCCAGCAGCGGCCGCACGGTTATAAAGCAGCGACCCCACATGGGTCGAACCGATGAACGACAGCGCCTTGATATCTTGATGGTCGGCAATTTGATTGGCGACGTCAGGCCCACCGTGCACGACGTTCAATACCCCAGCCGGAATACCCGCTTCATGTGCCAGTTCCACGAGCCGCATGGTAGAACTCGGGTCTTGCTCGGAAGGCTTCAAGACGAAGGTGTTTCCGGTTGCAATCGCCAACGGGAACATGAAACAGGGCAGCATGATCGGAAAATTGAAGGCGGTAATGCCCGCCCCCACACCCAGCGGCTGATGCATGGTATAGACGTCCACCTCGTTGGCCGCATTCTCCGCCAGCTCGCCAAGCTGTAGGGAGGTAATCGAACAGGCGTGCTCTACCACTTCTAGCCCGCGCCCCACTTCACCCTCGGCATCCGGCAGGGTTTTACCGTGCTCTTCGGTGATCAAGGCGGCAAGTTCCGCTGTATTCTCGCGAATCAACGCCTGCAGTTTGAGCATGATGCGCATGCGCTTGCCGAGCGGCACTTTGCGCCACTCTTTGAACGCCGTTTTGGCGCTGGCGATGGCGCGCTCGACTTCTTCAGACGTACAGAACGGTACTCGCGCCACCACGTCCTGGGTGGCAGGATTCACCACATCGCGCCACTCTTGGCTTTGCGACATGACCGGCTGGCCATCGATGTACATCGGAATTTCACGAACGGACATGATGCGTTTCCTCGGCTTGTGTTTGTTATGGGATCGAATAGGGAACCGTTAGGGTATATCAGCAAGTTGACGTAAACGTCAATTAGCAACTGGACAAAGACAATATGCCCTCCGCTCGACGATTTGGCTTTCCCTCTCGGTGAGGGCATCGCTATGCTGAGACAATGACGTATCACTACTCACCTTCGTGAGATGCGCGGTGGTGATCACAAGGAGGTATCCATGCAGACGTTTAGCTGCCGCTGTGGCAATCCACTGTTTTTCGAGAATACCCACTGCTTGGCCTGTGAGTCGGAGGTTGGCTGGTGCCCCGCGTGTCGTAACATCGTGGCGCTGGAACCGTTGGATAGCGGCGGCTACCGCTGTACCCATGAAGACTGCGGCACGGCATTAATGAAGTGCCACAACTATGCCGTCGAAAACGTCTGCAACCGGATGGTGGTGATGGCCGACGGGCACGCCGATACGCTGTGCGACTGCTGCCGCTACAACGAGGTGATTCCCGACCTAGAGGTCGAGGGCAACCGGGAACGCTGGGCAGCGCTGGAGAGCGCCAAACGGCGGCTTTTCTATACGCTGGATTTGCTCAAGCTTCCCCACGGCGTCGAGGGCGAGGACATCCGCGTCCCACTGAGTTTTTCGTTCATGGCCGATGCGCTGCCCGACCAAGGGCTGTGGCGCTCCACGGCAAACCAAGAAAAGGTTTACACCGGCCACGCCAATGGCCATATCACCATCAACGTCAAAGAGGCCGATGACGTCGAGCGTGAGCGGCTGCGTGTCGACATGAATGAATCCCACCGTACGTTGATCGGCCATTTTCGTCACGAAATCGGCCACTACTACTGGGACCTACTGATCAAAGACCAAGACGAAGCCGCCAGCATTCGCGTGTTCGGCGACCACAATCATCCCACCTATGGCGACGCCCTAGAGCAGTACTATCAGCAAGGCGCGCCGGCAGACTGGCCCACACGGTTCATTTCCGCCTACGCCGCCATGCATCCGTGGGAGGATTTCGCAGAGACGTTTGCCTTTTATCTGGACATGGTGGCCGTGCTGGATACGGCACTGCACATGGGCCTCTCTCGGGCCGAGTACGATGGCTCATTGGAGAGCATGCTACAAGCGTTTCATCAGGTGGGCTTGACGGTGAATGAACTCAATCGTGACATGGGCCTACTGGATCTGGCCCCAGGGGTTCTTGCCCCCGCGGTGCATGAAAAGCTGGCGTATCTACACGATCTCATTCAACGCGCGAACGCCAGCCCTAAAACGGCCTAATCAGTCGTTGTCATGGTCGCCCACGTGGCTCTGGGTTTGGCGCTGAGTGAATCGAGGAACGCCGTCGCCGTTCACGAAATACGTAGCGCTGAGCGTATCGTGAATGGCGGCAAAACCAATTTGTAGCTCGTCCACGAAAGCGTGCAGTTTGCTCGGTGAGTGGGCCAATGCCTGAATGTCCGCATCGACCACATCGGCGCGTACCAGTGACACCGTGGCTGCCACACGATCTTGACGAGGCAGTAACTGCAGCTCGTGCCCCAATGTTTCCAGGCTACAGGCAATGGAGCGCGGCAGGTGCGGATCTTGAAGCAGAAAACGCAATACGTCCGGCCCACGCACGCGCAGCCTGACCTGCTGACGATACATCTGATACGCCGTCAGAGATTTCAGCACGCTCATCCACTGTAGATTTTCGAACGGCAGCAATTCTTCAGGATTTTGCGGCAGCAAGCTCGCCGAACGCACGTCGACGATCCGTGTGGTCATGTCCGCCCGTTCCAACTGACGGCCCAGCTTGATGAACGTACGCGCCGGGCCGTGGCTCAAGGTGCCTTCGATGAGCCCTGTTAGCGTTTGGCAGCCTCGAATGACGTTTTTCAAAAATGCATCCCGACGCCGAGGGCTCACGCCGTTCTCCGCGTGATCCGCCACGCTGAGATAGAGCTGGTTGACCTCTTCCCAAATCTCTCGGGGCACCACGTCCCGCGTGGTGCGCAGGTTTTCTCTGGCGCTGGCGAGCGCCGAGAGAATCGAGCTGCCGTTTTCGGCATCGGCGCACAAAAAGTGCATCACACTTCGCTCATCGAAACTGGTATGCCGAGCGTTGAAGGCATCCAGCGTCCCGGTCATTTCGATCAGCGGCGCCCAGCCCAGCGGTAAATGGCGTGGCAAATCCAGCATCAGGTGCGTATTGACGCTCAATAACCGTGCGGTGTCTTCGGCACGCTCGATGTAGCGAGCCATCCAATAGAGGTTTTCAGCAACGCGTGACAGCATGGCGCTAGGCTCCTTTCTGCTCAGCGGCACCCGCCGCGTTCTCGTCGGTTTCGACGATCCAGGTGTCTTTACTCCCGCCCCCTTGGGACGAATTGACCACCAGCGACCCTTCGACCAGCGCCACGCGGGTCAACCCACCAGTGGTTACATGGGTTTCCGGTCCCGAGAGGATGAACGGGCGAAGGTCGACATGGCGGGGCTGAGGCAAACCGTTGGCCAGCGTTGGCGTAGTGGAAAGTGCCAGTGTCGGTTGGGCCATATAGTTACGCGGATTTTCATTGATCAAGCGCGCAAACTCGTCCCGCGTTTCTTTGGTGGAGCGCGGTCCGATCAGCATGCCGTAACCACCGGATTCATTGGCGGGTTTTACCACCAGCTCGTCCAAATGATCGAGCACGTACTGGCGGTCCTCGTCGAACATACAGAGATAACTCGGCACGTTCGGCAGCAGTGGCTCTTGATCCAGGTAGTAACGAATCAGCTCAGGGACGAAGGCGTAAACGACTTTGTCGTCGGCGACGCCCGCCCCGGGCGCGTTGGCCAGCGCGACGTTGCCCGCCCGCCAAGCGCGCATCAATCCCGGCACGCCCAGCATGGAGTGCGGATTGAACGCCTCGGGGTCGAGAAACTCATCGTCTACGCGGCGGTAGATCACATCGACACGGCGCAAGCCCTCTACCGTGCGCATGTAGACCACATCGTCGTCATCGACCAGCATATCGCTGCCCTGCACCAGCTCGACCCCCATTTGCTGCGCTAGGTAGGCGTGTTCGAAATAGGCAGAGTTATAGATGCCAGGCGTCAGCACCACTACCTGCGGGTCGTCGCCCGGACGGGGCGACATGGCCGCCAGCATGTCGTACAGCTGCGCGACATAGTCGTCCACTGGCAAGATCTTGCCCGAGGCGAAAAGCTCCGGTAACACGCGCTTGGTGACGTTGCGGTTTTCCAGCATGTACGAAACGCCCGACGGGATACGCAAGTTGTCTTCCAACACGTAAAGCGTACCATCGCCGCCGCGCACCAAGTCAGATCCGCAAATATGGGCCCACACGCCGTGGGGCGGATTGATGCCCACACACTGAGGTCGAAAATTGGCCGACTGAGCCAATACTTCGGCGGGCAACACTTTATCTTTGACGACTTTTTGCTCGTGATAGAGATCATCGATGAACAAGTTCAGCGCTTGTACGCGCTGCTTTAAACCCGCCTCGGTTTTTCGCCACTCATTGGCCGGAATGATGCGGGGAACGATATCGAAAGGCCAGGCGCGATCGATCATCGCCCCTTCTGAATAAACGGTAAACGTGATGCCCATCGTTCGAATGGCAATTTCTGCCGCAGTTTTACGTTCAGCTAGCTCTTCCGCACTAAAGCGCGCCAACATGTGACATAACTCGTCCGCAGAAGCACGAGGCTTGCCTGGCGCCGCCAACAGCTCGTCGTAAAAGTCACGGCACGCATAGGTATTCCAATCTACTTGGCTCATGGGCGCTCTCCTGGCGCTAGGGTGGAAGCGGCAACTTCCTTAATTCAGTAGTGTAGGCCTGCCGCGTGCAATGTACGTAGCAACTGGACCATATAAACACGCAAAACTCGCGCCATATTCCCCGCTATTTCAACGCTCAATTGGCGCTTAGCGTTTACTCTTCTCTTTGTATGGCTTGGTTGGCACAACTTTTATACATGAAAGAAATTAACACTCATTTTTTAGTACTTAATCGTTATTAGAGCACCAAAATAGTGCATACCAGTTATCGATTATGGTGCGATGACAATTTTCCACACTCTTTAAACGCCATTACTCATATTGCAGCTGCAAAATAGTTCAACTCCAACGATACTTCTGGGTACTTATTTTCTTCACCGACGCGCTATGCGGAATACGCACGGTGACTTTTAGCTTTCTTTGAGGGTGGCTCATGACCATTCGCGTTGCCTTGCATCACCGCACGACCTATCGCTTCGACCGCCCCGTCAAGCTCTCGCCCCATGTGATTCGTCTGCGTCCGGCCCCCCACTGCCGTACACATATCGACGCCTATTCACTGAATATTTCTGGCGACGACCATTTCTTGAATTGGCAGCAGGATCCGTTCGGCAACTTCAATGCCCGCGTGGTGTTCCCCGAGCCACGTAAAGAGCTCACCATTGCCGTCGAACTCGTGGCCCCCATGACGGTGATCAACCCGTTCGATTTCTTTTTGGATGACGTCGCCCAAAAGATTCCGTTCACCTATCCCGACGAACTCAGCAAAGAGCTTGGCCCCTACCTAGAGGTAACCGAAGCGGGACCGCGACTCCTGGACTGGTTGAAAGACGTCTCTCTCGAACCGACCACCAGCGTCGATTTCCTCGTCGCCCTCAATCAGCGCCTGCAAAAGGACATCAGTTATTTGGTGCGTATGGAGCCTGGAGTACAAAGCTGTGAAGAGACGCTGACTCTGGCGAGCGGCTCCTGCCGCGACAGCGCTTGGCTATTGGTACAAATACTGCGTCATCTAGGCTTGGCGGCACGCTTCGTGTCGGGTTATTTGATTCAACTGACACCGGATGTGAAAGCGCTGGATGGTCCTAGCGGCACCGACGTGGACTTTACCGACCTCCACGCCTGGACCGAAGTCTTCCTGCCCGGCGCTGGCTGGGTAGGACTGGACCCTACCTCTGGCCTGTTTGCAGGCGAAGGTCATATTCCACTCGCCGCTACGCCTACGACCGGCAGCGCCGCCGCCATCACTGGCTTTTCCGATAAGTGCGAGGTGGAGTTCGACGTCGAGATGCGCGTCGAGCGCATTCATGAAGACCCGCGCGTCACCAAACCCTATAGCGAGCAGCAGTGGCAACGCATTCTGACGCTGGGCGACGAGGTTGACCAAGCGCTCAACCAGCAAGACGTTCGACTGACCATGGGCGGCGAACCGACGTTCGTTTCCATCGACGACATGGAGAGCCCTCAGTGGAACACCGAAGCCTTGGGGGAGCACAAACGTGAGCGCGCCGAAGCGCTGTTGTCGCGCCTGCAGGCCGCCTACGCCCCTGGCAGCGTGATTCAGCAGCAGCAGGGCAAGTGGTATCCTGGCGAGCCGCTGCCCCGCTGGGCGCTGGCCTGCTACTGGCGTAAAGATGGGGTGCCGCTATGGCGCGACCCAAGCTGGCTGGCCTGCATGGAAGGTGCCCCCGACGTGGTGGCCGACGACACCATGGCTCAGCGCTTTACTCAAGCGCTGAGCGAACGCCTGGGTGTGGCTCAGCGCTGCTGGATTCCTGCCTATGAGGATGCTTACTACTATTTGTGGAAAGAGCAAACGCTGCCGGTCAACGTAGACCCACGCAAAGCCGATTTGAAAGATGACGCCGAGCGCCGACGCCTTGCCCGCCTGCTGGAGCAGGATCTGAGCGCGGTCGTTGGCTATGCGCTGCCACTGCGCCACTCGATTGCCCAGTCACACCGTTGGGAGAGCGGACGCTGGCCGCTGAAACGCGACCACCTTTTCCTGGTACCCGGGGACTCGCCTATGGGGTTACGCCTTCCGCTCTCTGCCCTGCCCTGGGCCGACCCGGAAGACCAGCCCCAACCGCAGTCGCTGTTTGCTCCTCGCCCGGCGCTGGGCGACATTCACGGAGAGGTGGCGCGTCGTAACGCCGAACAGCACCGCTTCACCAGTGCTGAGCGCCTGGGCCAAAGCACCCATCCAAGCCATAGCCACCCGGAAGGCGAATCGGTACAGCAGCAACCTAGCGCCGAGGAGGATCGGGAGCACAAGATCATCCACACGAGTCTGTGCGTCGAACCCCGTGAAGGCAGGCTGCATATTTTTTTGCCGCCGCTGACTCAACTCGAGCACTACCTCGACCTGCTCAGCAGTATCGAAGCGTGCGCCCGCGAACTTGCCTGCCCGGTCATGATCGAAGGCTACGCGCCGCCGCGCGATCCGCGGCTGGAAAGTTTCCAGATCACTCCCGACCCAGGCGTCATCGAAGTCAACATCATGCCTGCCGCCAGTTGGCAAACTCTGGTGGCACAAACCGAGCGTCTCTACGATGAAGCACGCCAAGCGCGGTTAGGCACCGAAAAGTTCATGCTGGACGGTCGCCATACCGGTACCGGCGGCGGCAACCACGTCACTTTGGGCGGGATCACGCCGGACGATTCGCCGTTCTTGCGTCGCCCCGACCTGTTGGCCAGTCTGGTCACCTACTGGCAGCATCATCCCAGCCTGTCATATCTTTTCTCGGGGCTGTTCATTGGCCCTACCAGCCAAGCACCACGCGTCGATGAAGCGCGCCACGAAACGCTCTACGAGCTGGAAATCGCTCTGCAGCAAATGCCCGAAGGCGAAGTAGTGCAACCCTGGCTGGTCGACCGCCTGCTGCGTCACTTGCTGACCGACTTGACCGGCAATACACACCGTGCCGAGTTCTGTATCGATAAACTCTACTCGCCGGACAGCGACAGCGGACGCCTGGGTCTATTGGAGCTGCGCGGCTTCGAAATGCCTCCCCACGCGCGAATGGGCTTAATGCAGATGCTGCTGATTCGCGCGCTGGTCGCCCGCTGTTGGAAAACGCCCTACCGTGGCAAGCCGGTGCGCTGGGGAAGCGCGCTACAAGACCGCTGGATGCTGCCCCACTACTTGTGGGAAGACCTGAACGACGTGCTCAGCGACCTGCGTCATCACGGATTCGACTTCGAGCTAGACTGGTTTGCGCCGTTCTTGGAGTTCCGATTCCCGGTGCACGGCCGTTTGCATACACCGATGCTCTCGATCGAGCTTCGCCAAGCCATCGAGCCCTGGCACGTCCTCGGCGAAGAAGCGACTGCAGGCGGCACCGCGCGCTACGTCGACTCCTCGGTAGAGCGCTTGGAAGTCAAAGTCAGCGGCATGAGCGGTGATCGTTACGTCGTCACCTGTAACGGCCGCCCCGTGCCACTTACCGCCACCGGGCGTAATGGCGAAGCCGTGGCCGGCGTTCGTTATCGCGCCTGGCAGCCACCCTCGGCGCTGCACCCGCAAATCCCCATTCACGCACCACTAGTGTTCGATGTCATCGACACCTGGAACCAACGTTCAGTAGCCGGCTGCACTTACTATGTGGTACACCCCACAGGACGTAGCTTCGAGACCTTCCCTGTCAATGCGTTCGAAGCCGAAGCCCGCCGTTTGGGACGCTTCAGCGACAGTGGCCACCGCCATGGCTTTCAGGCCCCCGTACCCGAAAGGGCGAGCCAGGAGCTGCCTTGCACGCTCGATTTGCGCTGGAGCCCACGCTGATGAATGAAGAGTGCTTCCTTATCTGCGCTAGCTACAGGATAATCCGCCCCCTACTCGCTTAGGACAATCAGGATCATGACCGCCCCTGTCTCTCCCTCACTGCTCGGGCTCGGCGCTGCCGGGCTGGTTGAGGACTACACGAATCAGCTAGGCAAGGGACAGCCCGGCACGTTTGATGCGATGCTCGACCGGCAGGGGCAGTTGCGCCCCGGCTGGCAGAGCCTGCTTTGTGCCTTGGAAGCACTCGGCGCGGATGGCCGTTATCAGCAGCATGAAGAGATTCAGCGCCTGCTGGCAGAGAACGGCGTGATCTTTAACATGCACGAAGACACTCAGGGCCGCTCTTGGCGGCTCGATCCGCTTCCCTGGGTGATCGATCAGGTGCAGTGGCAAGCACTAGAGGTCGGCTTGACCCAGCGCACGCGCCTGTTCAATGCGCTCTACGACGATATTTATGGCCCGCGCACACTGTTCGATGCAGGGCTTCTTCCTACGCAGGCCATTCTCGCTTCGCCCCACTTTTTACTGCCTTGCCATGGCTCGCAACCCAGCGACCGTCCATCGATCAGCTTTCACGGTATCGATGTCATTCAAGATATCGATGGGCGTTGGCGGGTGATGGGCGATCGCCTGCAGGCGCCGTCTGGCACTGGCTTCGCGCTGGAGAACCGCATACTCATGGCCCGCGCGCTGCCGGAAATGTATCGAAACGCCCCACTCAAGCGGCTGGCAGGCTTTTTGGACAAATATCACCGTACGTTGACCGCGCTGGCCTACCAGCACCGTGACAATCCCACGATCGTGCTGCTCACCCCCGGCCCAGGCAGCCCACGCTACTTCGAGCACGCCTATTTGGCGAACTATCTCAATATCGATCTCGCCGAAGGCCAGGACATGGTGGTACGCGATAGCCAGTTATGGCTACGTACCTTAGGAGGCCTGCAACCCGTGGATGTGGTGCTGCGCCACTGCGACGACGCTTACTGCGATCCGCTCGAACTACGCGGCGACTCTCAACTCGGCGTGCCTGGATTGCTACAAGCCACCCGCGCCAGCGGCGTGGCCATGTCGAATGCACTCGGCGTTGGCGTGTTGGAAATGGCCGAGCTGGCCGACTATCTCCCTGCCTTATGCCAGCATCTACTCGGTGAGGAATTGCTACTGCCTAGTGCCGATGCCAGTACCCAACCAGCATCGGCCCCAGTGTTCGATGCCAACATGCAGCGGTTATCCCCCGCAACGCTGAACTTGCGCTGCTTCGTTACACGAATGCCTGGCAGCATCGCGACCCAGCGTCCGCAGCCTAGTGACTATCATGTCATGCCCGGCGGCCTGGCGTGGGTTGGTTCCCCGGGCTCACCATCGTTGAGCAGCCCGATCGTCAAAGATGTCTGGGTCACCGCGAATACGCCCCAACCCCATGTCAGCCAGCTACGCCAAGCGCGTGGCCCAGTGGTCGCCACCCGCGATGGCACCGACTTGCCCAGTCGGGTGGCCGAAAGTCTTTTTTGGCTGGGACGCTACGGCGAACGGCTGGATGCCCGCGCCCGCTTGCTGCGCGAAGCGCTGCTGCGTTTGATGGAGTACGACCAGGACGAGATCGCGGATCAACTGCTAGATGAGCTGCTGCTAGCCCTCGATATCACCACGCTCGACCATGAAGGGGAAAGCACCAAGCCGCCCCTGGTGGGCTTTGCGCAAAAGCGCACGGCGCTGCTGACCCAGTTCGATGAGCGCGACGCCCAAGCCCTGCAGCCACTGTTCGCCCAAATGCTGCGGAACGCTCGCAGCGTGCGCGAACATCTGGGAGATGACTCCTGGCGAGTGGTACACCAACTGCGACAGCGGGTAGATACGTTCAACCCGAGCCTGGGTGCCAGCGCGGCGCGGCGTGCCTGCGAAGGGCTGTCGGCGCAAATTGCCGCCTTTTTTGGCTTGTGCAACGAAACCATGCCCCACCATTACGGCTGGCGTTTCATGGACATTGGCCGCTTCCTGGATCGCGTGTTAGGCCTGCTGTCGCTGCTCAAACTCACTCTCAACGCTCCCCACTCACCGGGGCTGGCGCTATGGGAGGTGGTGCTCGCCACCACCGATAACTTTACGGCCTACCGGCGACGCTACCGAAGCGAGCTGCACCCCGAAGCGATTCTTGACCTGCTGCTCTTCGACGAAACCAACCCGCGCTCGGTGGGCTACATGCTCAAACGTCTGGAACGGCAGATGGATCGGCTGCCCGGCAGCTCGTCGCCCTACCGAAATGCCGAGCGACGTTTGCTCATTCAAGCCAACGCCGCTCTGCATCTCGCCGACATCGACCGAATTAGCCACTTGGCCGATACTCCAGATGCGCAGGCCGCGCTGGAGCAACTGTTGGACGAGCTGATTGCGCCGCTCAATGCGCTCTCTGATGCCATTAGCCACAGCCACTTCAGCCACGTGGAACGGCCGCGCCAACTTGTCAGCATGGAGCCCGACGAATGAACTACACCTTGCGGCACACCACACGCTACCACTACAGCGCACCGGTGACGCTCTGTCATAGCGAGGCCCGGGTACTGCCACGTAAAACCCAGCACCAGCAGTGTGGTGCCTCGGAACTGACGATCAGCCCAATGCCTCAGGTGCAGGCCGAGCGCCGCGATGTGTTTGGCAATCGAGTGCTCTACTTCGCACTGGAAGACGTGCACCAAACGCTGGATGTGACCGTCGTGACGCCGCTCAACACTCAACCGCTCGGGCCATTGCCGAGCAGCTCTCCGGCGTGGGAGCGTGTAGCCGAGCAGTTGCGCAACGACAGCCGCTTCGATATGCAGCTCTACCGGCTCGACTCGCCGTTCATTCGTCGTAACGATGAGCTGGCGGCCTTTGCGCGCAGCTGTTTCACTCCCGGCCGACCGCTGGTCGATGCCGCGCTAGCGCTCAATCAGTCGATTTACGACACCTTCGAGTACGACCCCAGCTTTACCACGTTGGCCACACCATTGAGTGAGGTGCTGGCTAACCGACGGGGGGTCTGCCAAGATTTTGCCCACCTCGCCATTGGCGCACTGCGCTCGGTGGGCTTGGCGGCACGCTATGTAAGCGGCTACTTGGAGACTCAGCCGCCACCTGGCCAACCACGACTCATTGGCGCCGATGCCTCCCACGCGTGGCTAGCCGCGTGGATTCCGGACTGGGGGTGGCTAGCGCTGGATCCAACCAACGGTACGGTAGCCGGTGAACAGCACCCAGTGCTGGCTTGGGGGCGAGATTATGCGGACGTGGCACCACTCAAAGGCGTGATGAATGGCGGCGGCGACCACCAGCTCGAGGTGGAGGTAGACGTAATGCCCCTCACGGGCAACAGCGCGGCCTAAACCGCGCGTGCGAGACGATCACCGTTGAATCAATCCGTTAGTCAACCATGGCAACCACGCCAGCAGGACCAGCGTGACCAGGGTGGCCAGTAAAAAGGGCAGCAACGCTCGGAAGATTTTTAGCGGCGGTGCGCTGGTCATGGAAGAGGCAATGAACAGCCCAGCTCCCACAGGGGGCGTCAGCAAGCCCATTACCAAGGTTAAGCAGACCACCACGCCAAACTGATAAGGGCTAATCGCAAACTGGCTCTGGGCGATAGGCATCAAAATGGGCACTACCAAAATCAGCGCGGCAATCCCATCGATCACCATTCCCACTAGCAGTAGCGCCCCAATCACCAACAGCAAAAAAAGAAACGGACTACTGGTCAACGCAGCAATCCATTCAGCGGCCATTTGCGGCAGTTGCTCGTAGATCACTACCCAGCCAAACACACCCGCTGCGGCAATCAGCATGATGACAAGACCGGCATTGATCGCCGTGCGTGTGAGTACCATGGGAAGCTGCGTCAAACGCAGATCACCATACACGAAGCGCCCCATCAGCAGGGCCGCCAGCGAGGCCAGTGCCGCCGATTCCGTGGGCGTGGCGATACCCAACAAAATGCCGCCGATGATAATCACGGGAATCAGCAGTGCGGGCAACCCCCATAACGCATCATGCAGCGCTTGTTGACGGCTCGGCCACTGCCCTTTCGGGTACTGCTGCACCAGCCCCACCAAAGCGATGACCACAAAAAAACTTGCGCCCAACAAAAGCCCTGGTAACAGCCCTGCGATAAACATTTCTGCAATGGGCACCTGAGCCATGACCCCAAACAGCACGAACAGCATGGAGGGCGGGATGATCGGCGATAGTAGGCCCCCTGCGGCGGTGATCGCCGCGCTGTAGGGGGTATCGTAACCTTCCTGCTCCATTGCAGGCACCATGGCGCGAGACATGATGGCGATTTGTGACGCCGCCGAACCAATGATCGCCGCCATCATCATGTTGGCCACCAAGTTGATATAGGCCAAGCCGCCGCGAAAGCCTCCCACCAAAATGCGCGCCAGAGCAATCAATCGCTTGGTCAACCCGCCCTCGTTCATCAACTCCCCGGCCAGCATGAACAACGGAATCGCCAACAGCCCATAGCTTTCGATGGCGCTAAACAGCTGCTGCGGGTAGGAGTCGAATAGCACCGTATTGCCGGAGGCTTGGATATACCACATCGCCGTGAGCGCCAGTACCAACGCAATGGGCACGGCGCCCAGAAGTAGCAGCAGAAACACCACGACCGTCATACACGTCCCCTCATGGCCGTTAGCGATTGCACTAGATTCGACACGCCGTGCAGGCTCAGCGAGGTTGCAAACCAAGGCACGATCAGCCATGCCCAAAATTTTTTAATGCCCAGGGTGGAGGTATTTTCCGCATAGATGAAATTGAACGTCTGGCCCTGGAACGCCCGTATATCGAAGCCGGTTTGAGCCAGCGTCAGCGGCTGATACCACCGCCAGCAGAGCCACACCAGCATCAGGGCAAACAGCAATACCATCATATCTACCGCGACGATGACCCACTTTCTTCCTGCAGACGGCAGCAGGTCGCTCACGAGTGTCACCGCGATGCCGTGGCGACGTTTCAGCACCGCCCCAGCAATCAAGAAGGTCATCCAGATCATGGCGTAGATCGCCAGTTCACTAACCCAGTAAAGTGGGCTACCCAGCGCGCGAAAGGCGATATTCGTGAGGATCAAACACGTCACCGCCGCTGCCAAGGCAGCGGCGGTGATCTCTTCACAACGGGCAAGCCCGTTGGACAGGCGTTGCAGCATGATGATTATTAGCCTTTATTGACACTACTCGTCGCGCAAGCGATCCGCTTCCGCACGCAGGGTTTCCAGCATGGGCGCTTTGGGTGCCCAGATACGCTCCCACTCGGCAATCGCCTCAGAGAAAAACTCAGCGTCGGCTTCGACGATATTGATGTCCAACCCGCGAATCTCCTCTTCCTGAGCGGCGTCCATCTCTTCGAACCCCGTCAGCACGTTCTCCAGATGTTCGGCCATGGCGGTATCGATCAGCTCGCGATCCTCTTCAGAGAGCTCGCGCCAAACGCGCCCAGACACCACCCCCACCATGGGGAACATCATATGATTGGAGATCAGCAGGTTGTTCGCCTGCTCGTAGAATTTCAGAATCAAAATCGAGTCGAAGTCCATATCGATGGCGTCGACTTGGCCATTGGCCAGCGCATCGTAAACTTCCAGTAGCGGCATAGGGGCCGGTGCTGCACCGGTAGCCGTATAGAAATCGCGAATGGGCTCGAAGGGCGTGATACGTAGCCGCTGGCCTTGCAGATCGTCAGCGCTTTCGATAGGACTGCGGCTCAACACTTGGCGCATGCCCACCATGCCGTAACCCACACCGACCAAGCCAACACCTTCCGGCATCAGATCCAGCAACTCTCCGGCGGCATCGGAACGCAGCAGACGCGCGGCATGGTTCACGTCATCTACCAAATAAGGGGCGTAGAGCGCGCCGAAATCAGGAATGCGGTTGGAGATTTCAGCAATGGTCAGAAACGCCATGTCCAGCGCGCCGGTTTGCAGTTGCTGCACCATCTGCGCTTCGTTACCTAGCTGCTGAGCTGGAAACACGCTAACGCTATGCTCACCGCCTGAGCGCTCGCTCAGCGTTTGGGCAAACGCTTCGGCTTCGGTAGACCACAAGTGCTGGGCGGGCGTAATCAGCCCTAGACGAAAATCACGTGCCTGGGCGCTGATAGAGGTAACGGCCAGGGTCACTGCGGCACAGGCAAGCGTCAGCGTTTTCATTCGGTTCATGCAAAGCCTCATTGTCCAGCCAAAGTGCCGGTCGGCGCTTTGGGTATTTTTTTAATTAGTCGGCTTTGAGAATACCTGAGCGGTAGCGTTAATGGCACCCGCCATTGCGCTAACGCAGCGTCGCAATGACGGGTAGGCATCCACTGCCCTAGGCGGCTTCGTAGGCCGCTTTCAAGCGGTAAAACTCGTCGACGATGGCCGCCATTTCGGTAGCATCGTAGTCGCACAGACCGCTCACCACGAGCTTCTTTGAGCCCACACCGACCGCTTCACCAGCCGATTCGATGGAAAACTCCAGCAGCGCGTCGGCACGCTTTCCCTGTACGTCCAACGAGGATTGTGTAAGCGCCAAATGAGGCGAAAAGCCATCCAAGCGATCCAGGCAGAACCCCATGCTGTCGTAGATCACTAACGGACGCTTGGGATTGAACATCACCCCATGCTGCTCCATGAGCGGCTTGAGATAGTGGGGAAAATTCTTACCCGAGAAGGCGACGTAGCAGCGGGCAAAGCCTTCGACCACCGCCTCATCACGCGTCATATCGCCGCTGCGGACGACCTGTAAATAGCATTTACCGCTGTCGTCACAAACGTGAATATCCCCGTCAACGGTTTCACTAAACTTGATCGGTGTGTCGGCACCCACCATATTGGTGAAGCGAAATTCCATTTGTCGCGACAGCCCAAACTTCACCAGCACCAGCGTAAACAGCAGGTCGCCGGGCACGCAGAAACGCCGCGCATCCGGGTTGTGAATCGGGTTGTAGTCGCCAGCCACGCTTTTAGCGAAGCGGCTGGCCTGCTCCGCGGAGATCACCACATACTCTCCGCGCTGCGCGTAAAAATCCTTGAACATGGCTTTGCTGCCTGCCTAGCGTTGAAATCGAAAACCCATAACTGCCCCACGTCGCGCATAATGCCATAAAACACGCGCCAACAGGAGTCATCTGCTAGGAAGCCCGTATGTCCCGTGACACGCCCGCTGCACCACGTCGTTTTCGCCCACTGATCGTCCTGCTGTTTGGCGCGCTAGCCCTCGTGCTGATCTGGCTAGTAGGCAGCCACTGGCTGCTTAACAGCCAATGGCTACCGCAACGACTCTCCACCATCGAAGGGGTCGAGGTACGCTGGACGAACGCCCAGAGCCTTCACCCTGGCCGTTGGGAAGTCGACAACCTCTACCTAGCCCGGGAAGGCGAAGCGCTACCGATTACCGTCGAGGCCAGCCAAGCCACCCTGTCGCTATCGCTGCTCGCCCTGTTGCGCGGAGAGCTACATATTCAAGCACTGGAAGCGAACGGCATTCGCCGCTTCACCGTGGGGGACATTGCCCTGGAGGCAGAGGGCCAGCTGAAGGTCGAGGATACCCAGTTCAGCCAAGAGACCCTCAGCGTGCCCTATGTAGGTTTGGACGTTACCCAAGGCCGTCTCGTCCGCTTGAGCGATCAAACCACGCTCGTGCAGGACATTCAGCTACGCAGTAAGGCATCGCTGGACTCACTACCTACCCAGCAAAGTAGCGATGTGCTGACGGAGGCGCTGCTCAACACCCTCACCGCCCAGCTTGCCATCACGGCTCAAGCCGACGCTTGGGATGTGTTCATGCCTTACTTAGAGGCACTGCCCTGGCTAAGCTTGGCAGGCAGCGGCGTGTTGGAAGGCGAGCTTGCGCTCGCCGAGGGCCAACTGCAGCCGGACAGCGAACTGACGTTAGCAGCCCCCGAGCTGGCCCTCTCGATTGATGAGCAGCGCTTGAGAAGTACCGATAACACGCGCCGCTGGCTGGTAGCGGATGACACACCGCCGCCGCATACCGCCACGGGCCAGGGGCGCGTCAGACTCGCCGTGGAAGAGGGTCAACTGCGCTTCACGACCCAGTTGGAAAACGTCACGCTAGCCGATACGCATCCCTACGCGACGAAGACCCAGCTCGCCCTCGCTACCCACATTCCCAATCAGCGCCTGGATCAGCTCGACTTGCCCACCCGTGCGTCACTTGAGCTATCGGGCGAAGTGACACGACTCGACATGCTCGACCGCTATCTCGCAACGGCTTTCGATGGCCAAGGGGTTCGGCTTTCCGGCCAGGGGAGCATCACCGCCAGCGCGACGCTCCAGGATGCACGCCCTTACGAAGCATCGCTAACCGTTCAAGCCCCCACGCTAGGCGCAGAGCTGCTCGAACTCACCGCGCAAGGCAGCGGTACCCTCGACGCGGCGCTCTCTACTAAGGAACAGATAACGGCAAAACTGGCCTTCACGGACGCCACGCTGCGCCATCAGGAGCGCACCTTGCTGGCAAACGCAGCGCTAACACTAGCGGCACAAAGCCCCCTCGACCCCGAGCAGGCCCAACAAAGTGCCACGGCGCAACTGAGCTGGGAAGACGCCACGCTGCCCAATATCCAAACGCTACAACCCTACCTTGCGTCGGTGTTGCCCAGCCCTTCTCCGCTTACGTTAAACAGTGGCACGGCCACCAGCCATGGGCAGCTAATCCTCACGACCGAGCAACTAAGCGGAGAGCTTCATCTAGCCGGCAACGCGCTGACCACCGGCTGGCAACGTAGCGGGCAGCGCGGCACCTTGGTGAGCAATACGCAGCTCACACTGGCGATTCGCCAAGCGGCGCTGGATGGCACGGAGATGGACATCAGCGGCTCGCGGCTGAGCTGGCAAGTCGCCGACCCGCAACATCCCAGCGAAGCGCTGGAGAGCACGCTGGTGCTGCGCAACGGCCGTTTCCAGCGCCGAAACGCTACGCCTAGCGGGCAGTTCACGCTGGAGGGCAGCGTGCAGCGGCTGGGATTTCTCAACACGTTTTTACCGGATGCCCACGGCGTAACGCTATCCGGCAACGGCCAGCTCTTTTTGCAGGGCGCGTTCATCGATGACGCGCTGCAAGCTCCGACGCGGCTGCGGATCAATGCTAACCAGTTAGCAGTGACGTTCCTCGACTATTTAGCCACCGGGCGCGGCGAGCTGACCGCCCAGCTCGACAGCCCCGAGCAGGCGCAGCTTTCGCTGGGGATTCCGCAGTTTGTCCTACGGCAGCAAGAGGACGACCGCGCGCATTTGGAAGGCCGCCATTTTGCGCTCACCACCCAAACCGACCGCTTTAGCGACGTGCTGGACTCACCCGCTCCCGAACACTTCACCACCCGCGTTGCGCTACCCATCACCGAGGTGCCGGACATTACCCGCTACAACCGCTACCTGCCAGAAGATGCGGGAGTCGAGCTTCTCTCCGGCAACGCCAGCCTGACAAGCGAATGGCTGCTGGAGGGGCTGCGTGCCCAAGGTGATATCACGCTGCGCGCTTTCGACACCGAGATGGCGCTACTGGAGCAGCGCCTGAGGGGCGACGTGACGCTGCATTTACAGCTTACCGAAGGCGATATCGAGACACGTCGGTTCACCGCCAACGACTCCTACCTGCGCTTGGAAAACGTCTTTCGTCGCAGCGACGATGGCACTCAGGATGCGGGCTGGTGGGTACAGCTCACCATGGAGGAGGCGCAACTGGAGTGGAATGATCCGATTCAACTCACTAGCCAGCTACGTTTAGGGATGCGCGATACGGGGCTCTTGGCACGGCTCTTTCTCGCCCGCGCCCGGGAGAGCGACTGGCTGGGTAGGCTACTGAACGTGCATGACATCCATGGCAGTGCGGCACTGGCGATGAGCGGAGAGCAAATACGCCTGCATGATCTCACGCTCACAGGCGGGCCGCTGCGACTGCTCTCCGATGTGACCCTAGCCAACGGCCAAGCCAATGGCGCCCTCTATGCCCGGCTTGGTGCCGTGGGCCTTGGCGTGGAGCTGAACGACAGCGAACCGGCCCTGCGTGTACTCCAGCCCAAGCGCTGGTTTGACCGCTGGCGCGACGCCCAGCGTTTTCCCAGGCCTTAGCGGCGCGTGCGCTCCCGACGAATCATACGTACACGCTCTTTGGCCTTTTGCGGTGTCGACAGCGGCGCGTTGGCGTCTTGGTGTTTAGGCGGCAGCGTGACCCAGGCAAACACCGGCAAAGCCAAGTGCCAATGAATTGCCGCTAAGCGCAGGCCTAGCGTCACGCTCAATGAGGCGGCAATGGCGGATGTTAACGGCGCATCGAGCGCCTGCAGCGCAACATACACAATCCCGCCCGCCATGGCAGCGGTGGCATAAATCTCTTCACGCAGTACCATCGGCACCCGCTGGGCCAGCACATCACGAATCATGCCGCCCGCCACGCCGGTCATCATGCCCATCAGTACCGCCACCACACCAGAGGTACCCAGCAGCAGCGCTTTATGCGTGCCGATCACGGTAAATAGCGCCAGCCCAAAGGCGTCGGCTACGGGCAAAAAGCCCCTGGAAAGACGATGAATATAGTGAAACCCCACCAGCGACACGCCCACCGTGGCCAAGATCACCCACAGGTAGGTCGGGTCGGTCACCCAGAACACCGGCCTAACCCCCAGCACCAAATCACGCAGCGTACCGCCCCCAATGCCCGTCACCGCCGCCAGCACCAGCATACCGAACGGGTCCATCCGTGAACGGCAGGCCAAAATCACGCCCGACAGGGCAAACACGATCACACCCGCCATATCCAACCCATAAATCACACCCGACACGCGGCTCTCCTTTTCATCGCCATCAGAGGCGAAGATTACCACTTCTTGCCAGCCCCACCCTGCCATATCTGCTCATTTTTTAATCAATCAACGCGCATTTTGTAAGAGATTGCCGACACGGCTTGTAAGACATTGCCGCTTTGTCGCCTTGGCGGGTTGCAGTATCGATTCTGATGATTAACCTGAGCGTTTCTCATTTGTACTCATGAGCATTGAAACTTCCCAGGAGGGGACATGGCACTCAGCACCGGACTGCACTTTACCGTGACGCTACCCGGCGTTGACGACGTGGCCGTGATCGACTTCACCCACCGTGAAGCCCTCTCCCAGCCTTTCGAGCTGGTACTCAACCTGGCCAGCCGCGACGGCAACCTCGATGCCGCCGACCTGCTGGATCGCGAAGCGAGCCTTACCATCTGGCAGGATGGCGAGCCGCTGCGCCGGGTACACGGCATCGTCAGCGAGTTTGGCCGGGGCGACCGTGGCCACCGCCGCACGTTTTACTCGCTGGTACTACGCCCCGCTCTATGGCGGCTCTCGCTGCGCCACAACTCGCGCATCTTCCAAAAGGTCGACCCGCTGACCATCATCAATACCCTGTGCGACGAGCGGGGTATTACCGACGTAGCTTTTGCCGTGAACCGCGAACTGCCGGAGCGCGAGTACTGCGTGCAGTATCGCGAGACCGACCTGGCATTCATTGAACGTCTAGCCGCCGAAGAGGGGTTGTTCTACTTCCATGAATTTGACGAGAACAGCCATCACCTGATCTTCGCCGACGACCCCAGCGTACTGACCAGCGTGGGTGAACGGAGCTACCACAGCCGGGCGGGCGGCACCGCCCCCCAGCGCCACGTGCGCAAGCTGCGCCACACCGCTCGGGTGGCCACCGCCTCGGCCACCCTCAAGGACTACAGCTTCAAGACCCCCGCCTATGCCCAGCTCCACGAGCACCAGGGCCGCGACGTGGAAGCCCACGGCCAGCGGGACGACTACGAACACTACGACTACCCCGGCCGCTACAAGCAGGACGCCTCCGGCAAGCCCTTCAGCCGCATTCGCCTGGAACAGCTGCGCCGCGAAGCGCTCACCGCCCACGCCGACAGCGACCTGCCCGAACTCGCCCCCGGCGTCCGCTTCACCCTCACCGACCACGACACCGACACCTTGAACCGCGACTGGCAAGCCATCGACGTGGTGCACTACGGTGAGCAGCCTCAGGCCCTGGAAGAAGACGGAATGACTCAAGCGGATGCCAACGGCATGACCCGCTACTACAACCAGGTCACCCTCATCCCCGGCGACGCCCCCTGGCGCGCCACCGCCAACCCCAAACCGCGGGTAGACGGCCCCCAGGTGGCCTTCGTGGTGGGCCCGGAAGGTGAAGAGATCCACTGCGACGAACACGGCCGGGTCAAAGTGCAGTTCCCCTGGGACCGCTACGCGGAGCCCAACACCGCCGGTGCTAGCGGCGCAGCCGCAGGAAAAGACGCCAGCTGCTGGGTACGCGTGGCCCAGGGCTGGGCTGGGGGCGGTTACGGCAGTATCGCCATTCCCCGCATTGGCCACGAGGTGGTCGTATCGTTTTTAGAGGGCGACCCGGACCAACCACTGGTCACCGGGCGCACCTACCACGCCGTGAACACCGCCCCGTACCCGCTGCCGGAGCACAAGACCCGCACGGTACTGCGCACCCAGAGCCACAAGGCCGACGGCTTCAACGAACTGCGCTTCGAAGACGAAGCGGGCGAAGAGCAAATCTGGCTCCACGCCCAGAAAGACCTGGAGCTGCTCACCCTTAACGACCGCACCGAAGAAATCCGCCACGACAGCTTCTTGAAAGTTAAGAACGACCGCATCAGCGAGATTGGTAATGACGACCATCACACGGTGCACGGCAACCGCTTCGAGCACACCGAGGGCCAGCAGCACCTCACGGTACAGGGCACGCTGCACGTCAAGGCAGGTCAAGCGTGGCTTAGCGAAAGTGGCCGAGAGCTGCACATCAAGGCAGGCCACAAGGTGGTGCTGGAAGCCAGCGACGAACTCACCCTGAACGCCGGGGGCAGCTTCATCAAGCTGGACGGCGGCGGCGTGACGATGGTCGGCCCGAAGGTGCGGGTCAACGCAGGCGGCAGCCCTGGCAATGGTTCAGGGCAGGCGGTTGAAGGCCCGCTGCTGCCGGGGCGGGCAGTGACGGAAACACATGAACGGGTTAATGCGCTATCCCAAGAGGCACTGCTGACGACACAGCTCAAGGTGCCGGAAGTATGTGAAGAGTGTTGGCTGAAAGCGCTCTCTGAAGGCCAGAGTGCTATCCCTGGGGAGCCATCATGAAAGCGAATGCTCTTTTCCCCTGGCAACATGGTGAATCAGAACAGGCAGCGGAGGTATCAAGCTATGTTCTGGTTGAATTAGCGCCTCTACCGGTAATCTGCCGTTCGACACTCTTCAACGACATGGCTCAAGATAGCCGGTACTGGTCGCTCATCAAGGATGAAAGCCAACCTCACTTGCAACGCGAAGGCCCATGGTTACTGCAGTTAAAGCAAAACAAACTCGAGGCACTGTCCACGCTGGATGGTATCGATTGTGCGTTACAGAGTTGGATCGAAAGCCCTCTGTCTGGGGCGGAATTGGCTATTCACATGGCTCCGGCAATGGTGATGGAAAACTTGAACAAGCAGCGTTCTCTGCTGCGTTTTTACCTGCCTGATGTCATCACTCAACTGCATCGAGATGCTCAAGGTAATCCAGAGAACCTCCTGTTCGCAGGTGTAAATCGCTGGTGGTATCGCAACGAAACGTCAGGTTGGACGGCTCTGGAAGGTCGCGCCCCGCTCGCTAAGCATACACCTTGGCGCTTGTTAGTCGATGACGCACGTTGGCGTTCATTACACGGTGACCCAGAGGTAATGCAGCTGACCAGCGAGTTGGTCGATTTTTCGCCTGCCTTGTTCACTGGGATATGTGGTTGCGAACGTCCACGGCATGTTGCCAAGGCACTAGTTCAAGCGGACAGCCATGGATTGACTGCCACTGCCGACCGGCGAACATATGTGTACATACAGCTAAGCGAGGGAGAAGGTGCCTGGGCTGCCGAAGAGATGAAAGCTCTTTTACAGCGAGCAGCTAAAAGCGAAGCCCCCTTGGCTGATTTGTTGGTGGCTGCTCATCAGCAGGCTGAAGAATGTTAGTTCGTTGGGCAATAAGCCGCTATATGCGTCTGATACCTGTTTGGCTTCAGGTAGTGTTGGCCACTTTGGTTATTGTATGGCTTGCATGGAGTATGCTGTTGAGTCCATCAATAAGTGGCTCTTTAATAGGACATAATCATACGGACAGGCCCATTGGCAGCTTCTGGCTAGATGGCAATTGGGGCGGAAATCTATCCGCTTACTCTGGCGGTTTGTATACAGGGGGTGGTACTACCTGCTGCTGGTCTTTTAAAGGAGATTTTGTTGAGGCTGCATGGATTCTAAGTATGACGGGAGAGCAGAAGCGTCAGGGAATTGAGGAAGAGAGACATAGCGTAATCCTCCCCCTGCCAGCGTATAGCCGAGAAGATCAGTATTTGCATGTCCACTTTCTCTCTGACAATCAAGTCGAACTTGCTTGGAGTCCAAACTTACAATCTCCGCTTTCTGAGCGACTCCGAGACAAGTAATTTATCTAGAATCGACAGTCAGCACTGTTCGGAATTTATTATGAAAAAAAGAAATCAATTACCATGTTAGTTCGCTGGGCAATAAGCCGTTATATGCGTTTAATCCCTCTATGGCTTCAGGTGGTATTAGCTGGAATAGTCATGATATGGCTAGCCTGGAGCATGCTTTCTAATACGTCTAAGAAAGGAAGTTTGGTTGGATACAACCATACTGATCGTCCCCTAGGTAGATACTTTGTAGATGGTAACTATGGCGGTAATGGAGGAACAACCTGCTGCTGGTCTTTTAAGGGGGATACTGTCGAGGTGGAATGGATTTTGAGCGTGACGGGTGAACAGAAAAGGCAGGGCTTAGAGCAAGAAATCCATAGAGTCACTATGCCTATGCCCGAACATAATAAAACAGACCAGTATTTGCATGTTCATTTCCTGTCGAATAATAAAGTTGACTTGATTTGGAGCTCTAACATCAGGTCTCCAAAGCTAGACCAGTACCGTAGTGAGGAGGAAAGACGCGATGAATGAAGAAACATTAGAAAACCTTCAGGCGTTCAATTCTCGTAACGAAGGTAATAATTACATCGAATTTGGAGCTGATTGTCGTAAATTCTTAGATATGGGGTTTTTCTTTGATGGAATAAACCGAAACATTTCTGATGATGTTTTAACTGGTAAAGTTAGTAATATATCAGCGATGTTTGAAGCCCATTTGCGTGAGCAGGATGATCACGTAGGCAATGCTTTCCGTAAGCATTATTACTCCGGTCTTGGAACGTCTTTCGACTCCAGCCTATCAGATGATGTGGTGGGTGCTGCGCACCGCTTTCCTGGCGAAGCCGTCGGAACGGGCGCAGGACAGCTACGTTCCAGTGGCGCAGATGCCGCAAAAGAAGTTCTCTCTGGTGGTGGTTCGGGGCGCTGGTACGAGGTTTTTGGGCGTTCATTTAAAGTATCCATCACTCAACCCTGGAACTGGATAAAATCGGCTCGGGATGCCGCTATTCGCACGGGTATTGAAGCCGCTGCACCTATCAGGGACACTTCCATTGCCGCTAACCTGTTGATGAGCGGGAGTCACACCCGCCTCTCCTCCGCTGTTCGCGATTTCCACAACAGCGTTGCTGATGTTAAGCAACACAGTGAGCTACCGTTGGCCCGAATACGCGTCTCTGTCTTTGGCTTCGATTTTGGTGCCGCCATGGCTAAAGCATTTGTACGGCGGCTTCTGGATGAAGTGTGCGATCAGGATGGCGAACGTTTTGTTTATCAGGACAGCGATGTGGAGGTCGTATTTGTAGGCTTGTTGGACTGTGTGGACCGTACACATGCCGAGATGGGGCCGTTGGATTGGTTTCACCCGTTGACCCCGGTGCTTGATGATGGTGGTGAGCTTCACCCAGGCTGCCAGCGGGCACTGCATTTGATCGCCGCTCACGAGCGCCGTTTTTATCGCCGCTGCCGTCCGCTCGGAGTGGAAAATTCGCAGTGGCATGAAGAACTGTGCCCCGGCATTAGCGAAGATATTGGTGGTGGCCTAGTAGCCGACGAACAGAAAGCTAGCGCAGAATTATCGCGTGCCGCCCTGCACCGCATGTATCGCCGTGCCACTATTGCTGGCGTGCCTTTTCCGCCGCTGGACACGCTGAGAGAACAGAACGAATTTACTGCTCAACTGTTTGAGCTAAATGATGAAATCGAAGGCTATTCATTACCCGCTTTGGCCCGCCACTATCAACGATATACCAATTCTCGACGCAGTCCTACAGGTGAAAACTTTCGCTTCCATACCCTGGTTTATCTGGCCTGGCTAGCGCAACGTTACCGCGACTATCAGGACACACTGGCTGCTCTAGAAGCACGCGAAGATGCGCTGCCTAACCGTTATTACCATCGCACCATTGGTTCACTGGTGGCGTCTATCTCAGGAGAGCAAGAAGAGTGGTCACTTCAGAGGGCGGAGCAAGCCGAGATTGATGCAGCTATAGACTCATTAAAGCAGTCTTGGAGCTGGCTCGAAGATGTTGACAGCGAGGCGAGGGATATACGTCGGCGCGAACGTTCATCAGACAGGAATACCTATTTGCATGCGCGAGCGACGCTTCGTCACCACTCGCAATTAGCTAACAGGTGGTATCAGTGGACAAGGGAAGAATCGCCACCTGAGCTACCCGAGCCAGTAGGGCTGCTGTTTGCTTATGGATTGCATGACAAGCAGCCCGAAGAGATGACTTATCGAAATCGACAACCCTCACAGCTTGTTGGTGGTTACAGGTTTATAACGTGGCGAGGGATTGATCAACCTGAAGAATAAAGTCGACAATTAATACCCTTTCCTAGCCAACCACGCTTTCAAGAAAGCAATTTCACTCTCTTGGGCGGCAATAATGTCCTCGGCCAGTTGACGAATTTCGTCATCTTCGCCGTGCGCCAGCACAATTTCTGCCATGGCGATAGCGCCCTCATGGTGTGGAATCATGCCCTGCGCAAAGTCCACGTCGGGTTGGCCGGTAAACGCCATATTCATATCGTTGTGCATGCGATCATTTGCGGCTCGATAAGCGATAACAGCAGGGTTGTCGCTATGGGTAGCGCTGTGCTCTCCCCCATGCTGCTGATGGCCGCCATGCCCCTCTTCTGTGTGATGGTGCGCATAGCTATTCGAGGAGATTAAAAAGCCTGACAGCAAACAAAGGCTCAGTACCGGCATCACACGTGGCTTTGCAGACACCGCCCGAAGTGCAACATAACGAGACATAGACTTCTCCTGATGAAGGAACGCGTGATCGCGTGTCACAACCATTAACACTTACCAATAAAGCCGAACGAAGTGTAAAACCTATAGGCAGCCCACAGGTCAATATGGGCTAAGTGCGTTACTCTGTTAAACAATCTTTTTCGTCATTCATGGAGTCAATATGGATTGGAACCCTGCTTACAGCTGGCTGGTGCTCGCCTTGCTGTTGAGTCTTGCCGAACTGACCTCGGGCGCCATGGTGCTGTTGGCGCTCGGTATCGCGGCGGCGCTGACCGCCGCCGTCACGGCATTGGGGCTATCGCTGCCCTGGCAGTTGCTCAGCATGGGCATCTTTGCGGGCGTGATGGTGCCGGTGGGCGTGATGGTGATTCGGCCACGCTTCTCCCCCAAAGGGGTTGCCTACGGCACCACCGGTACCGGCGTCGAAAAAGGCAACCGCTATACCACGCTTTTACGAGAGTATGATCAGGCCACCGGCATTAAAGTGAACGGCGATTTTTACCGTTTACGTGTGCTCGAAAGTGGCCAAACCGAGCTGCCCGAAGGCACTCAGGTCGTGTTCAAACGCTTTGAAGGCACGACCGCGCTGGTGAATTTAACGACATCCGACACGGATGATCATTCACGTGCCACCCCTCAGGAGTCTTGAAATGGATTTACCGATAAGCCCCGGCCTACTGATTAGCCTAATCATCGTCGTCATCGGCATTTTGATCATCTCGAAAGGCTTGGTGATCGTTCGTCAGTCGGAAGTGATGGTGATCGAGCGTCTCGGCTCTTTTCACCGCGTGTTAGAAAGCGGTATCAACATCATCATTCCGTTCATCGAACAGCCCCGCGCCATCACTATGCTGCGCTATCGCAAAATGGGCGAGGAGTACACGGCCATCACCACCGATGAGACCCGCATCGACCGCCGCGAGACAGTGATGGATTTCCCCGGCCAACCCGTGGTGACCACGGACAACGTCACCGTGCGCATCAACGGCGCGCTGTATTACCAGATCATCGATCCCAAGCGGGCGGTCTATGAAGTCGAGAACATGAGCCAAGCCGTCGAGGTATTGGCGAAAACCACGCTCCGCTCGGTGGTGGGTAAGATGGAGTTGGATAAACTGTTCGAGTCCCGCGCGGAGGTCAACAACGAGATTCAGGCGGCGATGGAAGAGCCCGCCTCCAAGTGGGGCGTCAAGATCTCCCGTGTGGAAGTGCAGGATATCGCCATGCCGGAAGAGGTCGAGTCGGCCATGCGCCTGCAGATGGCAGCCGAGCGGAAGCGTCGCGCCACCGTGACCGAAGCCGAGGGTGAAAAATCGGCCGCCATTGCCATGGCCCAAGGCCAGCGTGAATCCGCCATCTTGAATGCCCAGGGCGATAAAGAGTCTGCCATTCTGCGCGCCCAGGGTGAGCAGGAGTCCATCAAGCTGGTGCTGAGCGCTATTGGCGATAGCGAAGAGAACAAGCGCACGGTGGTAGGTTACCTGCTTGGCCAAAGCTATATCAAAGTGTTGCCCACGATGGCGAAAGACGGCGAGCGAGTCTTCGTGCCTTACGAATCTTCGGCTCTGCTGGGCTCCATGGGCATGTTCCGTGAAATGGCAGGCTCCCCAGAAGACACCGTGTCTCATCATTTAAAAAGCCGCTCCGGTCAGGAAAGCGGCTTGAGAAGTGGCATCGTCGGTGGTGCCAGTAGCAGCTAACGAGTTACGTATTAAGCCACTGGCACGGCACTACTCAACCTATGATGCCGTGTCGTTGGCTTGAAAATGCTCCATGAACACTTGGTAGTCTTGAGTAACACAGTCGGCATAGGCCTTAGCAAGCGTTGCGACCACGCCAATAAACTGCTCCTCACGCCCTTCTAATCGCTGGCATACCGCGTTGGCAAACGGTACGGCTTTGCCTCGGTTAAGCGCCTGCGCGCCGCGCAGGTGTTCCCGGGCCAGAATCTCACCCCACTGCCGTGCCAGCTTGCGGTAGGCTTTACCGCCAGAAAGCTTATGGGTGGGATAGTCTTTTTTGAACGGTGATCGCTCGCGTACCGAAAACACCTTGCCGTTCATGGTCAACCAGCCAAGGTAGGCATCCGGGTGTTCGGCAATGGCATGGAACGCCGCGGCATGGCGAATGCCTTCATTGGGAAATAGCTTGCGCCAAGCTTGCTGCTGCGCTTTGTCCATCAGACGATAGGCTTCTGGCGTGACCTGCTCTTTGATGTCTAGGATCACATCGTCGTGCTCGTGATCCGCACCGCCTTCGATCAGCACGTAGTATCGCTCGACGCCCAGCGACCCGGTGCCGGCATCCAAACGCCGTGCGGTGTCTTTGACGAAGAAGTGCTGCGGGTCGCTCTCCTTGATGGGGTGCTGCAGCGTTTGCTGGTACTCCTGCTCGATGATGCGGCGTAGCTGGCTTGCTACATCGGCAGGCAGATTGGCGAGCTTGCCGGGGCGCTCGGCAAAGTGACGTCCTTTGTCGGGGTCAAGAGTCGTCCACTTCTCCAGCATGCGCGCCCGGCTTTGTTTATCGGCTACTTTACCCATAAAGGATTTGAGCGGGTCTTTCGCACTGTCGAGTGTTACCGCATAAATCGGCCGCTCTTCATCACGGTACGCACTCAGCGTCTCCATGTAGCCTTCCAGCAATTTTTTGAGCGCTTTATCCACCGCTTTGGAGCTTAACTCAGCGTTCTCACAGGCATCCAACACGAGACTGATAGCCAGCCGCCACACGTCGTACTGATAATCCCCAATGAGCGCATCATCGAAGTCATCCATGCCGTAGCGTACTTGGTCATCGTGATGGCCGTAAGCGCCAAAGTTGTAGGCATGGGCATCGCCTTGTAGCCATGTTTGGGTATTGGGCCAGCCGCCGAACAGCGCGAAGCGCCAGTCGTGCCAAACATCCTGCCAATACAGATGGTTGGAACCGCGAAAGAAACGATAAGGAGAGGCTGCCATTTTGGCGTATTTCGCCTGCCGATGCGCCGCGCTCAGCGACGCATTCGCCTGTTGAATGGCCTCGATGACCTGTTGAGGGCGGTTATGTCCAGTCAATGCGTGGCTCATTGCAGTGCCTTTGTCAGTGCATTAAAACGCTCTGAGATAAGCGTAGACGATGGACGTTAACAGATTAAGACACCCGTCTGCCCAAACGCGTCAGTCCGCGAGGGGCTGAAATGCGAAAGAAACGCTCGACCACCTCTTCACGCGTAGCAGGGGTCACTAATGACACCAGCACGAACAGCGGCAAGTTGACCATGAGTCCCCAAAAACCTGCGTGAATGCCGAGCGGGTGTCGCCATAAGGTGGTGAACGCCACCGTCACTACGAAACCGCCCAAAATGCCCGCCATGACGCCCAACCTAGAGGCGCGAGGCCAAAAGAACATACCAATGAACGCAGGCAACACCTGCGAGGCAAAGCCAAGCCCTACCAGCAGGATCATTACTAGGCTACCCGGCTCGGCAATCGCCAGCGGCGCAATCAGCAAGAACATGATGGGTAGAATCAAAAGCCGCGCCAACTGGGCGGTGTCACCCTCCGAGAGCTTCAAAAGCGGCTGCAGCACGTCTTTGCTCACCGAGAGAGAAACCGAGTGAATGAATGGCTCGCTGGAGGACATGGAGGCTGCCAGGGTGCCCGCGCCCAGCAGCCCCACCAGCACCACGGGCAAGTGCTGCATGGCGTATTCCAGCACCACGGTATCTGCCCGCGCGAGCTCCGGCAGCGAGAAAATACCGATGAACCCCACCACCACCATGGGCAGAATCACCACGTAGTAAGTGGGTAGCCACGTTGCGCTACGACGCAGAGTGCGCGCTGATGAGGCGCTCATCCACTGCGTCCAGACAGGGGGCATGAATGAGAACATCGAGACGATAATCGATGTGGTCCAGAAGCTAACACTCATATCGCCACCTGCGCCGGGTAGGGTCAAAAACTCAGGGTGCTCGGCGGCGATGCGTTCGAACACCCTGGCAACACTCAGCCCGCCGGTGGCGCTGTGTACGGCCCACAGGCCTACCGCCCAGGCCACCGCCAGCATCAGCACACCCTGGAACGCGTTAGTGCGGCCTATCGCCCGCTGCCCGCTGGCGTAGAGATACACGGCTATACAAGTCAGCACCAACAGCACGCCTAGCCAAACGGGTATCAACCCGCCGCTCATCACAAACAGGATATAAGCGGAACCAATGGTTTGTAGCACTGCGTAGGCCACCGAGCCCACCGCCATCACCAGCGCGGAGAGCGCCCCTAGCGCAGGGCTTTGATAACGGTCGGCAATGGCGCTTGCTTGGGTCACATGGCCAAACTGCTCGCCGAACTGCCACACCTTCGGCCCGAAGTACCACGCCACCAGCGCTAAATAGGCCAAATAAACCGCCACATAAAATACCGCCACGCCCTTGGAGTAGGCCCAGCCCGGTGCGCCCATGAAGGTGTAAGCACTCACACTGCCCGCCGCGATCAGTAAGTAGAGGGTCACTGGCCCCATACTGCGCCCAGCCACGCCCCACTCTTCTAGCGTATTCATAGAGCGCCCCGCCCGTGCGCGAAGGCCGATCAACATCGCGGTGGCCACGTATAACAGCGTGATCACTAACGGCCAGGCACTATTCATGGTCGTCTCGCTCTACAATGCGATTGCCCACCAGCATGACCGCTACGCAGGAGAGGATGATCACATAGCTCCACACCACCATCAGCGGCAGCCCCATTACCAGCGTGGCCCGATTGACCAGGCCGATCACCGGCCATGTGCCTGCTAGCACCAGCATCACAAAGGCAATGAAAAGCCCCCAGCCCGCCCAGGACGTGGGCAGCACAAAAATACGTCGCATGTCATATCCATCATGATGAAAAGAAGTCGACACCACCACGGCTGTCATGGCGGTGTCATGGCGCATTGCCATACTGGCAGCCACCCTAGCCGTTAAGTCGTTCATGATGAAGATTTTAATGCTTTCCGACGTCTATTTCCCGCGGGTTAACGGCGTGTCGACGTCGATCGAAAGCTTTCGGGGGGCGCTGGAACGCCAGGGACATCAGGTGAATCTCATTTGCCCTCGCTACACCGACCACGACGAGGCGGGGCCTCAGATTTGGCGCATCGACTCGCGCGGGGTGCTCGGCGACCCGGAAGACCGCATGATGCGCTACCGCGCCATCATGGCGCTGGCGACGAGACTGCAAGCCAACGAATTAGACCTAATTCATATCCACACGCCCTTCGTGGCCCACTACGCGGGCGTGGCACTGAGCAAACGGCTTGGGATCCCTGTGATCGGCACCTACCACACGCTGTTCGAAGAGTATTTGCACCACTACGTGCCGTGGCTACCCCGCCGCTGCCTGCGTTTTGCCGCTAGGCGCTTTTCGGTGCACCAGTGCCAGCAACTCGCGACCGTCGTGGCGCCGTCATCGGCCATGGCTGCCGCACTGAATGCCTATGGCGTTCGTACGTCCGTCGCCACCATCGCCACGGGTTTATCGCTTACCCGCTTTACCACGCAAACCGTGGGCGCCCACTTTCGTGAGCGCCACGGCCTTCCGAAGCACGGTCGACTACTGCTCTTCGTGGGGCGTGCGGCACACGAGAAGAACATCGGTTTTTTGATCGATATGCTGCCCGAAGTGCATCGGCACCACCCAGAGACCCACTTGGCGGTCGTGGGCGAGGGCCCTGCCTTGGCATCGCTCAAGCAGCAGGCCGAATACGCGGGGCTTTTAAATTCCGTTCACTTCCTAGGCTACCTGCCACGCGATGGCGCGCTACAGGACGCCTATCGAGCAGCCGACGTCTTCGTGTTTGCCTCGCGTACCGAAACTCAAGGCTTGGTGTTACTGGAAGCTTTGGCGCTGGGCACCCCCGTCGTCTCGACCGCCATCATGGGCACCCAGGATGTTCTACAGCAGGACGAGGGCTGCCTAATTGCCGAAGAACACCGTAGCCACTTCGCCGAACAGATCAACCGGCTGCTCGACGATGACGCCCTTCGCACACGCCTCGCCCAGCGAGGCCGCATCTACGCCCAGCGCTGGAACGAGGATACCCAAGCGGAAATGCTAGTCAGCCTGTATCACTCTCTGTGTCCCAATGCATGGGGGTCATCACCCGCCTAATAGCCAAGCCGACTATCGAGAAATCTCCTGCCGCACGATCGCTGCGCCAGCGCTCAGCGCCTGCAGCTTACCCTGGGCGACTTCACGAGGCAGGGGCGTCATACCGCAGTTGGTGCAGGGGTAGAGCTTGTCGGCATCGACGAACTGCAGCGCCTTGCGCAGCGTGTCGGCGACCTCTTCCGGCGTCTCGATGGCGTGGGTAGCCACGTCGATGGCCCCGACCATCACCTTCTTGCCGCGAATCAGCTCGATCAGCTCCATCGGCACGTGGGAGTTCTGGCACTCCAGCGAAACGATGTCGATGTTCGACGCCTGCAGCTTGGGGAAGATCTCTTCGTACTGGCGCCACTCCGACCCGAGGGTCTTCTTCCAATCGGTGTTGGCCTTGATGCCGTAGCCGTAGCAGATATGCACGGCGGTCTCGCACTCGACCCCTTCGATAGCTTTCTCCAGGGCGGCGATGCCCCAGTCGTTCACCTCATCGAAGAAAACGTTGAAGGCGGGCTCATCGAACTGAATGATGTCCACGCCCGCCGCTGCCAGGTCACGGGCTTCCTGGTTGAGGATCTTGGCGAACTCCCAGGCCAGCTTTTCGCGGCTCTTGTAGTGGCCGTCATAGAGCGTGTCGACCATGGTCATGGGCCCGGGGAGCGCCCACTTGATGGGCTGGTCGGTCTGCTGGCGCAGGAACTTGGCATCCTCGACGAAGACCGGTTTTTCCCGCGATACGGGACCCAATACCGAGGGCACGCTGGCGTCGTAGCGGTCGCGGATCTTGACGATCTCGCGCTGCTCGAAATCGACGCCGTTCAAGTGCTCGATGAAGGTGGTGACGAAGTGCTGGCGAGTCTGCTCACCGTCGCTGACGATGTCGATGCCCGCCAAGCGCTGATCGTGCAGCGATACCCGCAGTGCATCCTGCTTGCCTTGGGTCAGCTCCTCGCCCTGCAGCTTCCAGTCCGACCAGAGTTTTTCGGGTTCGGCCAGCCAAGCGGGCTTGGGCAGGCTTCCGGCCGTCGATGTGGGCAGCAATGTCTTCATAGCAATATCCTTGGTAAACAGTGAATCAAAGGGCGACATCGGCCGACCAGCGCTCGAGCACGTGACGGAAAGGTTCGATGAAGTAGCGCTCGGCAAACTTGCCCTGCTCGACGGCCAGCTGGCTGCGCTCTTCGCGGTCGTACTCGATGCGGGTCAACGAGTAGTCCTGATGGGTCAGGTGCGGTTGATAGACCTTACCCGCCGCCGAGTTAGCGTTGTAAATTTCTGGACGATAGATCTTCTGGAACGTCTCCATGGTGCTGATGGCGCTGATCAGTTCGAGATCGCTGTAATCGGCCAGCAGATCGCCGGAAAAGTAGAACGCCAGCGGTGCCACGCTATGGGGCGGCATGAAATAACGCACCTGCAGGCCCATCTTGGCGAAATAGAAATCCGTGAGTGACGATGTGTCGTTCACGTATTCGACGCCCAGCACCGGGTGGCGATTTTCCGTCTGGCGATACACCTTGTTGCTGGAAACGCTGAGACAGATCACCGGCGCCTTGCTGGCAACGGATCGATACGCCTCGGAGTCGACGAAACGCTTGAACAGCTTGCCGTGAAGATCGCCAAACCCCTCCGGAATACCAAATTCCGACCGCTCCTTGTTGTGCTCCGAGAGCCACACGCTGAAGTCGTAGTCGCGGACGTAGGAGGAGAAGTTATTTCCCGTCATGCCCTCGATGCGTTTGTCGAGATGCCGATCGATGATGGTCGTCTTCAACATCTCGATCGCCGGGAAGGTAGTGCCTTCAGCCGCCACGCTCAGCTCACCGGTAATGATCTCCAGCTCGACGGCATAACGATCTCCCTTGGGGTTATCCCAATGGGCCAGGGTATTGAAGCGATTGCCGATCATGGTCAGCGCGTTACGCAGGTTTTCCTGGCAGCGCTCCCCCCTGGCGAGGTTAGCGAAGTTGGTCGTGGTACGCGTGCTCTCGGCAGGACGGTAGTTTTCGTCGAACCGGACGCTCTTGATGTCGAAGGTAAAGTCGTAGCTCATCGCGAACAGGCACCCTGTTGGTCGAGATTGGCGACGGCGCTGCCAGTGAACGTTCAGCTCCCGTCGAAACGAATGCGCCCTTTATGCCAGACCACACAGATGAATTAAAAGCGATATCGACTCAACTAAAAATGAATAAAATTCATATAAAGGAAAGCGCTTGCCCTGACAGGGAGGATGTTGCCCAACAGGCGTCCATCGAGGGCAGCCGTCAGGACACAGAGATGACCGACGGGAGACGGTGATTTAACGCAGTGTTCGCTGCATGGTGATGACATCGCTGTCGGTTTGACACACTCGAAACCCCAGGCGCTGATAGAGATGGCGTGCAGGGTTGATACGAAACACGCGCAGACGCAGTGAGGCGACGTCGGCCTGCCGAGCGAGATCCTCGACGTAATGGATGGCCGCCGTGCCTAACCCTCGCCGCTGCCATGGAGGATCGATCTGCAGTTCGCGAATGTCGTAAGCAGTGTCGTCGCGATAAAGACACAGCAGCCCTACGCGCGAGGTGTTCACGCAGAGTTCGATGCTGTCCATCTCGCCCCACTGCTTAGCGAACAGTTGGGTATCCCAGTGCCATCCCAACCGTTCGTAGTAAGCCGTCATGTTGCGACGAATGAGCGTTTCAGCAAAGGTCCTATCGTTCGTCGCGCGGAATACCGGCGTCATGGCTTCTCGCTCTATCGCCGACAAAAGGTGGATGAAGGACCTGCAACCGTTACCCCAACTGGAAGGGATACACCGAGCCAATGTTCAGCAGCTGCGTCAGCTCATCCAGCGCGGTGAGCACCTCCGTAGCGAGCTGCGGGTCGGCCAAGTCGTCGGTGGCGAGGCGGTCTCGGTAGTGGCGGCTCACCCAGGCGGTGAGGTCGTCGTAAAGTGCATCGTCGAGCAGCACGCGACCGCTGAGGGCGGCCCACTCGGCCTCGCTGAGCACCACGCGCAAACGCAGGCAGGCGGGGCCACCGCCGTTGCGCATGCTCTGCTTTACGTCCTTGACGATCACTTCGCCAATGGGGTTATTGCCTGCCAGGATGAAGTCCTGCAGCGTGCGCCACACGGCTTCCCGCTCCTGGCACTCGCTGGGCACCACTAGGGTCATGGTGCCATCCGGGTTGGAGAGCAGTTGCGAGTTGAACAGGTACGACGCCACCGCGTCTTCCATGCTCACCGCTTCCACCGGCACTCGGACAGGAATCAGCGGCGTACTCATCTTGGCGCGCAGCTCGTTGAGCGTGCGCTCTTCATCAAGAAATGCCATTTCGTGGTAGAGCAGCACCGGGCCGTTGCCCACGGCAATCACATCGTTGTGGAACACCCCGGCATCGATGGCCTCGGGATGCTGCTGAGCAAATACGGTCTGGGCGTCGCTCAGCCCGTGCTGGCGGGCCACCGCCTGGCTGGCTTCCAGCGTTTGCCGGGCCGGATAACGCTTGGGCTCGTTCCGCCCGCCGCCAAACGCCTGTCGGCCATACACGAACAGGTGCACGCCGGGCTCGCCATACTCACCGCACAGCCGGGTGTGGTTGGCCGCCCCTTCATCGGAAAACGCGGGGGTGGCGGGCAGCACCGGGTGGTGGGCGAAGTGCTGCTCATCGCGGAAAATCGCCTGGAGCACGCGCCCCGTGGTGCGCGGCTCCAGGTAGCGGTGGAAACTCGACTGCAGGTTGGCCGGGGTAATGTGCATCCGACCATCGGGTGCATCCACGCTAGGCGTAATGGTGCCCGCGTTAGCGGTCCACATGCTGGACGCCGAGCACACCGCCCGCAGCAGTTGCGGGGCTTGTGTCGCGGCACGTGCCAGCATCTCACGGTCGCTGCCGGTGAAGCCCAAGTCGCGCAGCGCGCCCAAATCGGGGCGCTGCTGAGGAGGCAAAACGCCCTGGGCGTAGCCCGCGTCCATCAGCGATTTCATCTTGGCCAGCCCCTGCAGCGCCCCCTCTTTGGGGTTCGAAACCAAGCCGCCGTGGCTCATGGAGGCCACGTTGCCGTGGGCAAGCCCCGAGTAGTTGTGGGTCAGCCCTACCAAGCCATCGAAGTTGACTTCCCGGATGCTGTTTAGGCTCATAGATGGACTCCCGGTGGCAGGGTTTCGGGCATTTCCAGGCTTTCGGCCTCCATGGAGGCGACCGGGTAAGCGCAGTAATCCGCGGCGTAGTAGGCACTGGGGCGGTGGTTGCCGCTGTCGCCCACGCCGCCGAAGGGCGCATCGCCCGAGGCACCGGTGGTCTGGCGGTTCCAGTTGACGATACCGGCGCGGATACGCAGCAGGAAGTCGTCCCAATCCGCCTGCTCGCCCCCGATCAACCCAGCCGACAGGCCATAGCGGGTGTCGTTGGCCAGGGCAAGCGCCTCATCCCAATCCGTATAGCGATGGACTTTCAGCAGCGGGCCGAAGTGCTCCTCGTCGGGCACGTTCAACCCCGTCACGTCGATCAGCGCGGGGCTGAGCAGGCTGGTGTTCTCCTTGAGGCGCTGCATACGATTGATCACGGTGCCGCCCATGGCTTCCAGTTCATCCTGGGCGTTGAGCAGGCCATCGGCGGCGGCAACGCTGACCAAGCCGCCATAGAACGGCGCAGGCTCCTCGTCGAACTGCCCCGCCACGTGCAGCTTGGCGATGGCATCCGAAAGCGCATCGATGAGGCGGTCGCCCACCTCGCCTTGGGGCAACATCAAGCGGCGGGCGCAAGTGCAGCGCTGCCCCCCTGAGAGAAACGCCGACTGGAGAATCGTCAGCACGGCAGCGCGCTCATCCTCCACATCCTTCACCACCAGCGGATTGTTGCCGCCTAATTCCAGCGCGAGGATTTTATCCAGCTGCCCGGCAAACTGCTGCTGCAGCATGCCACCCACTTTGGCACTGCCGGTAAACAGCAGACCGTCGATACCGGGGTGGGCAGAGAGCGCCTGTCCCACGGCCACACCGCCCTGCACGAGGTTGATCACCCCAGCAGGCAGCCCGGCTTCTATCCAGCACTGCAGGGTGAGATCCGCGGTGAGCGGGGTTTGGTCGCTGGGCTTGAACACCACGGTGTTACCCGCCAACAGGGCGGGCACCATATGGCCATTGGGCAGGTGGCCAGGGAAGTTATAGGGGCCAAATACTGCCATGACGCCGTGGGGGCGATGACGAAGGACCGCTTTGGCACTGCCGACGGCTTTTTCACGCTCCCCGGTGCGCTCGTGGTACGCCTTGATGGAGAGCGCGATTTTACCAATCATCGCACCTGCTTCGGTACGAGCTTCCCACAGCGGTTTGCCGGTTTCCGAGGCAATGGCAATAGCTAAGTCTTCTCGTCGAGCGGTGACGACCTCGACAAACCGCTCAACCAGCGCCTGACGCTCAGCAAAAGGCGTACGTGCCCAGGCCGGGAATGCCGCTCGCGCCGCCTCCACCGCAGCGCCGACTTGGCTGCTGGAAGCTGCCGCTCCTTGCCAAAGCAGCATACCCGCCACCGGATCATGCTTGGTAAAAGGCTCGGCGTTGCCGACGACCCAAGTGCCGTTGATCAGTTGTTGCTGCTGGGCATGCATGTTCTCGGTGTGCATCATGCTCTCCTTTACTGAATTTTTGTCGTCGTTCGCGCGGGTAGAGGGACGTTCCAGGCGTTCATGTTAGGTTTCCAGCAGGCGAACGGCGTCGCCGGTGGAAACCCCTAGCCGATCGGCCTCATCGGGGGTGAGCACGATCGTGCTACTGTCGGCAGGGCCACGGCCGATCCAGCTCGCGGTAAAGTTCAGCATTTGGGTCGACGCCGCCAACCAGCGGCTAACGCTCTCTTGCGGCGCGTTAGGTGACACTTCCACCTGATAAAGCTGGGAGTTACGAATCGCCCGCACGTCATCGATGTAGGCTTCTACCGTAGGGCCACCGTCGAAGATGTCGATATAGCCTTCCCAGCGCAGCCCCTCTTTTTTGAGCATTTCTAATGCCGGTCGGGTGTGCCGGTGCACCTGACCAATACAACCCCGCGCCTCTTCCGACATAAAAGTGGTGTAGATCGGGAACTTGGGCATCAGCTCGCCGATGAAGCTCTTCTGGCCCAGGCCGGTCAAGCGGTCGGCTTCGTTGAAATCCATGGGGAAGAAGTGTTTCCCCAGGCTCTCCCAGAAGGGACTAACGTTGTTCTCGTCGAACACGCCGCGCATCTCGGCCAGCACTTTTTGCGGGAAGCGGTCGCGAAACTGGGCAATGAACAGCCAGCGCGCTTTGGAAAGCAGCGCCCCGTTACGCAGGTGCTTGTTGGCCTCGCCGCGATACTCCGGACGCAGAAACAGCGAACACACTTCGGCGTCGCCGGTGTGGTCGGAGCTCAAGAATAGCGTGTCGATGGTGCGATGCAGATCGAGCTGTACCGACGAGTGCGCCAGCGTGCCAAGCCGGTAGTTGTAGAACGGCACTTCACGCCCTACCTGGCCTTCGATGGCGCAACAACCTGCTAGCTCGCCGTTGGTTTCATCTTCCAGCACGAAGAAGTAGAGACGGTCGTCCACTGGCGTGCGCTCTTCGAAGGCGCGGGCGGCGGACTCGATCTTACCGGCCAAAAACTCGCGGTTATCCGGCAGCGAGGTAAAGCCAACACCGGCCTGCTGCGCAAGCGCCTGGAGCCCATCCAGATCATCACGGGCAATGGGTCGAATGCGCATTACATCTCTCCTTCATCGAGCGCATCGATGGCGCTTGGCAGGGTTAACGGTGCCGCCAGCACCGCCCGTCCCTCTTCTACACCCAAACGCTCCGCGTGCTGCGGCGAGAGCATCAGCTGCCCCGTGGGCGATAGCGCGTAGCGCGCGACGATACAGCGGAAATCGCTCAGCGTTTGATTGGCAATCATCGCCGGTTCGGCATCGGGTAGCGCGTGCTCGGGGCGTATCCGTACCGGGTGCCAGGCGGCGCGACGGAAGGTTTCCAGGCGCTCGCGCTCGGCTTTGACGATGGGGCCTGCATCGAAAATATCCACATGCCGGGAGCGCACGAAGCCCTCGGCCAGCATTTCGGCCAGCGCCTCTTCGTGGGCCGGATGCTCGCGGCCAATCGCAGCGCGGGCCTGGGGCGTGAGTAGCGGTAAGTAGAGCGGAAACTGCGGCATCACTTCAGCAATAAAGCTTTTCGAGCGCACGCCCGCCATGTGATTCATCTCTTGAAAGCTGCGGGCAAAGAAGTGGCGGCCCACGCTCTCCCAAAAGGGGGACTCGTTCTGGCTATCCAAATAGCCGGGGAAAGCCACCGCTAATATCCGCGAGAAACGCTCCGGGTACTGGGCAATAAACATCAGCCGCGCCCGGCGCAGAAGGCTCTCGGCGCTGGTGCCCTTGTAGCGCGGGTCGAGCGACAGTGCACAGAGCAGTGTGGCATCCGAGGCTTCATGAGAGAGCGCCAGTGTTTGCACCTCACGGCGCACGTTGAGCTGCTGCGATGCGTGAATCAGCGTCTCTTGGCGGTAGGTGTAGTAGGCCTCGGCAGCCCCCGCCTGGGCGCGGATGGTGGCCGTCCCCAGCACCTCGTTGCGGCTATCGTCCGCCAGCACGAACATATAGTGCTCGTTACCGGGGTACTCGATCTCGCTCTCGAATGCTTCTTGGGAGCGCACGATGCGCTCCTCGAGGCGATCCCGATTGGCGGGCAGGTTGGTAAGCCGAGGCACCGCATGCTCTGCCAATTGCTCCAAGGCGGGAAGGTCAGCCAGCGTGACCGGTCGGATTACCAACATAGTTAACGCCCCCTCTTGTGTGACTTGCGCCTGACTCATGCGCTAGCGACAAGTCGCTCGATGGCACGCTCGAGACGCGCCATGCCCTCGGCGATGTCTTCCTCGGGAATCACCAGCGAGGGCGCCATACGCAGCACGTTGGGGCCTGCAATCAGCGCCATCACGCCCTCTTCGATCGCCAACGGCAGAATATCTTTGGCGCGGCCTTCGAAAGCGTCCGACATCTGGGCCCCCATCAGCATGCCCATGCCGCGGATCTCTTTGAAAACGCCGTGTTTGCGGTTGACGGTTTCCAGATGCTCGCGGAACAGATCGTGACGATGTTTGACCCCCTGCAGCACCTCGGGCGTATCGATGAACTCGACCGCCGCCAGCGCCACCGCAGAGGCCAGCGCGTTGCCGCCGTAGGTAGAGCCGTGGGTACCGATGGCCAGCGACTTGGCAATGGCATCGGTGGTCAGCGTGGCGCCAATCGGGAAGCCGCCACCCAGCGATTTGGCGCTGGTGAGTATGTCTGGCGTGATGCCGAAATTTTTATAAGCATACAGCTCGCCGCTACGGCCAACACCGGTTTGCACTTCATCGAAAATCAGCAGCGCATTGTGCTCGTCACACAGATCGCGCAGGCCCTGCAAGAATTCCTGAGTGGCGGGTACGATGCCGCCTTCGCCCTGCATTGGCTCGACCATGATGGCGCAGGTATCGTCGCCCACGAGCTTGCGCACGCTCTCCAGGTCGTTGAAGTTGGCGTGCAGAATGCCGCCCGGTACTGGGCCAAAGCCTTGGGAGTACTTGGGCTGGCCGCCGACACTGACGGTAAAGAAGGTGCGGCCATGGAACGATTGGTAGAACGAGATGATTTTGTCTTTGTGCTCACCGTAGTGGTCGACCGCCCAGCGGCGGGCCAGCTTTAATGCGGCTTCGTTGGCTTCACCGCCAGAGGAGCACAGGAACACTTTATCGGCGAACGTGCGCTCGGTGAGAGTTTTGGCCAGCTTTAACGCCGGTTCGTTGGTGAATACGTTGGAAAGATGCCAAAGCTTTTCGCCCTGCTCTTTTAACGCGTTGACCAGCACCGGATGGCAGTGACCCAGGGAGTTCACCGCAATACCGCCAGCGAAATCGATGTACTCGCGGCCTTCTTGGTCCCACAAGCGGCTGCCTTCACCACGTACCGGAATAATCTGCTGCGGCGCGTAGTTGGGCGCCATGTAGTGGTCGAAGTCTTGACGGTTCGGGGTGTGGCTCATGGAACGATACCTCCAGTGGAGTAAACAGTGGATTCAGTATACGGGGGGCAATGGGCGCCCTGCTTTCAGTATTGGGACGGTAAATTACGAATAGCGACGTGCGCCTGCCGTTGATCGTATCACCTTGAAGAATGGCCGAAGCACCCCATAGTGAGTAAAGGGTAATGACCCGCGCTTTATGGCGCAGTACGGATATTTTTGACCCAAGGAGCGTAATCATGAAGATCGATCTGAGCGGCAAACATGCCATTATCACGGGATCCACCGCTGGTATCGGCTATGCCATTGCAGAAGGATTGGCTCACGCAGGGGCCGACATCGTCATTACTGGGCGAACGCAGCAACGGGTGGATGACGCCATCGAGGCGGTCAAAAAGCGCTACCCACAAGCTCGCGTCACCGGGGTGGCTGCCGATTTGGGTACTGCAGAAGGGTGTCAGACGTTGATCTACCAGCAGCCCGATACCGACATCCTCATTAACAACGTCGGGATATTCGGCCCGCAAGACTTTTTCGACGTGGATGACGCCACTTGGCAACAGTTTTTCGATGTTAACATCATGAGCGCCGTTCGCTTGTCACGCCATTACGCCAAAGGCATGCGCGAGCGCGATTGGGGACGTATTCAGTTCGTATCAAGCGAATCTGGTATCAACATTCCCAGCGAAATGGTCCACTACGGCATGACGAAGTCTGCATTGCTGTCCATTTCACGCGGCCTGGCGAAAGTATTGAGCGGCTCTCAGGTGACGGTCAATGCCATTCTGCCAGGGCCCACACGCTCGGAGGGTGTATTGAACATGCTCAGCGATATCGCTCAGCAAGAGGGCACCTCACAACAGGATGTCGAAGCGCGTTTCGTTCGAGAGAACCGTCCGTCGTCGATCATTCAACGTTTGGCCACTCCTGAAGAAGTCGCCCATATGAGCGTCTATGCTGCTTCGCCCCAGGCAAGTGCCACGACCGGCGCCGCACTGCGTGTCGAGGGCGGCATTGTGGACACCCTGACATAGTGCGTTACCCAAGACGCTCTTCTCGGGGTGTCATACCAAAGTGGTGGCGATAAGCCGTCGAGAAGTGTGCACCCGACGAAAATCCGGTGGCAAAGGCAATCTCGCCCACCGCCCGGTCGCTCTCACGCAGCTGCTTGCGTGCTTCCTGTAAACGTAAATCCAGGTAGTAGCGACTGGGCACTGCCTGTAAGTACTTCTTGAATAGCCGCTCTAACTGCCGCCTGGAAATTCCCAGATGCTCAGAGAGTTCCAACGTCGAGAGCGGCTCTTCGATATTGGCCTCCATCAGCGTCACCGCATCCACGAGACTTTGTGGCGCGTGCCCCAAACGGCTGCGCAAAGGTACGTGCTGGCGCTCATCGGCCAGTCGAATACGGTCGCAGACGAACTGTTCGGAGACCTGCTCGGCCAAGCGCGGACCGTGATGCTTACCAATCAGCGTAAGCATCATGTCCATCGCGGCGGTGCCGCCTGCGCAGGTCAGGCGGTCGCGATCGATTTCGAACAGCTGCTGTGAGAGTGTGACTTGAGGGTACGCCTGGGCAAAGGCGTCAAAACGCTGCCAAGGAAGCGTCGCGCGGTAGCCCTCAAGCAGACCACAACGAGCCAATACTTCGGTGCCGCCAGCCAGCCCCCCAAAGGCGACGCCTCGCCCTTGGTGACTACGCAGCCACTCATTCAGCTTTGCGGGCAGTGCGTAGGGAAGTGGCGTCGGTGCACATATGAAAAGCAGATCCATCGGCCCAAGGGGTGCGTTTAGCGTGTGCTGCGCCAGGAGCGAAAGCTGCGCGCCGCTGCGCACGGGCTCGTCATCCAAACTGAGGGTCACGGTATGATAGAGCATGTGACCGCTAAGCTGATTGGCCATCTGTAGCGGTTCGATAGCGCTGGCGTGAGCCAACAGAGAAAACCCGGGAAGCAACACAAACGCCACCCGCCTGCGGTGGCTAGGTGGCGTTAACGTATTGGAATGCATGTGACTTCGCTATGCTGCCTATCGCGCTGCATGAAAACCGCCGCTGGCTAACTGGGTCGTGGGTGTGAACGACATCTTACCCAATTGTGCCAATGAAGGCAGCGCCTGCTGTCGCTATCTAAAAAAAGGCGTCGCAGGGGTGTAGCGAAGTCACGTTAGGCATTCTCTTCGGCGTCTGAGAGCGCCGTCTGGTTATCGATGATTTGGTAATCGCTTTCGCGATATTCGTCCGCAGAGGCCTCGATCTCCTCGCTACCATAATCGGTATTGACGACCAGTTGGTCCTCTTCACGCTGCATTTCTTTGACGGGAAGCGCGACATCACTTGCACCAAAGCCCCAAAAACCGCCAATCGCGACAATCGCGAATAGCTCACCGCTCTCTTGATGACGCGCAATGTGCTGGATGTCACCCACTTCGTCTCCCTGCTGGTTAACGACGGTCATGCCCTCCAGATCACGTGCGCGCTCCGACATCAGCGAATGACCCTGCTCGTCCTGCTGAACGTCTTCTCGCACTACTTGTTGGCTTTGATTTTGGTTTTGCTGAGCTGACTGCTGTGAGCCATCACGCTCGTCCTCGGCCCGGTTTACCTCTACCTCAGCATTATCGGCCTGCTCGATGGAGACATCGGGCTCGCCCTGCTGCTCGACCGTCACGTTCGGCTCTGCTTCTTCGACCGTCACGTCTGGTTCCGGCTGCTCGATGGTCACTTCAGGTTTAGGCTGCTCGATAGTGACATCGGGCTTGGACTGCTCCACTTTGATGTTGGGAGACTCCTGCTGAACCTGCACGTCCGCTGGCGCTTGATCGACCGTGACGTCCATCGTTTCGCTGCCATCTTGGGTCTGGCCATCTCGACGCTGCTGCTCGGCCACCTCGTTCTGTCGCTGTTGCGACATGTCCCTGGCGGTCGATGGGTCTGTTTGGTCATCATTTTGTGCCAAGGCGACGCCTGAGAAGCTGGCACATACCATTCCAATGGCGACTGCGAGTGCTGTCCGTTTCATACCTTTGCTCCTTTCGCTGAAGTACCTAATTTACTAAAGCACTTTTCCCAAAGCACTTCTGTACTGAAGTACACTTTGCAAACTAGTGAACCAGCGCGCATGAATGCAAAGCAAAAAGGCAAAAATCGACAACGTTGTACTTAAATTAACGGTCTTTTAGCAGGAGATAGGCGCAAAAGATTACAAACATCAAATTGACATGTTTACTCTGGCCATCCTCAGCGCGTCACGCCAGAGGCTCAAACGCAAATCGCCGGGCCATGTAGCCCGGCGATGTCTTTCACAATATCTCACAATAGCGTAGCCGTTAGCCGCCGCTATTGCCCAACCCCAACAGCACGATACCCGCGACGATGATACCCATCACCACGATGACCAATGGCAGCATTTTATGGAGACCATTGGCGGGTTTTCTCGCTTCGGGCTGCTGCTGGGGTTGAGAGGTTTCGAAGTCCTCGGGGACGCGTTCGCTCAGCACGTGCTCTTTCTCTTCTTCCGGGGTTTTGCTTTCTCGGGTATCCATACAGCACCTCATCCAGTCCGGTCGATGATTCATAGCGCGTCGGCGTGCGCTACCCGTCGCGCTGCGCTTATAGCGTTACGACATCGAACTCGACCTCGGGGTTCACATCGGCATCGTAGTCCACGTCGTCACGCTCGAAGCCAAACAGCTTCAAAAACTCATGCTTATAACCAGCATAGTCGGTAATGTCGAAGAGGTTGTCCGTCGTGACTTCCGGCCAGAGGTCTTGGCAGGCTTTTTGAACGTCCTCGCGCAGCTCCCAGTCGTCCAACCGCAAGCGCCCCTGATCGTCAGTGACCATGTCGCCCGGCTCACCGGAATAAAGACGCTCGCCGAACAGGCGGTTCAACTGGTCGATGGTGCCTTCGTGCAGGCCCTGCTCTTTCATGATGCGGTAAACCATGGCGATATACAGCGGCATCACCGGGATCGCAGCGCTGGCCTGAGTGACCACGGACTTCAGAACGGCGACGTTGGCACCGCCCCCGCTCTCTTTGAGTTTGGCATCGATGGCCGCTGCCGCGCGATCCAGGTCCTCTTTGGCTTTACCCAGAGCACCGTGCCAGTAAATCGGCCACGTGATTTCGGTACCGATATAGCTAAACGCCACGCTGCGCGCGCCTTTGGCCAACACGCCCGCATCATCTAGCGCACTCATCCAAAGTTCCCAATCTTCGCCACCCATGACGGTAATGGTGTCGTCGATCTCCTCCTGAGTCGCCGGTTCTACTTCGGCTTCGATGATAGCGTCCTTGTTGGTGTCGATCGCCGTGGCGCGGTAAGTCTCGCCAATCGGCTTCAGGCTAGAGCGCTTCAGCTCGCCGCTGTCGGGCAGCTTGCGCACTGGGGAGGCCAGCGAGTAGACCACGAGATCGATTTCGCCCATATCCTGCTTGATCAGCTCGATGGCTTTGTCGCGCGCTTCATGGGAGAACGCGTCACCGTTGATGGATTTGCTGTATAGGCCTTCCTGCTTGGCAAACTTGTCGAACGCGGCGCTGTTGTACCAGCCTGCGGTGCCCGGCTTCTTCTCGGTGCCCGGCTTTTCGAAAAACACGCCCAAGGTATCGGCGCCGTAACCAAAGGCGGCGGTGATACGTGCCGCTAGGCCGTAGCCGCTAGAGGCACCGATTACGAGCACTTTCTTCGGGCCTTGGCGTTTATCCAAACCACGGGCGCGGGTCGCCTCGATTTGCTCGAGCACGTTCTGCTCGCAGCCTTTCGGATGGGTGGTGGTGCAGATAAAGCCGCGCACTTTCGGTTTAATGATCACGTTGGACCCCTTCATCAGATGAGTATCGCATTCGGCACGGCGGGTGCCGAGTTACCAATGAGGGTATTCTAGCGGTCTCGGCGCGCCCTGTCCGCTCTTGAGCTTATCCGCCATTCGGGGCACGATAGCGCCCTGCCCACCACTTGCCGACGGGATCTTGGATGAATGCACAACAGCTAGTCGATGAGCGAGGCGATTTATGGCTGGCCCTTGCCCCTCTCTGGCTCGATCGTGAGCCCAGCGAGCGCGACTACGCCCATATGATCGAAGTGATCGAACAGCACGCGATGTCACTCAAGGAGCTGGAATGGGTGCTGCGCCTGGAGCTAGCACCCGTCATGTCACGTCACCAGCTTTCCGTCGCCAGCGAGTGGCGAAAGTTCGACGATTACAAGCTGATGAAGCAGCTCGTGAACCACAACATGAAACTCACTGGTTGGCGGCGCAAAAGCTGGGCGCTCTTTTCGGGGCTGACGACCATGATGGTACGCCACCGTTGGAACGAACTGATGCAGCGTCTCATGGTCGTTCGCGGGGACGTCTAGGCCTACTCTTTGTCGAGGGCAGCCTCGAGGGCCAAACGTAGCGTGAGACCGCGATCCCTAGGACCAAAACGAGCAATTACTTTGCCATCTCGGCCAACGAGGAACTTGGTAAAGTTCCACTTTACGGCCTTGGTACCCAATACCCCCGGCGCTTCTTGCTTGAGCTGTGCGAACAGCGGGTGGGCATCGGCGCCGTTGACCTTCACTTTCTCCATGAGCGGGAAACTCACGCCAAACTGCTGCTCTCCGAAGGCACAAAACGCCTCGGCGCTCTCTGGTGACTGGCGGCCAAACTGGTTACAGGGGAAGCCCAACACGGTAAATCCACGATCCCGGTAACGCTGGTACAGCCCCTCGAGCTCTTTCAACTGCGGCGTAAAACCGCACTGGCTGGCCACATTGACCACCAATAATACCTGCCCACGCAAAGCGCGCAGATTGAAGGGCTTACCTTGATGGGTATAACAATCCTGCTCGTAAATCGTCATCGCCAGGCCTCTAAAATGCCTTTGCCAGCATACGCTTTACCTTGCCACGGCAACGTTGGCGACACCAGCCTCGTGATCAAAGGATCGGCCCCGCCGCCACCCGCAGCGCCAGCGCGATCAGCAATACGCCAGTCATCCGATTGATCCAGTGCGCGTGGCGCTGCAGCCAGGGCAATACACGTGAGTGAGACAGCCCAACGGCGACCAGCACGTACCAGCCACCATCGATGATAATCGCCGTGGCCACGATGATCGCCTTGGCAAGCAAGGACATCTCTGGCGTCACGAACTGGCTCAATAGCGCGACGAAAAAGATGATCAGCTTGGGGTTGCCCAGGGCCACCAGTACGGCTTCCTTGGCGGCTTGCTGCGGCGTCGTGGCCACGGCACTCGGCGAGAGCGCACCGCTACGGCCAGCGCGCAGCGCCTTGATACCCAGCCACGCCAAATACGCTGCGCCGCACCATGTAATCAACTGAAACAATTCGGGAAAACGCACCACCAGCGCGCCTAACCCCAATACCGTCAGCAGCGCGTAGACCCCAACGCCGAAGGCGTGAAAAATAGCCGCCGTGATGCCTGGCACGCGGCCACCGCCCAAGGTATGACGCAGTACCAACGCCAAGCTCGGCCCGGGCGACATGGCCCCCATCGCACAAATAGCGGCCAATGAAAGCCATAGTGTCAGCGGCATGGTCTCCTCCCTGAAGAATTCGTGGAACACTCGATGAGCCGCCAGTATACGCCAGACAGAAGAGGTATAGCGCCTATCTTGATCTCAGCGGTCGTCGTAACGTCTCGACGCACCGCATTAACGTCTCGCACGCTTAAATAACGCTGTTAGCATGGTACGCTGTTGGGTAGAATTTTCTCCTTTTTGAACACGATGACGCCTGCCATGCAGGCGTTTCATGGCTAATGAAGGACTTCAATATGGGTAGGGCGTTTCAAAACCGTAAGGAATCCATGGCCAAAACGGCCGCTGCGAAAACCAAGGTTTACAGCAAGTATGGACGTGAAATTTACGTCTGTGCCAAAGCGGGCGGTACGGACCCCAATGGCAACCTTGCGCTGCGCGGTTTGATGGAGCGCGCCAAGAAAGACCAGGTGCCCTCTCACGTGATCGATAAGGCCCTGGATAAAGCCAGCGGCGCAGGCGGTGAGGATTTTTCACCGGCGCGCTACGAAGGCTTTGGCCCTGGCAATGCCATGGTGATCGTCGACTGCCTGACCGACAATCCCAACCGTACCTTTGGCGATGTGCGCGGCTGCTTCACCAAAACCAAAAGCAAGATCGGCACGCCAGGCAGCGTCAGCCACATGTTCGACCACTGCGCTATTTTCTCCTTCAACGGCAGTGATGAAGAAGCCGTCTTGGAGGCGCTAATGGAAGCCGACGTGGACGTGACCGATATCGAGCAGGAAGAAGGTCGTATTACGGTGTTTGCTCCCCATACCGATTACGCCAAAGCCAAGCAGGCCTTGCTGGATGCGTTCGGCGAGATCGACTTCGAGGTCGACGAGATTCAGTTCCTGCCGCAAACCACCACGCCCATCGAAGGCGATGACGTGGCGATGTTCGAGAAATTTCTCAATATGCTCAACGAGCTGGACGACGTACAGAACGTCTTCCATAACGCGGAGCTACCGGAAGAGAGCGCTTGAGCCGTTAGGCGCTTAACGCATCTTTGGGTACGAAGATCCACCCTTCCGCCGCTGGCATCTCTGCTGGCGGCCAAGCCACACTCCCTTTGGCATGCTCCAAGCTCCACGCCAGTAGTGCACAGTGCCAGGCATCCTGGATATCCTGCTGCTTCGGCGTTGGTTGATGAAGCATGGCGTGCAGCCCTTCAGTCATGCACACGCGCCGACGCAGCGCTGCAAATTCAGCCGATCGTTTAGCGGGCGATGGATACCCCTCCACCACACACAGCTCGTCCCCCTTCGATTGCCACTGCCCGCAGGCCGCGACGTGTGGGGCAAAGCGAGCTAGAAAGTGCATGCCTTTCGTGGCCTGACTGCCGATCATGTCTTTGATGGGAGACAGCGGCGTGATCCCCCGAGCGAACAGCCAGCGCTCGGTTTCCCGATACAGGTAAGGATTTTCTTGGGAGCGGCCCAGTCTATCCATCGCTTCTCCACGTGCGAGCGCTAGGAGCGCCTGAGGGAGTGCCAACGGCGTATCAATGGCCATGACCACCCGCTCATCGCCGCTGGCCACATGTTGGCAAAGCGCCAGCAGCCGATGGATCACATCACGACTCGAGGTCGCCTCGTTCAGCGTCTCACGGAGGTTGCCTCGCCAAGGCGTGCCGATCACGTGGAGTGCGTCATCCAACACCAACAACGCATCGCGGCTGGCGGGATTGTGGTCGCAATTCCAACCGCCCACGTCCCACCCAATATAGAGCGTCGAAGCCGTCATTATCGATTTTCCGCGCCGTGGGCATCGAGCGCTGCATCCGGGGGCAAGAGCGCGGGCGTGACGCCTGCCTCGCTCAGCACCGCCTTGCCACGCACCGTCAAATCGGTGATGAAGAGAAATTGCTGACGCGGATCCACCGGATACGCGCGGATGCGATAGTGAGTGCCCCAAGGTTTTTCTTCGGCCACCACGATGATCGGTTCATCGAATTTTAAATAAGCGCTGGTCAGCGCCACGTCACGAAGCGCCTTGCGTACCCAGCCCGCCTCGTGCTCGGGGTGAAGATAAAAACTCGCCACGCACTGCAGGCTAGTGCCACCATTGTTGGCGTTGTAAATCGCGGTGTCCCAGAGCTTCAAATGCGGCACGGCGACCAGATCGTCATCAGGAGTTTGTACTTCTACCGTACGCATGCCCACGTGTTTCACTTCACCATAAGTGTCTTCGATCCGGACCCAGTCCCCTGGGCGGTATGGCAACTCGACCGCTGAGACGACGCCAGCAATCAGGCTACTCACATAATCTTTCATCGCAAAACCAATGGCCAAGCCAATGGCACCTAGCAGCGTCACCATATTACGCAACGACGGCTCGACGATGATCGGCACGGCGATGGCCAGTGCCACGATGAGGATGATCAGGCGGGTTAGCGGTACCAACGCAAAGACGCGAAAGCGAACCTGACCATGCAGCCGATTGGCCAGCCAGTTGAGACCGCGCTGGCTGGCAATGATCAATACGATGGCACTGCCCACCACAATGCCTAGCGTGATTAGCGCTTGGCTATCGAGCTCATTAAATAACTTGGCATACTGCCCTTGATCGTCCATCGACACTCCTTAAAGCGGATCTACCAAATAATTACGCGACGCCAGCAATTGTCGTACGCTGGCGTAGCACAGCGGCGCCACCTGCCAACCGCTCAGAATGCCGCGTTGCGCCAAGGAGAATCGCGCGTTCAACGCTTCATGATCGGAAAACGGCAGCACGTACCTCAACGCTTGGTCATCGAGCCCGCCGTGTATGAGTAGCGTATGAAGCAGCAGGGTAGCGACGTCGCCGGTATCCGCCGGTAGCTCGGCATCGGCCAACGCATCGAGAAGCCACAGCTCCTGCGTGTCGCTGCGCGTCTCTTGATCGTCGTTTGAGGTGTTCTCATCGGCTGGCTCTCGCAGCCGCTCGCGCCAGTAGTGCCAGGCAATGCCCAAATGTCCGCGACAGTGCGCGGCCAATCGCTGCAGCTCGCTGTAGACCGCCTTGTCGTCGCTTTCGCTCGTGAGCACCGGCCTCCCCGTGCGTGTGCTGTACACCGTTGGGCACACCTGCACCGTTCGATCCACGTGGTGGGCAAAATAGTGGGCCAGCTGTCCACCTTCCAGCCCCTGGAGTGTCAGTACCGGCACGCCCTCGAGACCTACGGCATGCTGTAAGTAGGCATACGTCCAGCTATCGCAGCCGATCACGCTCTGCCCCAACCGGCCACACAGTGCTCGCTCGACCAGCTCGCGCACGCCCTGCAAGCCGTTGGTATGGCGCAAAAAATGGCGCTCGAGCGCGGGGATGGCCCAGCGTTTGAGCGGGGCGGCACGATCGATCCACGACGAACTCCCCTCGACCAGTTCGGTCAACGTGGGAGAAGTCAGGCACTCTACGCCCTGCTGCGCGGCCCAATGGTGCACCACCGCTTCATGCCCTCCGTGAGGCGGCGAGATGAACAGCACGACGGGCGCCTCTTCATACGCTTGCAGCGCTTGCTCCAAACAGTGGGTGGCGGGCGTCCAGTCGATACTGGGCGCCCAGTGGGCCAATTTGACCTCCGGCAGCGCGCGTAGCTCGCTCTCTTGTTTGGCTTGGCATTCGGAAGCTTCGCGGCCAACCATCCAAGTGGTAGCTGCTCGAAAGCTGCGCCGCCACTGGCTTGCCTGGGTGCGTTCAGGGGTGTGAAAGCTATCCAATGACACTACTTTCCATGGCGATAACGCCGCGTTCGTTGAGCTCTGCGCCATCGTCTGCCTCGGTTAGGTAAAGTAGATTAAGGTTAGCATGCCTGAGACTCCTCCCAAGGGGCCAGTCGAACTTATCGTCTAGAATAAAGTCGTTATTGCCAAGTAACTCACTTTTGAGCGATGCGCAGGAGGCAACGATGAGCGTGGTGAATGTCACGATGGCTGAACTACACGAGAAGCTTGCGAAGTGCATTGCAGGCGAGCGGGTGCTCATTGAGCAGGAGGGCAATCGATTCAGCGGCCGCATCCAACATGTGGGTGTCATGGGGGTGAAGATCATCCCCGAAACCGTCATCAAAAACAGTACCGGCGACCCTGGGGACGTGGATGGCGTCACCGTACCCTATGACGATATCTGGGAGTTGGAAGTCAAAGGCGTGGTCTACAGTCGGTTAGGAGAGTAATGTCTCTGCCCTTGTGAGGCCTTCCTCCGGCTGGCCAATAAAAAAGCGCGTCCGCCCATGGCAGACGCGCTTTTCTCACTCTTTACGCAACGTGCATTTTACGCAAAGTGCATCGCGTCGCTCAGAACGTCAGGCAAATTTTACCAAAGTGCTTGCCCGATTCTTGATGACGAAACGCCTCGGCAATCTCGCTAAGCGGGAATTCACGATCGATGATCGGTTTCAAATTCGCCGCTTCGATCGCGTCGATCATCTCGATCTGGTGGCGACGGCTACCGACGATCAAACCCTGCAGCTTGGCCTGCTTGGCCATGAGTTTGGCAGTGGGAATGTCTCCCTCGCGGCCGGTCAGCACGCCAATCAGCGAAATGTGTCCACCAATCTTCACGGCATCGATGGATTGCGGCAGCGTACCGGGGCCGCCTACCTCGACGACGTGATCCACGCCTTTGCCGTCGGTCAACGCTTTGACCGCTTTTCCCCACTCGGGTGTCTCGCGGTAGTTGATGGTGTGCTCCGCGCCGAGGCTACGCAGGCGCTCCAGCTTCTCATTGGAAGAGGAGGTCGCGATCACTCGAGCCCCCATCAGCTTGGCGAACTGCAGTGCAAAGATCGACACCCCGCCGGTACCCAGTACCAGCACGGTATCGCCCGCTTTCAAGCCGCCGTCCACCACCAGCGCGCGCCAAGCGGTCAATCCCGCGGTGGTCAACGTGGCGGATTCTGCATGGCTGTAGCCGATCGGCTGGCGAGTGAACCATGTGGCCGGTCGAATTACCTGCTCCCGGGCATAGCCATCGACGCCATCACCGGGGGTGGTGGTGAAATCGCCTACTCGTGCCGGGCCTTCCAGCCAGTAGGGAAAGAACGTCGAGACGACCGCGTCGCCCACGGCAAACTCCTCAACGCCTTCGCCCACGGCCTCCACCACACCCGCGCCGTCGGACATCGGGATGCGCTTGTCGTCGGTGGGGATCATCCCCGCCACCACCGCGTAGTCGTGAAAGTTCAGCGAGCTGGCGTGCAGGCGCACTTTGATCTCGCCAGGGCCAGGCTCGCCGGGCGCGGCCGTGTCGACGACGTTCAATTTATCTAAACCGCCGGGTTGTTGAAGCTCAATCGTTTGCATCTCTACCTCCTGTTGAAGCGCCTTCACTAGGCGACCGGTCTAGTCTCAAATGAGGGCGTTGTTATCAGGATCAAGGTCGTTACCCAAAAAGCCGCCCGACTGCCGCTGCCAAAGACCGGCATAGATACCATTGCGGGCGAGCAATTCCTGATGGGTGCCGCTCTCCACCATGCGCCCTTCGTCCACCACGATCAAACGATCCAGCATGGCGATGGTAGAGAGCCGGTGGGCAATAGCGATGACCGTTTTGCCCTCCATCAACGCATCCAATTGCTCTTGAATCGCCGCCTCGACTTCGGAATCCAGCGCCGAAGTGGCTTCGTCCAACACCAGAATCGGGGCGTCCTTGAGCAGCACTCGGGCAATGGCAATGCGCTGGCGCTGACCGCCGGAGAGTTTGACGCCCCGCTCTCCCACGTGGGCATCCAGACCACGCCGACCTTTGGGATCGACCAGATCATTGATGAACGTGTCGGCATGGGCGCGGCACACCGCCTGCCAGACGTCCTCATCGCTGGCGTTAGGGCTGCCGTAGCGGATGTTGTCTCGCAGCGAGCGGTGCAACAGCGAGGTATCTTGGGTCACCATGCCGATCTGGTGGCGTAGCGAGGTTTGGGAGACCTCGGCGATGTTTTGACCATCGATCAGAATGCGTCCGCCCTGCAGGTCGTAAAAGCGCAGCAGCAGGTTTGCCAGGGTCGATTTCCCGGCCCCAGAGCGGCCAATCAGGCCGATTTTCTCGCCGGGCTTGATGGTCAGGCTCAGACCATCGAAGACGTTTTTGCTCTCCCCTTTTGCCTGGGCATATTGGAAACGCAACGCGTCGAAGACGATCTCTCCGTTGGGCACGCTCAATGCTTTGGCATTAGGAGCATCTTTGACAGTCGGTTCCTGGGCGATGGTGTTCATGCCATCCTGCACCGTGCCGATGTTTTCGAACAGCCCGGCGACTTCCCACAAAATCCAGTCGGACATGAAGCGAATCCGCATTACCAGGGCAACGGCAATGGCCAGCACGCCCAACGAGATCGCCTCCATGTACCAGGCAGCGATGGCCATGCCGGCGGTGCCAACCAATAGTAGCGTGTTGAGTAGCGTCAAGCAGACGCTCATCACGGTCACCAGGCGCATCTGGCGATGCACGGTAGTCATGAAGCCTTCCATGGCGTCTTTGGCATAGCGCTCTTCGCGCTGGGTATCGGCAAACAGCTTGATGGTTTGGATGTTGCTGTAGCTATCCACCACGCGACCGGTCATTTGCGCACGCGCATCCGCTTGGGCCATGGAAACGTCCCGCAGGCGCGGCACGAAAAAACGCATGATGCCCAAATAGCCGACCAGCCAAAGCCCCAGCGGCAGCAGTAGCCACGGATCGGCCCGGCCCAGCAAGATAGCCGCCCCGGTAAAATAGACGATGGCGTACACCAGTAGATCCATCACTTTGGTGACGGTTTCCCGCACGGCCAGCGCGGTTTGCATCACTTTCTGCGATACCCGCCCGGCAAACTCATCCTGATAAAATGCCAGGCTCTGGCTGAGCATATGGCGATGCGATAGCCAGCGGCCAATCATCGGATAATTGCCGAAAATGCTCTGATGCGTCACCAGCGACTGCAGCAACACCAGCAGCGGCAACCCCACCACCACTAACACCGCCACACCCGCCAGCCAGAGACCGTGGTTCGTCCAAAAGTCGGCGCGCTCGACGCCGCCCAGCCAATCCACCAAATCGCCCATGTAGCTAAAGAACACCACCTCGGCGGCAGACACCACCGCCGTGATCAGCGACATCACCAGCAGCCACGGCCATACCGGGCGGGAAAAGTGCCAAATGAACGGCAACAGCCCTTTGGGCGGTGTGGTGACCTCACCCTCTGGGTAGGGGTTGACGCGCGCCTCGAAAAAGCGGAACAGCGGCGAGAGCAAACGTGACAGCATGGACATTCCTTACAAGACGCAATAAAAGAAAGGACGGCGTAAGAACGCTTAGAAGCATGATCGCGACGTCAAGCGTCAGGATGATGACGCATAAGCCAGCGGGCCCAAAAAGGAGCGACGACCATGAGTGTGACCATGCGCAGCAGGTGATGAAACGCCACGAACACCGGGTCGATGTTGAGCGCGACGGCGAGTATCGCCATTTCACCAATGCCGCCTGGGGCCAGCGCCAAGAGCGCCACATCGCGCCCTACCCCCACGGTTTGGTGGATGAGTTCGGCAAACAGTGCCAGCACCACCAGCGCAAGCAACGTCGCCACCCCCGATTGCCAAAGATAGCGCCCGAGTAGCCGCCGCGTCATACCTTGAAAGCGCGAGCCGATGGCGCTACCTAGCACCCAGAGCATCACGTTCATACCCCAGCTTGGCAGGGCGAGACTCGCCATATCCAGCCCGGAGAGCAGTGCGGTGGCTAACAAGGGAGCGAGCAGCGCAGGGCTTGGCAGGCGCAACCATTTACCCAACGGAAGTAAAAGAGGGATGGTGAGCAGTAGCCAGCCATCCGTGAGTGACGACGCCGCCGGACCCAGCGTGCCCTCTCCGCCCTCGAAAGCCCAAAATAGCGGCGGTAGGAAGAGAATCACCAGCACGATACGCAGCGACTGTGCAATGGCAATGCGCTGCGGGTCGCCGCCGCACCGTTCACCGAGCAGGATCATCGCGGTCATGGCGCCCGGTGATGCGCCAAACCAGGCGCTGACGGGGTCGAAGCCGCAGCGGCGATACCAGGCAGACGCCACGGCGGTCGACGCGGCCACGCCTGCAAGCAGCAGCATGGCCGAGATGGGCCAATCAAGCACCCGCTGGGCCAGCTCAGGGGTGACTTGGCTGCCCAGTACCATGCCCATGACGGCTAGGAACACACTGCGCAGCGACTCGGGCACCGCCACCTTCATCCCTCTGGCAGACACCAGCAAATTCGCCACCAGAGGGCCCAACATCCAGGCCAGCGGCAGCCCGGTCACATGAAACAGCGTGCCGCCTGCGGCGCCAACACCGAGTGATAAGACAAGCGCCTTGGCTCTCCCTGCACTGTAACGGCTGCCCTTCACACTCCCCTCCCATGATCTCTCAGGCGATGCGGTATGGCAGAGTCGTCTCGTTCAACTACTTACTCTGCTAAGCGTTGCCTCAGTTTATCACTATTGGGGTCAATCCTCGTCGTCGTCATCGCGCAGGCGCGCTTGGCGCTCGGCCTCCTCCTCTTTGGCGTCGTCGATCACTTCCATCAGCTCGTCCACATTGGCAATGTGGTCATCGAACTCGAAGTGGCCGGTCAGCTGGCTATCGGGATGCAGCTTCCCCGCTTCATACAGCGCCCAGATCTCTTTACCGTAATGGGTAGCGAGCAGCTCGGGCGCAAAACGGCCAAAATAGGCACGCATGTTGTTCACATCGCGCTCCAGCATGGCGGCAGCGCTGTTATTGCCCGCCGCATCCACCGCCTGAGGTAAATCGATGATGACCGGGCCATCGGCGTCGACGAGCACGTTGAATTCCGATAAATCACCGTGGATCAAGCCTGCACAGAGCATGCGCACCACGTCTTGGATCACTTTGGCGTGATAGCGCAGCGCCTGCTCTTCGGTCAGGGTGACATCGTCCAAGCGCGGTGCCACATCCCCCTCGGCATCGGTGATCATCTCCATGAGCAGTACGCCATCCACGAAACCATAGGGCTTGGGCACACGCACCTCAGCCGCGGCCAAGCGGTACAACGCATCCACCTCGGCGGTCAGCCACGCCTGCTCCTGCTCTTTCTGGCCGTAGCGGGTCTTCTTGGCCATGGCCCGGGCGCGGCGGCTGTTGCGCTCTTTACGCCCTTCCTGGTACTGCACCGCCTGCTTGAAGCTACGCTGTTTGGCCTCTTTGAAGACTTTGGCACAGCGCGTGTCCTCGCCACAGCGCACTATGTACACCTGCGCTTCCTTGCCGCTCATCAACTGCATCAGCACCTCATCGATCAGGCCATCGTCGACCAGGGGCTGTAATCGTTTGGGTGTTTTCATAACTTGCTGCGAAGGCTCCTTATGATAGCGACCACGTCATTGGGATCGTTAATGGCGAATGCGTCGCACGCGGAAAGCGCGCCCTTTGAGTTTATCCCGCTCCAGCTTGGCCTGAGCTTTCTGGACAGCGCTGCGCGCCACCGCGACGTAAGCGCTTCGAGCCAACACCTTGATCTTACCCACCTGATCACCGCGCAGACCGCCTTCGCTGGTCAATGCTCCCAGAATGTCGCCAGGGCGCAGCTTATCTTTCTTGCCACCCGCCAACTGTAGCGTGGCCATGGGGGGTTCGAACGGCGAACCGTTGGTGGCTCTCGGCAGCGGCTCGGTCGCGAGCGGCTCGCCCAACAGCTCAGCGAGGCGTTCGAGTCGATAATCTTCTTGCGGTGTGACCAGGGTACAGGCGATACCGCTGGCTCCTGCGCGCCCCGTGCGGCCGACGCGATGAACGTGGACGTCCAGCTCGCGGGCGATTTGGTAATTGAAAACGGCGTCTAGTTGAGCAATGTCGAGCCCGCGGGCGGCCACATCGGTGGCGACCAAAATCGATGCGCTCTGATTGGCAAACAGCACCAGCAGCCGGTCGCGGTCTTTCTGCTCGAGATCGCCGTGCAAGGCGACGGCGCTAAATCCCGCATCGACCAAGCCATCTGCCACGGCCTGGGTTTCCCGCTTGGTATTACAGAACACCACGCTAGTGGTAGGCCGCGTGGCGAGCAACAGCTCGATCAACGCAGCAAAACGGTCGTCGTCATGGGGCACACGGTAAAAGTGCTGCTCGATGGTCGTGGCATCGTGGGTCTCTGCCACCTTGACATTGACCGGGTCGCGCAGCACGCCGCGGGTCATGGCTGCCAGCCCCTCCCGCTCATCGGGAAACGTCGCGCTGAACAGCAGCGTTTGTCGGTCAGTGGGGGTATCGGCGATGATGTCGTCGATGGTGACCTGAAAGCCCATATCCAGCATGCGGTCGGCTTCGTCCAGCACCAGCACGGCCAGCGACCCAAGCGTGAGCGAGCCTTTGCGCAAGTGCTCGTCCACCCGCCCCGGCGTGCCCACCACGATATGCGCACCGTGCTCCAGCGAGGCGAGCTGCGGCCCAAAGGGCGCGCCGCCACACAGTGTGAGTACTTTGACGTTGGGCATGCCCCGGGCCAGGCGTCGCAGCTCCTCGGCGACCTGATCCGCCAGTTCGCGGGTGGGGCACAGCACCAAGCCCTGTACGCTGAAGGCTTCTACACGCAGCTGTGACAACAGCGCCAAACCAAACGCGGCGGTTTTACCCGAGCCCGTTTTGGCCTGCGCCATCACATCGCGCCCCACCAGCATGGGCGGCAGGCTCTGCGCCTGAACGGGCGTCATGTCGTGATAGCCCAGAGAGTCGAGCGTGCTCAGCAGCGCGGGCGAGAGGGCAAGGGAGGCAAAAGAGGTATCTGACACAAAAAATTCCTGAAGGGGCGGCGGTGCCCAGCGATCCGATTGATGGAAGCACCATACCAGAAAGCGCCCTCTCCTGCTTTGCCAGGCACTTAACCCGATGCGTATCGTTCTATGCAGAGAGCGCTGCGAAACGGCCCTGGCTGAGTGCAGCGAGGTCCTCCGGCGAGAGTTCGATTTCTAACCCTCGCCGACCAGCACTCACGTAAAGCGTCGACCACGCTTGTGCCGAGGCATCAATGAACGTCAGCAGGCGCTTTTTCTGGCCTAGCGGGCTCACTCCTCCTAGCACGTAGCCGGTGGTACGTTCGACGATATCCGGCGCGGCCATCGCGGCCTTTTTAGCGCCGGCCGCTTTGGCGATCTGCTTCAGCCCCAACTGGCTATTCACGGGGACGATACCCACGGCCAACTGCTTGCCATCCAAGCTAACGACGAGGGTTTTGAAGACCTGTTCGGCGGTAACGCCAAGTTTGTCGGCCGCTTCCAGCCCGTAGGACGGGGCGGTGGCATCGTGCTGATATTCATGGAGCTGAAACGCAATACCTGCGTGCCTTGCGCTGTTGATTGCCGGTGTCATGGAGGTCTCTTAAGTTAAACGCGCCAGCCTATCTGAAAACATCACTTCCCACTGCTAGGCTTAATAGCGTGACCACCTCATGGAAGTCAACTGACAGGAGTCGTTAAATGAAAGCCACGTCGAAAGCCCAGCAAAAAGCCGCTGGCGCCGCCCTTTCCGCCAAACGCGGCGAGACCAAGCCCAGCGAGCTGTATGACGCATCGAAAGAGATGTACGACTCGATGAGCGAAGAGGAATTGGAAGAGATGGCGGGTACCCAACGTAAAGGCAAACCGCAAAAGAAAGAGGACGATTGAGCGAGGCTGCGCCAGCGGCTTGCGCTGGCGCAGCTTGCGTGAGCCTATGTCAGCCAATTATTGGCAAGGCACCACGCGGCGCAGCGTATCTTTCGCCCACAGCGTTTGGCCATCGGGCGTGCGGCCATGTTCGTTCCAGCGCTCGGTGGTTTCCAGGCAGAACGAACCGGCGTTTTCGGTACGCGGTTCCGCACTGACGGGGCGATCTCCGCCGATCCGCATGACGTCCGGATTTTCAGTGGTGTAACGTGGGGCAATGGTAGAACTTGCGCAGCCAGCCACCAAAGCGGTGACCAGCAGCACGGGCAAACAGCGGCGCAGTGGCATGTTTTTGCAACCCTCAAAAGTGCAGTGTTAAGCCGACACCCGTTGTCGGTAGCGCTTGATATCACCACACCTTCGATAGCGTCAACACTTTTTCAATGCACGCATTACGTGACCAGCGTAATGCTCGTCACCGGGCGTAAATTACGCAGCTTACAGTGCTGCTCGACGCTCTCGACGATCTCTTCCGCGTCATCGATTTGCTGCTTATCGAGCTGAATGTCGACCATCAGGAAGCTGCCTACCTGCGCAAGGCGTACATCGTCGTCGGCGATATCGAACTCCGCCACTTCTTGTACCACTTCCTGGCGCACGCTGCCGACCGGTTCGCCGAACATCAACTCGCGCAGCGCGCCTTTGACCATACGAATGGGCATGGGCAGGAAGTAACCGGCAATGATAAGAACCATCACCGGGTCCGCAAAACGCGCCAAGTGTTCCCAAGGCGAGAGGGTTAACCCCCAGGTAAGGGCAAAGCCCAGCATGACGGCGGCACTCAGCCAAGTATCCATTTGCCACTGGCGAAGCTCTGCAGCCAGTAGCGAGGACTGCGCGACCTTGGCGTAGCGGTTCAACCACCCCCAGGTGAGCAAACAGCCGCTCACGTTGACCACGCCAAACATCAGCGCCAAGTCCAGCGTGACCAAACGTCCTCCCTGCGCCAAGCTCCACAGAGCAGAGACCAGGGAGAACAGGCACACCAGCGCAATCACCACGCCTTTGAGCAGCACGGCCAGCGGCTCGACCGTCAGCCGCCCAAAGGGGTAGTGATCATCCGCCGGTTTGCGGGCCTGCTGAAGCGCAAACAGAGAGAGCGATGCCAGCACTAAACTTAATAGCGAATAGCCGCTATCGAAGAGGATCGTTATCGAGCCACTCGCAAGGCCCAAGGCAAGTCCGGTAAAGGCAAACAGACTAGCGGAGATGGCGGAAAATCTGAGCGCACGGCGCTCGGCGACAAAGGGGGTCACGCGGGTTGCTCCAGTAGAAGGGGAGATAAGAGCAAGCCATCATAGTGAGTAAAACAACGCTTCACTAGTCGCTCAGCGCCAACTATATTGGCGCTCGAAAGCTATTACTTTATGAGGTGGTTTGCATGCGCGCGGAACAGGTCCAAGCGTTCATCGATGTCACGGAGCACGGCTCGTTTGCCGCCGCCGCACGGCACACCGGCATGAAGCGCAGCACCCTGAGCGCCGCCGTCAATGCGCTGGAAGATAGCCTGGGCGTGGCACTCTTCGAGCGGTCGGGGAACAGCCTTCAGCTCACGGCCGTGGGGGAAAGCGTGCTACCCGACTGCTACCGCCTGCTGACCAGTGCCAACCGCATCAACAAGCACTGCCAGCAGCATTTGCAGGGGGTAGAGAGTCAGCTCTGCATCGCGCGGGACGACGCGCTGCCCGAAGCGTTTTGGCGACAGGTCATGCACGACCTGAAACAGCGCTACCCGCTCACGGCCATTTCGGTATACCTGCTCCCACCTCAGGAGCACGCCCAGTTCGTGCTGCGCCAAACGGTGGATATTGCCTTTGGGCTGTATACCGCCGAAGGAGCCGCGGTGAATGCCAGCAACCTTGCCCCAGTGAGCATGAGTCTCGTGGCGGCACCTGGGCATCCACTCAGTCGCCTGCCCAACGTCACCAAAGATGATTTGGCACAGTACACCCAGGTATGCCTGACCTTCGACCAAGGCGACAAATTGGTGAGCGAGGCGCTGTTCTCCACCAACTATCTAGGCCTGACCATGTTCGAGGTGATTCGTGATGCGGTGATCAATGGCACCGGCTGGGCCTTGCTGCCCTACCCGCTCGTCAAAGACGCCTTGGCCAGCCACACTCTGTGTGCGCTCAATCACGACCTGCTGCTGGAAAGCCATTACTACCGTTACGTGGAAGGCGAGAGCCTTGGGGTGGTCGCCACGGCGCTGCTGACCAACGTCATCCGTTTCTTGGGCACCCCACGCTGAGGCCACCTCTCAGTGGGACAGCCGAGCACGGCGCATGAGTAACGTTGAAATTTAGCAGTGGCGAAAAAAGCGATTGCCCACCACGCTGTAAAAAAAGCCATTGAAGGAGCCCAAAGGACACGCTAGAGAACCGACACAGGCACGTGTCATCTAAGCGTAAAGTGCATCTGCCAGTGTCGATGTTGCCGTCAACCAAGGAGTAGTTTCCGCGATGGTACGACTCGATAAGAAAGCGACTAGGCTGTATGTCCTAGACACGAATGTCCTGATCCACGACCCCGCCGCGCTCTACCATTTCGATGAGCATGATGTGGTTATCCCAATGACCGTGCTCGAAGAGCTGGACAAGCATAAGAACGGTATCCGCGAAATCGCCCGAACGGCAAGGCAAATCAGCCGCACGCTGTCCGATCTCACCAGCCAGGTGACGTTCGACGAAATTCAACAAGGTATCCCCATTCCCCGCATCAGCGGAGAGTCTGGCCGCCTACACTTTCTGTGCTACAACGATCTCAAGCCCTTCGACGCATTAGACGATAGCCCCGACAACCGTATTCTGGCAGAAACCTGCCGGTTGCGTGACGAACGCCCGGATGCGTCGGTCATTCTCATCACGAAAGACATCAATCTGCGGGTAAAAGCCGCCGCGCTAAAAGTCCCGGTGGAGGATTACCTCAATGACCGCGCCTTCTCCGATAGCGATGCGATGATCGAAGGCGCGCAGGTGTATACCCAGGCAGGCCAGAATGGCGCATCGCTCTGGGAAGCGCTGAATGTCGATGTCACGGTCGAACGCGTGGATCATCACACCTTTTATCAACTAAGCGGCACTATGCCCCGCGACTGGCACGTGGGTATGCTGGTGTCCGATAGCGAAAACGGCGCCGAATTCGAAGCCATCGTGCGCGAGCTTTCACCCAGTTCGGCGCGGCTGCAGCTGCTCACCAACTATCGCCACCACTCGGGCGTATGGGGCGTGCACGCCCACGACAGTCGCCAAAATTTTACCCTCAACCTACTGATGGACCCCGAGATTGATCTCGTTACCATTGCCGGTAACGCAGGCACCGGTAAAACCTTCATGACCCTCGCGGCTGCGTTTCAACAAACCCTGGATGCCAAACGTTTCGAGCGCATCGTCTTTACCCGCGCGCCGATTCCCATGGGCGAGGACATTGGCTTCTTGCCGGGCACCGAAGAGGAGAAAATGTCACCATGGATGGGCGCCTTCCACGACAACATGGATAACCTGCTACGCAACGACGAGGGGGAGTCGAGCTGGGACAATGGCGCCACGCGACAGCTGATCGGGTCGCGGGTACAAATCCGCTCGCCCAGCTTCATGCGCGGGCGCACCCTGAACGACACCTTTTTGATCATCGACGAGGCGCAAAACTTCACACCCAAGCAACTGAAATCGCTGGTCACCCGCGCCGGGCGCAACACCAAAATCGTTTGCCTGGGCAACGTCGGGCAGATCGACACGCCCTACCTGACCGCCAACACCTGCGGCATGGCCGCTGTGGTCGAACGGTTCCGAGACTGGCCCCACGCTGGGCATATCACTCTAAAAAGCGTCGAGCGCTCCCGCTTGGCACTGGCCGCCGAGGAGCTGCTGTAGCGCTCTTTCCCCCGAACGTCTACACCGCCCAGCTCACTGGGCGGTTCACTCTTGACCTCCATCGCACGGCGGCCGCTGTCTCGCGGCACGGTCGCTATTCCAGGGGTTTTCGATGCCGATGGTATCGGCAGCAAACGCCTCGCGCTCGCCTAACGGGCGCGCCTCGCCCACGGTGGTGTCGTGGCAGGTTTGACGCTCCATTTCGCAGTTGAGCTCCGCTCCGAACAACACGACGAAGGCCGAGAGCCAAAACCACAGCATCAGGGCCACCACGGCACCTATCGAGCCGTACAGTTCGCTAAAGGTCGAAAAGTAGCGCACGTAGAGTGACAACCCTCCCGAGCCCAGCAGCCACATAAGCGTCGCAAACAGCGTGCCGTAACTCAGCCAACGCCACTGCGGTGAGCGGCGATAAGGTGCAAAGCGGTAGAGCAGTGCGATCAGCAGGCTCATCAATACCAGCAGCGCCGGCCAGCGCAGCCACTGCAGCACTCGATCCATAGGAGGCTCGATCATCAATCGGTCCACTAGCGCTGGCACGATGGCGATGAATCCCAAGGAGACCAGCGTCATGCAAATCAAGCCAAAGGTCAGCGACACGAGGACCACCCCTCGATAGAGCAGTGAACGCTGCTCTTGCTCGCCATATACCGCGTTGAGACCAATGACCAGTACCGAGACTGCTTTCGAGGCAATGAACATGGCAATGAGCAGCCCCGCCAGCGCGGTCAGTACATTACCCGACTCGGTACTCTCGACCACGTCTTGCGCCTGCTGATCGATCAAGTTGGCCGCGTCCGGCGGCATGAAGCGGCTGATCGTATAGAGCTGCCGCCCCGCCTCGACAGGATCGAACAGTAGCCCCCATACCGACACTACCGCCGCAATGGTCGGAAACAGCGCCAGCAGCGCGTAAAACGCCACCCCTGCGGCAAACATGGTGACCCGGTCTCGGCGCGCGGCGCGCACGACGCGCCACGCAATATCCTGCCAACCACGCTTTGGAATATCGTTGGGCACATCGGCACGTCGGCCGCGCTCACCCAATGGCTCTCTTGCTTGTTGCCCCACTACTGTCCCTCCCAAATGAGCAAAAGTGCCAGGAGAACGGCCAACGCCATCATCAAGCCTCCACCATGCTGGCGCATCCATGACTCCACTGACAGTCCGCGCAACAACCCCTTCATGACCCAACGCTCACCCTTCAGCGCCAGCGCCACGGAGGTTGTTTTACCTCTTCCACATCGCGCGGCCAGTGAGCGTGCGGCGCTTAAACCTAGAGTGGCAAGGGAATGGTATCCCCACCACCAATCCCCGGCAGGTGGCGTTGGCACATCAAAACGGCGCAGCGCCAACAAGCCTAACGCCATGCCGACAACGCCTACCGGAAAAGGCCAAATAATGCCCAACCATTCGTTCAAGGGAGGAGCGATCACACTCCCCTCCGGTAACGGCAGCCACAGCGGTGTCATTAGCGCAGCGATCAATGCCGCTAGCCACGCCCCCCACTGAAACGAATGGCTGTTTCCTCGCTGCCGCTGCTGCCATTGTCGCCACACGCAGACCGTCACCAGCGCGGCCGTGCCCATCGCCGCCCAAGTCAATAGTGCGATAATGCGCTCCTGCTCGAACTCATAGAGCGCATGCTTCACCCCCCACTTGCTGAACATGCCTGCCGCGAGTGCGCCTGTCAGCGAAATGCCCGGTAGAGCAATCAAAAGAAACAGCAGCGAGGTGGGCCACTTGGGCATATGCTCACTCACACTGGTACCCATAAAGAGAGCGCCCTTCGCAAACGCATGGTGACCCGCAAACAAAATGATGGCAGGTAGCAAGGCCGGCCATACCGCTGGCACGACGATTCCCATACCCACTAACGCCGTTAACATGCCCATTTGGCTGATACTGGAGTAGGCCAAAATTGCTTTGGGATGCGACTGCCAAATGCCGTACAGGGCCGCACCAAATGCTGCTGCAAACCCTGCCACCAATACGACATTGCCAAACTGCATCATGGCAGGAGATAGCGACTCCATACCCAACGGCAACACGGTCAACCAACCCAACAAGCCTGCCTTGATCATGGCGCCGCTGAGGACAGCGCTGGCGGGCGCGGGAGCCACGGGGTGCGCTAATGGTAACCAAACATGCAGCCCAATCATCCCCGCTTTCACGCCTAAACCCAGCCACAGCAACAGCGCCATCCACGCACCATGGTCTGCCGTGGCCAGGGTGTCGCGCACGCCTTTGAGTGTTAACGTATCCGAGGTGCCTGCGGCCCAGAGAAAACCACCTAATATCAAACCTTCACCGATAACGGCCAGCACAATATAGGCCTTAGCCCCCAGCTTCGCAGCCGGAGTGCCGTTATGCACCACCAGCGCATACGCAGCGAAGGTCATCAGCGCAAAGCCAAAATAAAAACTGGCAATATCCTGTGCGACTATCAGAAGAATGTTGCCCAGCAAGGTTAGCGGCCACAGTAAGGTTAAACGCTGTAAACGCCGTTGTGCCGACGCATTCCCTCCTTGTGCCTGACGCTGTTCATCGGCGAAGTAACCTCGTGCATGAAACGCCGCCATACTCCAAAGCAGAGCAGTAAAGGCTAGCCACGGTCGGCTGAGCGCATTCAGCTCCCAATACCCACCTAACATCCAAGCATCCATGGTCCACTGCACGTCACCCGCATACGCCAGCAGTAAAGCAGGCCAGGCAGCACTTACCCACAGCATCGAAATGAAATGACGCTGTTGAACAGGGGCTCGGTAAGCGCTCAAAACGCTACTCCCTGCCACGATAAGCGGCCAGAGTAAGGCCACGGCCAACAGCAGTGAACTCATGGCAGGTACTCCCCAACGGCTACGCGCGTTGCCCAATCCAACGGACTTAATGGCAACCCAGCCAACAAACCTGCCCCTATACTAATGACGGCCGTCAATACCGCTGGCCACAACAGCCATCCGTGGGTTTCCAGCCGTCCTAATGGCTGCTCTTTAGGCCATTGCCCCTTGCCATGGGCCGGCCCCTCACGGAACCAGAGGCGATGTACGATAGGGAGAAAATAAATCGCATTCAACGTACTGCTTGCTACTAGCACGGCCACTACCCAGTACATATCTGCCTCGATAGCGCCCATGCCTAGGTACCATTTAGTAATGAACCCAGCGGTCGGTGGCAACCCGATCATCCCTAGCGCCCCCACCGTAAACGCTAGGCTAGTCAATGGCATGCGCTTGCCTGCACCGTCCATTTCATCAAGGCGATGAATCCCCAGCTCTTCTGCATAATTGCCAGCACAAAAGAACAGCGTCACTTTCATCAGGCCTTGGTGAAGCAAATGCGCCAGCGCGCCTATCGTCCCGAAAGGGCCAAACAAGCTAACGCCTAACACCACATAGGAAACTTGGCTAATCGTCGAAAACGCCAAGCGTGGCTTTAACTCCTCTTGGGCAATCGCCCGCAGCGACCCATAAATAATGGTGATAGACGCAGCGACGGCCAGCACGGTGGTGACGCCCAACTCCACGCTAAGTTCAATGCCGTATAGGTCGTATATGACACGCAAAATGCCAAACGCACCGGCTTTTACCACAGCAACGGCATGCAGCAATGCACTCACCGGCGCCGGTGCCACCATCGCCCTGGGCAGCCAGCCATGCAGCGGCACCATGGCTGCCTTCACCGCCAAGCCACCGACCAGCAGCGCAAAAATAAGGGTTAGCAAACCACGGTGATCATCCAGGTAGGGGGACAACCCTTGCTCTGACGCAAAAGAGTGATCGTTGGTTAAGCTGTACAGCAAGACAACGCCTAGCAGCAGCACGACGCCCGCCGTGAGGGTGTAACGCAAATACACTCGACCGGCCGCTAAGGCTTTTGCTGAACCCGCGTGCACCACGAGCGGGTAAGTTGAGAGTGTCAGCATTTCGTAGAAAATCAGGAAGGTAAACAAGTTTCCCGACAGGGCAATCCCTAGCGTACTGGTGACACACAGGCTGAAGAAGCCAAAGAAACGCTTCCGATTGGCCGCCCCTTCCAAGTACCCAATCGCGTAAATCGTCGTGCATAGCCACAGCAGTGACGAAAGACCCGCAAACATAACGCCGAGGGCATCCGCCCGCAGCACAAAATCAACGCCTCCCACGATTTGAAAGCTAAAGGTGTCTTCATAGCCTTCTGAAACACGCCCGACCATCACTATCACTAGGAGAATTTTAACGACCGCCGCCAGTAAGTTGATGCTCGTGCGGACACGTCGAGCCTCTTCTGGCAACGAGAAAATAATCACCGCCGCGAATAAGGAGGTTGCCAGCGTCGTCAGGGGTAACCAAGCCGCGTTCATGCACCACCTCCATGCAGCAACCCCAGCGGAAAGTGGGCGAGTAAGCCAAGCGCAAAGGCTGCTACCGCCAAACACAGAGCAATGGCATCCATGCCGGGCGCAAGCGGCTGATAATCGTGTCGCGGTGCGGTTTCATCAAACGAGTAGCGAAATACGCGAAACACGTAGGCAGCCGTCAATAGCGTGCCTGCCAGTAGGGCCGCCACGGCTAACCATTGCTGAGTCAGCACCATGGATTGAAGCAAGAGCCACTTTGCCGTAAAGCCAGCGCTGGGGGGTAGCCCCATTAACGTAACGGCAGCCATGCCAAAGATAAGTAGCGAAAGTGGCAGCCGACGACTGGTTCCTGCCAGCGCTTTCAGTGAGCTTTCACCCGTGGCAATGATCAAATTGCCTGCCGCCATAAACATGGCTGCTTTGGCTAGCGCATGTCCCATCAAATGTAACCAAAACCCGTCCCATGCCAGCGACAAAGGCAGCGGTGCGATGTTGGGACCTAATACCAGAGGAAAGGCCACCATCAAATAGCCCAACTGGCCCACAGTGGAAGAGGCAATCAGCGTTTTGAGTGAATCGGCTCGCCAGGCCACCAATCCACCCCAAACAATCGCCAACATGCCCAACCAGGCCACCAAGCGGGGAGCAAACAGCGTCTCCGGCAGCAAGATGCCCCACAGCATCATTAAAATATAGAGCGAGGCCTTAATGACGAGCGCTGCATGCAGTGCACTGACCGGCGTCCAAGCATTCTCGTGTACGGGGGTTAGCCAACCATGCAAAGGGAATAGCGCCGCCTTTAAGGCAAGCCCCGCGCCTATAAGGGCTGCTGCAACCCAAGTAAGGGGCTCTGGCTCCACCCGTGCTTCAAGTGCGATTAAATCTAACGTTCCCCATTGACTCATTAATAGGGCAACGCCCAGCAAAAACGCGAGCGACCCCACCAGAGCCAAAAGGAGGTAACGCATACCGGCCTGTAGCGCCGCAGACTTACCCGACAGCAGCAACATCCCCACGGCCGCGAGACCCATTGACTCCAGCGCGGCATACAGAATCAACAGATCCGCCGCCAGCCAAATCAGTGAAAGCGCACTAACGAGCAACCCCATTAATGGCCATAACCAACGGACGCTGGCATTGGGGAGCGTTAGGCGGAGATAGCCAGGGGTATAAACGGCAACGGCGGCGGCCGTCCACTGGGTAATCAAGAGCATTAGAGCACTAAGGCCACTCAAGCGCAGCGTTAGCTCGATACCCGCCACCTCCCACTGCCAACGCAGCAATCCGACCTGTTGGTAGTCCAATACCATGACCCCTCCAGCCAGTAAGATCGGCAAGCAGGCCAAGGCCACCGGCAGTAAACGAGAGGGGCGAAACACGGCTCCGAGCGCACCAAACACCATCGGCAGCAGTAGCACAGCGGCGAGTGCCCAGTCCGTCATCCATAAGGGATCAAAGGTATTGTCGTACAGACCAAAGCGCCAGATCATGAAGGCGGCCTTACAGGGGCGTATTCATCGTTGAGGGCGGCGCTACCTTCCTGGTGCACTAGCTGGCGAAGGAGTAAAACCCCCAATAGCGACCCCAGCCAAGCGATGAGCAACCCCACCGTGATGAGCGCCTGGGCGCTGGGTGAGGTACCCGCCATGCCTGCGAGCATCAAGAAAACGCCCGATCCAAGCACATTAAAGGCCATCAAGCGGCGCATCAGATGGTGGTGTAAAGCAAACGCCCCCATTCCCAACGATACAATGACCACAGAGCACAAAATAAGCGGATGCGCGGTCAGTGAAAGCGCCATATCAGGTAATAGAAACTGAGTCGCCACGCCTAGCATGATACTCCAGGCAATGATGAGCAGCCCCTTCGTCAAACGGTGTGGCCACTCGACGCGCGTACGATCATAACGTGGCATCGATAGCCTGTGACTGGGCAGTGTGCGCAAGACGTAAATAAAGCCACCCCCCGTGAGCGCACTCCCTAATATCACTTCCACCAAGGCTAACCACGGGGCGTTCAGGTACCACCACGCTGCACTCATCAACAGCGCAAATAGCACCAAAAGCCAACACGCCCTTAATAGGTGGCGATCGAATAAGCACCCAATGGCGGTCATCAGTAGACAAACGGCTAACCCACTTTCAACGGTATCGATAGACGCTATCATGTGCCCCTGCCCGTCCCTTGCCGCGGCATTAATAGCAGCAGCGTACTATCAAAGGCGCCGAACGCCTACTGCTCTCCCCTTAACCCAGCCGCTCGCTTAGCCATTTGCCGATATCGTTGACCTGCTGCGGACACAGTGCATGTGCCATGGGGTACTGGCGATAGTTGACGCTGTAGCCCATGGTTTTCAAACGATCGACGCCGCTGCGACCTAGCGTTTCGGGCACGATGGGGTCGAAGTTGCCGTGATGGACTTCGATCGGCAGCTGACGGTTCGCCTCGGCAGGCGAGATGCTGTCGGCAGTGGCAAAGTAGGTGGACATCGCCAGCAGTCCGCCTAGCGGCTGCGGAAACGACAGCGCGGACTGATACGCCACCGCACCGCCTTGCGAGAAGCCCGCCACGATGATGCGCTGGCTATCGATCCCTTGGTCGATCTGCTCTTGGATCAGCGCCTGGATGCGCTCGGCGGATTTCTTGAGCTGCCCCTCATCGACGCGGCGTCCCAGGTCCATTGCCAGGATGTCGTACCAAGCAGGCATCACCATACCGCCGTTGATGGTCACCGGTAGGCGCGGCGCATGGGGCATGATGAAGCGCACATGGGCGCTTTCCGGCAGCGCCAGGGCGGGTACTAGCGGCTCGAAATCGTGCCCATCGGCACCCAGGCCGTGGATGATGAACACGCATGCATCGGCGGGTTGACCATTTTTCGGTTCAATAATCAGTTCGCCAGGGGCTGTCATGGGCTATGTCCTTGCTGATATTAAAAGCGCCACCCTAGCGTAAAGCAGCCCAGGGAGCGAGTCATTCGCGGCTTAGAATGGCCACACCCATGGAATCAGCGCCACCACGATCCCCCCCGTCAGCACGTTCAGGCCACCACCGACGCAGAGAAAATCAGCGATCCGATAACCACCGGGCCCGTACACCATGAGATTGGTTTGGTAGCCAATGGGGGTAAGAAAACTGGCCGACGCCGCAAACATGACCGCGACCACATAGGGCATGGGGCTAACTCCTAGGCTTTCCGCCGCCGCCATGACCACCGGAAAAATGATCACGGCGGCGGCATTGTTAGTCACCAACTCCGTAAGCAGTGCCACGACGGCATAAGTGCCCACCAGCAGCAGCCATGGATTGCCAGCCACCACCGAGAGCACCCCACCGGCCATGGCATCCGCCGCCCCGGAGACGTGCAGCGCCGCCCCTACCCCAAACGATGCCGCAATGGTCAACAGGACCTGGGTATCCAATCCGCGCTTGGCCGCCCCCACCGAGCAGCAGCCGGTCAACAGTGCCATGGCGGCGCCCAACATGGCGGCATTGAGCATGCTCAACACACCCAGGGCTGCTAGCAGCACCGCGCCAATCAGAATACCCCAGGCCAGCGGAGCCTTCTCGTGGATGGGCCGCGCCGAGCCATTGAGCTCACTGATCAGCAAAAAGTCTTTCGACTGTCGGTGGCGCTCGATGAACGGCGGGCGCGCCTCTAATAGCAACACATCGGCAGGCTGCAGGCGTACCTGTCCAAGATTTCCCGTCACACGCTCGCCGCCGCGACAAATGGCCAGCACGGCCGCACCGTATAGCGTTCTAAATCGTCCATCTCGAATCCGCTGACCAATGAATTGACACTGGTTGGAGACCACGGCCTCGACCAAACGGCGCTCTTTGAACTCCTTCTCCAGACTCGACGCGCCATCCCGTGAGGGGATCAGACCGCGAATCTGCTGTAACTCGACGGCGGCGTCAGAGGTGCCCACGAAGACGAGGCGGTCTCCGCCTTTTAACTGCTCGCCAGGGCCGACGACGCTGACCACGTTACCGGCGCGTTCGATTTCGACGAGAAACAGCTCCTGCAAATGGCGCAGACCTGCCTCCTCGACGGTGCGGTCGACCAAGACACCACCAGGGTCGACTTCCATTTCGATCGTGAACTCACGGGGGTTGGCAAAGGCTTTGGCCGTACCGCCACGGGCAGGTAGAAGGCGCGGGCCGAGAAGAATTAGATACGCCAACCCCGCCACGGCGACGGGGATACCGACCCATGCCAAGTCGAACAACCCCATGGATAAGTCCGGATAGCGCTCGATCAAAAGCCCGTGCACGACCAAGTTGGTGCTGGTGCCGAAGAGCGTGATCGTGCCGCCCAGAATCGACGCGAAGCTCAGTGGCATGAGCAGGCGCTGGGGAGAGAGCCGCAGGCGGCGGCTCCAGCTCAATACTGCGGGGATATAGGTCGCCACTACGGGGGTATTATTGAGAAAGCCGCTGAGTGATGCCACCGGCAACAGCAGCCGCGTCAGCGCACCGCGCTCGCTCGTAGGTCGGCCCAACACATAGCGAATGATCAGATCGATACCGCCGGTTTCATGTATGCTGGCCACCAGTACATACATGAACGCGACGGTAAACAGACCGCTATTGGAAAACCCGCCGAGTGCCTGCTGAGGATCGATGACGCCCAGCGTCATCAGCACGACCACCGCACCCATTAAAATGATATCCGGCCCGAGGCGTGAGAGCGCCATCAGCGGAAAAATCGTCAGCACGACCCCTACTGCAATCCAAGCATCCAGCGACATAACCCCACATCCTTTCTCAAGCCCACTCACTGACATAACCGAATAGTACGAGGGGCATTGTGCCGCTTATCAGATATTCTAAAAAGTTATTTTTAGACACACAGTAAGAAGAAAATAGAATATAGCGTGAGGCGTGAGGCGTGAGGCGTGAGGCGTGAGGCGTGAGGCGTGAGGCGTGAGGCGTGAGGCGTGAGGCAGATAAGCATACACCAACGAAAAAACCCCGCATTGAGCGGGGTTTTTCTAGCTCGCTAGCAGTCGCTGCTAGCGGCAAACATCAAGCTGGAATTAACCCAGAACTTTGATGTTAGAAGCCTGAAGGCCTTTTTTACCCTGGGTGACGTCGAAGGAAACCTTCTGGCCGTCTTGCAGAGTTTTGAAGCCGTCAGCTTGAATTTCGGAGAAGTGAGCGAACAGGTCGTCGCCATTGTCGTCCGGAGAAATGAAGCCGAAGCCTTTAGTGTCGTTAAACCACTTAACGGTACCAGTTGCCATGATCGAAATCCTCGATTTAGCTTTAATGTAGAGCCGGGTAATACCCGAGTTGCAGTGGGTAGAACAAGAAACCTTCACCAGACTCAACGCTAGAGCGTTTCGATACTGCTGACAACGTTCGACTTGCTAACCAACTGCATGCAGCATGCGCTTAACGACGCTGCACGTCAACACTATGATGGAAAAAAAAGTCAATGCAATGAATTTTCTTTTAAAATCCATCCGGCGGCTTTTTCAGCGATCATGAGGGTCGGCGAATTGGTGTTTCCACTGGTGATGGTGGGCATCACGCCCGCATCGGCAATCCGCAGCCCCGACACCCCTCTCACCCGCAATGTTGCGTCCACCACCGCCATTGGGTCATCACCTTTACCCATTCGTGTGGTGCCCACCGGATGAAAAATCGTCGTGCCGATATCCCCTGCCAGCCGCGTTAACTCCTCGTCCGTTTGATACTCGACGCCCGGCTTCACTTCTTCAGGTGAATACTTCGCAAAGGCAGGCTGTTCGGCGATACGCCGGGTTACCCGCAGCGAATCGGCCGCCACCTTGCGATCCTCCGGCGTGCTGAGATAGTTCGGCGAAATCGCCGGTGCCTGACGCGGATCGGCGCTTTTCAACCGCACCGTTCCTCGGCTGGTAGGGTTCAAGTTGCATACGCTCGCGGTAATGGCCGGATAGGGATGCAGCGGCTGCCCAAAGGCCTCTAGGCTGAGCGGTTGGACGTGATACTGAATATTGGTGTACGGCTGATCGTTGGAGCTGCGGGTAAATGCGCCAAGCTGCGAGGGGGCCATGCTCATTGGCCCGGTGCGTTTGGTCACATATTCCCAGCCGATGCCCGCTTTGCCCCACAGCGTGCTGGCGATGGCATTGAGCGTCTTGGCGTTACTGACACGATACACCGAGCGTATTTGGAGGTGATCTTGCAGATTTTCGCCTACCCCCGGCAAATCGTGAATGGCCTCGATACCATGCTCGCGCAGATGCTCCGCAGGCCCAATGCCCGATAGCTGTAAAAGGTGGGGCGAGCCAATCGCCCCTGCGCACAGCACCACTTCTTTTTGCGCCTGCACCCGCAGGGTTTTGCCATTGCGCACCACCTCTACCCCGGTACAGCGAAGCGCTTGCGAACGATCGAAGCAGAGCCGGTTCACCTGGGTAGAGTGCCAAAGCGTCAGGTTGTCCCGCTTGAGCGCGCTACGCAAAAACGCCTTGGCGGTGTTCCAACGCCAACCATCGCGCTGGTTCACTTCGAAATAGGCGACCCCTTCGTTACTGCCCCGGTTGAAGTCCTCGGTGCGGGGAATGCCCGCCTGAACCGCCGCTTCGGCAAAGTCGTCCAGCACTTCCCACTTTAGGCGCTGCTTCTCGACCCGCCACTCACCGCCATGGCCGTGAAACGCACGGTGTGCCTCGTCACCGTCGCTGCCCTCATCCAGCCGGTAGTGGTTTTCGTGTTTGATGAAGTCCGGCAGGCAGTTCTCCCAGCGCCACTCGTCGCTGCCGGTGACCTCCGCCCAGTGGTCGTAATCCCGCGCCTGGCCACGCATATAGATCATACCGTTGATGCTGGAGCAGCCCCCCAGAGTTTTCCCACGGGGGTAGATCAGCGAACGGCCGTTGAGCCCCGTGTCCGGCTCGGTGCGGAACAGCCAGTCGGTGCGCGGGTTATTGATGCAATACAGGTAGCCCACCGGAATATGGATCCAGTGGTAGTTATCCCGACCGCCCGCCTCGATCAGCAGCACCCGATTTTGTGGGTCGGCGCTGAGCCGGTTGGCCATCAAGCACCCTGCGGTGCCTGCGCCTACCACGATATAGTCGAACGACTCAGCATGAGAATTTGTCATTGTATTCGTTGCCATAGGCTAGGCTCCCGTAACGGTCTGGCGCTACTTCGCCGTCGGCATCACGAATTCGGCGCCCGCGTCGATGGAGTCGGACCAGCGCTGCATGATCGACTTCTGTTTGGTGTAGAAGCGCACGCCCTCTTCACCATACGCGTGGGTATCGCCAAACAGAGAGCGCTTCCAACCACCGAAGCCGTGCCACGCCATGGGCACCGGAATCGGCACGTTGATGCCGACCATACCCACCTGAATCCGCCGACCAAATTCGCGGGCGACGCTGCCGCTTTCGGTAAAGCAGCTCACCCCGTTACCAAACTCGTGCTCATTGATCAGTTGAATAGCGGTCGCCACATCCGGCACCCGCACGCAGACCAGCACCGGGCCGAAGATCTCTTCTTTATAGATGGTCATTTCCGGCGTGACGTGATCGAACAGCGTGCCGCCCATCCAAAAACCGTCGGCACAGCCCTCGCCCGCTTGCGCGCCGTCGAACTCGCGGCCATCGACGACGAGCTCGGCGCCTTCTGCCACGCCCTTTTCTATGTAGCCGGTGATCCGCTGGTGCGCCTGACGGGTCACGATCGGCCCCATTTCTGCATCTAGCTGCATGCCATCTTTCACCTTCAGCGCCTTGGCGCGTTCGGTGAGCATCGGTACCACCTTGTCGGCCACGTCGCCGACCAACACGGCCACGCTAATCGCCATGCAGCGCTCGCCCGCACTGCCGTAGGCCGCACCGATCAGCGCATCAACGGCTTTATCCAGGTGGGCATCCGGCATCACGACCATATGGTTTTTTGCGCCCCCCAGCGCCTGGACGCGCTTGCCGTGCTTGGCGCCACGCTCGTAGATCAGGTTGGCGATCGGCGTAGAACCCACGAACGACAGCGCCTTCACGTCAGGGTGATCGATTAGCGCTTCGACCGAATCTTTATCGCCCTGCACCACGTTGAAGACGCCATCCGGCAAGCCTGCTTGCTGCAATAGATCCGCTATCATCAGCGAGGCGCTGGGGTCCAGCGGGCTAGGCTTGAGAATGAAGGTATTGCCAGCGGCAATGGCAATGGGGAACATCCACATGGGCACCATCGCCGGGAAGTTGAACGGCGTGATGCCCGCCACCACCCCCAGTGGCTGGCGCACGGTCCAGTTATCGATACCGGTGCTGACCTGCTCGGTGTAATCACCCTTCAAGAGCTGGGGGATGCCGCAAGCGAATTCGACGATATCGATGCCCCGGGCCACCTCGCCTTGCGCGTCGGTGAAGACTTTGCCGTGCTCTTTGGTGATTGCCTCGGCCAGGGCATCTTTATTAGCGTTCAGCAGCTCCAGAAATTTGAACATGACCCGAGCGCGGCGGATGGGCGGCGTATCGGCCCAGGCGGGGAATGCCGCCTCAGCGGCTTGCACGGCTGTATCAACGTCAGCGCTCGACGCCAGGGCTACACGCCCGGTGACCTGCCCGGTGGCGGGGTTGAACACCTCTTGGGCGCTACCGGAGGTGCCTTCGCTACGCTGGCCGTTGATGAAGTGATGGATGGCGTGGGTGGTCATGGTCGCTACCTTTATAAAAAAAGCTTAAGTGATTAGAGAATGATCACAAGACTACCCCGCCGAACAGGCTAATCAATTGAGTAATTTTTAACCAAGATATAAAATTCACTAATAACATACCGGGGTAGGTTCATCACCATGCAGGAGTACGCCACGCTGCGGGCCTTTGTGGCCGTTGCCCACACCGGAAGCGTCTCGCGGGCGGCCGAGCAGCTCCACCTGACTCAACCCGCCGTCAGCCTAAAGTTGAAGCAGCTACAGCAGCATCTAGGCTTAACGCTCTTTACCCGCCGCCCGCAGGGGTTAACCCTCACCGCTGACGGCTATGCACTCCTGCCCGCTGCAGAAAATGCGCTGGCCAGCGCGCTCACCTTCGAGCAGACCGCCAGCGCTTTGCACAGCACCCTGCGTGGCAAGCTGCGCATTGGCACCATCGTCGACCCAGAGTTCATCCGCCTTGGCGACTTTCTCAGCCGCTTGATGGCCCGCGCGCCCCAGCTGGAAACCGAACTCCACCACGGCATGAGCGGCAATGTTTTGAGTAAGGTGGAACAGGGGGAGTTGGACGTAGGCTTCTTTCTCGCCACGCCCGGTGAAGGCACCGGCCGTCCAGCCCTTGATTGGCGCGAGTTGACCCACTTTCATTATCACGTCGTCGCCCCGCCAGGCTGGGAAGCCAAGCTCATCGATACCCGCTGGGAGACGCTTGCCCAGTTACCCTGGATCGTCACCCCCACCGTGTCGGCGCACTCCCGGCTACTCGAACGGGCTTTGGCCGACAGCGGCGCGATACCGCGCCGCGTTGCCCAAGTCGACCAGGAGGCCTGTATGTTGGATTTGGTCAGAGCGGGTGTGGGGCTAAGCTTGGCGCGCGACGCGCTGGCCATGGCCGAACGGCAGGAGAGCGGTTTGACAGTGGCGGATAACGTTCGCTTGCCCTGCGCGCTCAGCCTGATTTGGCGCAGCGACCGCGCTACCGAACCCACCATAAAAGCCGCACTGGATACCCTCGATACGGTGTGGCCTCAGCGTGGTCGGTCGCGTTAAGAACGTGGAACCTATCAGCATCCTGGGGTTCGATACCCGTATCGATTCATCACCGGAGTTTTTGCCATGACCAGATTTCTCTCTTTTCGCCCTATAACACTGTGCGTGTTGGCCGCCGCTGGTTTAGCAAGCGCACCGCTCCAGGCGCAATCCAATAGCGAGGCAACATTTGCTGGCGGCTGTTTCTGGTGCATGGAGCCGCCCTACGACAAGCAGCCGGGTGTCAGCGCCACCACCTCCGGCTATATGGGCGGCGAGCTGGACAACCCCACCTACGAACAGGTCTCCCGAGGCGGCACTGGCCATATAGAGGTCGTCCAAATCGAGTACGACGACAGCCAAATCAGCTACGAACAGCTGCTAGAGATTTTCTGGCGAAATATCGACCCCTTCGCCGTCAACCGCCAGTTTTGCGATAGCGGCGATCAATACCGCTCGGCCATCTTCTACAGCAACGAGGAAGAGCAGGCGTTAGCGGAAGCCTCGAAAGCCGAGATGGAAGCGAGGTTCGATCAAGAGATCACGACCGAGATCCTGCCGGCCAGCGAGTTTTGGCGCGCCGAGGAGTACCATCAGGATTACTACGAGAAAAACCCGCTCCGCTACAAGTTTTACCGCCTGAGCTGCGGCCGAGATGACCGTTTAGAAGAAGTATGGGGCGAAGAGGCAGGCGGTCCTACTTTTGAGTAATCACGCCCTGTGACCTTTAAAAGCGCCAAGTCGGTTTATCTGTCTTGGCGCTTTTTTATGGAACCATTGTCTACCCGTCTTGCCCCAACGAGGGTGTCACGACATGCCTGATGATTCATTTGGGCAAAACGCCATTTATCTACTAAGGTAGAAATTCAGCATTAATAGACCAGTCGGCTAAAGGACTGCTCTACCTGATCGAACGCCCGTTGATCTAAAGATAGGAGATCTTATGAGCAACACCATCTCGACAGTCAATCCGACCACCGGCGAAACGCTTGAGACCTACACGCTGATGGATGAAAGCCAGGCCAAGCAGATCGTCGAGGCCAGCCATGAGGCGTTTCTGGATTGGCGGCTCAAGCCGCTAGAGCACCGCGCCAAGGTCGTCAAAGCCATTGGCGAAGCGATGAAGGCGCATAAAGACGAGCTTGCCGACCTAATGGTCAAAGAGATGGGCAAGCTGCCCTCAGAGGCGCGGCAGGAAGTGGATCTGTGTGTCGGCATCTGTGATTATACCGCCAAGCACGGACCCACCAAGCTCGCCGACGAAGAGCGCAAGCCCGGCAACGGCGAGCGCGGAATCGTCACCTACTCTCCGATGGGGGTGATTTACGGCATTCAGCCGTGGAACTTCCCTGCATATCAAGTCGTGCGCTACTCCATCGCCAATATTATGGCGGGCAACAGCGTGCTGCTAAAACACGCAGAGAACGTTACGGGTAGCGGGCTGCTGCTGGAGAAAATCTACCGCGAGGCGGGCCTGCCGGAAAACGTCTTCCGCACGCTGGTGATTTCTCACGATGTCTCCGACACGGTGATTGCCCACAAAGCCGTGCGTGGCGTCACCTTGACCGGCAGCGACGGCGCTGGTCGAAAAGTGGCCGCCAAAGCCGCCGAGCATCTGAAAAAGACGGTACTGGAGCTGGGCTCCAACGATGCCTACCTGGTACTGGACGATGCCGACCTTGATGTCGCGGTCGACACCTGTGTCACCGGTCGCGTCTTCAACGGCGGCCAAACCTGCGTGGCTGCCAAACGCTTTGTGGTCACCGAAAAGAACTACGAAGCATTCAAAGAGCGCTACGTGGCGCGCATGAAGGATTTGAAAGCGGGCGACCCAACCAAAGAAGATAGCGACCTAGGCCCGATGGCCCGCGTCGATCTTCGCGACGACCTTCACGAGCAGGTGGAAGAGAGCGTGCGTAAAGGCGCGACAATCCTCTGCGGCGGCGAAAAACCAGAAGGCAAAGGGGCGTTCTACCCGGTCACCGTGCTGGATAACGTCACCCCTGGACAGCCTGCCTACGACGATGAGCTGTTTGGCCCGGTCGCTGCGTTGATTCGTGCCAAAGACGATGAAGACGCCATGCGCATTGCCAACGACAGTCGCTACGGCTTGGGCGGCGGCATCATCTCCAAAGACGTGAAGCGCGCCACCGAGCTTGCCAGCCAGTATTTCGATACCGGCATGGTGTTCATCAACGGCTTCGGCGTGGCCACCCCTGAAATGCCGTTTGGCGGCGTGAAAGATTCAGGCTACGGCCGCGAGCACGGCGGCTTTGGCATGCACGAGTTCGTCAACGCCAAATCGGTGATCGTCGTACAAAGCTAAGGTGACGACGTTTTTCGTCTACCGCTAGGCGGAAAGCACGTTACCTAAAACGCCGCAGCGTCGTTGTCACGACCTGCGGCGTTTTCGTGGCCCGCCTTTTTTACAGCACCTTTTACAGCATCAGGCGATTTGCCGCCGACGCTGCCAGAGCGTTAGCAGCAGCGCGACCACCAGCCAGCTCACCAGCGCGGCAATGACGTCATCCAACACGATGCCGAACCCGCCGCTCACGTATTCTGCCAAATGGATGGGCGGCGGTTTCAAACCATCGAAGAAGCGGTAGACGCCAAACGCCAACGCCAGTACCAGCGGATGGCGGGCGGCTTTTAGCCCCAGCACCGCGAGCGGAAAAGCGACGTACTCATCGGCAACGATACTGCCATGGTCCAGGCCATCATAATGCCACGCAGCGATATGACAGACCGGAACGGCCGCTATCAGCATCAGCGCGATGATGATCGCCTGCTGCCCCGTAGGGCGGCCCAAGAGCCACCACGCCAGCGGCAGGCCAATCAGTGACCCAAAGGTACCCGGCGCAACGGGCGCTAGCCCCAGCCCAAAGCCGGTGGCGAGCCAGAAGTTGAGCGTATCGAGCATTAGCCAGCCTGCTGCGCCTGACGCTCGAGCTCTGCCGCCATCTCAGGCGTTAGGTTTAGCGCGTTGGCGAGTTGATCCAACCAGGCGCGCTCCATGGGGTTTTGGTCGTCGATCACGGCGACGCTGATCAAATACATTTCGCGAGCGGCCTGGGGAGAGTCCGCTTCACGGGCCAATGCCTGGGCGTCCAGCGGGGCTTTTAGCTGCTGTTCGACCCAGCGGTGCATCTCCTCATCCGCGCCGAGGGCATCGATCTGATCGGTAATCAGCGCCTGCTCCTGCTCGTCGATATGGCCATCCGCCCGGGCGGCCATGATCATGGCCTGCAGCAGCTCCAAGCTGCGGCGCTCTTGAACCTCGCCGCTCAACACCTCGACACGCTCGCCTTCCGAGGAGGATGGGGTCGCGGCCTCTCTCTTTTCCTGAGTCTTGTCCTGAGTACTTTGCCACGCCTTCCAGGCCAGCACGCCGACTCCGGCAATGGCGCCATATTTGAGTGCCTTGCCGCCCATGCTGCGGCCCCGTTTCGAGCCCACCAGCATGCCCATGGCACCGCCGCCCAGCAGGCTTTTCATGTCGAAACCGCTGGAACCGCTGCGTTGCGTGCCTTGGCTGCCATTGCCGCCCAACTGGCGGGAGAGGCCATCGATCACGCCTTTGACATCCATGCCGCCGCTACTGCCCTTGCTGCCGCTGGCCTGACTCATCAACTGCTGAAGAATTTTGCTTGCGTTCATCCTTGCACTCCTCTCAATGGATACTCATTCGACGGGTCGAACGCGGGTCGTTTAATGTTCGTTATAGCGCATGCTACATGAATACAGCATGAATCGATCCTGCACTCGCGCTTAGCCCAGCGCCCCTTTTACCGCGACCGAACTGCCATGACGGCTAGCGCTCACCTCGATGCGCACTGGCATCTGCTCTTTGAGTTCGCTGACGTGGGAAATGATCCCTATCGTTCGCCCACTCATTTGCAGTTCGCTCAGCATGGCGATGGCTTGATCCAGCGCGTCCTGATCCAAGCTGCCAAAGCCCTCGTCGATGAACAGCGTATCCAGTTGAATTCCCCCCGCGTAGGCCTGGACCACATCGGAAAGCCCTAGGGCCAACGATAGCGCGGCCATGAACGATTCCCCACCGGAGAGCGTGGCCACCGGACGGTTCTTGCCAGTGTAAGTATCGGCCACGTCGAGTTCGAGCCCTGAGGCTTTATTGCCTTTGGAAGGATCTTCCCGGCGCACGAGCTGATAGCGCCCGCGACTCATGCGCACTAGGCGCTCGGAGGCTTGGATCAGCACATCGTCCAGCAGCACGCCCAGCACGAAGCGCTGCAGGCTAATGCGGTGACCGGTGCGGCCGTTGGCGACCTCGCTGAGCGTTCCCCAAAGCTGATACTGCGCCTCGAGCGCTGCCTCGGCGCGGCGTGCCTCCGCCAAGCGCTGCTGGGTGCTGGTGAGCTGATCGACGCGTGCCGCC
>Ga0207828_100054_pt1 | contig 182332 bp, 173 predicted proteins | sample TtaePargueraPR_11_FD_187276 | JGI IMG/M metagenome (GOLD analysis project Ga0207828, IMG submission 187276) | Aerobic enrichment media microbial communities from Bioluminiscent Bay, La Parguera, Puerto Rico - Tt and P2 (3) (SPAdes) | ecosystem: Environmental > Aquatic > Marine > Unclassified ... | reverse complement strand
CGCCTTCGCGCATCGAGATTGCTTCCGCGCGTAGCCGACACAGGCACGAGATCCGCGAAGGCGTGTCGCTGCGACATGGCTTCGAGGCTGACGAGCAATGCAGGCTTCGGGTGCACCGTATCCACCTTGTTCAGCACGGCGACGACCGGCACGTCGTGCCGGCCGAGCGTCGACAGGACGTCCTCGTCCTCGTCGGTCCAGCGCGCCGCGTCGGTTACGAACAACACGAGATCGGCATCCGTCAGTGCGCTCAGCGCGGTCCGGTTCATCATCCGGTTCATGGCCTTGCGCGACGTGCGATGCAGCCCCGGCGTATCGACGAATACCACCTGCGCACTGGCCGTGGTCATGACACCGAGCACGCGGTGCCGGGTCGTTTGCGGCTTCGCCGTCACGATGCTGACGCGCGTCCCCACCAGCGCGTTGACGAGTGTCGACTTGCCGACGTTCGGTCGACCGACGACCGCGACGTAGCCACAGCGATAGGCAGGCTCAGTCACCGTGTTGCTCCCGGAGGCGAGCCAGCATCGTCCGCGCTGCCTGTTGTTCGGCCGCGCGCCGCGATGATCCGGTGCCGCGCGCAGCAGTGCCGTTGCCATCGACGCGGCATTCCACGTCGAAGACCTGTCGATGAGCTTTGCCGCTGACGTTCACCATCGCATACTCGGGCAGCGAACGGCCCCGGGACTGCAGCCATTCCTGCAGGCGTGTCTTGGGGTCGCGGAGATCCTGCGGGTCGGGAAGGTGCCGCAGGCGGTCGCCGAGTGCGGTGACGATCACGTCGCGGGCCGCACCGAACCCGGCGTCGAGATAGATGGCGCCGAACAGCGCCTCGATCGCGTCTGCGAGAATCGACTCCCGTCGATGACCGCCGGTCTTGCGTTCACCGCTGCCCAGTATCAGGTGCTCGCCGATGCCGAGGCGGCCGGCGATGTCGGCCAGAGAGCGGTCCTTGACGATCGATGCGCGCAGGCGGCTCAGGTCCCCCTCGTCCGCGGCGGCGGCGGCACGGAACACGTGCTCGGACACGACGAGGTCCAAAACCGCGTCGCCGAGAAACTCGAGCCGCTCGTAGCTGTGACCGGCCGCGCTGCGATGCGTGAGGGCCTGCTCCAGCAGGCCGGCATCCCGGAAGGTGTAGTCGAGTGTTTCCAGCAGCCAGGCGGCTGCCCTGCTCTTCGTGTCGTTCATTGCCCCGCTGCGCATGCAGCCCCGGTGACATCATGGCCCGCCGATCGCGGACCGTCCGGGCGGGACCCGGGAATCAGCGGCGAACGAGCTCCGATTTCTGGAAGTGTACCGTGAATGACACGTTGCCGATAAACGGCGCTTCGTGCTTGTAATCCGCGACGACCTCGAACCCGCCATCGACCGAGTTGATCTTGACGTCCTTCGAGGCGATTTCGGACACGCTTTCGATATCGAAGCGGCGCGAGATCGAGCTCCGTATCGCGCTGCGCGACGCGCCCTGGCCGTCGAACTCTTCCTGCACACCGTCGATGACGCCGACGACCTTCATGTAATTGAGGTAGACCGGCGTCAGCCGGATGAAGGCAAACGCGAACAGACCGACGAACACCACGAGAATCAGCATGCCCAGCGTGGTCATGCCCGCCTGCCGCCGCACCGAGGCCCGGTACCCGTCGAGATTCATCGTCGCCACTCCGTGTCGCACTGCGCAAAAACCGTATGGAGTCAACAGCCTAGCGCAAATCCGGGGGGCAAAATAGTGACTCGCGCCACATTATTCGATACGCATGCCGATCCGGCCCCAGTCGGGCCAGCTGAAGCCGTCCATGTGCAGCCAGATCCGGGTCGCCTCGCCGACCAGGTTCGCCTCCGGCACCGGCCCGACCTGTTGCGTGAAGCGGCTGTCGGTGCTGTTGTCGCGATTGTCGCCCATCATGAAATAGTGCCCTTCCGGCACGACGTAGCGGTCGTTGCCGGCGCCCGACGGATTGACGACGCGTATCTTGTGGCGGCGCTCGAACAGCTGCTCGTCATGCACCGATCCGCGCCCCGACTGCGCGGTCACGGGCGGGTCCAGCGGTATCAGTTCGCCGTTCACGGTCAGGCGGTGCCGGTCGTACTCGATGACGTCGCCCGGCAGCCCGACGACGCGCTTGATGTAGTGGATTTTCGGGTCCGTGGGCAGGCGGAATACCACGACGTCACCGCGGCGGGGCGTGCCCGTCTCGATGATCTTCGATTCGGTGACCGGCAACCGGAGGCCGTACGCGTACTTCTTCACGAAGATGAAGTCGCCGGCCTCCAGCGTCGGCTCCATCGAACCCGACGGGATTCGAAACGGCTCGAACACGAAGGACCGGATCACCAGCACGAACAGCAGGACCGGGAAGAACGACTGGCAATAGTCGACGAGGGTCTCCCGACCGCGCGAGGATTTCTTCCACCGATCGGCGCGCTGCCAGTAGAACTTGTTGATGGCGACGACGATGCCGGTGAACAGCGTCAGTACGGTCAGGATCAGTGCCAGGTTATAACTCAATGCCTTCTCACTTCTTTACTTGTCCACTCGCAATACCGCCAGGAACGCTTCCTGTGGGATCTCCACCGACCCCACCTGCTTCATGCGTCGCTTGCCCGCCTTCTGCTTCTCCAGCAACTTGCGCTTCCGCGAGACGTCGCCACCGTAGCACTTCGCCGTCACGTTTTTGCGCAGCGCCTTGACCGTGCTGCGGGCAATGATCTGGCTGCCGATCGCCGCCTGGATCGCGACGTCGAACATCTGCCGGGGAATCAGCTCCCGCATGCGCTCCACCAGTTCGCGCCCCCGGTACTGCGCGTTGTCACGATGCACGATGATGGACAGGGCGTCCACCCGCTCCTTGTTGATCAGCACGTCGAGCCGCACCAGCCGCGCCGTGTCGAAACGCACGAAATGGTAGTCGAACGACGCGAAGCCCCGGCTGACGGACTTCAGCCGGTCGAAGAAGTCCAGCACCACTTCCGCCAGCGGCATTTCGTATTCGAGTGACACCTGCTTGCCGAGGTAGCGCATCTGCTTTTGCACGCCGCGCTTTTCGATGCACAGCTTGATGACGCTGCCCACGTGCGCCTCGGGCACGAGAATGTTCGCGACGATGATCGGTTCCCGCAATTCACCGATCTCGTTGGCGGGCGGAAGCCGCGAAGGGTTGTCGACCCGCGTGACGTTGCCGGCCGTATCAACGACTTCGTACACGACCGTCGGCGCCGTCGTGATCAGTTCCAGGTCGTATTCGCGTTCCAGCCGTTCCTGCACGATCTCCATGTGCAGCATGCCGAGAAATCCGCAGCGAAAGCCGAAGCCGAGCGCGGCGGACGTCTCCGGTTCGAAATGCAGGGCGGCGTCGTTCAGGCGCAGCTTCTGCAACGCTTCGCGAAAGCCTTCATAGTCGTCCGACGATATCGGGAACATGCCGGCGAAGACGCGCGGCTGCACCTGCTTGAAGCCGGGCAGCGGCTTGTCGCAGGGATTCCGCGTCAACGTGAGCGTGTCGCCGACCGGTGCGCCGTAAATATCCTTGATGCCCGCGATGACGAAGCCGACCTCGCCGGTCTTCAGTTCGGTCCGGTCGTACATCTTCGGCGTAAAGCTGCCGACCCGGTCCGCGAGATAGCTGTCGCCGGTCGACATCACCTTGAATTTCGCGCCGCGGGAGAGGCTGCCGTTCACGACCCGGACGAGCGACACGACGCCGACGTAATTGTCGAACCACGAGTCGATGATCAACGCCTGCAGCGGCGCGTCGGCGTCGCCGGTCGGCGGTGGTATGCGTTCGACGAGTGCTTCCAGAAGGTCCGGAACGCCCTCGCCGGTCTTTGCGCTGACGCGCACGGCGTTCTGCGCCTCGATGCCGATGACGTCTTCGATTTCGGCGATCACCGCATCGGGTTCCGCCGCAGGCAGGTCGATCTTGTTCAGGACCGGCACGACTTCGAGCCCCTGGTCGACGGCCGTCATGCAGTTCGCGACGCTTTGCGCCTCGACCCCCTGCGCCGCATCCACGACCAGCAGCGCGCCCTCACAGGCGGCGAGCGACCGTGACACCTCGTAGGAAAAGTCCACGTGACCGGGCGTGTCGATGAAATTCAGCTGGTAGGTCCGGCCGTCGCGCGCCGTGTACTCGAGCGACACGCTTTGCGCCTTGATCGTGATGCCGCGTTCGCGCTCGATGTCCATCGAATCGAGCACCTGTTCCGCCATCTCCCGGTCCGTCAGGCCGCCGCAGATCTGGATGAAACGGTCGGCCAGCGTCGACTTGCCGTGGTCGATATGGGCAATGATCGAAAAATTGCGGATGTGCTTCATGGGCGGGGCGGGGGCGAAAACCGGCGCAGTATACCGGTTTATCTCCCGGCTGCGAGGGCTTCCGTCACGGCATCCCGGTCGAGCCGGTGGCGGCAGAGTTCGCGTCCGTCGACCAGCACGACGGGCACGTCGAGCCCGTAGCGCTGCTGCCAGTCCGGCCGGTCATCGACGTCGTGGACCCGAATCCGGGCCTGGCCGGACACCGCGTCCGCCAGCGCTTCGATCAGGACTTCACACAGGTGGCAGCCACGCCGGCTGAAGACCTCGAATACGGGCACTCAGGCGCTGACCTGCGGCTCGATCGTGCCGATGCCGGTCACCGCGAGGCGCCAGCGGGCAAAGGCCGTACCGGCCAGGAGCGTCAATACCGCCGCCAGGACCGTGCCGCTGTCACCGGCGCCCGATACCGCCGCCATGGCCGCGCCGATCGCGGCGGCCGCCAGCGGCACGCCGAAAGCCAGCAACGCCACGCGCAGGACGAGCCGTTCGGGCACGGCCAGCTGCACCGTGTCGCCGACGGCGACGTCGAGCCCGGGTGGCAGCGCGACCCCGAATTCGTTGTGGCGCCGGCCCCAGCGGAACAGGTCCGCACCGCAGCCGCGCCCCTCGGCGCAGCGCGTGCACGGCGCCGCCGGCGCCGCGAGCACCCGCGCGATGCGGCGCCCCGACGCATCGTCGAGCGCCGTGACTATGCCCTGTGCCGTCGCCTGCGGCCGCGTCACTCTGCCGCCGACTTGCGCATCGTGGTGGCGATGCGCTCCACGGTCGCCGACGGGACCTCGCCCACCGCGGTCACGCGGTGGCCGTCGACGACGGTCGAGAACGAATTGGATGCGCCGACCTGAGACCGCTCCGGGAGCGCGGCGCCGGCATCGTCCGTGACGAACACCGAGACGCTGGCCAGGCCATCGCTATACAACAGGTGCGTCACCCGCTGCTCCGTGCCCGGGAGCGACTCCTGCTGGTGCGCCGATACTAGGCGAAAGCCGGCCGGCAATGCGTCGTTGCGCCAGTCAGCCTCGACCACCCGGGTACTCGTGCGTCGCGGCGGGTTGTGCCACTTGAACGCCGCCGTGTCGTACGACGACGCCAGCGCGCTGTCATGGATATCGCGGCCCAGTTCGATGTCGGCAAACTTGACCTGTTCGACGGCGTTGCCGTCGATGTCCAGCAGCTGGGTCTGCAGCGGAAACGCGGTTTCGCGATCCAGCCACAACCGGTGTTCGTAGCGGAACTCGTCATGCGGCTTGATCGCGATCACCACCGCGTTGCGTCCGGCGACGCGACCCTCGCGGGCGACCCGCAGGTCATATTCGCTGCCGATACGCAATACGCGCGTCGGGAGCGTGGAAAACAGCGTGCTCTGGTCGCTCCACTCCTCGACCATGACCGACTGGCGCTCCGGGAGAATGCACTGCACGTCATTGCCCACGCGAATGATCTCGAGGCCGTTGCCTTCCTGGGCGATCAGCTTTTCGCGAATGACGCCATCCGACACGGAATGGATCACCTTGACGGCCTCGGCCGTGTCGCCGGAGAGGCGGACCACCGTGCCCTCGTAGTCCGTGGTCTGTACAGCGGCCGCCATCCGTTGCAGCCAGGCCTGCGGGTCGTTGGCAGCACCAGCCCCGACCGCCAGCAGCGACAGTGCGATGCCGGCCGGGAGCGCGTGGCGACCCGTGCGCATCAATCGACAGCCGGGGCCGGCACGTCGTCGGGCTGGTCGTCGTCCGCCGCGGAATCCTCGTCCGTTTCGGTCGCGTCAGACGACGTCGCCTCGACGAGTTCCTGCCGTTCCTCGAAATTCGTGAAGCGGGAACGCATGCTGCTGTCAGCCGCTTCGGCATCGTGCAGCAGGCGGTACTGGTTCAGCCGATCGTCGGGCGCGGGCTGCGCCGGGAACGCCGCGCCGCCGGCGAGGGCCGGATCGCCGGCCGGAGCGACAGTCTCGTCGCCGAAACGACCGAGACCGAAAATTGCGAGCAACGCGACCGCCGCGGCGATCCCGAACCCGGCGGCCGGTCGTCCGAAACGGTGCTTTTTAACAGGCTCGCCACTGGCCAGCTCCGACGCGGCAGCCGGCGGCGCATCCAGGGCGCCGATCGCTTCGGCAACGCGGGCGCGCAGCCGTTCGATGCCGCGCACCGGCACCTCACCGCGTATGGCCCGCCCGAGCGCCAGGTATTCCGCGACCTGCCGGCGCATTGCCGGGTCCTGGCTGAGGCGCCTGAGCAGCAATTCTTTCTCGTTGTCCGGAAGTTCGCCGTCCGCAAACGCGGACAACTGCATACGAATCGCTTCGTTCATTCTGCACCACACACGGGCTACGCCCGTTACGCTAAACCTCGAATTGCCCCGCCTACGCCGCACGACGCGTCGTCAGCGTATCAGGGAACCCACCTTCTTCGAAATGGCGTCGCGGGCCCGGAAGATCCGCGATCGCACCGTGCCCACCGGGCACTCCATCGTTTCCGCGATTTCCTCGTAACTCATGCCATCCAGTTCGCGAAGGATGATCGCCGTCCGTAGGTCGTCCGGCAATCCCTGGATCGCCTGTTCCACCGTCGCCTGCAACTCCTGGCTGATCGTCACCGCCTCCGGCGTATCCGTGTCCTTCAGCCGCGCGTGCAGGTCGTACTGTTCCGGGTCCTGCAGGTCCAGTTCCACATCGAGCGGGCGCCGCCGCTGCGAAGCCAGGTGGTTCTTCGCCGTGTTCACGGCGATCCGGTAGAGCCACGTGTAGAACGCACTGTCGCCGCGAAAACGCGGCAACGCGCGGTAGGCCTTGATGAAGGCCTCCTGCGTAATGTCCAGTGCCTGTTCCGGATCGCGTACATAGCGCATCACCAGGTTGACGATCTTGTGCTGGTACTTGAGTACCAGCATGTCAAACGCGCCCTTGTCGCCCTTCTGGACCCGTTTGACGAGTTTCGTATCCGTCGATTCATTCGACATTCGGGCGCGCCCCGCTATTTCCGCGGCGCCGCCGCCCGATGCCGAGATAGACCGGTGCCCTGTCGGAAAGTTCGGCCATTGTTACCCATACGATCATTTTTTCATAAGGCCCGTCGAACCCGGCGCGACGCCCCGCCCGGGACGGCCGCCTGCTGCCGGGGCGGTGATCTTAACATTCCGCGAAATGCCGGCAAATGACCCGAAATCGCCGCCATTGTTGGCGATCCTGTAAGTCTCGCCGCAAACACTCGACCCAACTGCCGCCGTCCTCCGAGGTGATGCACAGCACGCTCGCGCGGCGCCCGAAGACCGACCCGCGCCCGAGCGTGGCCGGGCGGGGCCGGCCGGCACGCGGATGGCATTCGACGCTGCCATCCGCCGCGACGACGTAGCGGCTGCAGCGGCGCCAGGCACGGGCCAGCCGCCAGGCTTCCGCGCCGCACACCGCCACCCAGGCGCCGCAGAGGACGCCGGCCACGGCCGGCGGAAACACCGCGAGGAGTACGGCCGCCCCGGCCAGCGCCGACGCGGCGCCACTGGTCAGCAACAGGCAACGGCTGCGGCCATCAGGATAGAGTACCGCCGTGCAGGCGGCGGACGATGTACGCAAGGTCGTCGGTCTCCGGCGTACGGGATTGCAAGAGATACGCCGAGAGTTCCGGGTCGGGAAGGTCCAAAAGTGCCTCGAACGCGCGCTTTTCGGCGTCCGGCGCGCCGGGGTAGTCGCGTTCGAGGTAGCGCAGAAGCAACTCGTCCAGCTCCCGCATCCCGCGCCGGCATTGCCACCGCAACCGGGCGGCAGGTCCTGTCTGCACGGTCAGAGCTTGCGCTCGGCAAGCATCTTCTTCGTCTCAGCGATCGCGCGCGCCGGGTTCAGGCCCTTCGGGCAGGTCTGCGTGCAGTTCATGATCGTGTGACAGCGGTACAGGCGGAACGGGTCCTCCAGCTCGTCGAGACGTTCGCCGGTCGCCTCGTCGCGACTGTCGACGAGCCAGCGGTACGCGGCGAGCAGTGCCGCCGGCCCCAGGTAACGATCACTGTTCCACCAGTAGCTCGGGCAGGCCGTCGAGCAGCACGCACAGAGGATGCACGCCGACGGCTCGTTGATGAGCTCCTGGTCCGCCTTGCTCTGGAGCCGCTCGCGGTCCGGCGGCGGCGGCGTGCGCGTCTGCAGCCAGGGCTTGATCGACGCGTACTGCGCATAGAAGTTCGTCAGGTCCGGGACGAGGTCCTTGACGACCGGCATGTGCGGCAGCGGGTAGATCTTCACCTCGCCCTTCACGTCGCTGATGGCGCGCGTGCAGGCCAGCGTGTTGCCGCCGTCGATGTTCATGGCGCAGGACCCGCAGATGCCCTCGCGGCAGGAGCGCCGGAACGTCAGCGTCGGGTCGACCTCGTTCTTGATCTTGATCAGCGCGTCGAGAACCATCGGCCCACAGGCGTCGAGGTCGACGTCGTAGGTATCGATGCGCGGGTTGTCACCGCTGCCCGGATCGTATCGGTAGACCGCGAAGCGGCGGACGCGCGACGCGCCGTTGGCCGCGTCGAAATGGCGTCCCTTGCGAATCCGGGAATTGGGAGGTAAGCGAAACTCCGCCACGATGGGGCCCCTCAGTAAACGCGTGCCTTGGGCGGCACCGGCTCGACGTCGTCCGTGAGCGTTGTCTCGTGCACGGGACGGTACTCGAAGCGCACCGCGCCGTTCGTATCCACCCATGCGAAGGTGTGCTTCATCCAGTTCTCGTCGTCACGATCACTGAAATCCTCGCGCGCATGCGCACCGCGGCTCTCGCGGCGATTCGCGGCCGACTCGATCGTCGCGACCGCGTTCAGCAACAGGTTTTCGAGCTCCATCGTCTCGACGAGGTCCGTGTTCCAGACCAGCGAGCGATCCGCAACGCGCACGTCGCCGAACGAGCGGAACGTGTCGCCCAGTTTGCGCGCACCGTCCTCGAGGGTTTCGCCGGTACGGAACACCGCCGCATGATTCTGCATGATGCGCTGCATTTCGAGCCGGATCTCGGCCGTCGGCCGGTCGCCGTCCGCGTTGCGGAGCCGATCGAGGCGCTCGACGCTGTTCGCTCCGGCATCCGCCGGCAACGGCCGGTGACGGGCACCGGGCTCCATCGTGTCCGAGATGTGGTGTGCGGCCGCACGCCCGAACACCACGAGGTCGAGCAGCGAATTGGACCCGAGCCGGTTCGCGCCGTGCACGGAGACACAGGCCGCCTCGCCCACGGCCATCAGGCCGGGCACCACGGACTCCGGATCGCCATCCTTCAGCGTCACCACCTCGCCGTGGTAGTTCGCGGGGATACCGCCCATGTTGTAGTGGACGGTGGGCAGCACCGGAATCGGCTCGCGCGTGACGTCTACGCCGGCGAAAATCCGCGCCGACTCCGCGATACCCGGCAACCGTTCCTCGATGACTTCGGGACCGAGGTGCTCGAGATGCAGGTGTATGTGGTCTTTCTCCGGACCGACGCCGCGGCCCTCGCGGATCTCGATCGTCATGGACCGGCTGACGACGTCGCGCGACGCGAGGTCTTTCGCGTTCGGCGCGTAGCGCTCCATGAAGCGCTCGCCGTCGGCGTTCGTCAGGTACCCGCCCTCGCCGCGCACGCCTTCGGTGATCAGGCAGCCGGCGCCGTAGATTCCGGTGGGGTGAAACTGCACGAACTCCATGTCCTGCAGCGGCAGCCCGGCGCGCAGCACCATTGCGTTGCCGTCGCCGGTGCAGGTGTGCGCCGACGTGCAGGAGAAGTACGCGCGGCCGTAGCCGCCGGTCGCGAGGATCACCTGGTGGCTGCGGAAGCGGTGCAGCCGCCCGGTCGCCATGTCGATCGCGACGACGCCGCGGCATGCGCCGTCTTCCATGATCAGGTCGATCGCGAAGTATTCGATGTAGAACTCGGCGTCATGTGCCAGCGACTGCTGGTACAGCGTGTGCAGCATGGCGTGGCCGGTCCGGTCCGCGGCCGCGCAGGTCCGTTGCGCGGTGCCCTCGCCGAAGCGCGTCGTCATGCCGCCGAACGGCCGCTGGTAGATGCGTCCGTCCTCGGTGCGCGAAAACGGCACGCCGTAGTGCTCGAGTTCGATCACGGCGTCCGGTGCTTCCTTGCACATGTACTCGATCGCGTCCTGGTCGCCGAGCCAGTCCGATCCCTTGATCGTGTCGTACATGTGCCAGCGCCAGTCGTCCTCGCCCATGTTGCCGAGCGCCGCGCTGATGCCGCCCTGCGCCGCGACCGTGTGGCTGCGCGTCGGGAAGACCTTCGTCACGCAGGCCGTACTGAAGCCGGCCTCGGCAAGCCCGAACGTGGCGCGCAAGCCGGCCCCGCCGGCACCCACCACCAGCACGTCGTAACTGTGGTCGATGAAGTCGTATTCGGCACTCATGAACCGAGCCCCACTCGCAGGATGGCATACAGGCACACGATCGCGACGAACACGTGCGCGAAGCGCGCGGCGAGCAGCGAGAAGATCTTCAACGCCGGTGCATGCACGTAGTCCTCGATCACGACCTGGATACCGAGCCAGGAATGGTAGGCCAGCGTCACGGCGAGCAGGGCAAGCAGCACGCTGTTCAGCGGTTCCGCCACGAAGCGCACGACTTCCAGGAACGCGAAACTCTCCATCGCGAACAGGCGCAGGAGGAACCACGCGCCCAGGATCAGCAGGGCGACGGCCGAGATGCGCTGGCTAAGGAAATGCCCGGTGCCCTCCTTCGCGGAGCCGAGGCCGAGCACGCGTCCGAGCGGCGTCCGCAGGCTCACAGCGCCGTCACCCAGAGGACGGCGGTGCCGGCGGCGGCGAATGCGAGTGCCGCCCAGGCCGACGCATTCGCCTGCGCCTTCTCGAACCCGTAGCCGGCATCCCAGACCAGGTGCCGTACCCCGTTCGCCAGGTGCAACAGGAACGCAAACGTCCACGCAACGAGCATCGCGATGCCGACCGGCGTGGACATCGTGGCGCGAAACGCCTGGTACTGCTCCGGCCCGGCCGCGAGCTGCATCAGCCACAGGGCCAGCACGAGCAGGCCGAGGCTCAGGAACACGCCGGTCATCCGATGCAGGATCGACAACAGCATCGTGACGGGCCAGCGGTAGATTTGCAGGTGTGGCGACAGCGGTCGGCCGGTATTGCTCATGGGGTCCTACTGCTTCGTGTTGTTGGCGACGCGGGGCGTATTATCCCCATTCGACCGGGGTAGACAAGTTGATCGGGGCAAACCCGCCACGCGGGACCGTCAGAAGTCGATGCAACGCCCTGCTTTTTCCCAGTCGCCGTAACGCGTCGGGTCGGGCCCGTCCCGGCCGCCGATCTCTTTGGGCCGCGCCGGTTCGGCGAGGCGCGATTCGTGCTCCGCGGGGGTCCCGGGTTCGGTGGCGTCGTCGTCCGGACGGTTGCCGGCAGTGGGTCGATCTGACATGGGGCGAGTATGCCAGACGCACCCGGCGGCTGCATGCCGGCATACATTTACATACAATACCGGCCCTCATTGTGTGCGCTCCCATTCCGCGATAACGCATGTCCGCTTACGTACAGATCCGGGCCCGTGGCGCCGACGCGCTGCCCTTTCTCCAGGGACAGTTGACGAACGACCTCGCGTTGCTCGGCGACGATGGCGTGCAGCTCAGCGCGTGGTGCAACCCGAAGGGGCGCGTCATTGCGTTCCTGCGGGTCAGCCGTGCCGGCGAGGACCTCCGGCTCGCGCTGCCCGCCGCGCTCGGCGACGCCGTCGTTGCGGGGCTGCTCCGGTACCGTTTTCGGGCCAAGGTGGAGTTCGTGCTCGAGGTCGTCGAGAACGCGGCGCTCGGGCTGCCCGACGATGCCGACGGCGCGAGCGAGGACTGGCTGCACCGGAACCTGCTCGGCGGTATCCCGGATATCGGTCCCGGGCAGTCGGAAGCCTTCACGCCGCACATGCTGAACCTCGACCGGCTCGACGCGATCAGCCTCGACAAGGGCTGCTACACCGGGCAGGAGATCGTGGCCCGCACACATTTCCGTGGCGCCACGAAACGCCGGATGCTGCGCTTCCGCTCGGACGCACCGGTCGCGGCCGGCGACGCCGTTACGCAGGGCGACCGTAAAATCGGCGACGTCGTGAACGCCATCGGTCCCGACCTGCTCGCCGTCGTCCCGATCGACGGTGCGGACGATGTGCTCAGCGTCGGCGACGCCACCCTGACGCGCGCGTCGCTGCCCTACTCGCTCGAGTAACCGCTGCGCGGCGGCGTGGCCTTCAGGTAAAGACTTCCGGCCGCATGTGCGGGAACAGCAGGACGTCCCGTATCGACGCTGAATCCGTGAACAGCATGACCAGGCGGTCGATGCCGATGCCGATGCCCGCGGTCGGCGGCATGCCGTACTCCAGCGCGCGAATGTAATCGTGGTCGAATGCCATCGCCTCGTCGTCGCCGGCGTCCCGGCTAGCGACCTGCTGGCGAAAACGCTCGGCCTGGTCCTCCGGGTCGTTCAATTCCGAGAAGCCGTTCGCGATCTCCCGGCCGGCCACGAAGAACTCGAATCGGTCCGTGAGGAACGGGTCGTCGTCGTTGCGTCGCGACAGCGGTGACACCTCGGTCGGGTACGCAGTGACGAAAGTAGGTTGCCGCAGGCGGTCCTCGCCGGTCTTCTCGAAGATCTCGATCTGCAGCTTTCCCGGTCCGTAGTGTGCCTCGACGGCGATGCCCAGCCGCTCGCAGACGCCGACGAGGTAGTCGCGGTCGCGCAGGCGATCGCGGTCCAGGTCCGGGTTGTAACGCACGATGACCTCTTCCACCGTCAGGCGTTCGAACGGTTGCGACAGGTCGAAGGTCTCGCCCTGGTACTCGATCGTCGTGCGGCCCAGCACGGCATCGGCCATGCCGCGCAACAGCGCCTCCGTCATGTCGATCAGGTCCGCGTAGTCCGCGTACGCCCGGTACAGCTCGAGCATCGTGAATTCGGGATTGTGTTGCGTCGAAACGCCCTCGTTGCGGAAATTGCGGTTGATCTCGTACACGCGCTCGAAGCCGCCGACGATCAGCCGCTTCAGGTTCAACTCCGGCGCAATTCGCAGGAACAGCGGCATGTCGAGCGCATTGTGATGCGTCCTGAACGGCCGCGCGATCGCCCCGCCCGGCGTCACCTGCATCATCGGCGTCTCCACTTCCAGGTAGTCCTGCGCATCGAGGAACGACCGGATGTACTGGATGATGGCGGAACGCGTGCGAAACACGCGCCGGCTGGAGTCGTTGACGATCAGGTCGACGTAGCGTTGCCGGTAACGCATTTCCTGGTCGGACAGGCCGTGGAATTTCTCCGGGAGCGGGCGCAGCGACTTCGTCAGCAGGCGAAGCTGGTCCGCCCGGACGGTGAGTTCGCCGGTGTTCGTCCGAAACAGTTTCCCCTGCGTCGCGACGATGTCGCCGACGTCCCATTTCTTGAAATCCGCGTAGCACCCTTCCGGCAGGCGGTCGCGCTCGACGCGCACCTGGATCTGGCCTGAGCGGTCCGCGAGCTTGATGAAACTCGCCTTGCCCATGACGCGCTTCGCCATCATCCGGCCGGCCACCCTGACGTCGATCGCCATCGACTCGAGCGTCTCGTTGTCATGCGCGTCGTACAGGTGCAGCAGTTCGTCCGCCAGCGCATTGCGCCGGAAGTCGTTCGGGAACGCCTCGCCGGCGTCACGCAGATCATCAAGCTTCCGGCGGCGCTCCGCGATCAGCTTGTTCTCGTCCTGTCGGGTTTCGTCGTTCACGGTTTGGCTACAGTCCCTGTTTCAGGCTGGCTTCGATGAAGTCGTCGAGGTGGCCGTCGAGTACGGCTTGAGTGTTACCGGTTTCGACGCCGGTGCGCAAATCCTTGATCCGGCTCTGGTCGAGCACGTAGGAGCGGATCTGGCTGCCCCAGCCGACATCCGCCTTGTTCTCCTCGATCGCGGCTGCGGCCGCGTTCCGGTTCTGCAACTCGAGTTCGTAGAGCTTGGCCTTGAGCTGGTTCATCGCCTGCGCCTTGTTCTTGTGCTGCGAACGGTCGTTCTGGCATTGCACGACGATGTTCGTCGGCAGGTGCGTGATGCGCACGGCGGATTCGGTCCGGTTCACGTGCTGACCGCCGGCACCGCTCGCGCGGTACACGTCGATGCGCAGGTCGGACGGGTCGATGTCGATGTCGATGTCATCGTCGACTTCCGGCGACACGAACACCGAGGCGAACGACGTGTGGCGCCGGTTGCCGGAATCGAACGGCGACTTGCGGACGAGCCGGTGCACGCCGGTCTCCGTGCGCAGCCAGCCGTAGGCGTGATCGCCCTGCACGTGAATCGTCGCGCTCTTGATGCCGGCCACTTCCCCGGGCGAGGCTTCGATGATGTCGGCGCGGAAATCGTGGTCCTCGGCCCAGCGCAGGTACATGCGCAGCAGCATGTTCGCCCAGTCCTGTGCCTCGGTGCCGCCGGCGCCCGCCTGGATGTCGAGGTACGCGTGATTCTCGTCCATCTCGCCGGAAAACATGCGGCGGAATTCGAGCGCCTGCAGCGTCGTCTCGAATCCCGCGAGATCGCGGCCGACTTCGCCGATCGTGACCTCGTCGTCCTCGTCCTCGGCCAGTGCCAACAGCTCCGCCGCGTCCGCGAGGCCGGTCGTCAGCGAATCCAGCGCGACGACGACCTGCTCCAGCGTCGCGCGCTCCTTGCCGAGCGCCTGCGCGCGTTCCGGTTCGTTCCAGACGTCCGGCTGCTCCAGCTCCCGCCGGACCTCGGTCAGGCGTTCCGACTTGCTGTCGTAGTCAAAGGTACCCCCTCAACGCATCGGTGCGTTCGGCGAGGTCGTCGATCGTTTGCTTGACGTGACTGAGTTCCATGCCCGTGTCTGTGTCGAATTGGCGCCGCGCGGCGCGGCAAACGCGCGATGTTAACACCAACCCCCGCTCACGCGGCACCCAGCGGGCTGATTTGCTCGACGATGAGCTGCGCGCTTTCGACGCCGCGATACTCGTTCACGTCGAGCCGGTACGCCAGGCGCACGCCGCCGCGGTAGGCCGGGCCGGCCTGGTTGAACGCGATCGCGTCGACCGAGCCGCCGCCGGTCAGCGGCCGCACGCGGAGCTTCAAATGCTGCTCGCCCACGACGCGCTGCTCCAGCAGCTCGAAATCGCCGGTCCACAACGGCTCCGGGAAGCCGGCACCCCAGGGACCCGCATCCCGCAGGCTGCGCGCAAAGCCGAGCGCTAGAGCCTGCGCCGGCAAAGGACCGTCGGCGATCAGCGCGCCGCTGAAATCGGCCTCGGGGTACAGGCGCTCGAGTTGCCGCGACGCGAGCTCGGCGAACTCGGCGAAATGCGCCTCGGGCAGCGTCAGGCCGGCCGCCATCGCGTGGCCGCCGAACCGGTCGATGAGTCCGGGCCTGGCCGTCGCGATGCTTTCGAGCAAGTCCCGGGCGTGCACGCCGGGAACCGACCGTGCCGACCCCTTGAGCCGGGAATCGCTTTCCCGGGCGAACGCAATGACGGGCCGGTGGCAGCGCTCCTTGACGCGGGCCGCGATCAACCCGACGACGCCCTGGTGCCAGTTCGCGTCATAGACGCACACGCACGACGGGAACCGTGCCGGATCCAGCCGTTCGACAGCCGCGAAGGCCTGCTCCCGCATCGTCGTCTCGATGTCGCGACGCTCCCGGTTGATGCCGTCGAGAACCGCGGCATGGCGCGCCGCCGTATCGGCATCGTCGGTCAGCAGGCATTCGATACCGATGGCCATGTCCTCGAGCCGGCCGGCGGCATTCAGGCGCGGTCCGACGAAAAAGCCCAGGTCGGCACTCACGACCCTCGATGCGCTTCTCCCGGCCTGCGCGAGCAGTGCCGAGATGCCGACGACGCAGCGGCCGGCGCGGATGCGGCGCATGCCCTGCTCGACCAGCACCCGGTTGTTCTTGTCGAGCGTGACGACGTCGGCGACCGTGCCGAGCGCGACGAGATCGAGGAAGCCGGCCGGAATTCTCGCCGCGCCCTCCATGCCGTGCTTCTCGAGTTCGCGGCCGAGCGCGGCGAGCACGTAGAACGCGACGCCGACACCGGCGAGGTGGCGGCTCGGGAAACGGCTCCCGGCGAGATTCGGGTTGACGATCGCGGCCGCCGCCGGCAGCTCGTTTCCCGGCAAGTGGTGGTCGGTCACGAGGACCGGGATGCCGAGCTCGTTCGCACGAGCGACGCCGGCGATGCTGGAGATGCCGTTGTCGACCGTGACGATCAGTCCGGGCGCATCCTTCGCCGCCACGTCGACGATTTCCGGGGACAACCCGTAGCCGTACTCGAACCGGTTCGGTACGACGTACCCGGTTTCCGTGAACCCGAACGCCGCGAGGCAGCGGAGGAAGAGCGCAGTGCTCGTCGCGCCGTCGACGTCGAAATCGCCCACGACCGTGATTCGCCGATCGCGGTTCGCGAGCAGTAGTTGCACGGCCGTGTCGACGTTTTCGAGCTCGCTCACCGGCGCGAGCTGGGTCAGCCGGTAGTCGAGGTCGCGGGGTGCCGTCACGCCGCGCGCGGCGTAGACCCTGGCCAGCACCGGGTCGATGCCATCGAGCGCGGACGGGACGCCACCGGGTACCGCGCGCAGCCTGACCGGGCGCGGCCCGATCACGAAGCGGCCTCCGGCGCGTCGAGCAACGGATGCCGGCGGCGCCAGACACGGAGTCCGTGCGCGCGCCGCAACTCCACGCGGATGCCGTCGCGCGTCAGGAAGACGATCCTCGGCAGGCGGCCACGCTGAAGCAACTCCCGCAACTCGCGGAGCAGTGTCGCCGCCCCGTCGATGTCGTCGGGCGGCGCGACGGCGACGAAGCCCGCCACCGACGCCTCGGCGCAGGCCGCCATCGACCCGGGCCAGGACTCCGCCAGGCCGGTGTGCCGCAGCCAGTGTCCCCGCAGCAGCGGATCGTCGCCGAACAGCGGTGGCATGGGGCGCGTTTCCGCCGCGGGTGACACACCGCCGCCCCACAGCCACAGCGAGTTCACCGGGAGCCGCCCGTCGGCCTGGCGTTCGAGATTCACCGGGTGCTCGTGCAACGCCATCTCGATTTCAGACAACAGGCGGCGATAGCCGGCGCCCGCTTCGCCAGCCGGCAGGAATTCGTCGGGCCGCCGCCCATCGATCGCCACGGCCGGCAGTGCCGCCGTTGCGAACGGTTCCGGCGCCGTGACGTAGCCGAACATACCGAGGCGCGCGAAGCCGTAGCCGGACGCGCCGCCGAGACTCGCCTGCAGGTGGTCGAACAGCGCACGCAACTCGGCGGCCGTGAGCGATTCGGGTGGCACCGCGTGCAGGCACAGGTGGTCGAGCCGCGGCTCGAGGTACACCGGGTCCGCCGCGGCCATCCACGCCGCTGCCCGGTCGCCGGTCTGTCCCCAGAATCGCAACGCCGCCAGCCCGTCCGCGGCCGCGTCCTGGTCCAGTTCGTCGAGCACGGCGGCGAGCAATGATCGCGGCGCGTCGTGACGCGACACATCGCCCCGCGCCAGCCACTGGCGAAGATCCGTATCGGCGAGCCGGCCGGCGCCGACGGCCGGCAGGACGACGACGGCCGACGCTTTGTCATATGATGAAGTCAATCGAGACCCGCGAACCCAGGCAGAGTCGCACTAGAATAACGGAATCCACACGTGAGATTCACGAGAGAACCCCGCAGCGCCGTCACCGTCCGCAGCATCGGCTCCGACGGCATCCGGATCGGTGACGAACTCTTCGGCACGAGCCTGGTCATCACCGCGGAACGCGTCGTCGGCGAATGGACGGCGACGCCCGTGGCGCAGCTGACGGACGGGCACGTCGCGGACATCCTCGACGAGGCGCCCGAGGTCCTGATCCTGGGCACCGGGTCCGCGCAGGAATTCGCACCCCGGGAACTCGTGTTCGCGCTGGCGCGGCGTTCGATCGGCTTCGAGGTCATGGACTCGGCCGCGGCTGCGCGCACGTTCAACGTCCTGGCCGGCGAAGGCCGGCGCGTTACCGCGATCCTGTACCTGCCGCGCTGACCCCGGCCGGCACTAGTCGAGGACGACGTCGCTCGAAATCCCCTGGGACTCCAGCATCGTCCGCAGGTTGCTCAACGCATCGAGCTGGATCTGGCGCACCCGCTCGCGCGTAACGCCGATCTCGTTGCCGATCTGCTCGAGCGTCGCGCGGCGGCAGCCGTGAAGGCCGAACCGGCGCTCGACCACCGTGCGCTGCTTGTCGCTGAGCGCCCGCACCCAGTGATCGACGATCGCGTTGACGAGCGCCTGCTGTGCGCACCGCTGCGGTTCCGCATCGCGGCGCGCCTGCAGGCGGTCCACCGGCGACTCGCCGTCCCCGCCGCGCGACGGCTGCAGCGTCACGCGGTCGTGCAGTCCCAGCAGCCGCTCGACGTCCTCGACGCTGCGGTCGAGTGCCGCCGCGATGTCGGCGGCCGTCGGCGCGCGACCCTGCGTCTGTCGCAGGTGGCGCGCCGCGCGCAGACACGCGTTGATGTCCTTCGCAACGTGTATCGGCAGCCGGACGGTCCCGCACTGATTCATCAACGCACGTTCGATCGTCTGGCGTATCCACCAGGTCGCGTAGGTCGAGAACCGGAACCCGCGTTCGGGATCGAACTTCTCGACCGCGTGGATCAGCCCGAGATTGCCCTCTTCCACGAGGTCGAGCAGCGGCAGGCCGCGATTGAGGTAGTTGCGGGAGATCTTTACGACCAACCGTAGATTGCTCTCGATCATGCGGCAGCGCGCGCGCTCGTCACCGGCCCGCGCCCGGCGCGCAAGGCGCTTTTCCTCGTCCGCCGTCAGGAGCGGCGACGCGCCGATTTCGTTCAGGTACAGGCGCGTGGCGTCCGCGGAATGCCCCGGTCGCGCGCCTGGTGCCCCGTTGTGATGTCGCAGCGTACCCAACCCGATCTCCTCATCAAAGGATACGGGGGCACGTGCCGTGGCCCGCTTGACTCCGGTGATGCTGCTAGCGCGACGGTAAAAACTGTCGCGGATTCACCGGGTTGCCGTTTCGACGAATCTCGAAGTGCAGCCGCGGCTTGTGCTCCGGCCCTTCACCCATCGTCGCGATTCGTTGTCCCTGACGGACGTTCTGACCTTCCCTGACGAGCAATGTCGCGTTGTACCCGTAGGCACTGAGGTAGGTGTCATTGTGTTTCAGGATAATAAGCTGCCCGTATCCGATCAGTCCACTGCCCGCATAGACGACCGTCCCCGACGCCGCGGCGTTGACGGGCTGCCCCCGCTTTCCATCGATCAGCACGCCGGTACCGGAGCCGGGCTTTCCGCCGAACTCGACGTTGATCCTCCCGTTCGTCGGCCAGGCGAAACCGGGTGCCGGCTGGTCCGGAATCTCCGGGAGCGATCGGCGCGTCGGTGAGGACGAGCGCGGCGCGCTGCCCGACGGCGGCGACAGCCGGATCACCTGGCCCGGGTAGATCAGCGTGCCGTCGCCGATCCGGTTCCAGCGCACGAGATCCGCCGTCGTCAGGTTGTAGCGTTCCGCAATGCTGAACAGCGTTTCACCGCGGCGCACGACGTGCGTGTCGGCATCGCGCGTGTAGCGGGTCGACGGGCCGCAGGCGGCGACAAATAGGAATACGACGAGCAGCAGGGTGCGCGCGGTCATCGTCAGCGCAGCATCAGGTACCCGATGGCGAGAACCGACAACACGACGACCACCCAGCCGATGCGTTCGATGTATTGCAGGAGCGTCGCCTCGAGTCTCGGGCCCGCGTAGCGCACGACACCGGCCACGAGAAAGAAACGCGCGCCGCGACCGATCAGCGACGCGAAGAAGAAGCCGGGCAATGCGAGACTCGCGACACCGGCCGCGATCGTGAAGACCTTGTACGGAATCGGCGAAAAGCCGGCGACGAACACGGTCCAGAACCCGTAGCGATCGAACCAGTCCCGGGCCGTCAGGTACGCGTCCCAGTAGTGCGATCCGGACAGCCAGGGCTCGATCAACTCGAACGCGAGGTAGCCGATCGCGTAACCGGCAAGACCGCCGAGCACGGAAAAGACGGTCGCGTTCAGCGCGTAGCGCCAGGCACGACCGGGACTCGCCATGCACATGGGCGCCAGCATCACGTCGACGGGGATCGGGAAGAACGAGGACTCGGCGAAACTCATCGCGCCGAGGTACCACTCCGCGTGCCGGTGCCGCGACCAGCGCATGACGCGATCGTAGAGGGGCCCGAATATCGCCATCAGCGGCCGGGCACCAGCGGCACGAAACTCACGGCGCCCAGTGAGGTTTGCTCGAAATGATCATCGCGCCGCGTGACGACCGTGAGGTCCTGCCGCCCCGGCGGCCCGACCGGCATCACCAGGCGGCCGCCCGGTGCCAGTTGCGCCAGCAGTTTTTCCGGCAGGACGGGCGCCGCCGCCGCAACGATGATGCCGTCGTAGGGCGCGTACTTCGACCAGCCTTCCCACCCGTCCCCGGGCCGGAACTGCACGTTGTAGATATCGAGATCGCGCAATCGCTGGCGCGCCCGGGTCAGCAGTTCGCGGATGCGCTCGACGGAATAGATCTTCTTCACGAGTGGTGCGAGAACGGCCGTCTGGTAGCCGCAGCCCGTGCCGATCTCGAGTACGGACTCGCCCGCGAAGCCGTCGAGCAGCGCCTCCGTCATGCGCGCGACGACGAACGGCTGGCTGATGGTCTGGCCGAGCCCGATCGGCAGTGCGGTGTCCTCGTAGGCGCGGCTTGCGAGCGCCTCGTCGACGAACAGGTGCCGGGGAACGGAGCGGATCTGCTCCAGGACCTGCGAATTGCGGATGCCCTGTTCGCGCAGACGACTCACCAGCCGGTCGCGCGTCCGCGCCGAGGTCATCCCGATGCCGGCGCGCAGGTTCATCCGGACGACAACCAGTCCTGCAGCCGGGGCAAGGTATCGTGACGCGTCAGGTCCACTTTCAGGGGCGTGACGGAGGCGGCACCCTCGCTGATCGCGTGAAAGTCAGTGCCGGGTCCCGCGTCCTGCCCCTGTCCCGCCGGGCCGACCCAGTAGATCGTCCTCCCGTGCGGGTCCTCCGAGCGCACGATCGGCTCGGACTTGTGGCGAAAACCGAGACGCGCCGCACGCACACCCTTGAGCTCGTCGAACGGTACGTCCGGTACGTTGACGTTGAGGATGACTTCGGGCGCAAGCGCGGAATTTTCGAGCTTCCGGATCATATCCGTGACGACCCGCGCCGCCGTGTCGAAGTGCGTGAGCCGGTGCCCGACCAGCGATACCGCAATCGTCGGCCAACCGAGGAAACGGCCCTCCATCGCGGCCGCGACCGTGCCCGAGTAGATGACGTCGTCGCCGAGGTTGGCACCGTGATTGATGCCCGACACGACGAGGTCGGGCTCGTAGTCCAGGAACCCGGTCAGCGCGAGATGCACGCAGTCGGACGGCGTACCGTTCACGGCGTAGCGATTCTCGCCGGTGCGGGTGACCCGCAGCGGCGATGACAGCGTCAGCGAGTTGCTGGCGGCCGACCGGTTGCGGTCGGGTGCGACGACGACCACGTCGGCGACGGTTTCCAGCGCTTCGGTCAGCACATTGATGCCCGTGGCCATGTACCCGTCGTCGTTACATACGAGGATCTTCATTCTGTGTTGGACGAGTGACAAAGCGTTTGGCGGCCAGGAAGGCGCTCACTATACTCGAACCTCTCTCAAAATCGATGCTCGATTGAGGGGCCGGTTCCCGGCTACCGCCGCAACCCATGGGCTTTCAGTGAACGACGACGACATCGACATGTTTCGGCGGGCCGTGGCCGACGCACGGCCCGTGAAGTCCGAGCCGCGTGCCCCCCTTCGACGGCCGCGCCCGAAACCGCGTGCGCGGTTCACGCGTGCCGACGAAGCGTCGGCACTCCGGGAGAGCCTCGACGTCGACGTCGACGACCTGCACGCCGGCAGTGGCGACGCGCTACGGTTCCAGCGGCCGTCGGTGGGCAAGCGCACGATGCGCAAGCTCGCACGCGGAAGCTTTGCCGTGCAGGGTGAGATCGACCTGCACGGCATGACCGTCACCGAGGCACGCGAGCGTCTCGGAGCCTTCATCGAGGACGCGGTGCTGAACGGCAAACGCTGCGTGCGCGTCGTGCACGGCAAGGGCCTCGGGTCCGGGCAGCGAGGCGCCGTTCTGAAGCCGAATGTCAATCGCTGGCTCCGACGCTGGGACGCGGTCCTTGCCTTCGTGTCCACGCGGCAGGTGGATGGCGGCACCGGCGCAGTCTACGTCCTGCTCAGGTCGCGCTGAGGACCTCGCGGAGTACCGCGGTCGCGAACGCGCCGGAAGGCAGCGTGAACTCGAACACGGCGGCCTCGTCGGTCACCGTCAGCACGGCCTCGGCCGGCATCAACCGCAGCGGACGGTGATCGGCATCGACGCCGGCGGCCCCGAGCGCGTCCGCGAGCACGCGATCATCGCCCAGCGCGGCAAGTTCACGGTCCGCCGCTTCGCCGCCGCAGCGCGGCGCGCCCTGCCCCCACATCGTGCCGCAGGGGTGCAGGTCGGCGTCGGCGCAGCGCTGCACGAGGTCCGGCGTGACCGACTCGACGGTGAACACGCTGCGACTGCCGGCCAGGTTCGCGAGGTCGCCGGGCAGCAGGCGGTCCCAGTCGCCGCTGGCCACGCGCGCGGCGAGGCACCGGTTGAACAGCCAGCTTCGGGCGGCCGACAGCGCAAACGAGCGCTTCTCGCGCGGCACGCGACGCCGCTCTAAAAGCACGGCACGAGCCAGGGCGACGTTGGACGCCCCATGGCCGAAGCGCTGCTCGCCGAAGTAGTTCGGGACGCCGTGTTCGACGATTTGCCGCCAGCGGCCGGTCAGCGCATCGCCGGCGCACCCGGGGTCATCAAACCGGGCGACGAGGCGAAAACGGTTGCCGCGGTGTGCGCCGCGCCGCAGTTTGCGGCCGTGGCGACCGACATCCCGGATGCGGACACCCTCGGCGCTGAACACGGACCAGTCCGTGCCGTCGCGGCCCGGCCGGCGGACCGTGAAGGCCTGGGTCGTGACGGCGTCACGATCCTTGAGGCCGCAAAAACCGACATCACGCGGCGGGATACCGGCGTGGCGCGCGAGCTGGCGGGCGACCCAGGCGGTGTTCGCGCCCGTTTTCTCGATCCACAGCCAGTCATGCTCGCCGTCGCCGTCCGGCTCGAAGCCCAGGACCTCGTCCACGCGGAAGTCGGCGGCGTTCGTGCGCAGGCGACCGTTGCCGACGGGCGCACCGTGCGCGCGCGCCCAGTCCGGGAGCGCATCCGGGACCGTCGTCATGGCAGTTCAGCGGGCGTCGTTGCGGGAAACGACCTGGTAGAAGGTTTCGCCGGGGCCGATCAGTCCGAGGTCCGTACGCGCCCGTTCCTCGGCCGCTTCGCGTCCCTCTTTCAGGTTCACCACCTCGGCGTCGAGCGCGGCGTTGCGTGCCGCGAGCTCCGCGTTCAGGGCGCGCTGCTCGGCCACCGCGGCGCGCAGGCCGAGCGTCTTCCGGTAGCCCGTGTCGGCGAACATCAACTCGCCGATAAGCACGGCGGCGATGCACCCCAGTACGATCAGCATCCAGCGCGTTGCGGACAAGTGGTTTCCCCGATTTCAGCGGCTTACGGTATTTTTACCGAAAAAGCCTCACGTCCAGCGTAACGGGCTTTCGCGCCCAGTTCCTCTTCGATGCGCAGCAGCTGGTTGTACTTCGCGATCCGGTCCGAGCGCGACAGCGACCCGGTCTTGATCTGCGTTGCTACTGTGCCGACCGCAATGTCCGCGATCGTCGCATCCGAGGTTTCACCCGACCGGTGCGACACGACGGCCGAGTAACCCGCATCGACCGCCATAGCAATTGCATCAAGAGTTTCCGATAAGGTACCGATTTGGTTCGGTTTTATCAATATCGAATTCGCGATCTTCTCATCGATACCGCGTTTCAGGATCGCCGTGTTCGTGACGAACAGATCGTCGCCCACGAGCTGCACGCGCCCGCCCAGCGCTTCGGTCAGCTGGCGCCAGCCGTCCCAGTCGCTCTCGTCCATGCCGTCCTCGATCGTGATGATCGGGTACTGGTCGACCAGGCCCGCGAGGTAGCCCGTGAACCCGGCCGCGTCGAACTGCCGCCCCTCGGAGGCCAGGTCGTACACGCCGTCCGAGTAGAACTCCGAGCTGGCCACGTCGAGTCCGAGCAGGACCTCGCTGCCGGCCGCAAAACCGGCCTTGTCGATGGCCGTCATGATCGTGTCGAGCGCGGCCTGGTTCGACGGCAGGTCCGGCGCGAAGCCGCCCTCGTCGCCGACGGCCGTGTTCAGGCCCTGCGACTTCAGCACCGCTTTCAATGCGTGGAAAATCTCCGCGCCACAGCGCAGCGCCTCGGAGAACGTCGGCGCCGCGACCGGGAGGATCATGAATTCCTGGATATCGACGTTGTTGTCGGCGTGCGCGCCGCCGTTGATGATGTTCATCATCGGCACCGGCATCACCGTGCTGTCGCCGAGCGTGGCGTACAGCGGGCGGCCGGCCGAGACCGCCGCGGCCTTCGCGGCCGCGAGCGACACGGCGAGCGTCGCGTTGGCGCCGAGCCGCGACTTGTTGTCCGTCCCGTCGAGCGCGAGCAGGCAGTCGTCAAGTTCCCGCTGCGAATCGAACTCGGAGCCGATGATGCGATCCCGGATCTCCCCGTTCACGTTCGCGACCGCCTTCGTCACGCCCTTGCCCAGGTAGCGCGACGCGTCGCCGTCGCGTAACTCGACGGCTTCGCGGGTACCGGTGGACGCGCCGGACGGTACACCGGCGCGCGCGAAGCTGCCGTCCTCCAGTCGTACGTCGGCCTCGACCGTCGGGTTGCCGCGCGAGTCGAGAATTTCCCTGCCGTGTACTTCGCTGATCCTGATCATCGGGTCTCCATTGTCAGTTGCCGAGCCCGAAGTCGGACTCGAGGTATCCATTGGCCTTCACCGCCCGGTCGATGTCGACGAGCGTTGCGAGCAGCTCGCCGAGACGCCCGAGCGGCATCGCGTTCGGGCCGTCGCTGAGCGCTTCTTCCGGGCGCGGATGCGTTTCCATGAACAGGCCGGCGACGCCGGCCGCCGTCGCCGCCCGCGCCAGCACCGGGATGAACTCCCGCTGCCCGCCGGACGCGCTGCCCTTGCCGCCCGGCAGCTGCACCGAGTGCGTGGCGTCGAACACCACCGGGCAGCCCGTGCCGCGCATGACGGCGAGGCTGCGCATGTCGGACACGAGGTTGTTGTAGCCGAACGAGAAGCCCCGCTCGCACACCATGATCTGCTCGTTGCCCGTGGACTTCGCCTTGTCGACGACGTTTTGCATTTCCCAGGGCGACAGGAACTGGCCCTTCTTGATGTTCACGGCCTTCATCGTCTCGGCGACACGCAGAATGAAGTTCGTCTGCCGGCACAGGAACGCCGGCGTCTGCAGGACATCGACGACCTCGGCGACCTCGTCCATCGGGGTGTCTTCGTGCACGTCGGTCAGCACCGGCACGTCGAGCTGACGCCGGACCTCACCGAGTATCCTGAGTCCCTCCTCCATGCCGGGCCCGCGAAAACTGGATCGCGAGCTGCGGTTCGCCTTGTCGAACGACGACTTGTAGATGAACGGGACACCGAGCTTGCCGCAGGTCTCCTTCAGCGTACCCGCCACGTCGATCGTCATCTGCTCCGACTCGATGACGCAGGTGCCGGCAATCAGGAAGATCGGCTTGTCGGCGCCGACCTCGAAGCCGCACAGGTTCATGCTTCCGCCGCCTTCGGCAGCTCGCCGGCGCGGTGGCGCCGCGCCGCGCGAACGAAGCCCGCGAACAGCGGGTGACCGTCACGCGGGTTCGATGTGAATTCCGGGTGGAACTGGCTGGCCAGGAACCACGGGTGTGACGGCAACTCAACCATTTCGACGAGATCGTCCACCGACAGGCCGGAGAACCGCAGGCCCGCGGCCTCGAGCGTCTCCCGGTAGTTGTTGTTGACCTCGTAGCGGTGCCGGTGCCGTTCGCGAATCGATTCCGAGCCGTACTCCGTTGCGGCCAGCGACCCCGGAACGAGCCGGACTTCCTGCGCGCCGAGGCGCATCGTGCCGCCGAGGTCCGAGTCCTCGTCGCGCTCCTCGATGCCGCCGCTCGCGTCCTGCCACTCGGTGATGAGACCGATCACCGGGTGCGGCGTCTGGCGGTTGAACTCGGTGCTCATCGCGCCGTCGAGTCCCGCGAGGTGACGCGCGGCCTCGATCACCGCGACCTGCATGCCGAGGCAGATGCCGAGGTAGGGAATGCCCTTCTCGCGCGCGAAACGCACGGCCTCGATTTTGCCCTCGATGCCGCGATCGCCGAAGCCGCCGGGCACGACGATGCCGTCCATCGCCTCCAGGCATTCGACGCCATCGCGTTCGAGGTCCTGCGCTTCCATGTAGTGGATGTTCACGCGCGTGCGCGTGTGGATGCCGCCGTGCAGTAGCGCCTCCGACAGCGAGATGTACGAGTCGCGCAGGTCGACGTACTTGCCGACCATCGCGATATTGACCTCGCTGTCCGGGTTGCGCTTGGCATCGACGATCGCCTCCCACTCGTGCAGATCGGCCGTCGGCACGTCGAGCCCGAGCTGGCGGCACACGATGTCGTCGAGCGCCTGCTCGTGCATCATCGCCGGGATCTTGTACAGGTCATCGGCATCAAAGGCGGAGATGACCGCTTCCTCGCGCACGTTCGTGAACAACGCGATCTTCTTGCGCTGTTCGGCCGGCAGCGGCTCCTCCGAGCGGCAGACCAGCACGTCGGGCTGGATACCGATCGAACGCAGTTCCTTGACGGAGTGCTGCGTCGGCTTGGTCTTGATCTCTGACGACGTCGCGATGTACGGCACCAGTGTCAGGTGGACGTACACGACCTTGTCGTGGCCCAGGTTCACGCCCATCTGGCGGATCGCCTCGAGAAACGGCAACGACTCGATGTCGCCCACCGTGCCGCCGATCTCGACCAGGCAGATGTCGGCATCGCCGGCGCCACGCTCGATCGACGCGCGGATCTCGTCCGTGACGTGGGGAATGACCTGCACGGTCGCACCGAGGTAGTCCCCGCGGCGCTCCTTTGCGATGACGGACTCGTAGATGCGTCCGGCCGTGAAATTGCTGTTCCGGCCGGTCGTCGTGCGCACGAAGCGCTCGTAGTGCCCGAGGTCGAGGTCCGTCTCGGTGCCGTCATCCGTCACGAACACCTCGCCGTGCTGGAACGGGCTCATCGTGCCCGGGTCGACATTCAGGTACGGGTCCAGCTTGATCATGCTGACCGAGAGGCCGCGTGCTTCGAGGATCGCGCCGAGGCAGGCGGACGTAATGCCCTTGCCCAGGGACGACACAACGCCGCCCGTGATGAATACGTAAGCTGTCATCTGAAGATTCGTTCCGGTCAGCGAAGACGGGAAAAAGATAAGGGCTGGAAGAAAAGCACTGCTGTCGGTGCTCTTTTCCAACCCTTCGAATGCCGCGCCGTCGTTGGATAAAAGACGGTGTTAGACGTTATCAGATCGACCCCGTGCAGACAATCACGAAGGGCCGCCGGCCGGCGATTCACGGTAGTCCGGCGCACCGTCCCAGCGCAGTGCAAGGCCCGGCGCCGCGACAGCGTCCGCCGCGATCCACAGGTCGCCGACCGCGACGAGCCTCTCGCCCGCGTACACGAGCGGCAGCGTGTCCCGCCGCCACGGAAGGACGCCGTGTTCCTGAAGCAGTTTCTTGAGTTTGCGCGTATGTCGCTGACCGAACGGCTTTATTTCCTCGCCGCCGGTACGCCGACGGAGAACCAGGCCGCCTGCGGCGCGGTCCGGGTCCAGCCCGGTACCCGGCTGCAACGTGAGCGACAGCGTCCCGTAGCCCGGCCCGAGTGACACGGGCGCGTCCGGGGCAAGCTCGAGCCCGTCGAACGCCGGCTCCGCCGGCACTGTCGCCAGGTACAGCGTGTCCCGATAGCGCCGGCACTCGGCGCCGGCCCAGTGCACGACGGGCGACGCATCGTCACGCGCCGCCAGCAGAGACGTCACGATCTCGCGCAGCGCCCTTGCCGTCAGCTTCGGCAGGCCCGCCCGGTCGACGGCACGGCGCAGCACCTGCGCCTGGCGCTCCCGACCGAGGGCCCGCACACCGCTCACCGGGAGCCGGCCGGACACGGCGCTCATGGCCGCGAGATCGTGATCGGCGACGTCGTGCAGCAATTCCCCGATGTCCCCGAGATGCGCCGCGCTGCGCGCGATCCGCGCGGCGCTGTCCGGCCAGCGCCTCGCCAGCACCGGCAACACTTCGCGCCGCAGGTAGTTGCGATCGAACACCGTGTCCCGGTTGCTCGGATCGTCCGTCCAGGACAATCCTTCGGCCGCGGCATACGCCGACAGCTCGTCACGCGTGATCGTCAGCAGGGGACGGACCAGGTGCCCCGGCCCGAACGGGCGGCACGGCGGCATCGCGGCGAGCCCCTCGGGCCCGCTGCCGCGCATCAGGTTCAGCAGGAGCGTTTCCGCCTGGTCGTCACGATGATGCGCGGACAGCAGCCAGTCGCCCGCCCGCATCGTCGTCCTCAGCGCCGCGTAGCGCGCGTCACGCGCCGCCGCTTCCGGCCCGCCGTCACGGCCGACGTCCGCGCGGATGACACGGCAGGCGATCCCCAGGGACCGGGCATGAGCGCAGGCGGCGGCTGCCCAGCGCCCGGAATCGTCGTGCAGCCCGTGATCGACGTGCACGGCGTCGACCGGCACGTCATGGAGATCGCGCGTGCCGGCGAGCAGGTGCAGCAGGACGGTCGAATCGAGGCCGCCGCTCAACGCCAGCACGTAGCGGGCGGGCCGGGCCGAACGGGTTTCGAGGCTCCGGAGCGTGCCGTGCAGCCACGCCGGATCGAGGGTCACGTTTCCTTGAATTGCCCGAAGCCCGCCAGGCGGCGCTGGCGCGCCTCGAGCAGCTGCTCGACCGGGAGGCGCTCGAGTTCGTCGAGATGCCGCGCCAGCGCATTGCGGATGACGTCGGCCATGGCCTTGGGATTCCGGTGCGCTCCGCCCAGCGGCTCCTCGAGGACCTCGTCCACGAGCCCGAATTTCTTCAGGCTGTCGGCGGTGATGCGCATGGCTTCTGCCGCTTCCTCCGCTTTCTCCGCGCTCTTCCACAGGATCGACGCGCAGCCTTCCGGCGAGATGACCGAATACACGCTGTATTGCAGCATCAGCAGCCGGTCGGATACGCCGATCGCGAGCGCACCGCCGGAACCGCCCTCGCCGATGACGACGCTGACGATCGGCGTCCGGAGCCCTGCCATCAGGTACAGGCAGCTCGCGATCGCCTCGCTCTGTCCGCGCTCCTCGGCACCGACGCCGGGGTACGCACCCATCGTGTCGATCAGCGTAACGACCGGCAGCGCGTACTTCTCCGCCAGCCGCATCAGACGCTGCGCCTTCCGGTAGCCCTCCGGCTTCGGCATGCCGTGGTTGCGCCGCACCCGTTCCTTGGTGTCGCGACCCTTCTGGTGACCGATGATCATGACGGCACGGCCGTCGAGCCGGGTGACGCCGCCGACGATGGCCGGGTCGTCCGCGTACATCCGGTCGCCGTGCAGTTCCTGGAAGTCCGGCGCGATTTCTTCGAGGTAGTCCAGCGTGTACGGCCGGCTCGGGTGGCGCGCGACCTGCGCGATCTGCCAGGCGGACAGCTTGGAGAAAATGCTCTTCGTCTGCGCTTCGCTCTTCGCGCGCAGCCGGGCCACTTCCTCGTTGATATTGATTTCCGAGTCATCGCCGACGAAGCGCAGCTCGTCGATCTTCGCCTCGAGTTCGGCGATCGGTTGCTCGAATTCCAGAAATTTCAGGTCCATGGGTGCGTTAGTTCGTGCCGGATCGCAAACCTTACATGATTTCCCGGCTGGGTGTGTACACCAGGCGGACGTTCCGGGCCCCGAGCAGCTCCGCGAGCTTGTCGCGCAATTCGCGGCTGGGCCTGACCGTCCAGTCCGGGCCCAGGTCCAGGCGGGCCGCCGCGCGGTCGCTGTAGTACTGGATCGCGACGTCGCAATGGCCCTCCCGGTACGGCAGGAGCACGTCGTGCAGCCGGGTCAGGAGCTGTTCCCCGTGTCCGTTCGGCGCGAGCCTGAGCAGCAGGCTGCGCGCCCGGCTCTCGATCACGCGGTCGATGCTCAGCACCTCCTTTGCGTTCACGGTCCACGCGCCCAGGAAGTCGTCGTAACGCAGACCGCCGGACACGACGACGATCTCGTCCTTCACGAGCAGGTGGCGGAAGTTCTGGAACGCCTCGCTGAACAGGCTGACCTCCATGCGGCCGGTGTCGTCGTCCAGCACCACGCTCACGCGGTTGCCGCGCTTGCGCATGTCGACGATCAGCCCGGCCACGGAGACGTCGCGGCGTGCCGCGAAATTGCGCTCGCCGTCCGCGCGCACGGGCGCGGGTTCGCCGGCGAGGTCGCCGAGGCGACCGTCGACGAAATGGCGGGCGTCGTGCGAAATCGCATGGAACGGATGGCCCGTCAGGTACAGGCCGAGCGCTTCCTTCTCGTTGCGTAACAGGATCTGGTCCTGCCACTCGCCCGGGTCCGTCAGCGCCGGCTCGTCACCGTCCGCGGCCGCGGCCTCGACCGCGAGACCGAACATGTCGTTCTGACCGGCGGCGGCGGCCCGCGCATGCTGCTCCGCGCCCTGCAGCGCTTCCGGCAGCGCGTCCATCAGGGCCCGCCGGGAGGCGCGGCAATCGCCCAGCGCGCCGGATTTGATCATCGCCTCCACGGCGCGGCGGCCGATTTTCTCGTGATCGAGGCGGCGGCAGAAATCGTGCAGCGACCGATATGGCCCGTTGCGCTCGCGCTCGGCGATCAGCGATTCGACGGCGCCCCGTCCCACCCCCTTGATGGCGCCCAGGCCGTACAGGATCGACTGCTCGCTGGACACGCTGAAGTGATAGCCGGAACGATTGACGTTCGGCGGCTCCAGCGCGAGGCCGAGCTGGCGGCAGTCGTCCTTCAGCGTGACCAGGCGGTCCGTGTTGTCGAGGTCGGCGCTCATCACGGCAGCCATGAACGCCGCCGGGTAATGCGCCTTCAGGTACGCGGTCTGGTAGGACAGCACCGCGTACGCCGCCGAATGCGACTTGTTGAAGCCGTAGCCGGCGAACTTCTCCATCAGGTCGAAGATGCGTGTCGCCGTGGCTTCCGCGACCCCGCGCTCCGTCGCACCGGCCATGAAGATCTCGCGCTGCTTCGCCATCTCTTCCGGCTTCTTCTTGCCCATCGCGCGGCGCAGCAGGTCGGCGCCGCCCAGCGTGTAGCCGGCCAGCACCTGCGCGATCTGCATCACCTGCTCCTGGTACAGGATCACGCCGTAGGTCTCTTCGAGCACCGGCTTCAGGTCGGGGTGCAGGTAGTCGATGTCCGCACTATTCGTCGCGTGCTTGCGCGTGATGAAGTCGTCCACCATGCCGGACTGCAGCGGCCCCGGACGGAACAGCGCGACGAGGGCCACGAGGTCGTCGAACTGGTCGGGGCGCAGGCGCTTGATGAGGTCGCGCATGCCGCTCGATTCGAGCTGGAACACGGCGGCCGTCGCGGAACTCTGCAGCAGGCGGAACGTCGCCTCGTCGCGCAGCGGAATCGTCGCGATGTCGAACGCGTCATCCGGGTGCTCCTCGTTCACGATGCGCACGGCCCAGTCGATGATTGTCAGCGTCTTCAGGCCGAGGAAGTCGAACTTGACGAGGCCGATCGACTCGACGTCGTCCTTGTCGAGCTGCGTGACGAGGTTCGTGCCGCCTTCTTCGCAGTACAGCGGCGTGAAGTCGGTCAGCGGGCCCGGCGCGATCACGACGCCGCCGGCATGTTTGCCCGCGTTGCGCACGAGACCTTCCAGCGACTTCGCCAGGTCGATGATGGCCGCGACCTCCTCGTCGTCCCTGTACATCGTCGCCAGCTCGTCGGACTGTTCGAGCGCACGGTCGAGCGTCATGCCGATCTCGAACGGCACCTGCTTCGCGACCCGGTCGACGAAGCCGTACGGCTGCCCGAGGATGCGCCCGGTATCGCGGATGACGGCGCGCGCCGCCATGGTGCCGAACGTGATGATCTGCGCGACCTGGTTCCGGCCGTAGCGCTCGGCCACGTACTCGATGACCCGGTCGCGGCCCTCCATGCAGAAGTCGATGTCGAAATCCGGCATCGACACGCGCTCGGGGTTCAGGAAGCGCTCGAACAGCAGGTCGTGCGCGATCGGGTCGAGGTCCGTGATGCCGAGCACCCAGGCCACCAGCGAGCCCGCACCCGACCCGCGCCCGGGACCGACCGGCACGCCGTTCTCGCGCGCCCAGCGGATGAAATCCGCCACGATCAGGAAGTAACCGGGAAAACCCATGTCGCGGATGACGCCGAGTTCGCGCTCGAGACGTTCGCGGTAGGTCGCCGTCAGTGCCGCCTGCTCCGGCGGCGACGTGCCTTCGGCCCTGAACTTCGTCGCCAGCACCCGCGCGAGGCCGTCTGCCGCTTCGCTCGCGAGAAAGTCAGCCTCGGTTTCGCCGTCCGGTACCGGAAACGCCGGCAACACGCTGGTACCCAGCTTGAGGTCGAGATTGCAGCGCTGCGCGATGGCCACGGTATTGGCCAGCGCCTGCGGCACGTCGGCAAAGCGCTCCGCCATCTCGGCCGCTGACTTCAGGTATTGCTGCTCGCTGTAGGGTCGCGGACGGTCCGCGTCGCCGAGGCTCCGCCCCTCCCGGATGCAGACGCGGGCCTCGTGAGCGTAGAAGCCGTCGGGCTTCGCGAAACGTACGTCGTTTGTCGCGACCACCGGGACGCCGTGGTCCGTCGCCAGCGCCACGGTCGCCTGGACGCAGGCTTCCTCACCCGGGCGCCCCGTGCGGACGAGTTCCAGGTAGTAGCGATCGCCGAAGATGCCGAGCCAGTGATCGAGACGCCGCGCGGCGAGGTCCGGGTGCGCGTTCAGGAGCGCCTGCCCGACATCGCCCCGCAAGCCGCCGGACAACGCGATCAGCCCGCGGGTGCTGTCGCGATCCAGCCACTCGCGCCGCACCATCGGCTGGCCGCGATGCTGCCCTTCGAGGTAGGCGCGCGACAGCAGCCGGGACAGGTTGCGATAGCCGTCGTTGTCGGCGCACAGCAGCACGAGTGCGTGCGGCCGGTCCGGCTCGTCGCCGTCGTAGACGTCGACGTCCGCGCCGACGATCGGCTTCACGCCGGCCGCCATCGCCTTGCCGTAGAACTTGACGATGCCGAAAAGGTTGTTGCGGTCCGTCAGCGCGACGGCCGGCATGCCGTCACCGGCACAACCGGCGACGAGTTCCGGGATGCGCACGGTGCTGTCAACCAGCGAGTACTCGCTGTGCACGTGCAGGTGCACGAACGACGGCGTCACGGCGGCGCTCATGCCAGCAGCTCCCTGACCGGCGCGAAACTGCGCCGGTGCTGCGTACACGGACCGGCCGCCCGCAGCCGTTCCCGGTGGGCCCGCGTGCCGTAGCCCTTGTGCTCGGAAAACGCGTAGCCGGGGTAATGCCGGTCGAGCCCGCACATGATGTCGTCGCGCGCCGTCTTCGCGAGGATCGACGCCGCGCTGATCGCGGCGACACGGCTGTCGCCGCGCACGATTGCCTCGCCGGCGAGCTGGCGCGCGCCGAACGTCAGCCCGGGCAGCCGGTTGCCGTCGACCAGCACCGTGCCGGGCCAGCGCGACAAGCCGAGTATCGCCCGCCGCATCGCCAGCATCGTCGCGTGCAGGATGTTCAGCGCGTCGATCTCGGCACGGTCGGCCCACGCGACCGACCAGGCCAGCGATTCGCGGCGGATGTCGTCCGCCAGGCGTTCCCGGCGCGCGGCGCTGAGTTGCTTGGAATCCGCCAGATCCGCGGTGTGTTGCCCCGGCGACAGGATGACGGCCGCCGCAACGACCGGACCGGCCAGCGGTCCGCGGCCGGCTTCGTCAACGCCGGCGACGAGGTTCTCAGAGTTCGTTCGGACTTGCGGCATGTCGGCAAAGGGACAGCACGGCATCGGCCGCGCGCTGGTCGGAATCGAGTGCCAGCTCCGAACGCAGTGTAGCAAAACTGGCCGCGATGGCCGCCCGCCGGTCCGGGTCGTCGAACAGGGCCGAGACCTCGCCGAATATCGCCTCCGGCGTCGCGTCCTCCTGGATCAGTTCCGGCACCAACGGCGAATCGGTGAGCTGGTTCGGCAGTGTGACCCGATCGACCTCGAGCAGGCGGAATCCGCGGATGATCGCCACCGTCAACGGGGACATCCGGTACGCCGCAATCGTGGGCTTGCAGAGCAGCGCCGACTCCAGGGCCGCGGTGCCAGACGCGAGCAGGACCACGTCCGCCGCGGCCATGACGGTCAGCGAACGGCCGTCCACGAGCCGGACATCACCGCCGACGCTGCCCAGCGCGGCGCGTATCGGCGCCTCCAGCCGCTTCGATGCGACCGGCGTCACGCAGACGAGGCCCGGGTAGCGGTCGACGAGGCCGCGAAGCGCGTCGGCGAACACCGGCGCCAGCCGGGACACCTCGCTCATGCGGCTCCCTGGCAGCACCGCCAGTACGCGGGCGTCCGGCGCGATGCCCAATGCGTCGCGTGCTCCGGCCACGTCGACGTCTTCCGGCAACCGGTCCGCGGTCGGGTGGCCGACGAAGACGGCATCGACGCCGTGATCGGCATACAGCGCCGGCTCGAACGGCAGGATGCACAGCACGCGATCCGCCGCGGCGCGGATCTTGCGAATCCGGCGCCGGCGCCAGGCCCACACCGACGGGCTGACGTAGTGCACGGTCGGCACGCCGGCCCCGCGCAAGCGCGTTTCGAGACCCAGGTTGAAATCCGGCGCGTCGATGCCGACGAAGACGTCGGGCGGCGACGCGGTCCAGCGTTCGCGCAGCGATCGGCGCAATCGCAACAGGTCCGGCAGGTGCCGCAACGGTTCGATGAATCCCATGACGGCCAGGCGTTCCGCGTCGGCGATCGCCTCGCAGCCCGCCGCTGCCATCTCGGGGCCGGCGACGCCCTCGAAGCGGGCATTCGGTACCCGCGCTGCAATGGCCCGGATCAGGCCGGCGCCCAGCACGTCGCCGGACGACTCTCCGGCAACCAGTGCCACGCGCACGGCGGACTACCGGGCGATGCCGCGCTCGGACGAACGCAGCGAATCGAGCAGCGGAAGCAACTCGGGCTGGGACTCGGCCAGGCCGGCGATTTCCTCGATCGCCTCGGCGAGCTTGCGGCCCTGCCGGTACACGATGCGGTACGCGTTCTTGATATTGCGCTGCTGGTCCGTCGTGAAGCCGCGGCGCTTGAGCCCCTCGCTGTTGATGCCTTTCGGCTCGGCCGGGTGCCCGGACACCATCGTGTAGGCCGGCACGTCGCGGGTAACGCCGGAGTACATGCCGAGGAACGCGTGTGCACCGATCCTGCAGAACTGGTGAATGCCGGCGAAGCCGCCGAGTATCACCCAGTCGCCCAACCAGACGTGGCCGGCCAGCGTCGCGTTATTGGCCAGGATGCAATGGTCCGCGACGACGCAGTCGTGCGCGATGTGCACGTAGGCCATGATCCAGTTGTCGTTGCCGAGCGTCGTCTCGCCGCGGTCCTGCACCGTACCGCGACTGATCGTGCAGTACTCGCGAATCGTGTTTCCGTCGCCGATGACCAGTGTCGTCGGCTCACCCGCGTACTTCTTGTCCTGCGGATCGTCCCCGATCGACGAGAACTGGTAGATGTGATTCCTGGCGCCGATCCGCGTCGGGCCGTTGATGACGACGTGGGCGCCGATCACCGTTTCCGCGCCGATTTCCACACCCTCGCCGATGATGGAATACGGCCCGATCTCCACGCTTGCATCGACATGCGCACCGGGCGCGACGATCGCCGTCGGATGTATGCTCACGATGTGTTCTTCTCCAGCGCGGCGACCCGGTCGAAAACCGTGTCGAGTCGCCGGAAGCGCGCGACGCGACGATTCCAGTCCCGGACCGGTTCCACCGGAAAGCTCGATGCGTAGACACCGGGCTCCGTGATGTCCTTCGATACCATGCCCTGCCCGCTCACGACGACGTCGTCGCAGATACTGATGTGGCCCACGACGCCGGCCTGGCCCGCCAGCATGCAGCGCGCGCCGATTCGCGAGCTGCCGGCGATCCCGGTCATGGCCGCGAGCGCCGTGTGATCGCCGACGTGCACGTTGTGCGCGACCATCACGAGGTTGTCGATGCGCACACCGTTGCCGATGACCGTGTCTTCGAGCGCTCCGCAATCAATCGTCGAATTTGCGCCGACCTCGACGTCATCCCCGACGCGAACGCCACCGAGCTGGGGCACCTTCACCCAGCCTTGCGGCGTCATGGCATTGCCGAATCCATCGGCGCCCACGACCGCACCGGGATGCACGAGACAGCGCTCGCCGAGCGTTACCCGCTGTGCGAGGGTAACGTTCGCCACGAGCCGCGTATCGTCTCCCACGTGACAATCGGGGCCGACGAAACAGCCCGGGCCCACCAGGCAACGTTCACCGATGACGGCGCCGGCGCTGATGACGGCATTCGGGCCGATTTCGGCCGAGGCCGCGACGCGGGCGTCCGGATCGACACTGGCCCGGCTGTGCGCGCCGGCCCGGATCGGCGCCGGCGGGTGCAGCAGCGACGCGATGCGTGCAAACGTCGCGTACGGGTTGTCGCTGACGAGAACGGCGCATGGCGCCGTCGCGGCATCTTCTTCCCGCGCCACGACAGCCGAGGCCCGCGTCGCAACGAGTTGTGACGCGAGCCGGCTGTTCGTGAAGAATCCGAGATCGCCGGGGCCGGCTGACGTCAACGACGCAACGTGGCCGACCCGGGTGTCGGGATCGCCGTCGAGCTCACAGCCGAACCGGGTAGCCAGTTCTCCCAGGCTGATCGGCATGCAAAGCTAGCGCGAACTGGTGGCGTTGTAGTTCGCTTCCAGGGCCTGCAGCACCTGCTGCGTAATGTTGACCGCGCTGCTGGCGAACAGGACGCCGTCGCCGACGATCAGGTCGTAGCCCTCTTTCTGAGCGTACTCGTTGACTTCGACGAGCAGGGTCCGCTGCAGGTTGCCGAGCTCTTCGTTCTGGCGCAGATTGAGGTCTTCCTGGAACTCGTTCTGCATCCGGGATACTTCGCGCTGCAGGTCACGCACCTGCTTTTCCATCTCGCGACGCTCTGACTCGCCCATGACCGACGCGTCCTTCTGGAACTTCGCCGTCAGATCTTCGAGTTCCTTTGCCTTGGCGGCAAACTCTCTCTGCCGCGGCGCGAACTCTTCCTGCAACGCGTCCATCGCGGCACGCGTCTGCGGTGCGCGATCCATCAGGACCGGTACGTTGACGACGCCGATCTTCAGTTCCTGTGCCGCCGCCGGAGTGACGGAACCACTCCAGATTGCCACGCCGATGACGGCAGCGAACAGACCCTGTTTAAAAGAATTCATAAGTTTTCAATCCCTAAAATGCTTGACCAATCGAGAACTGGAAACGCTCCACTTCATCGCCGTAGTACCTGTCGTTGCCCTGGTAGTTATTCAACGGATAGGCATAGCTGAAGCGGAACAGACCCAGCGGAGCGAGCCACTGAACGCCGATGCCGACCGACGCACGCAGTTCATCAATATCCGGCTCGTATTCTATCGGACTGCCGAGCCTGTCGGTAAATGCGACTTCGCCCGTATTGAATACGTTGCCGATATCGTAAAAGAGACTGGCCTGCGCCTGGCTGGCCCACTTGTCCGGTAGCGGAAGTATAAGCTCTAACTGACTGGCAACCAAGACATTTCCGCCGTAGGGGTTGCCGAAGCTGTCGCGCGGACCCAGGTACGATTCCTTGAAACCGCGCACCGATGTCGGCCCGCCGCCGTAGAACTGCTTGTACGGCGGGATCGCGGTCGTCGCCCCGAGCCCCTCGCCGAAGCCGAGTTCCGCGTTGAGTCGCACGACCCAGCGGCGCGTGATCGGCAGGTATTTGGTAAAACTGTACCGCGCCTGCCAGTACTCCACGTCCGAGCCCGGTACCGCGTAGTTCAGGTACAGCTGCTGGCGCATGCCGCGGTTCGCGAAGATCGCGCGGTTGCGGCTGTCATAGGACCAGCCCGCCAGCAGCTCGTAGGTGTCGAATTCGGTGCCGAAGAACACCGCGCCGTTGCCGATGTTCTGGACGAAGGGGTTGCCGTTGTTCGCCACCCACTGCTGTGCCTGCTGGGTGCTGGACGTGGACGACAGCAGTTCCGCGTGCTGGTACGCGACACCGAAGCTGACGGACTGGTATTCGCTGATCGGGTAGCCGTAATCGAGGGAAGCACCGGCCGTCGTCGTCGAGAAGTCTGACGCCGCCGACGTGAACTGCGTGATATCGCGGAAGTTGACGGACACGGTGCGACGAACGCCGTCCATCGTGACCGCGGGATCCGTGTGCGACAGGCTGTACAGCTTCGAGTACCGGCCGGAATTCAGCTCGAGCGCGACGCGATTGCCGGTGCCGAGGAAGTTCGTGTGCACGATGCTGCCGTTCAGCAGCAGCTTCTGCGATTCCGAGTAACCGATGCCGCCGGAAAACTGGCCGGGCATGCGGTACGTGATGTCGAAGTCGACGTCGACGAGATCGGGACTGCCCGGGACCGGTTTGTTCTCGACCTCGACATTCTCCACGTAGGGCAGCCGCTGCAACCGGACCTTCGACCGGTCGACGAGACGGTTCGAGAGATAGGCCCCTTCCATCTGGCGCATCTCGCGCCGCAGTACCTCGTCTTCGACCTGGTCGACGCCGCTGAAATTGATCCGGCGAACGTAAACGCGGCTGTTCGGGTTGATGAAAAACGTGACCTCGGCGGTCTTGGCCTCGCGATCGAGCTCCCAGACGGGCTCGACTTCAGCGTTGGCGTAGCCTTCCTCGCCGAGCCGAAGCGACATGAGCTCGCTGCTCGAGGTCAGCAGCCCCTGGTTGAAGATCGAGCCGGGCTTCGCGAGCACGAGGCCGCGCAGGTAGGCCTCAGGCACGACCATGTCGCCCACGAGCTTCACGTCCGTGATCGCGTACTGGTCGCCCTCGTTGATCGAGATCGTGACGAAGATGTCTTTCTTGTTAGGCGAGATCGCGACCTGCGTCGACTCGACGCGGTAATCGGCGTAGCCGCGGTCCATGTAATACGAACGCAAAGTCTCGAGATCGCCCTCGAGCGCTTCTTTCGAATACCGGTCATCCTGCCGGATGAAAGACAGCCAGTTGGCCGTGTCGAGCTCGAAGTCCTCGCGGATATCCTCGTCTTCGAAGGTGTCGTTCCCGACGATGTTCACCTGGCGGATCTTGGCGCGATCGCCTTCCTTGACGTCGATGCGCACGCGCACGGTGTTGTTCGGCCGCGGCTCCACCGACGTGTCGATCTCGACACCGTACTTGCCGCGATCGTAGTACTGCTCGCGCAGGAACATCTCGACGTTGTCGAGAACCGAGCGGTCGAACGTGCGGCCTTTCGCGAGGCCGACGCCGCGCAGCGACTCCATCAGGTCCTCGGTCTTGATGTCCTTGTTGCCCTCGACCTCGAAGCTCTCGATCGACGGGCGCTCGCGCACGGCGACCACGAGCGTGTCGCCGTCGCGGCGAAACTCGATATTGTCGAAGAGGCCCTGCCCATAGAGCGACCGGATCGACTCCTGGACCCGTACCCGGTCGACCGTGTCGCCGATATTGATCGGCAGGTAGTTGAAGACCGTGCCCTCGGAAATGCGCTGCAGGCCCTCGACCCGCATGTCGCGAACCACGAACGGCTCTCCAAGCGCCGCCCGGGCCGGCGTGGCCGTGACCAGCAACAGGCAGCACAGCGCCACCCCGAGCCACATGCCGCGACTTGCCATCGATGTCATCCGCTCAATCACCGTTCGTCAGCCCAGGATCCGGGCTATGTCGTTGTAAAACGCAAAGCTCATGATGAGAATCAGCGCGAAAATACCCACCTGCTGGCCCAGGATCTGCGCCCGTTCCGACAACGGGCTGCCTTTCGCCAGCTCGATCACCTGGTACACGATCTGTCCCCCGTCCAGAATCGGCAACGGTAACAGATTCAGCACGCCGAGGCTGATGCTGACGATCGCGAGGAAACTCAGGAAGCGGTCGATGCCGGCTTGCGCGGACTCGCCGGCGTACTGGGCGATGTTGATCGGCCCGCTGATGTTCTTGATCGATACTTCGCCGGTGATCATGCGGCCGAGCATGTGCACCGTGAACGCCGACGACTGCCACGTGCGCTCGAAAGCGCGCGGGATCGATTCGACCACACCGAACTGGCGCTGGTAGCGCAGGTCGCCGTAGTCGCTGCTACCGCCGATGCCAAGCAAACCCACTGTCTTGCCATCGCGCTCGTCGGTGCCGATACGTACCGTCGTCTCGAAGGTGCCGCCGTCACGCAAGACGCGAAGCACGGCCGTTTCCCCGGGGCGGTCCAGAACGATGCGACGGACGTCGTAGAAAGAATGGATGGCCTCGCCGTCGATCGCGACGATGCGATCACCGACCCGCAGGCCGCCGGCGTCCGCCGCACCGCCCTCGACGAGGCTCTGCACGTCGGCAGGCGGATGCCACGGCCGGAATCCGAGGCCGTCGAAAAGCACGCCCGGCTCCGTCAGTCGCGCTACGTCGGCGCCGGCATCCAGCACGGCGACGCGACGGTAGCCGTCTCCGTCATCGAGGGTCACGCTCACCTGCCCGTCGGAAACCAGCCGGTCGAGCATCGTAATGAGCGCCGTTTCCCAGTCGGCCGTTTCCACGTCGTCGACCCGGACGATACGGTCGCCGTTCTCCAGACCCGCCTCCGCGGCAATGCTGCCCGGCTCGACGTAGCCGACGGCCGGCTGCAATTCCGGCTGGCCGTAAACGAACAGCGCCCAATACGCGAAGATCGCGAAGAAGAAGTTGAACATCGGTCCGGCGAGCAGCACCGCGATGCGCGCCGGGATCGGCCGCTGGTCGAACGCCCGGCCGGCATCCTCCGGCGTGACGTCCGCTTCGCGGCTGTCGAGAAAGCGCACGTAGCCGCCGAGCGGCACGGCCGACACGCAGTACTCGGTACGGTCCGGCGCCGCGCCGCGGCGCATCAGGACCGGCTTGCCGAAACCGATCGAAAAGCGCAGCACCTTCATCCCGCACCAGCGGCCGACGATATAGTGCCCGTACTCGTGCACGGCCACGAGAATGCTGATGGCGACGACGAACGCCAGGATGTAACTGATGGCATCAATCACGGTCGGGACCCTTCACGTCCATTGTAATGTGGACTGACGTGCCCGGCTGCAGTTCCCGCCGGCAGACCCCATCGTCAAGGCCCGTGTCTGAACCCCCGCTGAACGCGGTACGCGCCGCACTCATGCCAGCCCCATCCACGACAGGCCCAGCGCGAACAACGGCGCCGCCGCGGCGACGCTGTCGATGCGGTCGAGCACGCCGCCGTGCCCGGGAAACAGCGTACCGCTGTCCTTCACGCCCGCGGCCCGCTTGAACATGCTGACCGTCAGGTCACCGACGATGGAGACGCACGCCACCGCGAGGCAGAACGGGACGAGCGCCGCCAGGTTCGAGTCGACCCACAGGCTGCGGCCCAGCGTGAGCAGGACGACCAGGGCGAGGCCGCCGATCACGCCTTCCCAGGTCTTGCCGGGGCTGATCTGCGGCGCAAGCTTGACGCGCCCGAAGCGCTTGCCGACAAAGTAGGCACCGATGTCGGCGGACCAGACGATCAGCAGCGCGAACAGCAACAGGTACGGTCCCTGCTGGTACAGGTACACGAGCGCGGCGTACGCGGGCACCAGCACGAGCAGGCCGCATACCCAGCGCCAGACGGGCAGGATGCGGGTCGGGAACAGGAATGCCCAGAAGAGCGCGACCACCCACCAGGCCAGCGCGGCCTGGAGTACGTGGTCGATGGCGTCCGGCCAGACCAGGTTCATCGCCGCCATCCCGGCGGCCGCAACGCTAACGAACACGATGCGGACCGGGACCGACGTCTTGCTGATGAACGCCGACCATTCCCACGCCCCGGCGAGCACGACCAGCGCAATGACGACCTGGGCTGCGAGTGGCGGCAACACGAACAGGACGATGCCGAGGGCGACCAGCGCAATGATGGCCGTGACGATGCGTTGCTTCAGCACTTGCGCACCTCCAGCTGCTCGCTCGTGTGCCCGTAACGGCGCTCACGGCGGCCGAAGAACGCGATCGCGGCGTCGAGATCCGACTCCGCGAAATCGGGCCACAGCACGTCGCTGAACCACAGTTCCGAATAGGCAAGATTCCACAGCAGAAAGTTGCTGATGCGTTGCTCGCCGCCCGTCCGGATCAGCAGGTCCGGGTCCGGCACGCCGGCCAGGCACAGCGAATCGGCGAGCATCGACTCGCACACGTCGGCCGCCGCGATGTCACCGGCCGCAACGCGCTCGCACAGCCGCCGCGCGGCCTCCGTGACGTCCCACCGGCCGCCGTAGGCCATCGCGACGGTGAGTCGCAGCCCCTTGTTGGTCGCGGTCATCGACTCTGCCGCTTCGATGCGTTGTACGAGCGAGTCGGCGAGCAGGTCGCGCCGTCCGATGAATTTCAGGCACACCTCATTCTGATGCAACTCGTCGATTTCCCGTTGCATGGCCTCGACGAACAGCGTCATGAGGCGCCCGACTTCGTCCGGCGGCCGCCGGAAGTTCTCACTGGAAAACGCAAACAGCGTGAGGTATGGGACGCCGCAGCGGACCACGTGCTCGATCGTCCGACGGACAGACTTCACGCCGGCGCGGTGTCCGGCGTGCCGGGGCAGCGCCCGCTGCCGGGCCCAGCGGCCGTTGCCGTCCATGATGACGGCGATGTGAACCGGGCAGTTCGGGGCTATTGGATCCGGCACCGCGCTCAGATTTCCAGCAGTTCGGCTTCTTTCTCCGCAAGCACTTCGTCGATCTGCGCTACGTACTTGTCGGTAATGGCCTGGATCTCGTCCTCGGCGCGACGCTCGTCGTCCTCGCCGATCATCTTTTCCTTGAGCAGGTCCTTGACGTCGCCGATGGCATCGCGGCGCACGTTGCGGATCGCAATGCGCCCGCCTTCCGCTTCGTTCCGGACCACGCGGATCATGTCCTTGCGGCGCTCTTCCGTCAGCGGCGGGAGCGGCACGCGGATGACGGTTCCCGCCGTGGCCGGGTTGAGGCCCAGGTCGGAATTCTGGATCGCCTTCTCGATGACCGGGACCATGGCCTTGTCCCATGGCGTGACGATGAGCGTGCGCGCGTCCTCGACGCCGACGTTCGACACCTGGTTCAGCGGCGACTGCGCCCCGTAGTACTCGACGGTGATGTGATCGAGCAGGCTGGTATGCGCGCGCCCGGTGCGGATCTTGGTGAGTTCGTGCTTCAGCGACGCGACGCTCTTCGCCATGCGATCCGCCGCGTCCTTCATGATCTCTTTCAACACGTGTCCTTCTCCCTCCGCTACGATGCCTTCACGAGCGTCCCGATCCGGTCGCCGGTGATGGCTTCCACCAGCGCATTCGGCCGCCGCAGGTCGAACACCCTGAGCGGCAGGTCGTTGTCCCGGCACATGACGATGGCAGTAGCGTCCATCACGCCGAGCTTGTCGTTGATCACCTGGTCGTACGTGATCGTCTCGAAGCGACTGGCATCGGGGTTGCTCGCCGGGTCGTCGTCGTAGACGCCATCGACTTTCGTCGCCTTCAACAACACGTCCGCGCCGATCTCGATGGCCCGGAGGCTCGCGGCAGTATCCGTCGTGAAGAACGGGTTGCCGGTGCCGGCCGCGAGGATCACGACACGCCCCTTCTCGAGGTGCCTGACCGCCCGCCGCCGGATGTAGTCCTCGCACACGTCGTGGATCTGCAGTGCGGACATGACCCGGGCGTGCATATCGAGGGCTTCGAGCGCGTCCTGAATGGCCAGGGCGTTCATCACGGTCGCCAGCATGCCCATGTAGTCACCGGTAACGCGATCCATCCCGGACCGGGCCAGCCCGGCGCCGCGAAAGATGTTGCCCCCGCCGATGACGATGGCGATTTCGACACCGGCCTTGTGGGCGGCGGCAATCTCGCGGGCGAGCCGCTGGATGACTTTGGGCTCGATACCGTAATCCAGGTCCCCCATCAGCGCTTCGCCGCTGAGTTTCAGGAGGACGCGTTGATACGGCATCGGCCCGTCCGTCATCTACATGGCCCCCTTGACCTGGGCCATGACTTCCTCGACGAAGTTGTCTTCCTTCTTTTCGATGCCCTCACCGACTTCGAAACGCACGAACGCGGTGACTTTCGCGCCGGCCTGCTTCAACAACTGCCCGACCGTCGACTTGTCGTCCTTGACGAACGGCTGTCCGACCAGCGTGACCTCCTTGAGGAACTTCTGGATTCGGCCGTTGACCATCTTTTCGACGATGTCGGCGGGCTTGCCCGAGGCAGCCGCCTGCTCGGCGAAGATGCGCCGCTCGGCGTCGATGACTTCTGCCGGAACGCCGGTCTCGTCGATGCACTGGGGGTTGATCGCCGCCACGTGCATGGCGATGTCGCGCGCGAGATCCTCGCTGCCGCCTTCCAGCGCCACGACGGCGCCGATCTTGTCGCCCATGTGCGTGTAGGCGCCGGTCGGGCCGCTGTTTTCGATGACGGCCACCCGGCGAACGGAAATGTTCTCGCCGACCTTGGCCACGAGCTCGGTGCGCGCGGTCTCGACCGTCCGGCCGTCGGCCAGCTTGTCGTTCGCCACGGTGGCGACGTCGGTGTTGCCCGACGCCAGGACCGCGCCCGCCACCGCGTTCGCGAAGCCCGCGAAGTTCTCATCCTTCGCGACGAAGTCCGTTTCCGAATTCACCTCGACGATGACCGCCTTGTCGCCTTCCTGCCGGATGACGACGCGGCCGTCCGCCGCAACGCGACCCGACTTCTTGTCGGCCTTTGCCTGGCCGGACATGCGCAGCGCTTCCGCCGCAGCGTCCATGTCGCCATCGGTTTCGACGAGTGCCTTCTTGCACTCCATCATGCCGGCGCCGGTGCGCTCACGCAGCTCCTTGACCATTGATGCACTGATTGCCATCGCTCAAATACCTCTCGAATTCCGTTCTACTCTTTGGCGGCGCCGTCAGCGTCGGCCGCCGCGTCCGTGGCCGCATCGGCTGCCGCGGGTTCTTCGGCCGCCGCAGCTTCCTTCGTCGCCTCAGCCTTCTCGGCGGGCTCCGCAGCTGCCTTCGCCGGCTTCTTCTTCGCCGACTTCTTGGCCGCCGGCTTCTTGGCGGCCTTCTTGCGGCCGCGCGTCTTGCGGACGTTGCCTTCCTCGTCGAGCTCGACGAACTCGTCCTCGCCGAGCGCCACCTGCGGCAGCGACGCCTTGCCGTCGTCGACGGCGTCGGCGATCAGCGCCGCATACAGCTCGATCGCGCGCATGGCGTCGTCATTGCCCGGGATGACGTAGTCGACGCCTTCCGGCGAGCAGTTCGTATCGACGATCGCGACGACGGGGATACCGAGCTTCTGCGCTTCGCGCACGGCGATGTCCTCGTGATCGACGTCGACGACGAACATCACGTCCGGCAGCGACTTCATTTCCTTGATGCCGCCCAGGGACCGCTCGAGCTTCTCCTGCTCGCGGCGGAGGCCCAGGACTTCCTTTTTCGTCAGGCCCTCGAAACCGCCCTCTTCGCTCATTTTCTCGAGCGTGACGAGCCGCTTGACCGACTGGCGAATCGTCTTGTAGTTGGTCAGCATTCCGCCCAGCCAGCGCTGGCTGACGAACGGCATGCCACAACGGCTGGCGTGGGTACGGACGGCCTCGCGCGCGGCGCGCTTCGTGCCGACGAACAGCACGGTGCCGCCGTCCGCCACCGTCGCCTTGACGAAGGCGTACGCCTCCCTGGCGAGCGGCAGGCTCTTTTCGAGGTTGATGATATGGATCTTGTTTCGTTCGCCGAAGATGTAGGGTGCCATCTTCGGGTTCCAGAAACGGGTCTGATGACCAAAATGCACGCCAGCCTCTAGCATCTGGCGCATGGTGACGTCTGCCATGAAGTTTCTCCGGGTTGAGCCTCCGCGCGTCCCAGCCCGCAACCCCTTGTTTTTGTGGGGCACCCAGCGGGATGTGTCGACGTGCGTGTGGATTAATTGCCTCTTGGGCGCGCGCTTTATACCATAGCCGGCCGCGACCAACAACGCGAAAAATCAGCCATTATCGGGGCCGCACCGCACTCTTCCTGGGCGGCCCGGGGCGCCCGCCACGGCGTCGCGGGCCCCGCAGGTCGTGCCCCGGCCCCGCCCCCGGGACCAGAGAATGACCGTTACCATCAAATCGGCCGAGGAACAGGACAAGATGCGCACGGCCGGCCGCCTGGCCGCCGACGTGCTGGACATGATCGGTGAGCACGTCCGGCCGGGCGTGACCACCGGCGAACTCGACCGCATCTGCCACGAGTACATCACCGGCGTCCAGGACGCCGTGCCGGCGCCGCTGAATTACCGCGGCTTCCCCAAGTCGATCTGCACGTCCGTCAACCACGTCGTCTGCCACGGGATCCCGGGCGAGAAGACGCTGAAATCGGGCGACTCCGTGAACATCGACATCACGGTCATCAAGGACGGCTATCACGGCGACACGAGCCGCATGTTCTTCGTGGGCAAGGCCGGCATCCAGGCGCAGCGGCTGGCGGACATCGCGTACCAGGGCATGTGGCTCGGGATCGAGGAACTCGCGCCCGGCAAGACGCTGGGCGACGTCGGCTACGCCATCCAGACCTTCGTCGAGAAGAACCACTTCTCCGTAGTGCGTGAGTACTGCGGACACGGCATCGGCCGGGTCTTCCACGAGGACCCGCAGGTGCTTCACTACGGGCACCGCGGCACCGGGCTCGAATTGCGCGCGGGCATGACGCTGACGGTCGAGCCGATGGTCAACGCCGGCCGCCGCCACGTGAAGCTGCTCAACGACGGCTGGACCGTGGTCACGAAGGACCACAGCCTGTCGGCGCAGTGGGAACACACGGTGCTGATCACGGACAACGGTTACGAGGTGCTCACGCTTGGCGCAGACGATCGCTGACCGCCGGGCGGAGCTCGAATCCGCCGACCAGGACCTCAAGTCGCGCTTCCTCGCCGGCGAGTCCGTCGTGCGCCTCGTCCACGAGCGCGCGCGGCGCGTCGACGACCTGCTGCGCGACCTGTGGCACGAGCATGCGCCGGCCCTCGTCGACACGGTCGCACTGGTCGCCGTCGGCGGCTACGGCCGCGGTGAGCTGCACCCGCACTCCGACGTCGACATCATGCTGCTGCTCCCCACGAAGCTCGGGCGCGCCGACGAAGAGCAGCTCGCGGCCTTCGTCACGTCATTGTGGGATGCCGGCCTCGAGATCGGCCACAGCGTCCGTACCGTCGAGCAGTGTCACGACGAAGCGGCAGCGGATCTCTCCGTCGCGACGACGCTGATGGAAGCCCGCCTGCTCGACGGCCCTCCGGCCCTGTTTCACGCGATGGAAGACGCCGTGGGCCCGGACCGCATCTGGCCGTCCAACCGCTTCTTCGAGGAAAAGCGCCTCGAGCAGATCTCGCGTCACCATCGCTACGACGACACGGCCTACAACCTGGAGCCGAACGTCAAGGGAAGCCCCGGCGGCCTGCGCGACATCCAGATGATCGGCTGGGTCGCGAAACGGCATTTCGGCTGCGACACGTTCCGCGAGCTCGTCGACCACGAGTTCCTGACGCCCGGCCAGCTCCGGCGCCTCGAGGAAGGCCAGGCGTTCCTGTGGCGGGTGCGTTTCGCGCTTCACGTCCTGACCGGGCGGCGCGAGGACCGCATCCTGTTCGACTACCAGATGAAGCTGGCGGAAATGCTCGGCTACGAGGACGCGACGTACACGCTCGCGGTCGAGCAGCTGATGCAGAAGTACTACCGCACCGTGATGGACCTGTCGCGCCTGAACGAAATGCTGCTGCAGCTGTTCGAAGAAGCGATCCTGCTCGACCCGAATGCGGAGCCGGTACGGCTCAACGAGCGCTTCCAGGTGCGCAACGGGTTCCTCGAGACCGTCGACCGCACCGTGTTCCGGCGCGATCCTTCGGCCCTGCTCGAGCTGTTCGTGCTGTTGCAGAACCACCCGGACATCCGCGGCGTCAGCGCCTACACCATAGGCCTCATCAAGCGCAGCCTGAACCTGATCGACGAGGAGTTTCGCCAGAACCCGCGCAACCACCGCCTGTTCCTGTCGATCCTGCGCGCCCCGGAAGGCGTCACGCACGAACTGCGCCGGATGAACCTGTACGGGGTGCTCGGCCTGTACCTGCCAGCCTTCGGGCGCATTGTCGGGCGCATGCAGTACGACCTGTTCCACGCCTACACAGTCGACGAGCACACGCTGTTCGTCGTCAGCAACCTGCGTCGCTTCGCGCTCAGTCGCTTCGACGACGAATACCCGGACTGCAGCCGCATCATGCAGCAGCTCGAGAAGCCCGAAATCCTGTACCTGGCCGGCCTGTTCCACGACATCGCCAAGGGCCGCGGCGGCGACCACTCGGAACTCGGCGCGGTCGATGCCGAATCGTTCTGCCTGGAGCACGGGCTCGGCAAGTACGACGCGGCGACCGTGGCATGGCTGGTGCGCAATCACCTCATCCTGTCGATGACCGCGCAGAAGAAGGACATCGGCGATCCCGACGTCATCAACGAGTTTGCGGCGCTGGTCGGCGACCAGTTGCACCTCGATTACCTGTACCTGCTCACCGTAGCCGATGTCCGCGGTACGAACCCGAAACTCTGGAATTCGTGGAAGGCGAGCCTGTTTCGCGACCTGTACGACCTCACGTCACGCGCGATGCGCCGGGGTCTCGAGAACCCGATCGACCGCGAGCTGCTGGTGTCCGAGACGCAGGAGCTGGCACGCGACGAGCTACGCGCCGCCGGTCTCGACGACGCGCGCATTGATGCGGTATGGGCGCTGCTGGACGAGGACTACTTCATCCGCCACAAGGCGAACGAGATCGTCTGGCACACCGAGTGGCTCGCGGACTCGGACACCGAATCGAAAGTCGGCCTGATCGACGTCCGCCGCAAGCCCGGCAGTGACGGCGTGGAGGCGGTGTTGTACACGCCGCAGGCGCGGCACACGTTCGCCCATGCGACCGCGGTCGTCGACGAGCTCGGCATGACGATCGTGGACGCCCGCATCGTGCCGCTGCAGAACGGCTACAGTCTCGACACCTATATCTTCATGGAACTGGACCGCCGGATGGAGATGGATGACGCGCGGATCAACAAGATCCGACGCATGCTGACCCGCGTGCTGACGGCGGACGATCACGAAGTGACGAAGGTCACCCGGGCCGTCCCGCGCCAGGCGCGCATGTTCACGACGAAGACGACGGTCGACTTCCTGCGCGTTTCGCGCCAGGGCAAGAACGTGATGGAACTGGTTGCCGCGGACCGCCCCGGCCTGCTGAGCAAGGTCGGCCAGGTGTTCCTTGCGCACGGCGTGGACATTCACACGGCGAAGATCATGACGATCGGCGAACGCGCCGAGGACGTGTTCTATATCGCGGACGAATCCGGTGCGCCGCTGGATGCGGCGGCACAGGACGCGCTGCGCAGTGGCCTCATCGAGCGGCTGGACGACCGCAACTGACGACCCAGGAGAAGGAAAGAGCGATGCCCGACAACCAGGACCTGATCGAGCGCGCGTTCGCGGACGGCATCGCCGCCGTCGACGAGGCCGCACTGCGCGATGCCGTGAACGATGTCATCACGCGGCTGGACACCGGCGAACTGCGGGTCGCCGAACCCGGCGAGAACGGCTGGCAGGTGAACCAGTGGGTCAAGAAGGCCGTGTTGCTGAGCTTCCGGCTGAACGACAATCGCGTGGTCGAGGGTGCGCACAGCCGCTTCTACGACAAGGTACCGATGAAGTACGCGAACTACGACGCCGCCGACTTTGCCCGGGACGGTGTGCGCGTGGTGCCGGACGCCATCGTGCGCCGCGGCGCCTACGTCGCGTCGAACGTCGTGTTGATGCCGAGCTACGTGAACATCGGCGCCTACGTGGACAGCGGCACCATGGTCGACACCTGGGCCACGGTCGGCAGCTGCGCCCAGATCGGTCGCAACGTGCACCTGTCGGGTGGCGTCGGCATTGGCGGCGTGCTCGAGCCGGTCCAGGCCGGTCCCACGATCATCGAGGACGACTGCTTCATCGGGGCACGGTCGGAGATCGTCGAGGGCGTCGTCGTCGAGAAGGGCTCGGTCATCTCGATGGGCGTTTACATTGGCCAGAGCACGCGCATTTACCACCGCGAAACTGGTGAGGTGACCTACGGGCGCGTGCCGGCCGGCTCCGTCGTCGTCTCCGGCAGCCTGCCCTCACCGGACGGCCGGTATTCGTTGTACTGCGCGGTCATCGTGAAGACCGTTGACGAGAAGACCCGGTCGAAGACCAGCCTCAACGAACTGCTCCGGAATGCCCGCTGACGTGACGAAAGACACCACCGAGACGCTGCTCACGGTCTACGGCATCCGCAGCTGCGACTCCTGCCGCAAGGCGCAGCGCTACCTGAAGGACCACGACATCCCGTTCGTCTTCCACGATGTTCGGGAGGACGGGCTGGACATCCAGATGCTGGAACGCTGGGCCGACCGCATCGACTGGACCCGGCTGCTGAATCGCCAGAGCCTCACCTGGCGCAAGGTCCCGGAGGCGGACCGCGCCGACATGAACCGCGACAAGGCGCTGGCCGCCATGCTGGACCAACCGACGCTCCTGAAGCGCCCGGTGCTCGAACACCGCGACTACATCGCGGTCGGCTTCTCGGAGAAACGCTTCTCGGAGTTCCTGGACCGGCTCGCCTGACCGGGCGCCGACATTTTCCTGTAATACCCGCGTAATACGCTGCCTCCTTTGCCCGACTGGCCCGTTCCCGTCGCCGGGAACGACGCTCGATGGCGGCGGGGAGCGGTATGGACGAAACAGACGCGCCGGGAAGCCCGCATTTCCGGATTTCGAAGACCAGCCTGTTTTTTGCGGCCCTGCTGGCCGCCGTCGGCGTCTATTTCCTGTACTGGGGCCTCGGCTACACGAACGGCAACCACGCGACACTCTTCGCGCTGGCGACACTGTTCGGCATCTTCATGGCCTTCAATATCGGCGGCAACGACGTCGCCAACTCGTTCGGCACGAGCGTCGGCGCCGGCACGCTGACGATCCGCCAGGCCCTGCTCGTCGCCGCGATCTTCGAGGTCAGCGGTGCGGTCATCGCCGGCGGCGAGGTGACGAGCACGATCCGCGGCGGCATTGTCGACCTGTCGAACGTCGGCGTACGCCCCGAGCAGTTCGTCTACGTGATGATGTCCGCGCTGGTCGCCGCCGCCTTCTGGCTGCTGTTCGCAACCCGCAAGGGCTACCCGGTGTCCACGACGCACTCCATCGTCGGCGCCATCGTCGGTAGCTCGATCACGCTCGGCATCATCGTGGACGGCGCGGACTCGGCGCTGGGCCTCGTGCACTGGGACAAGATCGGCACGATTGCCGTGTCCTGGGTGCTGTCGCCGGTGCTCGGCGGCCTCGCCTCCTACGTACTGTACTCGCAGATCAAGAAGCACGTCCTCAATTACAACGATGCCGCGGACGCCGAGCTGAAGCGCATTCGCGCCGAAAAGCAGAAAGTGCGCCGCGACTACAAGGAAGCGTTCGACCGGCTGACCGAGATCCAGCAGATCTCGTACACGCACGCGATGGCGCGCGACCTGCAGTCGCTCACCGACGACGACTTCACGCCCGACGAACTCGAGTCCGACTACTACCGGGACATCTATCGCATCAATCGCAAGCGTGACGAGATCCAGGCTTACCGCGCGCTGCAGACCTGGGTGCCGCTGATCGCGGCGCTGGGCTCGATGGTCATCACGGCCATGTTGCTGTTCAAGGGACTGAAGAACGTCGACCTCGGCCTGACCACGCTCGTCAACTACCTGATCATGGGCATGGTCGGCGCCGGCGTCTGGATGGCGCTGTTCATCTTCGCGAAGACGCTGCAGGGCAAGTCGCTCGGCCGCTCGACATTCCTGCTGTTCAGCTGGATGCAGGTCTTCACCGCCGCCGGCTTCGCGTTCAGCCACGGCTCCAACGACATCGCGAACGCGATCGGGCCGTTCGCGGCCATCCTCGACGTGCTGCGCACCGGCTCCATCGAGCACGAAGCCGCGATCCCACCGGAGGCTATGATCACGTTCGGTATCGCGCTCGTCTGCGGGCTGTGGTTCATCGGCAAGGACGTCATCAAGACGGTCGGGCATTCGCTGACGAAAATGCACCCGGCGTCGGGCTTCTCGGCGGAACTGGCCGCGGCCGCGGTCGTGATGCTGGCCTCGATGCTCGGTATCCCGGTGTCGAGCACGCATATTCTCATCGGCGCGGTGCTCGGTATCGGCCTGGTCAACCGGCAGACGAACTGGGCGCTGATGAAGCCGATCGGACTTGCGTGGGTGATCACGCTGCCCGCCGCGGCGACACTCAGCTCGCTCGCCTTCCTCGCGCTGAACGCCCTGTACTGACAGAAACGCCGGCGCCGGGCGAGCCGGTCAGCCGATGCGGCCCGTGATGTAGTCTTCCGTGAGCTTGTGCTGCGGGTTCGTGAAGATACGGTCGGTGTCGTCCACTTCGACCAGGCGGCCCAGGTGAAAATACGCGACACGGCGCGACACGCGTGCTGCCTGCTGCATCGAGTGCGTGACGATGACGATCGCGTAGTCCCGCGACAGCTCGTCCATCAGGTCCTCGATGCGCGCCGTCGCGATCGGGTCGAGCGCGGAGCACGGCTCGTCCATCAGGATGACTTCCGGATTCACGGCGATCGTCCGAGCGATGCACAGTCGTTGCTGCTGGCCGCCGGACAGCCCGGTGCCCGGCTCGTCAAGGCGATCCTTGACCTCCTGCAGCAATCCCGCGCGCTCGAGGCTCGTGTGTACGATGTCATCGAGCTCCGCCCGGTCCGCGGCGAGCCCGTGAATCCGGGGGCCGTAGGCGACGTTGTCGTAGATGCTCTTCGGGAACGGGTTCGGCTTCTGGAACACCATGCCGACGCGCGCCCGCAAAGCGACCGGGTCGAGCTCCCGGCTGTAGATATCCTGGCCGTCCAGTGAAATCGAGCCCGTCACGCGTGCCGACTCGATGGAGTCGTTCATCCGGTTCAGGCAGCGCAGGAACGTCGACTTGCCGCAGCCCGACGGCCCGATGAGCGCGATGACCTGCTCCTTGCCGATGTCGAGGCTGACGTCGCGTATCGCATGGTTCTCGCCGTAGTACACGTTGACGTTGCGCGCCACCATGAACGGGTTTTCGCAGTGAATGTCGCCGACCGTCTGGTCTGTGAATTCCGACACGCGCACGTGCGGGCGACGGTCGTCCTGCGGGCCGGACCGCCGCGGTATCGGCGCGCTCGGCCGATCGGCATCCGACCCCGTCGTCGCGGGCGCCTGCTCGTGGGTCACTTTGGCTTCACTCATGCCGGGCATTGTCATACAGGTGTCTCCCGCGCTCAAACTCAGGGAGACTCTGATTCACTCCCGACGCGCACGACGAACGGTAGTGGGACAAGGCAAAGCGCGAGGAGCGCTGGGTACTGTACGTACCTGAGCGACGAGCAATGCCGCCTTGTTCCGCTACCGTTCGTCCCACGATAAGAAATTGATTTGAAAGGGTTGCGATCATCTGGCCTGTGCCCTTAATGCGGCCCTCGCGCGCATCCGGATACGCGCGGCGAACCGCGCCACGCCACAGTACAACTGATCGCAACGTGCACGACGGGAATTAATCGGAGTCTCCCTGGGCATTACCACTTGCGCTCCATACGCTTGCGGATGATGACCGCCGCCAGGTTCATCAACAGCAGGAACCCGAGCAGCACGATGATGGCGGCCGACGTGCGCTCCGCGAAGGCCCGCTCCGGGCTGTCCGCCCACAGGTAGATCTGCACCGGCAGCGCCGTGGCCGGGTCGGTGAAACCGCCCGGCACGTCGACGATGAACGCGACCATGCCGATCATCAGCAGCGGCGCCGACTCGCCGAGCGCACGGCTCATGCCGATGATCGTGCCCGTCAGCATGCCGGGCAACGCCAGCGGCAGAACGTGGTGGAAGACCACCTGCATGCGCGACGCGCCGAGTCCGAGTGCCGCTTCACGGATCGATGGCGGCACCGACTGGATCGCGGCCCGGGAGGCGATGATGATGACCGGCAGCGTCAACAGCGACAGCACGAGACCGCCCACCAGCGGCGCGGAACGCGGCAAGGCCATCCAGTTGATGAAAACGGCCAGCCCGAGCAGGCCGAACACGATCGACGGGACGGCGGCCAGGTTGTTGATGTTGACTTCGATCAGGTCGGACCAGCGGCTGCGGGGCGCGAATTCTTCGAGGTAGATCGCTGCGGCCACGCCGATCGGGAACGCGAGAACGACCGTCACCAGCAGCATGTACATCGAGCCCATCAGCGCACCGCGGATACCCGCGAGTTCCGGCTCCCGGGAGTCGCCGTTCGTGAACAACGCGGTGTTGAAGCGCTTTTCGAGATGACCTGCCTGTTGCAGCGACTCGATCCACCCGATCTGCGCGTCAGAGACGGGCCGCAATGCCTCGTCGAGTGCCGGATCGATGCGCCCCTTGACGAACATGTCCACGTTCGCGGCCGCAGGCACCCAGATCGTGCGCGTCTCACCCAGCAGCGCCGGATTGGCAACCAGCATGTCGCGGACCTGGAAGCCGGCAGCGATGCTGATCAGTCGGTTCAGCTCGCGCCGTTCGCCGCGCGAAGTGACGTCGGGAAACAGCGCACGCAAGGCGTCCCGCGGGATAGCGTCGAAGTCCGCGTACTCGAGATCCGGCTCGCCGTCGGGCGCCAGCGTATCGCGGTCGAAGTGCACGGCCAGTTGCACCTCGGTCTGCATGAACGCCGACGCGCCCTGCGCGACGAGCGTGTAGACGAATACACACAGGAACAGGATGCCGACCGCCGTTGCCGCCAGGCCGAAACCCTTGAACAGGCGCTCGCGAAGCCGGCGCCGCGCGAGCCCTGCTTCCACTTTACGGCGCGTGGCAGAGTGCGTCGAAGGGTCGCTGGCGCTACTCATACTGTTCCCGGTACTTGCGCACGACGCTGAGCCCGATCACGTTCAGGCACAGCGTCATCACGAACAAAACGAGCCCCAGCGCAAAGGCTGCCAGTGTCTTCGCGCTGTCGAATTCCTGGTCGCCGACCAGCAGGGTCACGATCTGGACCGTCACCGTGGTAACGGCCTCGAACGGGTTCGCGGTCAGGTTCGCCGCCAGGCCCGCCGCCATGACGACGATCATCGTTTCGCCGATGGCGCGCGAGACGGCGAGCAGAATGCCGCCGACGATGCCGGGCAACGCCGCCGGAAGAATGACGCGGGTCATCGTTTCCGAACGTGTCGAACCGAGACCGAGCGCGCCGTCCCGCATCGACGAGGGGACGGCATGGATCGCGTCGTCCGACAGGGACGAGACGAGCGGGATGATCATGATGCCCATCACGAGGCCGGCGGCCAGCGCGCTTTCCGATGCGACCTCGAAGCCGAGCGCCTCACCGGTGCGCCGCACCCACGGTGCAACGGTGAGCGCGGCGAAAAAACCGTAGACCACGGTCGGGATGCCGGCGAGGATTTCCAGCAGCGGCTTGGCAATCGCGCGCACCCGGTTCGACGAGTACTCCGCGAGGTAGATGGCCGTCATCAGACCGACCGGCACGGCGACGCACATTGCGATGACCGTGATCAGCAGCGTGCCGGCAAACAGCGGCACGGCCCCGAAACTGCCGGACGAACCGACCTGGTCGGCGCGGATCGCCGTCTGTGGACTCCAGTTCAGGCCGAACAGGAATTCCGTGAACGATACTTTCTGGAAGAACCGGACGGCCTCGAACAACACGGACAGCACGATGCCGATCGTCGTGAGGATAGCGATGCTCGACGCGGCGATCAGCAGGTATTCGACGACCTGCTCGACCCGGTTGCGGGCTCGCAGCTCCGGTCGTATGCGGCGCCACGCAAACAACGCACCCAGCGTCGCCAGGCCGAGCACGAGACCCGCCAGCAGCCACCGGCTCGTGGCGATCAGCGCGTTGTAGCGGTCGGCCGCGGCCTGCAGCCCGGCGTCCACGGAGCCGCTCACCGCATCGCCGGCCGCCAGGTTGCGGATGTTGTTGACGAGCAGGTTCAACTCGCCGGGCGACAGGTTCTGCTGCGCCTCGGACAGCCCGTCGATGACGAGCGCGATGACGATTCTCGGCTCGGCCAGCACCCACGCCAGCATCACCGCGAGCGCCGGCAATAGGCACCACACGGCCGTGAAGTAGCCGTAATACCCCGGCAGCGAATGCAGTGCCGCGCTGTTCGACACCCCGCCGACGAGCGCGAGCGAACGGCTCCTGCCGAGGTAGAACGCGGCAGCGGCCATCCCGGCCAGCAGGAGTATCAACGTCGTATTCTGCATGCGTCGTCTGTCGCTCTCGTGCGGTGCCCGGCCGCGTCGGCGCCTGCGTTGCGGCCTACTGGGCGGCGGCGGTCAGCGGATTGAGTTCGCGCACGTCTTTGGCAACGGCACGGCGCTCGTCGTCGGGCATCGGTATCAGGCCGCGCTCCGACAGGTATCCGTCCTCGCCCCATGCACGTTCGCTCGTGAACTCCCGCAGGTAATTCCTGAGCCCCGGGATCACGTCGACGTGCGCTTTCTTGGCGTAGAAGTACAGCGGTCGCGAAATCGGGTAGTCGCCGTCGGCGATGGCCTCGAACGTGGGTTCGACCCCGTCGATTGCGGCACCGCGCACCTTCTCGGTGTTCTGGTCCAGAAAGCTGAATCCGAAGATACCGAATGCCTGCGGGTTTGCCTCGAGCTTTTGCACGATCAGGTTGTCGTTTTCGCCGGCTTCGACGAACGCGCCGTCTTCGCGGACAGTATGGCAGATGGCGCGAAACCGGTCGCGATCACTGTCGTGCAGTGCTGCGATCCACGGAATCTCGGCGCAGCCGCCTTCCATCCCGAGCTCGACGAATGCGTCACGCGTACCCGACGTGGGCGGCGGGCCCAGGACCTCGATGCGCGTCGCGGGCAACGCGGGATTCACGTCCTGCCACGTGCGATAGGGATTGGCGACGAGAGACCCCTCTTCGGGCCCGGGGACCTGCTTCGCGAGCGCCAGGAAAAGATCGAGCCGGCTCAGGCTCGCGGGCTCGGCGGCGATGGCGCTGGCAACGACGATGCCGTCGTAACCGATCTTCACCTCGATGATTTCGTCGACGCCGTTCGCCCGGCAGGCGTCGACCTCGCTTTGTTTGATGGCCCGTGACGAGTTCGCGATGTCCGGGTAGTCGACACCAACGCCGTCGCAAAAGAGCTTCAGGCCGCCGCCGGAACCGGTCGACTCGACCTTCGGCGTGCGAAAGTCCGTGCTGCGCCCGAAGCGCTCGGCGACGACCGTCGCGAACGGGTACACGGTGGACGAACCCACGATGTAGATGTAGTCGCGAGCCGACTGCGCCACGGCATGACCTGCCAGCGCCACGGCCACGGCCGCGCTTGCCAGTGCCAGCCTGGCTGTGCTTCTCTGTGCCACGATTTCTCCCGGGAGGCTTGAATGAGAGGCCTGCAAGCTTAGCGGCAGATTGTTACCGAATTGTTGCAACCGGGGTACCGGCGCATCCCGGCCCCGGGGGCGAGATTTTCTTCTTTATTTTTATGTTTCAGCTACTTAACAGACATTCCAAGACGCGACATCAACGATGAACCACGAATCGACCGACGCCCGGATAGCCTCGTTGCTGGCCGATCTCGTCCGCCGGCCCTCGATAACGCCGGACGACGCGGGCTGCCAGGCGCTGCTCGCGGAGCGCCTCGAGCGCTCGGGCTTCCGCTGCGAGTCCCTGCCGTTCGGCGAGGTCACGAATCTCTGGGCGCGGCGCGGCACCGACGGGCCGGTTTTTTGTTTCGCCGGGCACACGGACGTCGTGCCGCCCGGCGCGCTGGATGACTGGTCGACGGATCCGTTCGAGCCGACGCTGAAGGACGGCATCCTGTACGGCCGCGGCACCGCCGACATGAAGAGCGGTCTTGCGGCAATGGTGGTTGCTGTCGAGGATTTCCTCGCGTCCTTCCCGGAGCCCGCCGGCAGCATCGCCTTCCTAATCACCAGTGACGAGGAAGGCCGTGCACGCGAAGGCACGTTGAAAGTCATGGAAACCCTTGTTGCCCGCGAAGAAGCGATCGACTGGTGCATCATCGGCGAACCGTCCAGCGCCGAACGCCTCGGCGACATCGTGCGTATCGGGCGGCGCGGCTCGCTCAGCGGGATGCTGACCGTGCATGGCACGCAGGGCCATGTCGCCTATCCGCAGCTCGCCGACAATCCGATCGGCCGTTTCGCGCCGGCGCTGGCCGCGCTGTACGCCACGCACTGGGACGACGGCAACGCGTGGTTTCCGCCAACCAGTTTCCAGTTCGTGAACCTGCACGCCGACGGGGGTGCCGTCAACGTGACGCCGGCCGAACTCAAGGCCCGCTTCAACTTCCGCTACTCGACGGAGTGGCATCACGAGGCGCTGCGCGAACGGGTGCACGCGATCTTCGACGAACACGGGCTCGACTACACGCTGGACTGGCACCTGTCCGGCGAGCCGTTCCTGACGCAGCCCGGCGTGCTGATCGATGCGGTATCGGGCGCCGTCGCCGAGGCTTGCGGCGCGCCACCCGAACTGTCGACGGGCGGCGGCACCTCGGACGGGCGCTTCATTTCGCCGGCCGGCGTCGACGTCGTCGAACTCGGCCCGGTCAATGCCTCGATTCACAAGGTGGATGAACACGTGCGCATGGCGGACGTGGTGGCGCTCACTCACATCTACCGGCGCATCCTCGAACGGCTGCTCGGCGGCGACCGCGAGTCCTGACTAGCGCCGCAGCAGGTTCCAGGCGCCACCGGCCAGCAGGCCTGCGACGCAGACCAGCACCCAGGCCGGCATCGACAGCCCGAGGAACTGCCAGTCGATCAGCGCGCATTCGCCCGATCCGGTGAACACGCGGCTCAGCACCTCGCGAAACGGGAGCGTCTGCAGCATGTCGTCGAGACTCTGGTTCGGGCCGCACGCCGGCACGTCTCCCGGCGGCAGGTACTGCATGCGCACGTGCCACGCGGCCACGCCGATGCCGAACAGGCCGGGCATCGCCAGCACGGCCGCGTAGGCCCGGCGCGCCCCGCGGGCCACCGGATCGTGCAGAAACGCGACGAGGAACACGACACCGAGTCCGATCACCGCGATGCGTTGCAGGACGCACAAGGGACAGGGCTCGTACAGCAGCACGTGCTGCGAGTACAGCGCATATCCCATCAGGCCGGCGCAGGCCAGGAACCCGGCCAGGTTGAGCCAGCGGCGGCCCGACCAGGAAAATTCCATCACTCTTCCGCCGGCTCGTCTTCGCCCAGCACGGTGTGCCGGACGTCCTTGCCCTCGACCATGTAGATCACGTACTCGCAGATGTTCTTCGCGTGATCGCCGATGCGTTCGAGCGAGCGCGCAGCCCACGTCACGTTCATGACCCGCTTGATGCTGCGCGGGTCTTCCATCATGAACGTGATGCATTGCCGCTGGATCAGTTCGTACTCGTCGTCCACGCGCTCGTCCTCGAGCACCACGTCCGTCGCGTCCGCAACGTCGAGACGCGCGAACGCGTTCATCGCATCCCGCAGCATGTGCGACACGTGCGTGCCGAGATTCTTCAGTTCCCGGTAGGAATCGGACGGGCGATCCATGGCCGCCAGCTTGGAGGCGAGATAGCCGATCTTCTCCGCCTCGTCGCCGATGCGTTCCAGGTCCGTGATCGTCTTGATGATCGCGACGATCAACCGCAGGTCACCGGCGGCGGGCGACCGCGTCGCGAGGAGGCGATTGCACTCCTCGTCGATGGCGACCTCGAGCTTGTTGACCTTGTAGTCGTCGTTCGCGACCTTGAGGCCGAGTTCACTGTCACCGCTGACGATCGCGGCAATCGCCCTGGAGAGCTGTGTCTCGACGACGCCGCCCATCGACAGCACCATGTTCCGCAGGTCTTCCAGGTCTTTATTGAAGCGCCGGGAAATATGGTCCGTCAGGTCGGAAGCTTGCATGTTGGGCACCGCGTCGGTCGATCCTTCAGTTAAGCACGGGACTCATGTCAACTCGGTGACAGGTGTGCGTTCGTCACGTGCAGCGTGACTCCCATCTCAATCGAATTTGAATTCGAGGTCAAGCTGGTAGCGGCGTGTATCCGCCTGGTTGCCCAGAAAGCCGCCGCTCTCCACCAGGTACGCCGTTCCCCCGATCGAAATGCGGTCGTGCAGCAGGTACTTGCCGCTCAGGACGTGGCCGCGCGAGTCCGTGCCGCCGGCCGCGAAATCCGATTCGTTGAACGCGCCGATGACGGCGTCGGTTTCCGTATCGCGGTATTCCCAGGATGCCGTCCAGTCGCCGGCCTTCCTGGTCCCGCCCAGGCGCACGCCCACAGCCCAGGCGACGTCTTCGTCGTCGACCTCGGTGTTCGTCGTCCAGTACGCGAACAGCATCGTGGCCAGCCCGCTGACACGGGTGTCGAACTCCGCGTACATCTCGACGTTGCCATAGTCGTACACGTAGAGGCCTTCGTCGTCGACCGTGTTGCCTCGCGGCACGCCGAAGAAGAACGGTAGCTCGCCCACCGTGTTCGAGTAGGTGAAATAGCCGGCCCCGGCCGTCAACGTGTTGCCGTCACCCAGCTCGATGTCGCCGCCGAACTGGCCATGAAACAGCACGGAGTCGTCCGACGCGGCGCGTTCCTCGATGATGAACACGCCGCCCACCGCGAACAGGTGGTCGTTGTGCCATTCGGCCGCCAGCCCTTCCGGCGTCAGGTCGCTGTCGTAAACGACCTGGGTCCTGCCAGCGCGGAACATGGGGTTCTTCAACTTGCCGCCGAGCAGCGTCAGCCCGTCCGCCGCCTGCCACTCGACGTACGCCAGGTCGATGCCGAAGTCTTCCGTGGAAAAACTGTTGCCGAACGTGACGTTTCTGGAAATCGGGTTGTTCGTCGCGGTGGCGAGACCGAGAACGACATTGATCGTCTCCGTCATCTGCACGTCGAGCGCCGCGCGAACGCGGTAGCGGGTGCGATCGGTGTCGCCGACGCCTTCCCGGTCGATCGACTCGTAGCGCAGGCGCAGGTCGCCGCTGAAGTCCAGCTTATCCTCCCAGGCGGCGTCGTCCGTGCGCGCGTCAAACGCCGCGAGGAGCAGCAGGATCGGGAATAGTCGGGTCGGAGTCGCCATGCGGGGCGGTATGTTACGAGAACATAACGCCAAAGTGAACGGACCGTTACGGGTCGATACGTTGACGGCGCGGCCGACGCCACAGCCGGGGACGGCACTCGCCGGGCCGCAGAGTCAGGCGGGCCGGCGCTCTCCCGGGAGCTTCACCGGTGTCGGTACCGCCAGGCGGCTGGCCGGAAAACGACAGGTGAACGTACTGCCCTCGCCGCGTTCGCTCTGTATTTCGAGCCTGCCGTCGTGCCGGCCGACGATGTGCTTGACGATCGCCAGCCCTAGACCCACCCCGCCGTCGTCGCGCGAGCGGCCGCGATCGACGCGAAAAAACCGCTCCGTCAGGCGCGGCACGTGCTCCGCCGCGATGCCCTCGCCGGAGTCGGCCACGCTGAGTACTCCGCCGTCGGGATCGGACCGCCAGGTCAGCGTGATCGATCCGTCCGGCGGCGTATGCCGCACGGCGTTCGACAGGAGATTCGTGATCAGCGACTCGATTTCCGAGGCGCTGCCGCGCAGCCGCGCCGCCGAGTCCACGACGACGTCGATCGGGGCCGTCTCTCCGGGGATGCCCAGCGCACGCCGGGCGGCGGCAAGCAGGCCGCCGACGTCAACCCGTTCCTCGACGTCGGCCGGCCCGGCGCTTTCGAGGCGCGACAACTCCAGCAGTTCGGCGACGATGCGGTTCATGCGCCTTGCCTGGATTTGCATCTGCGTGACGGGCAAGGCCCAGTCCTTCGGCATCGCCGCGTCATCGGCCAGGCTGTCGAGGTACCCGGTGATCACGGTCAGTGGCGACCGGAGTTCGTGCGAGGCATTGGCGACGAAGTCCCGTCGCATGCGCGCTAGGCGGATGCTCTCGGTGACGTCGCGAAGCACCAGCAGTTTCTGGTCCGCCCCGTAGGGCACGACGCGGCAGTTGAGCCAGCCGTCGTCGCGGACCGGGGACGGTATCTCGATCGCGCGCGAGTAATCCTCGCTGCGCAGCATCCTGGTCAGTTTCGGGTCGCGCAGAATGTTGTCGACGCGCTGGCCCCGGTCTTTCTTCGGCTTCAGGCCGGCAAGCGACTTCGCGGCCCGGTTGCACATCACGATCTCGTGGTTCTCGTCGAGGATCACGGCGCCGTCGGGCATCGCGTCAGTGGACTTGCGAATCTCGCGCAGCAGCTGTCGGTACTGGCGCTTGTAACGCGCCGCCCGTACCTGCTGATACGAAAAACTGGAGAAGATCTGCTGCCAGATGCCGTCGCCCTGGCGAAAGACCTCGAAATCGTGCGTTCGCGTGGCACGGACGAACGCGAGGAGGTGCCGAACCTGCCAGAACAGCGCGATCAGCGTCGCAGCCAGCACGCCGCTCGCCGGCGCATCGTAGAGCCAGCCGATTCCCGCGCCCGCCGCGAGGAGGCAGAACAGGCCGACGAGGAACTTTCGCGAGGCTTCAGGCATGTATCAGGGATCGATCCGGGTCGAGAACCGGTAACCCGCGCCGCGTACCGTCTGTATGTAATTGTCCGCGCCGACGTCGGCGAGCGCCTTGCGCAGGCGGCGTACGTGCACGTCCACGGTTCGCTCTTCGACGTAGACGTTCGCCCCCCAGACCCGGTCGAGCAGTTGCGTCCGGCTGTAAACGCGATCCGCGTGCGTCATCAGGAAGTGCAACAGGCGGTATTCGGTCGGGCCGAGACGGATCTCGCGGCCATCCGACGTGACGCGGTGCCCGGCCGTGTCGAGCTCCAGGACGCCTGCGTTGACGACCTCTTCCTCGGTGCGCGTCGCGCGGCGCAGCACCGCCTGCACCCGGGCGACGAGCTCGCGCGGCGCGAACGGCTTGGTGACGTAGTCGTCGGCGCCGCCTTCGAGGCCGGCTACCTTGTCGTATTCTTCCGCCCGCGCGGTCAGCATGATGATGCCGAGGTCCTCGTTCGCCTTGTCCCGCTTGAGCATACGCGTCAGTTCCAGCCCGCTCATGTCCGGCAACATCCAGTCGATCAGGGCGAGGTCGGGCCGCTCGTCGGCCAGCAGCTCGCGGGCGCTGCGGCAGTCGCCCGCCTCGACGGTTTCAAAGCCCGCCCGCGCGAGGTGAAAGGCGATCATTTCCCGGATCGGGGTCTCGTCCTCGACGATCAGTATCTTGCTGGCAGCCATGGCAAATTCCTGCGCGCTGGGTATGCGGCCCCGCCGCGTGCCGGGCCACTCGGGCACGCATTACAGCACTGACATATTACAGGACTGTTACGGCCTTGAGCCGGGCACGGCCGCCACTTCGTGCCGCAGGTAGGCCGGGCGGATGGCCTCGGGCCCGACCGTGGCACCCGCCGAATACGCCAGTGCGCCCAGTGTCAGCAGGGCCGGAGACTCCGGGTAGCGAACGTCGCTGACCGTCCCCACCCCGTCGCGGTTCGCGGCGAGCAGCGCCGGGTAACGCTCCCAGCCCGCACCGGCCGCGATCACTTCGCCGCCGGCGACCTCGGGAATGAGCGCGAGGGGCTGAAGGCGTTCGGGTGCGACGGGAACGGCGATGCCCGCGCTGTCGATCCGGTAGAGGCCGAGGTACACCTGGTTCATGTGCGCATCCTGCGTTACGGCCACCGTTTCGCCGGGACCGCCGGCCTGCATCGCCACTGCCGCCATCGACGACACGGGCACGATCGGCCGGCCGGACGCATAACCCAGGCCCGCCGCGACCGACGCGGCGATGCGCAACCCGATGAACGACCCCGGCCCGTTGCCGAGCACGATCGCGTCGAGATCGGCCGGCGCGAGCCCGCCGTCGGCCAGCACGTCACGAATCATCGGCAACAGCAGCCGCGTGTGCTCGCGTGCCTGCTCCGCGTGGCGCACGTGGCGCGCCTCCCCCACGGCGAGGCCGACCGTGCAGGCGAGCGACGACGTATCCAGGGCCAGAAGCTTCACGCCAGGACCTCCTCGTCCTCGTGGCGCTCGAAAAACGACGCGACGTCCTCGATCGATCGGGTCGTCGGCATTGGCTCGATCGCCTTGAGAAACGTCCTGCCGTAGGACTTGCCGGTGACGCGCGGGTCGCACAATACGATGACGCCGTAGTCCCGCTCGTCGCGAAGCAGCCGCCCGATGCCCTGCTTGAGCGCGAGCACGGCCTGCGGCAGCTGGTGATCCGTGAACCCGTTGCCGCCGTTGCGGCGCAGGTACTCGAGGCGCGCCATCAGCAACGGATCGCCTGGCGACATGAACGGCAACTTGTCGATCGCGACCACGGTGAGCGCGCGCCCGCGGACGTCGACGCCTTCCCAGAAGCTGCTCGTGCCCAGCAGGACCGCGTTGCCCTGCCGTCGAAAGCGCCGCAGCAGCTCGTCGCGCGGCATCGTGCCCTGCGCGAACAGCTTGCGCGACCCGAGAAGCTTGCGCTGACCCCGGAACCAGTCGCGCGCAAGACCGAGTGCGCGATGGCTCGTGAACAGGAGGAAGATGCCGCCCGCGGTCATACCGAGCAGCGGCGCGATCACCGCCAGCATTTCCTCGGTGTAGCCGCGCGTCGACGGTGCCGGCAGGCCCTGCGGCAACCACACCAGGCTGTTCTCCGCGAAGGCGTACGGACTCGGAAAGGTCAGCGCGGGCACCCCCGACAAGCCCATGCGCGACGTAAAGTGCGAGAAATCCTCGCCGACGGCCAGCGTCGCCGACGTCAGCACCCAGGCCTGCTCCGCGTTGCTCATCATGGCGTTCAGGTTCGCAGACACATCGAGCGGCGTCAGGTGCAGCCGCACGCTGCGGGCGCCGATCTCGAGCCAGCGCAGCCCGTCCCAGCTGTCTTCGTCGACGAGGAGTGCGAGGCGCTCGCCGTACACCTGCAGCTGTTGCTCCACCTTGCCCGCGTCGCCACCGGGCGCATCCAGCGCATCGAGCGCCTCCGCCAGCGACGCGAGCGCCGCGCGCAGGTCGTCGAGCGCCGGACGCAATGCCGGCAGCAGCGGCGCCAGTTCGTGGCGGCCCTCGTCGCGCGGCGACTGCACACGCCATTCGCGCACCGCCGTCACGACGCGGTCGATGCGCTGCCGGAGCGCCGCGTCCGCGGAACCGAGCGTCGCGGCGACGATATCGTCGGCCAGTCGTTCTATCTCCCGGGAGCCGAGCGACACGCCGAAGAACTGGACCGCGAGATCCGGCACCTGGTGCGCCTCGTCGAGGATCACGGCGTCCGCGCCAGGCAGGAACTCGACGAAACCGGCCTCTTTCATCGCGAGGTCGGCCAGCAGCAGGTGGTGATTGACGACGACGAGGTCGGCCTCCTGCGCTTCACGCCGCGCTTTCGCGACGTGGCAGTCGGAGAATCGCGGACAGGATTGTCCCAGGCAGTTGTCCGTGGTCGACGTCACCAGCGGCCAGATCGCGGAATCCTCGGCGACGTCGCCCAGTTCCGCGCGGTCGCCCGACACCGTCCGGTGACGCCATTCGCGAACCTGCCGCAGGTCGTCCGCGAGTTCACGGGGCACGTCGTCGACCTGCTCGAGGCGGTGCAGGCACAGGTAGTTCGCCCGGCCCTTCAGCAGCGCGCAGCGTACCGGCCGCCCGACCGCCTTGCCGAGCAGCGGCAGATCGCGGTGAAAAAGCTGGTCCTGGAGCGACTTCGTCCCGGTGCTGATGATCGTGCGCGCCCCGCTCTGCAGCGCCGGCAGCAGGTACGCAAACGTCTTGCCGGTGCCGGTCCCGGCCTCGATGACGAGCCGGCCGCGGGCCGCGATCGCGTCGGCGATGCTCTGCGCCATCCAGGCCTGGCCGGCACGCGGCTGGTAGCCCGGCAGCAGGCCGCGCAGCGGGCTGTCGGCGCCGAAAAATTCGCTCAAGTCGATCACACGGGAAGGTTACCGCGTCGCGCCGCGCTCGCCTATCGCTGCCCGGCGATATCCTTCAGGGTGCGCTGGTCGGCCTTGATCGAGAATCGCAGATACGGACCCTGTGCCGTGTACCGCGCCAGCGCGAAATCATCGTCGTGGAACCCGGTGACGTTGTACCCGAGCGACAACCAGACGTTCGTCGCCAGGTTGTAGCCCACGTCGACACCCATCCCGTAGTCGACGGTCCCGGACTCCCAGGCGTGGTACAGGCTCGCGTGGACACCCGCGTCCCAGCGCCGGCCGAATCCGCGCCGGAAGTCGGCACCGACCAAGTCCGAGTAGCCGCTCGTATCCAGGCCGTCGAAACGGCTTTGCACGACCTTGAAGGCGTACTGCAGAGCGAGCTCGGTCGCCGCGCCGATGCGCCGGTTCGCGTTGAAGTTGTTCACGAGCCTGAGCGACTCCTCGCGCACCGTCGCATTCTCCAGGTTGTCCCAACGCAGGTCGGTCCGGTTCAGGAACGACCAGCGGCTGTGTGCCGGTCGCCAGGCCCAGCCAAACCGCAGGACGGTACTCGCGAGCTGACCGCCGGCTTTGGGCTCGGCGATGAATGTCGTGAGTCCGGCCGACAGTCCGTGACCGCGCTGTGGCTCGCGGTACCAGCCGAACAGCAGCGATGTGCGCTCCTCCGTGTCGGCGTTGCGGTACTCGATTCGGCCGTTCGCCGACCAGGCATCGGCCGTGTACAACGCACCGGTGTGCACCGCGACGAAGTCATCCTGCAGTGAGCCCGACGCGAGCGCCCGGTCTTCGTCGAACTGGCGCGCGTCGCTGTCCGTCAACGTGTTCGATTGGTCGACGCCGAGGTCGAACAGCCAGTGCTCACCCACTGCGAAACCCTGCACCAGGCCGAGATTGGCGAACAGCCGCGGGCCGAATTCCGTCACCTCGTTGCCGAGCGACGACTCGATCTGCGCACGCGCCCACGGGGTCGCCCGCACGCCTAATCGGGTCATCGACGATTCGATGTCGCGCCCTTCCGCCCGTTCGTACTCGGCAAGCAGGTCGACGTCGCTATTCAGCCGGTAGTCGGCGCCGAACACGAGCCGTGTCGGGTAATCGAGGCTCTGCGCGTCGTCGTTCAGCGCGGTCGAGCTGTTCACGCGCAACGTCACGCCGCCGTCGAAGAGTTTCTTTGTCAGCCCCAGGTCGAGCAGGTCGCTGGTGCGCGTATCGCCATCTTCGAACGCATCTTCGGCATGCGTCAGGCCGGCGCTCGCCGAGAACGTGTGCCGCTCGTAACGCACGCGTGTGCGCGCGAGATTGCGAATGTCCCCGGTCGCCAGTATCTGCTGCCAGCCCGCTTCGCCCTCGACGAACCAGCGATCGCCGAACTTCGCCCGTGCATCGACACCGAGGCGCCGCACGCCCTGGTCCGCCGCGGACTGGTAACCCAGGCCGAAGTCGTCCTCGACCTCCCGCATGAAAGCACGGACGTCGACGTTCTCGCCGTTGTGTTCCAGCTCGATGCGGTGGGCCGAACCCGACGTCGGCGTGCCGGCGACCGTGGTGTCGGTCGATGCCACTTCGGCCGTCAGCAAGGTCTGCGGATTGATCTGCCAGCGCAGGTCGACCCCGGTCAGGCTGGCTTCCGCCCCGGTGGTGCCGTCATCGATGCGGGTAACGCCGACCTCGACGTTGTCGTCGCCGGTGTAGATCGACGCGCGACCGCCCGCCACCACGTCGTCGCCGTCACCGGCGAGCGCCTCGTACTCGGCGACGATGTAAACCGGGTTGAAATCGAGGTCGCGACTGGGGACCGGCTGCTTGAAGAACAGCGCACCGTCCAGCGGGTCGAGGCTGTAGTCGAGGAAGCGCGACAGCACCCGCGACTCGAGCACCACGCCGCTGTCGAACCGGTCGCGCACTTCGATACGGATCTCTTCCGAGTTCACGACGAGCGGCGCGTTGCTGAGGTAATAGAGTCCGGACGTGCCGTCGCCGCGCAGCTCGTCCCGGTTGAACGCCTGCCGGCTCTCCGCGGCGAACGCGGTGTAGCCGGCGTTCTCGCCCCGATACTCGCTGAGCAGTCCGTTGAAACTGCGCTGGTAGCGCGCAAGGTCGGTAACGATCAACCCCGTTTCGAAGTCACCGAACATCGCATAGAACTGGTTGCGCTCGAGCTTGACGAACAGCTTCCGCTGGCTCGCCGCCTCGAAGCGTCGCTCCGCGGTGTCGGCGTACAGCGGGTAGTAGCGGTTCGGGTCGATCTGCGACGACAGCTGGTGCTCGGTATCCGACAATTCGCGGTCGCTGTCGTACGCGAGCGTCATCAGGTACTCGCCGCGTATGCGTCCCTTCGCGAAGAAGGCGACGCGTCCGTCGTCGTAATACTCGTCCTCGAGCCCCTCTGCGGCTGCGGCCTCGGCGTTGTCGGCCAGCGTATTGTAGCCGGCCGTGCCCTCGGCGAAGCCCACCAGGATCCAGTCGCGTGCCGCCGGCGCGAGCCACGCCTGCAGTTCCTGTTCGCGATGGTTCTCGAACAGGAGCGACAGGTCCACTTCGCCGGTGCGAGTGGTCGGCTCCAGCTCGATTCGTGCGATGCCGTCCTTGCCGATGCGGTACGTCGGCTCGCGGGTCGCCACCTGCACGAGCGGGTTTCGGCGATCGTTCTCGACGTCCCACCACGAACGGTACGGCGGCAGGACCCGGAATCCACCGGTCATGCCTTGCCGCGCCGGCTTGCCGGCACGGTCGAACAGGCGAATCGCGATGACGGGCCGAGTCTTGCCGTCCGCCACCAGGTGCGATTCCGACAGGACGAGCTCTGCGCGTATCGGCTGGCCGGAGAAGTTGATCGTGCGTTCGAGCACCGCGGCTTCGCTGCCGTCCGCGTTGGCGACGACGGCTCGCAGATGGTTCTCCCCGTCGAGCAGCTCGACGCCCGCCCATCGCGAGACGGCCACGGTGCCCGCCCGGTTGACGACCAGCGTGTCGAAGTTGACGGGATTGACCGGCTGGCCGTTGACGAACACGTCCACCGACTGGTCGGGCGCGTGCTGAATACTGAGCTTCGTGGCCGGCACGGCGGGCGCGTAGCCCTCCTCGGGCAGCAACATCGCCACGCCCGGCGCCAGCGTATCGACGGGCGGCTCGGCCTGCACGAGCAGGTCGTCGTCCCCTGCGCTGCGCACGACCTCGGTGCCGGGCACCGCTCCCCGGGTCGCGACGACCTGCGTGCCGCTCGTCGCCTTCGTCACTTCGAGGAACGACGGCTTCTGCGGCCGAACACCGCTCAGCACCATCTCGACGCGCCGGTTGCGCGCGCGCCCCGCGGACGTCGCGTTGTCGGCAACGGGCTCGTCCGGCCCGCGGCCCGTGACCTGCATGTCGCCTCGCGCGAGCCCCAATGCTTCCGCCACGTAGTCGGCCGCGGCCTTCGCACGCGCGTGCGAAAGCACGTAGTTGTCGCTGAACCGGTGCTGGTTGCGCGGCGCGATCGGCTGGCTGTCGCTGTGACCGACGACGGAAAGGTGCACGTCGCGCACGCCCTGCCAGTCCGCGATCAACGCGTCCAGGGTCTGCATGTCCGAGTCCGACAGCGTATCGGACAGAATCGCGAACCGGAGATCCAGCACGTAGCCCGCGTTCTCCACCGTGCCCGGTTCGCGCAGCATTCGTGTTTCGGCAACCGGCGTGGTCTGACCGGTCGAGATCGGTGAATCGAATCGCGCGGTCGCCTTCGTCACCTGCTCCCCGTTGACGTGATCGCCGATGCGGGCTTCGAGGGCGAGCGTGGCGCGCCAGTTGCCGGTACGGTCCGGCAACGCCAGGGAAAGTACCTGTCCGTTGCGGTGCGGTTCGCCGAGGCGTTCGCCGTCGACGCGCAGCGTGCCCGGCGCATAGGTAACGCCGTCCGGGAGCAGCAGCATCACGTCGATGTTCGAAATCGCGACGTTGCCGACGCCTTCCACATCGAGTTCATAACGAACCCGATCGGCATCATCGGTGCCCTGGCTCCGGAGTTCGAGGTCGATGCGTCCTTCAGGGGCCGGCTTGCGGCGCAGGTAGAAATCCGCGCGCTTGAGGCTCCCGCGGCTGAGCCGAACGAACTGGGAGTCGGCCCGGCGTGCGTAACCGGGCGTGTCCGCGCAACCGATGACATCGAACCACGCCGGCACGGAATCCGTGTCGAGCTGCGCGACATGCGTGCCGGGCTTGACGCCTTCGAAATGGAATCGGCCGCCGTCGTCGGTCACGGAGTAACTGCCGTCCTCGAGGTAGACGCGGATGCCGGCAACGCCCTGCTCCTCGGCGTACGTCGCCTGCTGACAGTCGCCTTCGAGCACGCGCCCGATGATCGTGCCGGTGCTCCGGAACAGGTCTTCGGTCACCCGAACCACCGCCGTCGCTTCGTTCGACACGAGACCGCCGGCCGCTTCGGCCGTCGCGCGATTCACGAGTTCGTCGTTCGGCTTTCCGCCGACGACTTCGACGACGTAAGTCATCGTGGTGCGTTCCCCCGGCTCGACCTGCGCAAACGTGAATTCGAGCAGGCCCGGCGCGCTGCCGTCCTGCGGGTCCGGCACGGTCTCGCCGTCAACGGCTGCGGAACCGGGCACGTAGCGCACGGCCGACGGCAGGGTATCAGTGACGACCACGTCAGTCGCCGCGCCGCCGGACGCCGCGTTCTCGAGCACGAGTTCATAGCGCACGAAGTCGCCCGGCGCCGCCCTCGTGGTCAACGTCCGCTTCTGCAGGAACAGCACTTCGGCCCGGGGGTCGACCGGGATGTCCCACGCAAAGCTGAGCTCACCGGATTTCGCAAATGCCTCGCCGTACGAGGCACCACCCAGCGCGTAGGGCGCGCCGGGCAGTGACTGCAACGCATCGGGATTTGCCGATGACGGCGACACGTAAGCGTCCGGCGGCGTAACGACTAGGCGGTAGTTGCCATCGGGCACGACCGGGAACCGGTATTGCCCCGGCCCGAAGTTGTAGGTCGTGCCGGAACTGTCGGTGACACTGCCGCCGGTCTGGACCGCGGACGGGTACTGGCTGATACCGTCGTTGCCGTACACGGTCGCCGGCTGGCCGTTCGCCGCGTGCACGAGCTGGACCGTGGCGCCGGACACGTTCGCGCCGGAGCGCGACTCGAAAACGCGCTGCACCGGGTCGAACTGTGCGATGGCACCGGCTGTGTCGGCCCCATCCGCCGGGTCCGTGTAGCGTACGTCGAACGCAGTCTGCGGTCCGCCCTGCAACACGCAGTCCGCCGGCGTCGCCGCGCCGCCGCTGGTCGGCAGGTAGCCCGCGAATACGCCGGTGTCGGGCCCGGTTTCCGTCAGGCGCAGATACTCGCTGTCGCCGCTGTCCGGGTGCCGCAGCTCGACCGTCGCGGAATCGCGCTGCTGGTAGTCGGTGTTCTGGTCGGCGTCGACCAGCCGCACGAAGACCGGTTCGCCGATGTTGTACGCCGTGGTCGCGACGACGTCCTGCGTCGCCGCCGGGTCGATGACGGTGCCGCCGATGATCTGCGGGTTGTCGAGCTGCGCCGGTGCGCCCGCCTGCAGGCAGGCCGAAGGCCCCACGGCTTCCTGCCAGGTGCCGCTGCCTGCCCCGAGGACGCGCGTCAGTGAGACCGCGGATGCGCTGCGTTGCACCGCGGTCGTGACCTCGACCACGTTGCTCGCGATCAGGACCGGCTGGTTCGCCACGCCCCGGAACTCGAGCGTTGCCTGGTTGCTTACGACCGCACCGGGCGGCGCGGCAGCCGCGCCTCCCGCCATGCCGAACGCCACCAGGAGTAGTGTTCGGCGGGCACATCGCAGTGCTGAGCGCATCCGGCAGACGCGAGTCGGGGGGAGCTGACGCTCCCCCCGATCCTGTGCGTGTGCACGGGCCGGCCGCCCGGGACCGGGAGGTCCCGAGCGGCTACGGACCGCGTACGTCTGCCTCAGCACCGTGATGTCGCGCCGGTGCGGATCAGGTCGTCGGGATCGTGACGTCGAACTCGACGGTGACCGTCGAGCCCGCCGCGACGTCAATCGCGGCGCCGCCGATCTCGTCGATCGTCAGCGTCGTGCCGTCCCACGCACAGCCGTCGCCGTCCGTATCGGCCGCATCGTCGGCAACGCAGGTATCAGCACCGCCGTTGAAACTGACCACCGCGCCCGGACCGAACGTCACGTCCGCGTCGATGTCGTCCGTGATGACCAGCGCACTTGCGGTGACACCGCCGGTGTTCTCGATCGAGATCGTGTATCGCACGGTCGCACCCGGGATCGCGAGCCCGCTGCCTAGCGGATCAGACTGCACGGCCTGTGCCTTCGTCACGGACAACGCCGCCGTCACCGTCTCGAAGCCGTCGGCGTTCGTCACGATGCCGTCGTTTGCCGCATCGCTGAAACCGGCACCATCGGCAAAGACGTTGTCGATGGCGTCCGGATCCCACGTGCCGCTCTGAACGAGGTTCGTGCCGGTCGCCGGGTCCGCGGCGGTCGCTTCGAGCAGCACGTTCGCGATCTGGCCGTTCGTCAGCGTCAGTGGCGCGTCGGCAAAGATGCGAACGCGGATCGAGTCGTCCTCGGGGAGGTCGTCGATGTTCGACGCCCCGCCGATGATGGGATCCGGGCCTGTTCCGGGCGTGCCGACACCGTCCGACGCGGCACTGACGGCGATTTCGACATTGTTCATGTCGACATCGGAATCCGTCGTACCGGCGCCCTTGACGTCGCCGTCCGCATTCGCGAGCTGGCTGAAGTCGAGGTTGATGTCGAGCGTGCCGTTACTGAGGTTCGTCACGAGAAACTCGACGAAGTAGTCGTCGACGCCGGGGGTCACCTGCGTCAGACCGGCTCCGACCTGCGTGACCGTCAGGTCCACGCGGCGGTCGACGACGAACGACGCCGTGTTCGAATCCACCGGCGTCTGCGCGGTGCCGGCAACCGAGTAGCCGACCGTCGCCGTATTCTGGACGGACGTGCCGGCATCGGTGCCGAGGGCCAGTGCCGGGCCCGCCAACAGGGCCAAAGCGCTGAGAATCCCCAGCCTGGCGAGCAGGCCGGAGGGGTTTGTCACGGTTTTCATCACGGTACTCCTTGGGGTTTACAACTCGGTGTTCTGGTACTCCTACTCGAGAACGGCGGCGAAGCTTGCCTGCCCTTCACTGCCGGCCTCGAGCCGTTCCTGCATGACCCAGCGGACATGCGTGTAATCCAGGGTGGTGGCGGGACGCTCGATGCCGTCGGTGACGACGCGCAGCGCTTCCGCCTTGCCGAACGTGACGCCGCCATCGATCGAGAATTCGACCTCGAGGTCCTCGCCGGCCGCCGAGCCCGCCACGTACTTCAGCGTTTCGGCGATCGGGTTCGTGATCACGACGTTGTCGGCGGGTTCCGCGCCGACGTTCCGGAACGAGATCGTGTAGACGACCCGCTCGCCGGGCACGACGGAGTCGGCGGCGACGAGTTCGGTCGTGCGGGTGCCGTCGACATGTTCCGTGACGACTTCCTTCTTCACGATCGTGGTGACTTCGATCTGCTTCGCGTCCTGTGCAAACAGGCTGCCGGCGGTTGCCAGCAATGCGATGCCGATGACGGGAAACAGCTTTTTCAGTGCGCTCATGGTCAGTACTCCGTTCAATCGCTCGTTAATCGATGCTGACCTGGAACACGATGGTCTGTGTCCCGTCAGCCAGGGTGAGATCGCCGAGCCGCACGACGATCGTCGGCCGGGCGGAAACATCGAGTTCGCCGGCATCGGCGTCGGCGGCATCGCTTTGCGCGACACCGTTCAGAACCAGGCTGCCGGGAACGTAGGTGGTGTAGTCGGGGACCGGGTCGCGCACGACACTCGACGTTGCAGTGCCGCTGCCGATCACGTCGACCGCGAGCGTGTACGTGATCGTTGCGCCGGGCAGCGGCTCCGTACCGCCGAACGGGTCGGAGACGCCCTGGGATTTCACAATCGTGACCTGGATGTCGGACACGATGTACTCGCCGACGTCCGAGGATTGGCCGCCGGTCGTGCCGACGACGGCGTCGATGCCGCCATCGCCACTGCCGGCAAACACGGTCCCGGCGGCACCGGTGCCGGTCGTCGACGTGGCCGTCAGTTGTGACCGTCCGATGTCGCCGTTGCCCGCGCCGGCGGGGATGTCGTTGACAAGGAAGACATCGATCGACGCATCAGCCGCGAGTACCGGGTCATTCGTGCCGGGCGTGTACGCCTGGTCGGCCGCGGTCAGGTCCCCGCTGGCATCGGTATCGAAGTAGATCGCGGGCACGGCAGCTACGGGATCGAAGTCGTCGCCAGCCAGGAGATTGTCGATCGCAAGCGAGTACGTCTCGGTGCCGTTCCCCGTGTTCGTCACCGTGAACAGCAATGTGCGATCGGTGTCGTTGCCGGCAACGACCTGCTGCGAACTCTGGAGTACGGTCGCCACGTCGATACGTTCGGCGACCACGAGCACGGTCGTGTTCGAACTGACGGAAAAAGGCGTGCCCCCGTAGTCGAAGTCGACGGTTGCCGTACCTTCGATAAGGGTCCCGGCCGGCGTACCGGCCGCCAGTGCCTGGGTGCCTGCGGCTACCGTGGCAATGGCGACGTACACCAGTCGCGCACACACTTCCTTTAGTGGCCGGTGAGGTTCCGTCACCGCGCGCATAGAGCTCATATTTTGGCGCCGTAGAATCAGTCACGTGAATCTGCCCGTACAAGGCGGGCGCTTCGGCGACTGTGCACGACGTGGAACAGCAGGGCACGCCAACTGCCTGATTTGTCATAAATTTGTGAGCGGCGTCACAGGTGCGCCGTGAAGTCATTCACAGTCGAATGACGAGGCGCGCCGGGGCCTCCAGGACGGGTCGGGGAGACCCGGGAAGCGGCTTATGTCACTTGTGGTTTGCCCGCACCATATGCGTTTCGGACGGCCTGAAATCAGCCGGGCGGCCAGTGCAGCGGACGGCCGCCGAGCAAATGCAGGTGAATGTGGAACACGCTCTGCCCGGCTGCTTCGTTGCAGTTCATCACGACCCGGTAGCCGTCATCCGCCAGCCTTTCGTTGGCGGCAATCTTCTTCGCCGCGGAAAACAGGGCGCCGACGAGCGATTCGTGCGCCGTTTCGAGATCGTTGATGGTCGCCACGTGCTCGCGCGGGATGATCAATACGTGCGTCGGCGCCTGCGGATTGATGTCGCGAAACGCCACGACGCGATCGTCTTCGTGGACGAGCTCCGCCGGTATGTCGCCGGCGACGATCTTGCAGAACAGGCAATCGCTCATCGTGCTCTCCTCAATCGACGGCGCGCCGGCCGTAGAACGCGTGCGACAGCGTGCCGCCGTCGACGTATTCGAGTTCGCCGCCGAGCGGGACGCCGTGCGCGATTCGGCTGGCCTGCACCTTGTGCCTGGCCGCCAGTTCCGCGAGATAATGCGCCGTCGCATCGCCCTCCACCGTCGGGTTCGTGGCGATGATCATCTCGGTGACTTCGGCCGATGCGAGCCGGTCCTCGAGCGCATCGAGGCCCAGTTCGCGCGGGCCGATGCCGTCCAGCGGCGACAGGTGGCCCATCAGCACGAAATACAGGCCGCGGTAACCGGTCGCGTCATCGACGGCCATCACGTCGGCCGGCGTTTCGACGACACAGAGCTGGCTCGTGTCACGCCCGTTGGCTGCGCAGATCGAGCAGAGCTCGTCTTCCGTCAGCATGCGGCAGCGGCCGCAGTGGCCGATGCGTTCGGCGGCATCCGCCAGCGCACCGGACAGTGACCGGGCGCCGTCCCGGTCGCGCTCGAGCAAATGAAACGCGATGCGCTGCGCGGACTTCCGGCCGACGCCGGGCATGCAGCGCAACGCATCGATCAACTGGACGAGCAGCGGGGAGTACGCCACGGATCAGAACGGCAGTTTCATTCCCGGCGGCAGGTTCAGCCCGCCGGCGAGACCGGAGAACTTCTCCTGGACGGTCGCCTCCACCTTGCGCTGCGCATCGTTGCAGGCCGCCACGACGAGATCTTCGAGCATGTCCTTGTCGTCGCCGATCAGCGCATCATCGATCGCCACCGCCTGCACCTGGTGCTTGCCGTTCATCGTAACCTTGACCATCCCGCCGCCGGACTCGCCGACGACCGTGATGGTGGCCATTTCTTCCTGCGCCTTCTTCATGTCGGCCTGCATCTTCTGTGCCTGCTTCATGAGTTGGCCGATACCGCCCTTCATACGTCCTCCCTGGTCAGTCCGATCGCGCCGGCGACAGCGGCTCGATCGAATCCGATTTCAATTCCGCGCCGAACAGGCTCTTCATTGCCCGCACGTTCGGGTCTGCTTCCAGTGCATCGCGCGCGGCCGAGTAACTTTCGTCCGACTCGCGCGACGCAATCTGCACCGGCGTCTCCGGTACGTCCTTGCTGCGCCCGAGCTCGACGGCGACGCGCAGCGTCTCGCCGTAGTGCGACGACAATGCTTCGGCGAGCGCTGCCTCGCGCTGCCGGGTCAGCATGGATTCGGCCTTAGAATCGGCCGCAAAGTGCAGTGTATCGCCGTCGCGTCGCAGGTAGGCGCAGTTGATTGCCAGCATGCGCACCGCGCCCTTCAACGGCAATGACGCCAGCAGTGCGTTCCAGTCCGGGTCCTGCCAGGCAGCCGGTGCCGGCTTGGGCTTGTCCGACGTCGCCGTCGGGGGCGTCGAGGCTTTCACGGCCGCCGCCGGCGTGGCGCGTTTCTGTGCCGGGGCTGCCGTCGACCGTGCCGACGGCCCGCCGCCCTGCGTGGCCGCGCCATCGGCCGTCGCCGGCCTGAACGCCAGCATCCGCAGCAACACCATCTCGGTCCCGCTCCGGGGATCCGGTGCAAGATGCAGGTCCCGGCGCCCGATCAGCGCCACCTGGTAGAAGAGCTGCACGTCGGCGGGGGCCATCGCAGTCGACAGTTCTGCGAGCGCGGCATCGTCGAAATCGTCGTCGAACTCCGCGCCCTCCACGACCTGCCGGATCGCGACCCGCTGCAACAGGCGCGCCAGGTCATCGAGCAGGCGCGCGTAGTCCGGGAACTGCGCATCCATCTCGGCGATCGTCGCGAGCACGGCCGCGGCATCGTTCTCCGCAAGCTGCCTTGCGACGCGCAGCACGTGGTCGCGATCGATCGTGCCCAGCATCGCGGCCACCGGTTCGGCACTCACGTCGCCGCCGCAGTACGCGATGGCCTGGTCGAGCAAGCTCAGCGCATCGCGCAGGCTGCCATCCGCGGAGCGCGCGAGCATCGCGAGAGCGGCCGGCTCGGCCGTGATGCCCTCCTCGCCGCAAATGTGCGCCAGGCGATCGGCGATCAGCTTCGGCGGCAGGCGACTCAGGTTGAACTGAAGGCAGCGGGACAGGACGGTCACCGGCAACTTTTGCGGGTCCGTCGTCGCCAGCAGGAATTTCACGTGTGGGGGCGGCTCCTCCAGCGTCTTCAGCAACGCGTTGAAGGAACTCTTCGACAGCATGTGCACCTCGTCGATCAGGTACACCTTGTAACGGCCGCGGGCCGGCGCGTACTGCACGTTGTCCAGTAACTCGCGCGTGTCGTCGACCTTCGTCTTGGACGCAGCGTCGACTTCAATCAGGTCGACGAACCGGCCGGCGTCGATTTCCTGGCACGCACTGCACTCCCCGCAGGGCGACGACGTCACACCGGTTTCGCAATTCAGGGCCTTGGCGAGAATACGGGCAATGGTCGTCTTGCCGACGCCGCGCGTCCCGGCGAACAGGTAGGCGTGATGCAGCCGCTCCGTATCGAGCGCGTTCACGAGCGCTTTGAGGACATGCTCCTGGCCGACCGTGTCCGCAAACGTGCGGGGCCGCCATTTGCGGGCAAGAACGAGGTAACTCATTGATTCCGTGAATGTGAGAGGCCGAACACCGTGCCAGCCAGTGTAACGTACCGCGCTTCGGCCGCAAGCGGAAAGTGGCCCGCGCCAGCCGGTCCCCGGCACCCGGTATCGCCGCTACCGTTGCTCCCTTCCGGGCCTGGCGGGGTTCACGACTGACCGTCGCGGGGTTGCCGACGCGAGCCGGCCGCGATTATCCCCGTTCGCCGTGGCGGTTACAAACGGCCAGTGGTGCAATCCGCGCGCCCGTCAGGCAGGCTTCGCCCATGCAACGCGCAAATGCCATCCGGTGGGGAATCGCTGCGGTCGTACTGGGTGCCGTCGCGGCATCGTACTTTCTGCAGGAGCGTGCGCGGCGCGCACCGGTCGATCACGAGGATGCGCTGGTCATCTCGACCCGCGCCGCGTCCAATACCGGCGACATGCAGCAGGCGCTCAGCGACGCGATCTCGGAGAAACTGGTCAGCGCGGAGCAGGAACGCATGGACTCACCGCGCGGCCAGGCCCTGTCGCGCATATGCGCCGAATGGACCGACTTTCACGACAGTCACCCGAGCGATGAGACGGCCGCCCGCCGCGATGCGGCCTGCGGCGAATTGCGGCGCTGGGTGAAAGACGGTGCGATCCCGCCGGCGAGCAGCCGCGATCAGCCCCAGCCGATCTCGTCGAGGTGATCGTCGTCGATCCCGAAGTAGTGCGCGACCTCGTGCACGAGCGTCGTCGCGATTTCGTTGCGCAGGTCGTCGCCGTCCAGTCCCAGGGACAGGTGCGGCAGTCGGTAGATGTAGATGACGTCGGGCAGGTCGCCCGCGGGCGTCGCGTCTCGTTCGGGCAAGGGCACGCCGACGTAGAGGCCGAGCAGACCCTCGCCGTCCGGGTCCTGATCCGGCGTGGCCTCGTCCTCGACCAGCACGTCGATGTTGTCGAACGCGTCGTGCACCCACTTCGGCAGCCGGTGCAGTACTTCGTGCACGACGGCCTCGAACTCATCGTGCGTCAACGCGCGTCCATCCGTCGAGTACGCCGCGGCCGCGCAGCCGGCAGCATCATCGCGCCGGGTACACCGGGGACACGAGGTTCGGCGTCTCCTCGTACTTGCTGCGGCTCGCCCACAGGACGCCGCGCTTCAGGATCGCCAGCGCCTCCGGCACCTCGTATACCTCGGGCTGGTGACCCAGCGCGGTGTAGAAGACGCGCCCCTTGCCGTAGACCTTTTTCCAGACGACCGGCATCGTCGCGTCCTTCACCCACGGGTCGAAATCGGTCGTGAACGTGGTGGTGGCCAGCACCTTGTTGTTCGGGTCGACGTGCATGTAGTACTGCTCGGTCTCGACGTCGAAGTCGTCCAGCCCGGCGGTGATCGGGTCCTCGTGGTCGGTGACGTTCACGCGGAATTTCACGCCGTCGTTGCCCGGGTGTTCCACCCATTGCCCGCCGATCATGTACTCGTAGCGCTGGCTCTCGTGAAAGGCGTCGCCGAGTCCGCCGTGCCAGCCGGCGATGCCGGCGCCGTTGGCCACGGCATCCAGCAGGCCCTTGACCTGCTCGCGAGTGATCTTGCCCTGCGTCCAGATCTGCACGACGAGGTCTACCTCGTCCATCAGCGCCTTGTTCGTGTAGACCTCCAGCGAATCCGACACCGTGACCTCGAAGCCTTCCGACTCCAGCCACGGCACGATCATGTCGCGAAAGCGCGCGGGCGCGTGACCATCCCAGCCGCCGTAGACGAACAGGGCCTTGGAAGGCCCGGACGCCGCCGGAGCGGCGGCGAACGACGTCCACGACAGGCAGAGAACGACGAGCGCTGCCACGACACGGATGCCGTGCATTCTGAAACCCCGTACGGTCGACTCGAACATCGATTCACCCTGTTTCGACTGATGGATGGATTGACCACATCGAACGTCGCGGCGCGGCCAGGCAGGCGCTACGACGCCGACTTCGCGCATTCTACCGTCTCCGGAAAGTCGGGTGTGCCGACATTTCTTGACAACAAAGTCCCTCGTCGGGCAATGTCTGGCAGTCTACATAGATATCTTAGTTAAATTAATTTGGCAAACCGGTGCGGATTCGCTCGCAGGCCGGCATTCGGCCTCCGGCACCCCGCCCGGCTATGTTTTTATTCCTTGCCACGCACGATTCGGCGCACTTGCCTTGACCGCCTCACCACGGGGAGCCCAGCATGAAGTCAACCAGTTTCACCCTTCCTTCGTTCGCGCGCGTACTCGCCCTGCTTGCCGGCTGCAGCCTGTCGGCGATGGCCCTGGGCGATGCCGCGCCGTACCCACCGCCCAAGACGACACCGATCATCGGCACGATCGTGCCGGAAGCGGGCGAATGGGGCAAAATCGAATTCGTGAACGTCCTCGAGTTTCCGTACGACGGCACCGAGGCGTCGGCCATCCCCCGCCCGCCGCTTGGACCCACGTCCAAGACGATCTTCCAGAGCCCCGAGGCGGGCCCGGACAGCCCGCTGCCGGTGGGCCAGCTCATTCACCTCGTGTACCAGCCCACGTTCACCACGGACATGCCGCCCGCCAACGGCGTATCGCACTACCACGAGTTCTGGGAATGGGGCTACACGCTCAAGGGCGATTCCGTCATGCCGGAGCCCGTGCACCCGGATCAGCGCAACGGCATGCTGTACCGAAAGCGCGAAGGCGGCTGGCTGACGCGCCCGCCGTTCTCGCTGCACGGCGGCAGCTGGGCGACCGGCGGCCTGCGCAACCAGCTTCCCTACCACCTGATCATTTTCGAGGAAGGCGACGGGCACGTCATCAACGTCGGGCATGACGGCGAACCGGGCAGTTTCCGCGGCCGCGACGGCAATACGCCGCCGCCGGGACTGGACGCCGACTACCGTAACGTCGAGGAATTCTCGCGGCCGTGGCTGATCGACTCCCAGCGCGACCTGGACTGGGAGGAAGACCGCGAAGTACCGGGGCGTTTCGTCAAGCTGCTGGACGACAACCTGAAGCACGGCTTCCGGTCGCAGCTGGTCAAGGTGCCGCCCGGCTGGGTTGCCCCGCCGGAGTGGCGCAAGACCTACTTCGAGACCGCCAGCCGGCTTCGCTACATGATCTGGGGCGAAATGCAGGTGTGGCAGTTTGACGGACCCGACGACCCCGGCACGCCGGTCACGGTGGACGAGGACTACTTCATCTACCAGCCGCCCCGTGCAATCTGGGGCTACAGCGACGAACCGGTCAGCGAGAAAGGCGCGATCTGGCTCGAGGTCACTTACGCCCGCAACCTGAAGCACGACGGTGGCGGGCCGATCGAGGACGTCAAGCGCGCGCGCTAGCGCCGCCCGGGCGGAACCGGGCGGCGCTCTCCCCGTCGCCCGGTTCCGACCCTTTCCTTAGTAACGTCCGATCGATTCTCACCAGGCGCGCTTCGCGCCCCTTGCCCCCAAGCTCGTCGATCTCGCAGCCTTACGATTCACGTCGCCCCCGAGGCATGCCCCTGCCCCGCTGACACGCCACGACGAACCCGCGCCCGTCACAACGCGGCAGCGGGCAGGCTCGCGCCGCCTGACGCTGTCTCGCTGACTGCTCCGCCCGCGCCGCTGCCTGGCCTGCCTGCCGGTCTCCTGCGTGCCCCTGGCCCACGCCACGAATGCGCTGCCTGCCCCGCTCGTCCGCAGACACGAGGCCTGCCCAAGCCGTGCGGCGCCCCGCTGCCGGCCTGGCCTGCGCTCGCAGGCGACGGTGTATGAGTGGCCGGCCGGAAAGCCGGCTATCGCCGGCGGCCTCGCCCTGAACATCGGGCCGGCCGGATACGGTCACCGCCGGCCGTGACGACCGACGTTTGCGGTTCCTGCCCCTCCCTCGCTCAGCCGCTTGCAGGCGCGAATCGGGTTGCGCAACCCGTGCGGGGGGTGGATCGTCCTGTGTGACCGGGCCCGCACCAGCTTTGCCGTGTGCCCGACGTGCAGACAAAAAAAAGCCCGGGCCCCATGAGGGGCCCGGGCACAGGCTTCGGCGATCAGAATTCGTAGACCGCCTTCAATCCGAACGTGCGCTTGTAAGCCGGCGTGATGGCGATGCCCTGGTTGGTCAGGAAGCCCAGGTTCAGGCCGGTCGAGAAATCCGACCATCGCGACGCGGACAGGTAGTGATCATCGTCGAACAGGTTCTCGACGAAGGCCTCGATTCTCACGCCATCCTCGCTCTCGAAACCGCCGCGAAGATTGAAGCGCCAGAACTTGCCGTACCATGCGAAGTTCGCTTCCTCGCTGTACATCTTGCCGAGGTAGGTTCCGTCGAAGCGGGCGAAATACTCCCACGAGCTGCTGTTCGGCAGGTAGTCCACCCAGTTCAGGCCGAACGATGCGGTCGTCTCCGGGTACCGTGCCGGCGTGTTGCCCGAGCAATCCCGGGGGCCGAACGTGTTCCCGGGGAACTGCGGCCGCTGGAACGGCGAGAAGCTGCACTGCAGAGTACCGTAGGTCGCATCGACCTTCTCGAGCGTGAATTGCCCGGTGAAGTTCTCACCTATCGCGAAGCCACCTTCCAGTTCGACGCCCTTGAACTCGGCGTCGCCCGCATTGAACTGAACGTTCAGGGCGCGCTGGGTGCCGTCATCCAGCGTGATGGGCACGCTCTGACGGGTCTTCAGGTCTTCCCACTCCATGAAGTAGCCGACCAGCGAGAAGTACACGTTCCCGTCGAAGAGCGTCTGTTTCCAGCCGATCTCGTAATTGGTGAGCGTCTCCTCGTCGTTGAACAGGCTGACCTCACCAACCTGCTCGCGAACGGCGTCCTGCTCGGACTCGCTCAGGTCGACAAATTCGTTGTTGAAGAAGCCCGGCATGTTGCCCTGGGAGTACGTACCCCACACGGTGCTGTTCTCCACCGGGTTGTAGGACAGCGTCACGCGCGGGAGGAATGCGGAAAACGTATCGGTGTAATCCAGCCCGGGCGTCGTACGGTCGTCCTGCAGGATCGTGTCGTCCTGGTAGCGCCATTCGAAGTCCAGCGTCATGCGGTCCGTGAAGTCGTAGGAGATCGAGCCGAACACGCCCTTCGTCTCGCCGCCTTCCTCGGGGAACGTCGTGAAACCACCGACCGTGGGCGGCGGTATGCACTCGCCTTCGACCACCGTGCACGCGGCATCCAGGCCGGACACGCTCATGCCGAGGCTGCCGTGCCGGATGTAATCGGCTTCGAACCAGCTGAGGCCGACACTCCACCGGAAACGTCGATCGCCCGGTGAGAGCAGGCGCAGTTCCTGGCTCCAGGATTCGTACAGCGACGGATCCTGCGACATCGATGCGTCGAAGGCCGTCAGGTCGGTGTCACGAACCCAGCTGGTGCGGGTATCGCTGTAGCCGGTAAGCGATGAAATGGCGAAGTCATTGAAGAACCCGTCGCTGACTATCGTGTAGTCCAGGTTCAGCGCGAAGTTTTCGATCTCACGCGCCATGCCGGGGCTGTTGACCGTCGGCACACCCGGCACCTTCGGCAGTTCAACGCCGGTGGAAATGGGCGTGTACGTGTCGGCCGCGAAAGCCTCCATCGCAAACGGTGTGACCGTCGTGTTTACGCCGATGTAGTCCTCGATGTTCAGGTCGCGCGGCAGCTCTCCGCAGTAGTAGTCTGCAACGGCGCCGTTCTCACGCTCTTCCGGCCGGACCTCGAAGCAGTTGGTGCCGGCGTTGACGCCGCCCGTACCGCCCAGCGACCCCGGGCCGCCAAAGAAGGCTGCCGCCGGCGGCCCATCCTCGTCCTCGGATACAAAGGCGCGGAACCGGCCGGTGAAGTTGTCGCTGACCTCGAAGAACAAGGTACCCATGAAGCTCGTCGTACGCTCCTGGCCGAGACTGCCTCCGTCGGCACTCGACGTGTACTGCCCGTCCGTGCCGTACTGGCGTGCGCTTACCCGGTACGCCAGGCTGTCGCCCATCAGCGGACCTTCATGCGAGAACGAGACGTCGTACTTGCCGTACTCCGCGAACAACGAACTCACGCGCCCTGCGTACTCGAAACCGGGCGTCTTGGTCACAAGATCCACGGCGCCGGCAAACGTCGACCGGCCGAATGTCGCGGACTGCGGTCCCTTGATGACCTCGACGCGTTCGATGTTCGAGAAGTCCATTCCCTGGAGTCCACCGGGGAAATAGGTGCCGTCGACGAACACGGTTGCGATCTGCTGTGACGGCGCCGACTGGTTCGTGTCGAGGCCGCGAAAACGGACCGCCGAGTTGTACCGGCCGGGAATCTGTCCGCCCTGGTTGCTGAAATACATGCCGGCCGTAAAGTCGGAAACCGACTCCAACCCCTGGAACCCTCGCCGATCCAGCTCCTCGAAACTGAATACGCTGACCGCCGTCGGGATTTCCATCAGGCTCTCGTCACGACGACGCGCCGTGACGATGACTTCCTCGATCTGCGATTCCTTTGCTTGTGGCGAGTCGCTGCGCTGCCCCGTCTGCTGCGCAGTTGCCGGTGAGATGCTTACCGCACCTACCAAGATTGCGGTGAATACCGCGTAGGCCCTCATGGGCCGGATGACTGAGTTCACTGTTCTGCTCTCCGCTCTTGTGATAGTCGGTCCAACTTCATTGCTTCGCTGTCAATCATCCCCCCAAGGATGGGTTTGCCATTTTCGTCCTGGCGCCAGTCGAATCCGGAAATGCTGGCTTGCAGGCGATCGAACTGCCCCGACTCAGTCAACGAACACCAGGTCGGGAAAGGGCGTGACGTCCTGTGTCCACGTCGTGCCCTCGGCATAGGTCACCTCCAACCAGACGACGCCACCCTGCGTGGCGTTGCTGGCCGGCAAACCGGCGATGCTCTTCGGTGCGCGATCCAGCAGGTAATGCTGGTACAGGACGTACTCCTGTGCCGCGTTGTCCGGATCGGCGTACGTCTTGATCCGGAGATCGCCGTTGATGACAAAATTGAATTGATGGCCGCGCTCGAAGTAGTGCGGCAACATGAATTCCGGCGTCTCGGCACCGGCCTCGAGGAACCACATCGTCGCCTTGAAACCGTGGGACACGTCGTCGACCAGGTACTTCACCGAAAGGCCCGGGTAGTCCGCCATCGGCTGCCACGGCATGTCCTGCCAGGTATCGATGATGCGCGGCGTGCTCCAGTACGTAATGTCCCTGTAGTCAGGATTGAATTTCATCGACGTCGAGCTGTCGTAGTCGTCGCCCCGGCAATCGGGGTCGACACACCACGTCCCGGCGCCGACGTGTCCCTCTTCCATGATCATGATCTCGGCGCCGATCTGCGATGCCATGAACGGCTGCCTGTCGCGCTCACCGCCGTGCAGGCTGTACGGCGGCCGTGACAGGAAGTCACCGGCGCGGAATCGCTGCAGCGGGCCGGACACCTGGTCCGGCGTCGTCGATTCGTTGTTCGTGAAGTCGCCCGCGATGTTGTACGCCCACTCGTGAAACTCGTGGTAGTGGTTCTTCGCGCCTTCAACGCCGGGTGGCACGTACAGGATCCGCAGGCTGCCGCCCGCCGGATTCTCGAAGAGCGTCCTGATGCCCCAGCCCGTGCGGCTGTCGTCGCGACGCTGGATCGGCATCGACTCGCTGTCGACGATGCGCGTTGGCGAGTAGCCGCTCATCGCGTCGCTCAGGAACTCGAATTCCTTCGCGTCCTCAGCCGCAAGGCAACTCGTCGCCATGGCCGCGGCCAGCAGTGTTGTCATTGTGGGCAGGCGCTTCGCAAGCGTGAGGTTCTTGTTGCAATTGCGCATCGCACTCCCCTGAAAATGATATTCGATAACTAGGTTACCTTGGTTATAGACATACCGCAACTTGTCTCGCAACAGGCGGTATCGCGAACAAAACGCCGCTCCTTTTGTGACGAAAAAACCACATGACAGGAGCCCCGGACGCGGGCGATGCCGTCCGTCACATCAGTTCGCATCGGCGCCTTTACCGGGCGCATCGAGCGTTCGGAATCCGTTTCCGGTGAACTCGATCTGCGTTTCGTACGTGCAGTCGGTGAAGTAGTCGGCCCAAAGGCGAGTACCGGTACGTACCAGCGCCACGGCATGTCCGGGTTGCCCGTCCCCGTGCGATGTCGCCCCGCCGTGGCCGATACCGCCCGGCCGCCACCAGTAACTCCGGTCATTGAATCGAACCTGGCTCAGGCCTTTCTCGAGGCATTCGCCGATGACGGAGTCATTCGATTTCTCGAGGAAGAAGTACTCCTCGAAGCTGGGGTGTACCTCGTAGCCGCCGCCGAAGTTGCCCACGCCGCGGCTGACCGCCGGCAAGGTGGCGCTGAACGTCAGCCAGGTGTTCTCGCCGGTGTCGGGATCCTGGCGCAACAACTTGTGCACGGCACCCGGGAAGTTGCCGCCGACACGATAGGCCGGGAACGGGTCGCCGATGTACCACGGCTGGTCGAAGTGGTTCATGGCCGGCACTGCCGCGTGTAACCGGGCGCCCTGCCGGTGCTCCGTTGAGGGCACGAAGTCCGGCTCACCCTTGAACCATTGCATGATGACCGCGCCCTGCGTCGAACGCATCGGACCGTGCGCCATGCCCGCCGGCAGGTAGGCGTAGGAGAAACGCTCGAGGACCCGTGGGCCGCCCTCGTCCTCGATGACGAGATCGCCCTCCAGCACGAAGACCTCCACGTCCACGCTGTGATAACCGACCGGGCGACTCCAGCCATCGGGCACGTAGGTAATCTGCGTCGCCGCGCCCATGCTGGGCGACCGGCTCAACAGGCGGCGCTGCAACCCGGGCGGCATCCCGTCCGGCTCGAACAACGCCCAGGCGATAGACGCCTCGGGCTCGTAGTGCAGAACGAAGTCGGGCCGGCCTTCAACTTCATACCCCGGCTCAGGAGGGGGTGGCGGCTCCTGCGCCTTCGCCGCGGTCCCCACGCCCGTAACCAGCAACACTGTCAGCAAACTGCGGCAGAATCCTGTCGACATCAGCCCTCTCCCGGCGCCGGCGCGCACGCATCGTGATACGACAATCGGTGCCCGGGCCCGCTGCGCAGCAACCAGATGGCGTAGGACGTGGAATACGCGCCGGGCCCGCCGTGGCGTTGCCCGGCCGGGCGGAAATAGTAGTCACCGGCGGCATAGGTTCCGGCGACCTCGCCTTGCGGCAGGCACTCGGCGATCGTCTCGTTACCGGCCAGCAGGTAACCCTCGAGCCAGCTCTCGCTTGCGGCCCAGGGCGGCAACAGGCCTTCGCCCTGCATGAAACGCCCGCCTCCGGGCTGCACGGCGATCCACGTTTTCTCGCCCGTCGCCGCGTCGTGGCGCAGCAGCTTGATACGTACCGGCGAATCCTCGCGGTACGGCTCGTCCCGGTGCTTCTGCAACTCGCTGGGCCCGATCGACGGGGCGTCGCCGTAGCGCCAACCATCGATGGCGTCGGCGCCGCGCGCACCCGGTCTCGACTGCGCGCTAGCGACGTAGTCGGGCCTCCCGGACCACATCTGGACCACAGTGGCACCGAACTCCGTCGAATACGCGTGTGCGTGACCGGCCGGCCAATAGGTGTAACCGTAGCGGCCGAGCTCTTCGTCGCCGACGGTGACACCGCCTTCCACGACGAACATCTCGACGTCGGCCGAGTGGTAACCAGCCGCCTGCTTCCAGCCCGGCGGCAGTTTGACCAGCAGCGTGCGAGCGCCGGTGCTTTCATCAAAACTCAGGAGCTTGAATTCCGCGGCCTGGACGCCCGGCAAGGCGAAGGGCCGCCAGTACAGGCGCGACGGCGACACGAAGCCTTCGAATTCGGTGCCGCGATCGTGGGCAACTTCGCGGTTCCAGTCGGCCGCAGCCGGCTCGGTCCGGCACAGGAACCCCAGGGCCAGGCACAAGCTATAAGCGATACGGAGATTCGGGCGCACTCTCACTCCTTGAAAAGTGCCGCTGCCGCAACATGCAGCGTCGGCGATCGTCGCGCGCAAAGCGCGACACACCCCCGAGCCTAATTAACCTAGATAACTTCGTCAACAAACGACCGAAGTGCCGCTGACTGACCTCCTGAATGCCGGCGCTGCCCCGAGAAACTGACGCGCTACGACTGCCCCGGGTCCCAAGTCTGCGACTCCTGGTACGCCAGTCGGTACTGCCCCAGGTTGTACGCAAGTATGCCCGTCGCGAAAAGTCCGGCCAGCACCGCGACGGAACCGACAGAGTAACGCAACATCGATTCGTCCTTGAACACGTAGTCCGTGAAGACCGCGATCCCCGTCGGCCCGACGGTCAGCCCGAGGATATTGACGACGAAGTAGTAGAGCGCGGACGCCTGCGCGCGAATCTGGTTGGGCGCCACGATCATCAGCGCCGCCACGCCCGCCGATGTCGACGCCAGGACGCCCGCCGTCATCGGCAGCAGCATGGCCAGCGCCAGCTCCGCCGTCGGCATCAGGGGCGTGAGGATCGCGCAGACCACGCCCATCAGGTTCAAGTACAGCGCCGCGCGCATATGCGCGTCCTCGGCGCCACGCTTCATCAGGAACTCCGGCAGCCAGGATGCCAGGACGATGGAAACCGGCCCTGCGACGAGCGTCACCACGCCATAGGCCAGGCCGATGTCCTGCACGGACCAGTCCCACGTACGCATGAACATGGTCGGTATCCACGCGAAGAACCCGTACGACAGGATCCCGACCGTGGACATCCCGAAGAAATGACTGCCGTACATGCGCCAGCGCTGGCGAAAGAACTGGATGACCGTGGACAGGGACAGGTGATCGCTGCCTCCCGCCCCCGCTGCCATGCGCCCCCGGCGCGTCGGCTCGCGGACGGTCAGCATCAGGAACGCCATCAGGATGCCGGGCAGGCCGACCACGATGAACACGGTCTGCCATGCGAACAACTCGCCGACGACCGGGAGCGTCACCGGCGGTGCCTCGCTCACCAGCGCGATGACCTGGCCGCCGAGGATCATTGCCAGGCCGACGCCCATGGATATGCCCATGGTGTAGAACGCGACGGCCCGGCCCCGCTTCTCCTTCGGAAAATAGTCGCTCATCATCGACAGCGCGCTGGGGCTGAGCGCCGCTTCGCCGACGCCGACGCCCACCCGGGCCGCGAAGAGCTGGACGTAGTTGCGCGACAGTCCGCACGCGGCAGTCATGGCGCACCAGATCGCGATGCCGGCCGCGATGATGCCGCGCCGGCTGTAGCGGTCCGCCATCCGGGCAATCGGAATACCGAGCAGCGTGTAAAAGATGGCGAATGCGAGACCGAGCAGCAGGCTCATCTGCGTGTCGGAGATATCCAGGTCCCTGCGAATCGGTTCGACCATCAACGCCATGATCTGGCGGTCGATGAACGACACCGTGTAGGCGACCGTCAATACGACGACCACGTACCACGCGTACGCCGTGGACGGATAGTCATTCTCTGCCGAAACTTTCTTACTGCTCATCGGTTATCGCTCTCCAGCGGCTCGCCAGCGCCGCCGTCCGGCACTGACTGTAAATCGACGGTTCCCCCATCCGGGACACTGGCCAATCCGGCCGACGTTCGTATACTATACCTAACTGGGTTACCTAGGTTGAAGGCATCAGCCCCACCGCCCGCCATCGTGGCCCAGAGGCAGCCCGGACGCCGCGGTGAAGCCGTAGAGCTCTTCGGCGGCCGGCAGGCCGGCGACCACGATTCGTCGTACGTCAATGAGTTTCCGGAGGTCGATCCCGGTGTCATACCCCATCGAGTTCAACATGAACACCAGGTCTTCGGTCACGATGTTGCCGCTGGCGCCGGGCGCTGCGGGGCAGCCGCCAAGGCCTCCGAGGGAGCTGTCCAGCGTCGTAATTCCCGCCTCGAGCGCGGCCAGCGCGTTCGCGAGGCCCAGTCCGCGCGTATTGTGCAGGTGCACGCCCGTCAGGCGCGCCTCGCCCACCTCGGCACGCACCAGGCCAATCAGGCGGCGCACCTGCGCCGGGTTTGCCGATCCCGTCGTATCCGACAGGCCGACTTCGTCGGCGCCGGCGGCGATCGACCTGCCTGCGAGCTCGACCACCTTGCCCTCCGGCACGGCGCCCTCGAGGCTGCAGCCGAACGCCGTCGCGAGCCCGACCTCGAAGTGCGGGCGTCGGTCGGACGGCAGCGACTCCAGCATGTTCACGATCTCGTCGATCTCCTGGAACACCTGCTCGTGCGTCCGCCGGAGATTGGCCTTACTGTGCGTTTCACTGGCCGACAACGGCAGGCTCATCTTCATGACGCCGGCCGCCACCGCGTGGCGGGCGCCGATGAAGTTCGGCACGAGCGCGGCGACCCCGAGACCGTGAATACCCGAGGCATACGCCACCAGCTCCGCGGTGTCGGCAAGTTGCGGCAGCAACTTTGCCGGCACGAACGAGCCGACTTCGATTTCCCGCACACCGGCGGCCGCTTCCGCGGCAATCCATTGCTTCTTGGCTTCCGTGGGCATGACGCTCTGAATACTTTGCAAGCCGTCACGCGGTCCGACCTCGCTGACGAGGATTCTTGTCGCGGGCATCGAGTTCCTCAACTAAGTTAGGTATGTTGTGTCACGTATCATGACCGGTCTCACTGTCATCGACAAGCTCTGGCGCGCTCACCGGGTAATGCCGGTCAGCGACACGTCCGACCTCCTCTACATCGACAGGATCTTCCTGCACGAGCGAACGGGCAGCATTGCGCTGCAAAGCCTCGCGAGCGCCGGCTACCCGGTGCGCCGACCGAAGCAGGTGTTCGCCACGATGGATCACATCGTCGACACGATGCCCGGGCGAGGCGACCGGTCGCCCGTACCGAACGGCGCCGAGTTCATACGCGCCACGCGGGATTCCGCCGCGGAAGCCGGCATCACGCTGTTCGACATCGACGATCCGCGTCAGGGTATCGTGCACGTCATTTCGCCGGAGCTCGGCCTCGCACTGCCCGGCTTGACGCTCGTATGCCCCGATAGCCACACCGGGACGATCGGCGGACTCGGCGCTCTGGCGTGGGGCATCGGCTCCACGGAAGCCGAACATGCGCTGGCAACGCAGACGCTCATCGCACGGCGGCCGCGGCAGATGCGCATCTCGTTCGACGGGAACCTGGCGCCGGGCACCGGTGCCAAGGACCTGATCCTGCACTTGATCGGGCGATACGGCGCCGGCGGCGGAAGCGGCAGCGCCATCGAGTTCTCCGGCGAGGCCATCCGGCAGTTGCCGGTCGAGGGACGCCTGACGCTCTGCAACATGGCCGTGGAGTTCGGCGCCTGGACCGGGGTCGTGGCACCGGACGATGCGACCCTCGAGTACGTCGACGGCCGCGACTTCGCGCCGACGGGCGCCGACTGGGCAGCGGCCGTCGAAGCCTGGCGGCGTCTGCACAGCGACGAGGACGCGCTGTTCGACGAGGAAATCGCGCTCGACGTGACGTCGCTCCGCCCGCAGGTCTCCTGGGGGACAAGCCCGCAGCACGTAACGTCGACCGATGGCCGCGTGCCGTCGCCGTCGTCGGCCACCGACCGGGCCGCACGCGACTCGATGGAGAAAGCTTTGGCTTACATGGACCTGACGCCGGGACAAGCGCTCTCGGCACTCAACATCAACGCCGCCTTCATCGGTTCCTGCACGAATGCGCGGTTGTCCGATCTGCGCGACGCCGCTGCCGTGCTCCGGGGCAACCGGGTCGCGGAAGGCGTACGGGCGATCTGCGTGCCGGGTTCCTCGGCCGTGAAACGCGCCGCGGAAGCGGAGGGCCTGGACGCCGTCTTTCGGGAGGCCGGGTTCGAATGGCGCGAGGCCGGTTGTTCATTGTGTTTCTACGCCGGCGGCGAAGGCTTCAGCCCCGGTGATCGGGTCGTCAGCAGCACGAACCGCAACTTCGAGGGCCGCCAGGGTCCGGGCACCCGCACCCACCTGGCGAGCCCGGCCACCGTGGCGGCCTCGGCGGTACTGGGACACATCGGCAGCGCCGGGGACATCGCATGAATTCGGACGCCACGTTCACCGGCATCGCGGCGCCACTGCTGCGCATCAACGTCGACACCGACGCGATCATTCCCAGCCGGGAGATGAAGCGGGTCGCGAAAACCGGGTTGTCGGACGGCCTGTTCGCCAACTGGCGCTATCTCGACGCGGCTACGCGGAAACCGGATCCGGCGTTTCTCCTGAACCAGCCGCCGTTCGATCGCAGCAGCATCCTGCTCAGCGGCCGCAACTTCGGCTGCGGGTCTTCCCGCGAACACGCGGTGTGGGCGCTGAAGGAATGGGGCATCCGCGCCATCATCGCGCCGAGCTTCGGATCGATCTTCGCCACGAACTGCGTCAACAACGGCGTATTGCCCATCCGGCTCGACGAGCAGGTCATCGACGGCATGGCGACGCAGGTTGCCGCCGACCCAGCCGGCAACACCGTGACGATCGATCTTGCCAATCGCTCGGTGTCGCAGGGCGGCTCGGACTGGACGTTTGATATCGGCGATCGGGAACAGCAGATGTTGCTGCGCGGCCTGTCGCCGATCGCCATGACGCTGGAAAGCGACGAACGGATACGGGCGTTCGAGCAGCAGTACCTGCTCGAACGGCCCTGGGCCCGGCTCTAGGTCCGCGCCCGCCCTGCCCGGCACGGGCCGCTTTGTCTTCAGCCGTCGACGAACTCGACGATCTCGCCGGAGTACCCGCGACAGGCGAGCGCACGCCCGCCCCCGGACGGCAGCAGTGCGTGCGTCGGAATCTCCTGGAACGGCAGCCCGGCCCCTTTCAGGGCCGCGGCAACGGCGCCGACGTCTCGGGTCGCAAATGTGCACATTGCGGTGCCGGGCGGGAGGCACCCGTCGGCGGCCGGCCGTGCCGGGACGGCGTCCGGGTATTCGTCCACCTGGATCGAGCAGAACTCCGGGGCCCGGACCGCGGCCATCTTGTACCGGCTGTCCGGCGGCAGGTCGAACGTCGCTTCCAGCGCGCGGCGCGGCACGTCGATTTCCATGCGCGACTTCAGACCCAGCATCACCTGGTAGAAGTCCCGCGTCTTCGCGTACGGGTGCGCCGCGAGCGTCTGTATAAAGAGCGGCCCGACGTTGTTCGGCCCCGGCGGAACGAGGCCGTCGAGCTGCGTGTGCTGGGTGAAATAGAGCGGCTCACCGGACGGCCCCTTGAACTGAGCCGCGCGGTACGCGGGCGCGCCGCCAGCCGTGCTCGAGTCGCCCGGCCCGCCCGTGTGCTTGAACGGCAGGCCCCGGAGCTGCTCGACCATCGTGTCCGGCGTTCGCACGCGGATTTCGAGCGCGATCCAGCCGAGCGTCTGGTAGGGATCGAGTAATTCGAAGTCGTTGCCGAGTTCGACGATGCGAATCAGCCCGTGCCGGTGCGCCGGCGGGCCGACGACGGCCGCCTTGCGGCCCGCCATCGCCGGGGCGCCCCAGAACTCCGCCACTTCCCGCGGAATTCGGCCGTTCCACAGTTCGACGTAGCCGAAACCGCTGGTATAGGCGCCGACCGTTTCGGCGACACTGGGAACCGACAACGTACCGGCAGCAATGCCCGACACGAGACTGTTCGGATCGCCCCACTCGCGGATGATCGCGTCGCGGCTGGCCGCAATTGCCGATCCCGCCGGCGCGACGCCGCAGGCGGCCGCGACGGCCAGGGACCCGAGAGACCGGGTCAACCGGCGCCGGGTGAGATCGATGCGATCCGCGGAAGGAACTGTCGTGAGCCGTGCATGCTTCGTCATCTTGTCTGCTCCGTGCGGCGTGCCGCAATTGCGCGATGGTGGTTCAGGTCCTGGTAATTGCCTGGAGTTCGGCCTCGGAGAATCCCAGTTCGCCGAGTACCTCCCGCGTGTGCTCCCCGGCCGACGGAATGTCGTACCGCAGCGCCGGTCCCGCGTCGCCGAACTGGACCGGCAGCGTCGGCAGGCGTGTCTGCGAGCCCCGGTTCGGACCGTCGGTCAGCGTCAGCGACTCGAGCCGACCGCCCGCCGTGAGGTGCGGGTCCTCGAACAGGTCCTCGGGGCGATTGATCGGTGCGTACGGCAAGCCGATCCGGTCGAGCTTCGCCGTCAGGTCCGCGAGCGAGTACCGGGCGAACTCCTGCCGGATCAGCGGGAGAATGCGCTCCCGTTGCCCGACGCGGTCCGAATTGCGCGCCAGCGAGTCGTCGGTCTGCAGCGCTTCCAGCTGGAACGCGTCACAGAACGTCGCCCATTGGCCGTCGGTCACGACGCCGACGAAGACCGACTGGTGATCACCCGTTTCGAACACGTCGTAGACGGCCCAGGCCGAGATGCGCGCGGGCATCGGCTGTGCGGCTACCCCGGTTACGGCGAGCTGCGCCATGTGTTGACCGACCAGGAATACCGCGCTCTCGAATAAGGACGCGGTGACGTGCTGCCCGGCCCCCGTCGTCTGGCGCTCGATCAGTGCGGCGAGCACGCCAAGGGCACCGAACAGCGCCCCCTGCACGTCGACGACGGACGCGCCCGCGCGCAACGGTCGTCCGGGCGGACCGGTCATGTACGCCAGCCCGCTCATCATCTGCGCGACCTCGTCGAGCGCCGTACGCTTTTCGTAAGGGCCTGACAGGAAACCTTTTTCCGAGCAGTACACGAGCCGCGGATTGCGCTGACTGAGCGCTTCGTAACCGAACCCGAGCCGATCCATCGTGCCCGGCCGGAAGTTCTCGACGAAGACGTCCGCGGTGTCGATGAGCCGCAGAGCCGCGTCCTTGCCCGCCCCGGTCTTGATGTCCAGGCAGACGCTGCGTTTATTGCGGTTGTACATCGGGAAGTAGCCGGCGCCGGAGCCGCCGAGCTTGCGCGTCTTGTCGCCGCCCGGCGGTTCCACCTTGATGACGTCCGCGCCCAGCTCCGCGAGCGCCATGCCGCAGGCCGGCCCCATGATCATGTGCGTGAACTCGACCACCCGCATCCCGTGCAGGGGTGATGCACCTGTTTTCTCAGCCGCCAAATTGCACCTTCAGATTTCTTCCGCGATGGGGTAAATTGAACAAAGTTTACTTAGTGAGATTTATACCATGACCGGCGAACGATTTGACACCCTTATCCGGAACGCACAGCTAGCCCGCCCCGGAAAACCCGACCTTGAGCGCGCTGATATCGGCATTCGTGACGGCAAGATTGCCGCGGTAGCGCCCGGCCTTTCCGCGGACCAGGCCGATGACGTCGTGGACGCGACGGGACTGATCGCGTTTCCGGGCCTCGTCGATGCGCACATGCACACCGGCATCTATGCGCCGCTCGATGAAGACGCGCGCACGGAGAGCCGGGCGGCGGCCATGGGTGGCGTCACGACCAGCATCAACTACATCCGCACGGGCAAGTACTACCTGAACAAGGGCGGCAGCTACCTGGACTTCTTTCCCGAGGTTCTTCAGCTCTCCGAGGGGAACTTCCACGTCGACTACGCCTACCACCTCGCACCGATGACGTCCGGTCACATCAACGAGATTGAACCGCTCATCGAGGATTTCGGCGTCACGTCGTTCAAGATCTTTATGTTCTACGGCGGTTACGGACTGCACGGGCGCTCGAACGACCAGAGCGACTTCCTGATGATCGGCAAGGACGAGAAGTACGACTTCGCCCACTTCGAGTTCATCATGCGCGGCATCAAGCGCGCGGCCGACCGGTTCCCCGATATCGCGGACAGGATCTCTCTGAGCCTTCATTGCGAGACGGCGGAGATCATGGCGGCGTACACCAAGCTCGTCGAGCGCCGCGGCGACCTGAGCGGCCTCGCCGCGTACAGCGCTTCGCGCCCACCGCACTCCGAGGGCCTGGCGGTGTGCATCGCGTCCTACCTCGCGCACGAAACGGAATGCGCGAACATCAATCTCCTGCACCTGAGCGGGCGCAAGGCGGTCGAAGCGGCTGTCACGATGAGCGCCGCGTTCCCGCACGTTCAGTTTCGGCGCGAAGTCACGATCGGACACCTGCTGCTGGACATCGATTCACCCTGCGGCAACCACGCGAAGGTCAACCCGCCGATCCGGCCGCGCGAGGACGTCGAGTACCTCTGGGACGCGGTCCTGGACGGCAAGATCGACTGGGTCGTCAGCGACCACGCCTGCTGCCGCGCGGAGATGAAGGTAGACCCCAAGGCGCCCGGCGACGTCTTCGTCGCAAAGTCCGGGTTCGGCGGCACCGAGTACCTGCTGTCGGGCCTGATTACCGAGGGGCGGCGGCGCGGCCTGTCGTACAACCGCATGTCGGAACTGGTCAGCCGCAACCCGGCGGAACGCTACGGTGTCGTCGGTAAAGGCGATCTCGCCGAAGGATTCGATGCCGACATCGCGCTGGTCGACCCGAACGAGAGCTTCGTGGTGTCCGCCCGGGACTCGGAATCCGCGCAGGGCTACACCCCGTTCGAGGGCATGGAACTGACCGCCAAGGTCAAGAGCACGTATCTCCGCGGAAACCAGGTCTGGAACGGCTCGACCGTCGTCGGACCGGCCGCGGGCCGGTACCTCCGGCGCAACAGCGGATGAACGCGGACGCAGCTTCTGCTTTGCAAACCGGCCCAGATTGGCTACCATTCAGATAACCTAGTTATCTTTGTTGACCCGGAGGCGTCCTCACGCCATGAGTTCAAGAGAATCAAGAAAAACCAGACCGGAACAGCAGTTTTTTGAAGACCCGGCCATCGACCGCCTTACCGGCACCGTCATGGCACTGGCGATGGAAGTCTTCGTACTGAAATCGCAGACACGTGCACTGGAAGAGCGGCTTGGCGAAGCCGGTATCGTTGATCTGGACGACCTCAAGACGTCGGGAGGAAACCCGGAGCGCCTGTCTGAAGAGGCAGCGGCGTTTTCCGAGCACCTGCTGCGCCCCCTGAGAGGGATCCAGGACGCCATCGGCCCATCGGACTGACGCAGTCACCGCCAGCACCGGGAAAAAACAGTATGTATGAGTCTGACTTTGCAGCGGCACAGGCGTTCCTGCTGAGTGCGAAGCACGTCTGGACAACCACGTTGTACCGCGACCTCCGGGAACAGTACGACAGCCTGGTCCAGGGAGACGGCGTGGTGGCGGTACCGCCCGACGACGCCGTCCGTAAGATCGAGGGCACCACGAGCTACCGCTTCTTTGCCTGGCTGGAACGGCATCTTCAGCGAATGAAGTACACGTCGCGGTACGGCGTCGTCCCCTATCACTCGCAGCGCAGTGAGCAACTCCTGCAGGAAGCCGGATTCGGCGTCGACGACATCTATTCGCCCGACGTCGACCCGGATCTCGAGTTGCCGAAGTACTACCGCTCGATGGATGTCCATCAGCACCAGGGCGGACTGTGGTCGGACATGACGGCCGGGTTCGCCTACGAATACGGCGCACGCACGACGACGCCACTCCTGGGCGAAACGCACGAGGACCTGCACAACCGGTTCACCGAGATGGTCGCGAACGGCGGCGAATTCGCGAACATTCTCGATCTCGGGTGCGGATTCGGCAAGAGCACGCGGCCTTTTGTCGCACGCTTTCCGAACGCCCGCATCGAAGCGGTCGATCTCGCGGCTCCGTGCCTCCACGTCGCCGCCTACTTCGCGCGGGAAGACAGCACAAGAAACGTCCGCTACAGCCAGCAGGATGCGCGTCATACAAAGTTCGACGACGAGTGCTTCGACCTGGTGACGTCGACGATGGTCCTGCACGAGATGCCCGTTCGCAGCGTGGTCAGGCTCTTCACCGAATGTTTCCGGCTGCTCCAGCCGGGCGGCCGGATGGCACACCTCGATTTCTACGTGCTGCCGGACGCGTTCGACCGCTTCATGCACTACGGTCACTCCATCCGGAACAACGAGATTTTCATGCGCGGCGTCGTCGAGCTCGACCTGCCGGCCGAACTCGAACGCATCGGCTTCACGGACATCCGAATCGAACCGTTCCAGGAAAGCGCGAACGTCGATCTGTCCCGACACGACGCATGGCGCTTCCCCTGGACATCCATCTGCGCGACGAAACCCGCCTGATCGGACTGGCGTAGTCGAGCCCGCTCAAACGACACGTCAACGTCGGCGTGTCGCAGGGAGTCAATATGATTGAACTGATTGCGATCATTACGTTCAGCGCACCGGACCTGGCGCGAGTCGAGGAAGCCTACACCGAGTCCCTGCAGTACGAAGTCGTCGGTCGCGGCCAGGTCGACGATGAACTGGCCGTGGCCTGGGGCGCCGAGAAGATGAGCGGCCGCGCCTACGTGCTGCTCCAGCCGGCCAGCAAGGCGCCGTACTACCTGCGATTCGTGCAGAGCGAGGCGATTGACGGATACGTCCCGATGCAGACGTTCGGCTGGAACGCGACGGAGCTGCTCGTACAGGACCCTGACGAGATTGCGCACCGTCTTCGCACGGAGGGCTCACTGTTCAGGATTGTCGGGGAACCGCGGCCACTGTCGGCGACATCGCCGATCCGGGCTATGCAAGTCGTCGGACCCGCGAACGAAGTGCTGTACCTGACGCGAATTCCTGCGCCGGAACCCGGCGACGACAGCCCGGGGTGGAGTACGGCCAGCACCTACGTCGACCGGCCGTTCATCGTCATTCTCTCCGGCCCCGAGATCGACCGGCTGCGAGCATTCTGGCGCGACCTGTTCGACGTCGCGGTCAGCGATCCGGCAATGGCGCGTATGACGGTACTGAACAAGGCCATGGGACTGGATATCGAAACCACCCACCCGTTGGCCATGGCCCGCCTGACGCCTGAATTCGCCATCGAGCTCGATCAGTATCCGGCAGAGGCCATCGAACGTCCGGTACGAGACGGCGAGCTGCCGCCGGCGATGGCGATCGTTTCGGTCGAGGTCGATGATCTCGATCATTTCGCGAACCGCTTTATCGCCGAGCCCGTTACGCGACGCGACGCACCTTATGACGGCCGGCGGGTCGCCTTCATTCGCGGCGCCGGAGCCGAACTCATCGAACTCATCGAGACCGGCGACTGAACGCGCGCACCGTTCGGGTGCGATCCCGCGGTCGAATTGCGGAAAAGTTTGCTCCAACAAGGCATATCCATTAACGTACCGGCATAATTCACCAGTGCGTACTGGACTGACCTGTCAGCAGTTTCGGCGGGGACGGTTCAGCTACCAATTCCAAAGAATAAGATGGTTCGCAAGAGCTCACCTCTCGACAAGACGCCCGAGCGGCGACCGGTGCGGGCACCGAAACTGCCGCACATCGTCGCCCAGCAACTGCGATCCCAGATCGCAACCGGGGCACTCAGGCCCGGCGATACGCTTCCTTCGGAAAGCCAGCTCCTCAAGGAATTCGGCATCTCGCGCCCCACGCTGCGTGAGGCACTCCGGGTGCTCGAGTCGGAAACACTGATTCGACTCGATCGGGGCGCGCGCAATGGCGCACTGGTGCTCGCACCGTCCATCGAGATGGCCGCGCAGTACGGTGGGCTGTACCTGGCGACTCACGACACCACGCTGCAACAGATACACGACGTCAGGACGATTCTTGAACCGCCGCTGGCCGGGCAACATGCACGGCTCTCCCGCAAGGCCGTCATCGATGCGTTGGAGACCTGCGTCCAGGAACAGCGGCTGGCGTTGTCCCAGTTCGATTACGTCGCCGCCATCAAGGCAGTCAACGCGTTTCACGGCCAGCTGGTGCGCAAATCGGGCAATACGGTACTGCGTTTGCTGGCCGGGATGCTGCATGAGATCTCCGAGAACGTCTACCCGCAACTCCCGGTGACGACCGGCCGGCTGAGCAAAAAGGCCACGTTGCGACGGAGCGAGGAGTCTACGGATGCGCACGAGAAGCTGGTGGACTTCATCAAGGACAAGAAAGCGGACGCGGCGGAAAAGTTCTGGCGCGACTATATGATCGACACGTCGAAGTGGCTCAAGAAGTCCGGGTTGTCGAACCTGCACGTCAGCATCGAACCCGGCACGTAGCGCTCGCCGGATGGCTGCGGGCTGAGCCGCTGCCCTTCCCGAATCACCGGGCCCCTACCGGGCCCGAAAAAAAGGCCCCGAACGGGGCCTTTTTGTTGCCGGAGGGCCAGGCGTTCAGAACTGCACCTGGACGCTCAGCCAGTAATTGCGCGCGGCGTCCTTCACGTTGTAATCGTCGGTAAAGATCACTTCGCTGACCGCGCCCCTGCCGCTGGCCAGCGTGTACACGCCGTCACCGTTCAGATCCACGAACTCGGTCGTGTAGGACGTGAAGTCCTCGTCGAGCAGGTTGTTGATGCGACCGTAGATCGTGATGTTCTCGGTGATTCCGTAGTTCACGCCGAGATTGAAGAGCTCGTAGTTCTCGTAGTACAGCGGCTTGTCGAGCACATTGTCCCAGCCGCGGTAACGATTGGAACGGAACTCGCCCTGCAGCGATAACGTCAGGTTCTCGAGCAGCGCCCAGTCCAGCGTCGCATTCGCCATGTGCTCGGCCGTGTTGGTCAGCGGCTGCCCTTCCTCGGGGCCGCTCTCCTGCTCGCTGTCCGTCCAGGTGTAGTTCGCGTCCAGCGACCAGTTGCCGCTGATCATCCACGTCCCGGCCAGTTCGACGCCCTGCACTGCCACTTCGTCGATGTTGATCTTCTGGCTGTACGTTTCGTACCCGAGCGACTCGTAGCTGCCCAGGTTGACACACGGCCGCACGCCGCCCGTCGCCGCGCAACTGAAGACCGTGTCGCCGGATGCGATCTTGTCCTCGAACTTCGTGTTGAAGTAGGTGACGTTGAATCGATGCCCTGCGAGGCCGTCCCAGTAAAGGGCGACCTCGCCATTCACGCTGGTTTCGGGCTGCAGCTCCGGATTGCCGGCGAATGGCGACGTCCCCTGGCCGCCGAAACCGGTGATGCCGTCGTACAGGTCGGTCGTCTGTGGCGTCTTGTAGCCGGTACTGACGCCGCCCTTCACCGTCCAGGTGTCGTTCAGACCGTAAACGCCGTAAAGGCGCGGCGATACCTGGCTGCCGAACACGTCGTGGTCGTCATAGCGCACGCCGGCGGTCAGCGTGAACGGCGACGTCGGGGTCCAGCTGTCCTCGACGAACAGCGAAATCATCTTCTGCTCCTGGACGTCGCCGGGACTATCGCTCTCCATGCCGAACACGCCGTCTTCGAGTTCGCCGTCGATAACCTGGCCACCGATCACGAACATGTGGCTCCCGTTGGCTTCGAACGGGATGTCGAGGCGCGCGTCCAGTGTGTACTGGCTGCTCGCCAGCGGACGGTCCGGCCGCGGCAGGAACGTGCTTTCCGCGATGTCGCGTCGCTCGTCCTCCGTCATGCCCGCGTACGCACCGGTCGCGTCATACATCTCCTGCAGGTGCAGGCGCTCTTCGACCGTAAGCGGCAGGGTCCGGCCCTCGTTCGCCGTGTCCACGTAGGACAACGCGACATAGCTCGTGCCGAAATCCCAGTCGCCGTTGTAGGCGAGCGACCACCAGTCGCGCGTGAATTCCTGGTCGGCCGCGTAACCGGCACGCGGATTCACCTGCCCGCCGCTGTCGCGCCACAGTGCCTCGATGTTGTCTTTCGTGCCCAGTGGGTAACTCAATTCGCCGGTGTCCGGGTTCACGAACGGCGTATTGTCGTACACCTGGCTCGAGCTGTCGTAGTCGAGCCGCAGACTGTTGCGCGGGTTCAGCACATACGTCAGCGAAACGCCGAACTCCGTCGTCTCGCTGTCCACCGTGCGCCCGCCGCCGCCGAAGCCTAGGCTCCGGTAGTGCACGCCGCCGGCCGGGTCCACCGCCGGCTCGAACTGCGGCGACGAGGCGTCACTTTCGTAGTAGCTGCCGCGCAAGCCCAGCGAGAGCGTGTCGGCAATGAGCGGACCCGATGCCCAGAATTCGGCCTTTGCATCATTGCCGAAGTCGTCGTTGTCCTGGAACGTTCCTGCCAGGTTGACCGTCCCGTACCAGGCATCACTGACCTTTCTCGTGATAATGTTGATCACACCGCCCATCGCATCGGCGCCGTACAACGTCGATGCCGGCCCGCGGATGATCTCGATCCTGTCGATGGCCTGCGCCGGCGGCATGTGCCCGAATGCATTGCCGCCGAAATTGTTCGGGTAAATGTCGCCGTGGTTGTTCTGGCGCTTCCCGTCGATCATGTACAGCGTGTATTCGCCGGTCAGGCCGCGCATGCTGACGCTGCCCTGCCCGGTCTTGTCGCGCGTGGTCCCGATGTCGATGCCTTCCTGGTACTTCAGCATGTCGACGAGGTTGACGTGCGGCCGGGTGACGATCTCCTCGCGGCCGATGACGGAAATGCTCGCCGGCGCGTCCGTCACTTTCTGCTCGTAACCGGACGCCGTCACGACGATTTCCTCGGGTTTTGCCTCATCGGCCGCCCGGGCGGTATCGGCAACCGTCGCCAGAACGCCGATTCCGACGGCGCCGAGTGCTTTTCCCCAACAGGACCAGCTGGTCATTTTCTTGTCCTCAATAGCATGAATCAAAACGCAAATGAGAATTATTCACATTTCATAACAAATTGCCAGCCCTTTATCAGGGCTTGAGGTCATCGTTGTATTACGGGTGCTGCCGTAGACCCGGGCCGGCCGGCCGCGGGACGGGTTCGTGCCCCGCGGAGACTACTGATCGGCGCCGAGCGCGCCCATGATGTCCTGAACGGACGCCTGTTCGTTGTGCAGGAGTTCCAGGCTGGAGTCCGGAAGCAGGCCGCCGACGTTGAACTTAGCGAAAGCCGGGACTTCGTGAATTCTCGGCAGACCGGCCGCGCTCCCCTGCACGATGTTGTCGTGCAGGCGCGCCAGCAGGACGAGATCGGCGAGGTCGGCGGCCGCCCCGGTATCGCGCTGCCACTGGCACCGGCTGCGCGCCACCTCGACCATGTCCGGTTCGAAGTCCCACTGCGTCAATAAGACCTGCCCCACCTGCGGCGCGTACCGATCGATCACGCCCTGCACCTGTGCCTCGTTGCTGAGCTGATCCTGGAAGCGGTTCAGAACGTTCAGGATAGGCAGGACTCCGATGTCCTGCAGCAGGCCCGCCAGCAGTGCGCGATCCGGCGACATGCGAGTGCACTGCCGTGCGAGGACGGCCGACAGGGCCGCAAGCCGCGCACTCGTCTTCCAGGTCCTCTGCATGATGGCCCCGAGAATCTTCGAGCGTGTTTCAAACATCGAGCGTAACGCGTGCGCCATGACCAGGCTTCGCGTACTGTCCATGCCCATGCGCGCGATGGCTCTCTCGACCTCGCGAATGGGCGACACGCCGGCGTACAACGCGCTATTGGCCGTCCGCAGCAGGTACGCGGTCGTCCCCGGGTCGCCCTTGATGATGGCCGCGATGGTGCTCATGCTCCAGTTCGGGCTGGACATGGCAGCGTGAATCCGGCCGGCGACATCCGGCATGCTGGGCAGGCTCGCCTTGTTCGTCAACAGTTCGCGACAGCCCTCGGATATGAGCGTGATGATGGGCGTTGGCTTGGGTTTGACGGCCTGGTTCATGGAGACGGCGTGCCGGTTGCGATGTTGTCCTTATGTCTTATCGGCCGGAAGGCCCGAACATTTAGGGCGTGGCGAGCGTCGCCTGCCCCGATAACCCTCGGTCTATCGAATGATTGTCCGTGGGGGAGCCGTCCGTTGAGCCTTCGGGCGCCGCCTGTGGCCCCGGGACGAGAGAACACGCCGTGTCCACGATAGACTAAGCCCTGCTAATCGCCACATGTGATGAGGCTGTCCACTGGTGACCAATACCGTCGTTTGTGTGGGTGCGGTCGTTCGACGATCACGCAGCGTTCTGCTCGTTCGGCAGAGCGTCGGCCATGCGCTCGAAGGCCAGTGGACGATTCCCTGGGGACAGTTGGGCCAGGGTGAGTCCCCGACCGCCGCGGTACTTCGCGAAATAGAGGAAGAAGCCGGGGTGATCGCGCGCGTCGACGGATTGCTCGGCGTGCAGGAGCTTCCAGACCCGTGGCTCGGCATGCTCGGGATACTGTTCCTGTGCACGCATCTCGACGGCGACCCCAGGCCCGACGCGCGCGAGACGGATGCAGCAAGGTATTTTGACGCCGGCCAGCTTGCGACGGTGTCCGGCGCAATCGAGCCACTGAGCGCCTGGGTGATCGGCCGTACACTTGCCGACGAGATCGCGACCCTGCCCTCAAACCCGTCGGGGCCTTTTCACCCCAGCCCCACCTACCTGTAGGTGCGCGTGGACAACCGCCATCCGGCTTCCCTCATGTCGCGTTCCGAAAACAACGGTATCGTTTTGCGGCCCGCGACACTGACGGACGTCGAGATACTCGACTACTGGAACACGCAACCGCAGGTCATCTCCGCGACCACGGACGATCCGCGGGCCGAAGTGGCGTTTGACGGTGCCTCCATGGCCGACGAACTTGCTGGCCAGGACGCGTACAACCAGTACTACATTGCCGAATTGCACGGCCGCCCCATTGGCGCGATGCAGATCATCGACCCGCACCGGGAGCGCAGCCACTATTGGGGCGAGATATCCCCGAATCTACGCGCGATCGACATCTGGATCGGCGAGCCCGACTGCCTCGGCAAGGGCTACGGCAAATCCATGATGCGACTCGCCTTCCAGCTGTGTTTTGCGGAGCCGGCCGTGACGGCGATCATCATCGATCCGCTGGCGAGCAACGTGCGCGCGCACAGGTTCTACCAGCGCCTCGGCTTCAAGCCGGTGGGCCGTCGGCGATTCGGTGACGACGATTGCCTGGTCCTGGAGCTTTTGCGGGACGTTTGGGACGCGAAGTTCGGCGAGGACGACGGGCACGAATGCTGAGCTTGCCGGTCACTCAAACAAGGCTGCTCGAAACTAAAACGGGGCCGCAAGGGCCCCGTTTGGATTTCTGGCGGAGAGGGGGGGGATGGACTCGAATCGCCTAGCGGCGATTCTCGCCCCTGCGGGGCGCACTTCGTGCGTCCAAAACGCTGGCGCGTTTTGTCGAACAGGGCCCTCATCCCGGTCCCTCTGCTTGAAACCAAAACGGGGCCGCAAGGGCCCCGTTTGGATTTCTGGCGGAGAGGGGGGGATTCGAACCCCCGGTACGGTATCACCGTACACTCGCTTTCCAGGCGAGCACCTTAAACCACTCAGCCACCTCTCCGAATTTGTGTCGTGTTACCGGGCTACTCCCGGCCGACGGCTGTCGGCGGCAGGTCCAGGCAGCCGGCCGTTGCGGCGCGCGGCACGTGCGGCGACGGTTCAGGCAGCACCATCTCGCGGGACGTATCCAGCGCGGTCAGGCCTTCGGGGACCGTGATGCGCTTGTGGTCCACCGCGTCCTTGTACTGCACGTGCTCGTCGCAGCGCAGCGATGCCGACCCGCCGCAGCCTGCCAGCGCGCTCGCCATCACGATCAGCGTCAGCGTGATTCGTCTGTTCATGCGCCCGCCACCTCGACCCCGGCGGTCTTCATCGCAGCCAACATGCCCGCGTGATACTCCGTAGTGTATTCCGTCAACGGCAGGCGCAGATGCCCCGCCATCAATCCCATCTTTGCCAGCGCCCATTTCACCGGAATCGGGTTCGATTCCACGAACAGGGCCGTGTTCAGCGGCTGGAGCGACTCATCGATCGCCCTGGCCTCGTCGACCGCGCCGTCGCGCGCCAGCCGGCACAACGTCGCCATCCTGTCCGGCACGACGTTGCCACTGACCGTTACCACGCCGTGCCCGCCCGCCAGCAGGAATTCCAGCACCGTGAAATCGTCCCCGCTGTAAAAGCGGAACGTCTCGTCGACCTGGGCCTGGATCTGCCGCAGGCGTTCGATGCTGCCGGTCGCCTCCTTGATGCCGAAAATGTTCCCGTGCTTCGCGAGGCGCCCGACCGTTTCCGGTTTGAGGTCTGCCACCGTGCGGCCCGGCACGTTGTACAGCATGACCGGCTTCGGCACGGCATCCGCCACGGCCGAGAAATGCCGGAACATGCCCTCCTGCATGGGCTTGTTGTAATAGGGCACCACCAGCAGGTACGCATCGATGCCGCTGCCGCCCACTTCCTGCGACAACCGGATCGTCTGTGCCGTCGAATTGGAACCCGTTCCCGCGATCACCGGCAGCCGCCCGTCGACGAGCTCCACCGCACGGTGAATCAGTTCCGCGTGCTCCTGGCGGTCCAGGGTCGCCGACTCGCCGGTCGTCCCGGCGATCACCAGTCCGTCGGATCCCGCCTCGACGTGAAAATCGATCAGGCGGCCCAGTGCCGCGTAGTCGACGCGATTATCCGCATCAAAAGGCGTCACCAGGGCCACAAGGCTGCCCTTGAACACAGCACGCCCTCGCCACAAATAAGGCGGCGATGTTACTGTTCGCTGTCGGTGCTGGCAAGGCGCCGCGCGGACTTCCCGACAAATCCAAGAAAAGTTCTAATTTAATGAGCCAACTTATTGTTTTATCGGCGATCGGTACGGACCGGACCGGCGTCGTCCAGGACATCTCGAAAGTCATCCTCGGCTGCGGCGGCAATATCGAGGAAAGCCGGATGACGACGCTCGGCAACGAGTTCGCGGTATTGATGCTGGTTTCCGGCAACTGGCACACGCTGAGCCGGCTGGAGAAGGGGCTCGACAAGCTGACCGAGGACGCCGACCTCACGTTCTCGATCCGCAAGACGGGCAGCCGCAAGATCAGCGAAGACCGCATGCCCTATGCCGTCGACGTGGTCTGCCTCGACCAGCAGGGCATCGTGTACGCCCTCGCCAACTTCTTCGCGGCGCGCGGCATCGAGATCGCCGATGTCGCGACGCGGCGCTACGCGGCGGCGCACACGGGCGCACCGATGTTCGCGGTGCAGATGGCCATCAACGTGCCCTCGTCAATCAACCTCGCGCTCCTCCGCGACGACTTCTTCGACATGGCGGACCGCATGAACCTCGACGCCATCCTCGACCCGGTCAAGGCGTGACCGGCGACTAGCCCAAGGAGCCCCCATGAGCGGACCCCGCATGAACCGAGTCGTCAAGGACTTCAAGTGCGCGTCAACCGGCGATGCCGAGATGCGTTTGAAGGACCTGCGCGGCAAGAACGTGGTCTTGTATTTCTATCCCAAGGACAATACGCCGGGCTGTACGCTCGAGGGTCAGGACTTTCGCGATTTGCACGCGAAATTCCGCCGGCGCAATACGGTCGTATTCGGCGTCTCGCGCGACAGCCTCGCGTCGCACGAGAAGTTCAGGGCGAAGCAGAAATTCCCGTTCGACCTCCTCTCGGACCCGGACGAGACGTTGTGCCGGCAGTTCGACGTGATCCAGGAAAAGTCGCTGTACGGTCGGAAGTTCATGGGTGTGGTGCGCAGCACGTTCCTGATCGACGCCGACGGCAAGCTGCGCGGCGAGTGGCGCAACGTGAAGGTGAAGGGACACGCGCAGGCCGTGCTCGACGCCGTGGCGGACCTCGACGCCTGATTCGACAGATCTGCTCCGTTTTCAATGCCTTATGGCAAGTCCCCGGTCCGGCGCCACAAACGGCGTATCATCCCGGGAACGGATTGAATTCGGTCCAGTCGGACACCACATGAGCCTGATGAATACGCCGACCACCTGTCTCGCGCTGCTGGCCGCCGCCCTCGTGGCCGCCGGCACGGCGAACGCGGACGACATCAATCTGCCCGACATGGGCAGCCCGGCCGATGCGGTGCTGTCGAAAAACGAGGAGAACCGCTTCGGCCGCGCGATCATGGCTCAGATCCGCCTGAGCGGACAGGTGGTCGAAGACCCGTTGATGACCGAGTACATCAACGAGATCGGCGACCGGATCGCCGCGCAGACCAACGACGGCGACCACAGTTTCGAGTTCTTCATCGTCGAAGACCAGCGGATCAACGCGTTCGCCCTCCCCGGCGGCTACATCGGCGTGCACACCGGGCTGATCGAGGCCACGCGCAATGAAGACGAACTCGCCGGCGTACTGGCGCACGAAGTGGCGCACGTCACGCAACGCCACATCGCCCGGTCGATTCACGCGAGCCAGCGGCAAAGCCTGATTTCCACCGCGTTGATGCTGGGTGCCCTGGTCGCAGGCGTGGCCGGCGGCGATGCCGACGTGGTCCAGGCCGGCATGGCGGTCGCGCAAGGCACCGCTGTGCAGAGCCAGATCAACTTCACGCGCAGCAACGAGCACGAGGCCGACCGGATCGGCATCGGCGCCCTGTACGATGCCGGCTACGATCCGCACGGCATGGCCTCCTTCTTCGAGGTCATGTCGCGTCTGCAGCCGGCGTCGCCGGAGCTCAGGGCTCCCGAGTTCCTGCGCACGCACCCGGTGACCACGGCGCGCATCGCCGAGGCCCGCAACCGCGCGCAAGAGTACCCGCGCCAACCGAACAACGACTCCAAGGGCTACGGCATCACCCGCGCCCGGGCTATCGTCGATCGCTTCGACACCCCGGAAGGCGCGGTCGAGCACTACGAGCAGACGAGCTACGCGCGCCAGTCCGAAGTCGACCGCTACGGCCGCGCGGTGGCGTACCAACGCGCCGGGCGCCACCGCGAAGCAAACGCGATTTTCGAGGAACTGATCGACAAGGACCCGAACACGATCGCCTATTACATCGGCCTCGGTGAATCGCAGTACGGCTTTGAGGACTACGGTGCCGGCCAGGCGACCTTCGAACGCGCGGTCGAACTGTTTCCGCGCAACGTCCCGCTCGTCATCGCCTATGGCGAACAGCTCCTGCGCCAGGGAGAGGCCGAGCGCGCGCACGCGCTGTTGCTCGACCTGATGAACAACGTGCCGCCCACCCCTGAGCAGGTGCGTCTCATCGCCCGGGCGGCGAGCGAGGCCGGTGACGCCGCAGAATCCTATTACTACATGTCCGAGTACGAATTGATGACCGGTGACCTGGTCGGCGGCATTCGCTACCTGCAGCGCGCGCTGTCGCTGCCCGACCTGCAGGAGATCCAGCGCATCCGCTTCCAGGCCCGCATTGATTTCATTCGCGAGTACATGACCGAAGAACAGCTGCAGCAGATGCAGCGCAGCCGCGGCTGACCGGGAACACCTCGACATGACACATCAGACACGCCTGGCTGCAATCTTCGGCGCCCTGATACTCGCGGGCTGCGCCAGCACGCCGGAAGGCAGCCGGGTCGATTACGACCCGTGGGAGCCGCTGAACCGCAACCTGTACGTCGTCAACGACGTGGCGGACAAGGGGCTCCTGAAGCCGATTGCGCAGGGCTACAAGTTCGTCCTCCCGAATTTCGTCCGCCGCGGCATCACGAATTTCTCGCGCAACCTGGCAACGCCGCTGAACTCGGTCAACCACTTCCTGCAGGGCAAGCCGAAGGACGGCACCGACGAGTTCGCCCGATTCCTGTTCAACAGCACGCTCGGTATCGGCGGGCTGATCGACGTCGCCGAGGCGGGCGGCCTCGAGCGCAAGCCGGAGGATTTCGGCCAGACGTTCGCGGTGTGGGGCATCCCCGAAGGACCCTACGTGATGGTGCCGTTCATCGGACCTCGCACGCTGCGCCACGCCGTCTCGCTGCCGCTCAACATCTGGGCGGACCCGCTGTGGCACTACGAGGTGTCATCAGTGCGCGACAAGCTCGAGATCCTGCGCATCATCAACCTGCGCGCGAACCTGCTGTCCGCGGAACGCTTCATGGAGGATTCAAAGGACCCGTACGTGACGTTGCGCGAGTCCTACCTGCAGAACCGGCGTTTCGAGATTCACGACGGCGACCCGCCGGTCGACGACGACTTCTACGACGAGTTCGAGGATTTCGAGGACTTCGACGAGGACGTCGAGGACACGGCGGACTAGGCGGACTCCGGGGCCTCGATAAATCCGGACCAGCGTTCGCCGCGCGCCAGCAGGGCCTCGACTTCGGTCGTCTTGGCAATGGCGATGATGCGCTCGGGCACGTCCACGTATCGGATTTCGCGCACCGTCTGGATCGCCCAGTTGATCCACTCGAGCAACAGGGCCAGCCCGGCCGAGTCGGCGCGCGTGACACCGGACAGGTCGACCTCGATCCGGGTGTGCTCCTCGAACAGATCCTCGCTCAACCGCAGTATCGCCTCGGCAGTCGCGAACGTCATGTTGCCGGTCAGCCGGAAGCGGCCGCTGCCGGCATCCTCCAGCGCGTAGTCACTCACCGGTCGAAGGACTCGCTTCTTTCTCGAAGCGCGAGATCATCGCCTCGAGGCTGGTCGAGCTGACCTCCGAATCCAGTTCCGCGCGGAAGTTGCGGATGTAGGACACGCCCTCGATGGTCACGTCGAAAATCATCCAGCCGGAGTCCCGCCTGACCATGCCGTAGTTCACCGGCGTCTTCGCACCGTCGTTCAACGTCACGATGGTGCGTACGGTCGTCCTCGGCTTGGAATCGTCACCGCGGTACGGCAGGACCTCGACCCGGTTCTGGTCGAACTCGGTCACGCCGTCGGAATACTTCCTCAGCATGGCATCGTAGAACGCTTCCACGAAGCGATCGCGTTGGTCGGCCGTCGCGTCCCGCCAGTGCTTGCCCAGCACGAGCTGCGCCGCGTACTTCCGGTCGAATCGGGGCAACAGGATCGGGTCGATGACGGCCTTCAGCGCGACGGGGTCCGCCGCAAGCTCGTCCTTGCGCCCGTCGAGCGCGACGGCCAGCTCGTCGATCGCCGACGTGATCACGTCGTTGGGGGAGTTGGCCGATGCACTGGCCGCAACCAGCGCGACCGACAGCACGATCGCCGCGCCGGCCTGCCGCACTACCCGGTTCAGTAAAGGTTGCATCATTCTTCGTCGTCCGAACTGGAATTGCCCACGAGGAACTTCCCGATGAGGTTCTCGAGAACGACTGCCGACTGCGTGAACAATACCTCGCTGCCGTCCTCCAGGTAGAAGTCCGATCCGCCGGCCTGCAGGCCCACGTACTGGCTGCCGAGCAGGCCCGCCGTCAGGATGCTGGCGTCGGAGTCGTCGGGGATCTTGTCGTAACGCTTGTCGATCGACATCGTGACCACGGCGTTCAATACGTCCGGGTCAAACTCGATCTTCGTCACGCGACCGATCGTCACGCCGGACATCGCGACCGGCGCACGCGGCTTCAGGCTGCCGACGTTGTCGAAGCGGGCCTGGACCTGGTAGATCTCCTTCGCGGCGAAGTCGTCGCCACCCGTGGCCTGCGTGGTCAGGAAAAACAGCGCGCCGATGCCCAGCAGGGCAAACAGTCCGGCGCCGAGTTCGACTGTGCGGGTTTTCTTCATGCCTTTACCTCAGGAACCACGCCGTGATCATGAAGTCCGTGATCAGTACGGCGATGGCGGTCAATACGACGGTTCGCGTGGTCGCGCGACTCACGCCTTCGGCCGTCGGGATAGCATTGTACCCCTCCCAGACCGCCAGCAAGCTGGCAATGATGCCGAAGACGACGCTTTTCAAGATGCCCTCGGTCACGTCTCGCAGGCTGAGCGTCGACTGCATCTGCTGCCAGAACGCGCCGACGTCGATGTTCAGCAGCATCACGCCCACCATGTGCGCGCCGAGCAGCCCGATCATGCTGAAAACTGCTACGAGGAGCGGCATCGCGATGACACCGCCCAGGAAGCGCGGCAGCACCACCCGGCGGATCGGATCGACGGCCATCATCTCCATGGCGGAGAGCTGGTCCGTGGCCTTCATCAGGCCGATTTCCGACGCCAGCGCGGTCCCTGCCCGCCCGGCGAACAGGAGTGCGGTGATGACCGGGCCCAGCTCCTTGATCAGGGCAAAGCCGGCGAAAATGCCGACCGCGTCCTCGGCGTTGAAACGCGTCAGGTTTGCGTAACCCTGCAGCGCCAGGACGCCGCCCACGAAGGCGCCGCACACCATGATGATCACCAGCGACAGGGAGCCGGCGTTGTAGACCTGCGCCACGATCAGCCGGAAGCGCCGCACGAAGACCCGCGGCACCTGGATCAGCAGCTCGACCAGGAACAGCGTCAGCGCACCGAACGTGCGCACGAAATCCACGAAGGAAATCCAGAGCTCGCGCAGCATTGGCCCTACTCCGAGTCCCTGCCGAGCAACTGCTCCGCGTAGTCGGGTGCCGAGAAGTGGAAGGCCACCGGGCCGTCCGCCATCCCGTGCATGAACTGGCGAACGAGTTCGGAACTCGCCCGGTTCAGTTCCGCCGGGCTGCCGGAGGCCGCCACTTTGCCGTCGGACAGCAGGTAGCTGCAGTCGGACACGGTAGTGATCTCGTCGACGTCGTGGCTGACAAGGATGCTCGATATCCCGAGGGCGTCGTTCATCCGGCGAACCAGCCGCACGATGACGCCCATCGAGATCGGGTCGAGGCCGACGAAGGGCTCGTCGTAAATCAGGATGTCCGGGTCCGTCGCCATAGCGCGGGCCAGCGCCACACGCCGCGCCATGCCGCCTGACAACTCACCGGGCATCATGTCGGCCGCACCGCGCAAGCCGACGGCGTGCAGCTTGGTCAGCACCACGTGCCGGATCAGACGGTTCGACAGGTTCGTGTGCTCGCGCAACGGGAACGCGACGTTCTCGAAAACTGACAGGTCGGTCAACAAAGCGCCGTTCTGGAACAGCATCCCGAAACGCTTGCGCAACTTGTACAGGCCGGCTTTGCTCAGCGTCGCTATGTCGACACCGTCGACCAGGATCCTGCCCTGGTCCGGCCGCAACTGCCGCGTGATCAGCCGAAGCAAGGTCGTCTTGCCGGTCCCGCTCGGCCCCATGATCGCCGTGACCTGGCCGCGCTTGATGTCGACGTTCAGGCCGTCAAAAATCTTGCGCGCCCCGCGCGAAAAATGCAGGTCGCGAATCTCGATGATGTTGTCGCTCAGGGTCGCCATTTCGCGGCGTAGCATAGCAGACCGTTCCTGAATGCAGCATAAGCGCTGGCATCCGGATTTAAACAGGACTAAAATAGTCCCCATTCTTCCGACCCGCCGTGTTTTCGTGTTACGCATCAGCAAATTGACCGACTACGGCACCGTGGTCCTCGCCCACCTCGCGGCCGAGCCGGGTGCCGTCGTATCCGCCGCCGAAGTGGCCGACGCGACCGGCATCGCGTTGCCCACGGTGAGCAAGCTGTTGAAGTCGCTCGGCCGCGCCGGCCTCGTCAACTCGACGCGGGGCGTCAACGGCGGCTACACGCTCGCACGCGAGCCGCAGCGCATCAGCGCCGCGGACGTCATCGACGCCCTCGAAGGCCCGGTGTCGATCACGGAATGCAGCGGGACGGACAGCCGGTGCGAGCACGAAGGCGTCTGCTCCGTCGGCGGCGCCTGGCAGCGCATCAATGTCGCCATCCGCCGCGCACTGGACGAAGTTACGCTCGCCGACCTGGTGCACGCGAACCGGCCGATACCGAATTTCCGGTTCGCCGGCGTACCGGTCAGCGTGCAGGGACAACGCAGCAAGAAAACCTGAATGGCTACCGAATCCGAAAACCTGGAACAACTCGTCAACCGTCGCTACAAGCACGGCTTCGTCACCGACATCGCGAGCGAGGGCCTGCCGCCCGGGCTCGACGAGGACGTCGTGCGCGCGATCTCGGCCATCAAGCAGGAGCCCGAATTCCTGCTCGAGTGGCGCCTGCGGGCCTACCGGCTCTGGCGCGAGATGACCGAGCCCGACTGGGCGCACGTGCACTACCCGAAAATCGACTACGACGCGATCTCCTATTACTCGGCACCGAAGTCCGACAAGGACCGCCCGAAGAGCCTCGACGAGGTCGACCCGAAGCTGCTCGAGACCTACGACAAGCTGGGCATCCCGCTGCACGAGCGCGCGAAGCTCGCCGGCGTCGCGGTCGACGCCGTGTTCGACAGCGTGTCGGTCGCGACGACGTTCAAGAAGAAGCTGGCGGACGCCGGCGTCATCTTCTGCTCGTTCTCGGAAGCGGTGCGCGAGCACCCGGAGCTGGTACGCAAGTACCTCGGCAGCGTGGTGCCGCAGCGCGACAACTTCTTCGCCGCACTGAACTCCGCGGTGTTCAGCGACGGCTCGTTCGTCTACATCCCGAAGGGCGTGCGCTGCCCGATGGAGCTGTCGACCTACTTCCGCATCAACGCGGCGAACACCGGCCAGTTCGAACGCACGCTGATCGTCGCCGACGAAGGCAGTCACGTCTCCTACCTCGAAGGCTGCACGGCGCCGATGCGCGACGAAAACCAGCTGCACGCCGCCGTCGTGGAACTGGTCGCGCTGAAGGACGCGGAGATCAAGTACTCGACGGTGCAGAACTGGTACCCGGGCGACGAGGAAGGCCGCGGCGGCATCTACAACTTCGTCACGAAGCGCGGCGACTGCCGCGGCGCGAACTCGAAAATATCCTGGACGCAGGTCGAGACCGGGTCCGCCATCACGTGGAAGTACCCGAGCTGCATCCTGCGCGGCGACAACTCGGTCGGCGAGTTCTACTCCGTCGCAGTCGCGAACAATTACCAGCAGGCGGATACCGGCACGAAGATGATCCACATCGGCCGCAACACGCGCAGCACGATCGTGTCGAAAGGCATCTCCGCCGGCAAGGCACAGAATGCCTACCGCGGCCTCGTCCGCATGATGCCGCAGGCCGAGGGCGCGCGGAATCACACGCAGTGCGACTCGCTGCTGATCGGCAAGGAGTGCGGCGCGCACACGTTCCCGTACATGGAAATCCGCAACCCGACAGCGAAGGTCGAACACGAGGCGACGACGTCCAAGATATCGGCCGACCAGCTGTTCTATTGCCGCCAGCGCGGCATTGCCGAGGAAGACGCGGTGAACATGATCGTCAACGGCTTCTGCAAGGAAGTCTTCAATGAACTGCCGATGGAATTCGCCGTCGAGGCGCAGGCGCTGCTCAACGTGAGCCTCGAAGGCGCCGTCGGCTGAGGAAGGAATCGATGCTCGACATCAAGGACCTGCACGCCACGATCGGCGGCAACGAAATTCTCCGCGGACTGTCGCTGGCGGTCGGCGCCGGCGAGGTGCACGCCATCATGGGCCCGAACGGCTCCGGCAAGAGCACGCTCGCCCAGGTGATCGCCGGGCACGAGGACTATGAAGTCACCGCGGGCTCGGTGCAGTTCGAAGGCCATGACCTGCTCGAGCTGGCGCCGGAAGAGCGCGCCCGCGAAGGCATCTTCCTGGGCTTCCAGTACCCGGTCGAGATCCCCGGCGTGAACAACGCGTACCTGCTGAAGGCTGCCGTGAACGCCAAGCGCCAGCACGAGGGCAAGGACGAGATCGACGCGTTCGAGTTCCTGAAACTCGCGCGCGAGAAGATGGCGGCGCTCGGCATGGACCCGAAGTTCCTGAACCGCGGCGTCAACGAAGGCTTCTCCGGCGGCGAGAAAAAGCGCAACGAGATCCTCCAGATGGCGATGCTCGAACCGAAGCTCGCCGTGCTCGACGAGACCGACTCCGGCCTCGACATCGACGCACTGAAGGCCGTGGCCGAGGGCGTGAACGCGTTGCGCAGCCCGGATCGCGCCATCGTCCTCGTCACGCATTACCAGCGCCTGCTCGACTACGTCGAGCCGGACCACGTGCACGTGCTCTCCGAAGGGCGCATCGTGCGCTCCGGCGACAAGTCGCTGGCCCTCGAACTCGAGGAGAAGGGTTACGAGTGGGTGCGGGAGGCGGCGAACGCATGATGCCCGAGCTGCCCGTCGACAGGCTCGCCGCCGTCGCGGCCGCCCTGCCCCACGAATCCCTCGCCGGGTTTCGCGAGGCCGGGCGCACGGCGCTTGCACGGCACGGATTGCCGACGACAAGAGTCGAGGACTGGAAGTACACCGACCTCGCCGACGCCGCGGAATTGAGCCGGGCCTGGCTTGCCGCCGGCGCGCCGGTCGATGCGCCGGATGCCGAACGCATACGCGAAGCGCAAGGCCGCTTCGACGCACACTGGCTCGTCATCGCAAACGGTGCACTGCTCGAGGACTACTCCGATGCGCTGAGCCTCCCCGGCGTTGGCGTCGTGGCGGCGGCCGATGAACTTTCAGCGCCGCGCGACGCGCTCGGTGGTCTGAATGCCGCGCTGGTGCGTGACCCGATACGGGTTCGCGTCACCGAGCCGCTCGCGAAACCCCTCGCATTGCTCGTGGCCGACAGCGCAGCCACGTCCGCCGGCACCGCGCAGGTGCGCGTGGCCCTCGCCGTCGACAGCGGTGCATCCGTACAGGTCTTCGAACAACAGGTCTCGTCCGGTGATCACGGCCACTACTCCAACGTCCTGGTCGAGCTCGACCTCGCCGCGAACAGCGGCTGCGACTACGTCCGGCTGCAGCAACGCGCGACCGGCCACAGCCAGACCGCGCGCCTGAACGTGCGACTCGACCGGGATGCCCGGTTCCACTACTTCGGCGCCGACCTCGGCGGGCAACTGTCGCGCCACGACCTCGCGATCAACATCGCCGGCCGCGGTGCGTCAGCCACGCTGAACGGCGTGTACGTCGCCGGCCCGGGACAGCACGTCGACAACCACACGCGCACGGACCACCGCTTCGGGCCTGCCAGCTCGCGCCAGGAGTACCGGGGCATCCTCGCCGGACGGGCACGCGCCGTGTGGAACGGCAAAGCCATTGTCCACGCCGGTGCCGACGGCACCGATGCCGAACAGGCAAACCACAACCTGCTCCTGACCGAGCAGGCCGAGGTGGACGCGAAACCGGAACTCGAGATCTACGCCGACGACGTGAAGTGCGCCCACGGCACGACGGTCGGTCATCTCGATGAGCGGGCCCTGTATTACCTGCGCACGCGCGGCATAGGCCGGCAGCGCGCGCGCCGCATCCTGACCCGCGCGTTCGCCGCCACGGTCGTGGACACGGCGCCAATCGAAGCACTGCGCGAGGTCATCGGCGAGGCCGTCGAAGCCCGATTGCGCGACATCACGGCGGAGATCGGCGCATGAAACCGTTGAAAGCGGAATCCGGCGACACGCTGCTGAACGTGCGCGATGACTTTCCCGCGCTCGACCAGTCGGTGCATGGGCGGCCGCTGGTGTACCTGGACAGCGCCGCGTCGGCGCAGCAGCCGCAAGCGGTCATCGACGCCGTCGCGAATTACCACCAGGCGGATCATGCCAACGTGCACCGTGGCGTGCACACCCTGAGCCACCGGGCGACGGAGGCCTACGAAGGTGCCCGCGACAAGCTGCGGGCATTCATCAATGCGGCCAGCCGGTCCGAGATCGTGCTCACGAGCGGCACCACCGAGTCGGTAAACCTCGTCGCACAGTCCTACGGCCGGTCCCGCCTCCGCCCGGGCGACCAGGTGCTGATCACGCATCTCGAACATCACTCGAACATCGTGCCCTGGCAGCTCGTCTGCGAACAAACCGGCGCGGAACTCGTCGTCGCGCCTATCAACGACGACGGCAGCCTGGACGTCGAGCGGCTGATCGCCCTGATGACCGAAGCCGTACGCATCGTGGCGGTCGGGCACGTGTCCAACGCGCTCGGCACCGTGAACCCGGTGAAGCGAATTGTCGACGCCGCGCACGAACGCGACATTCCGGTCCTGGTCGACGGCGCGCAGGGCGTGCCGCACATGGCGGTGGACGTGCAGGCCCTCGGCTGCGACTTCTACGCGTTCTCCGGCCACAAGATGTTCGGCCCGACCGGCACCGGCGTGCTGTACGGGCGCGAGGCTCTGCTGGACGCCATGCCGCCGTGGCAAGGCGGCGGGGACATGATCCTCGAGGTGCGTTTCGACGGCACGGTCTTCAACGAGCTGCCTTACAAGTTCGAGGCCGGCACGCCGAACATCGCCGGCGTGGTCGGGCTCGGCGCCGCCGTGGATTACCTGAAGCGGGTGAAGCTCGACCGTATCGCGGCGCACGAGACGGCGCTGCTCGCGTACCTGACGGAGCAGCTGTCTGCCGTCGACAACCTGCGGCTCATCGGCACTGCGCCGGACAAGGCCAGCGTGCAGTCGTTCCTGGTCGGCGACATCCATCCGCACGACCTGGGCACGATCCTCGATCACCAGGGCGTCGCCATCCGCACCGGACACCATTGCGCGATGCCGGTCATGCAACGCTTCGACATCCCCGGCACGGCGCGCGCGTCGCTCGCGCTGTACAACGACCGCGAGGACGTCGACCGCCTCGTTGGCGCCATCCGGAAGGCGCAGGAGATCTTCGCGTGAGCAGCGTGACGGCATTGTCGACAGATGACATCCGCGACCTGTACCGTGAGCTGATCCTCGATCACGCGCGGCACCCGCGGCACTTCGGCACGCTGGCCGACGCGACCCATTCGGCCGAGGGCATCAACCCGCTCTGTGGCGACAAACTGCACCTGCACCTGAAGGTGGACGAGGCCGGCGTCGTGCAGGATGTCGCCTTCGACGGCACCGGTTGCGCGATCTCGGTCGCGTCGGCCTCGTTGCTGACCGACGAAGTCATCGGGCTCGGCAGCGAGGATGCGCTCGCCAGGATGAACGTCGTGACCGGCGCCCTGCGCGGCGAAACGACGAGTGTCGACCTCGGGAAGCTGAACGCACTGCTTGGCGTGCGCGAGTTCCCGTCCCGCGTGAAATGCGCCTCGCTCGCGTGGCACGCACTGGCCGCCGCGCTGGGTGGCCGCCGCATCGCCACGACGGAGAACTGATCCATGTTCGGCCACACGAACGAGCCGGTGACGCTCGCCCGCGACGTCCGCGCCATCATCATCCCGGCCGGCGAGGAACTGTTATTGCGCGAAGGCACGAGCGGCTTCATTACGCAGGCACTGGGCGGGAGTTTCACCGTCTACGTCGAAGGCAACCTGTTCCGGATCGCCGGCGCCGATGCCGACGCGCTGGGCAAGGAGCCGACGCCGGCACCCGAAGTGCCGGAGAACCCGACCGACAAGGACATCGAGGACGTCATCTGGCGCCAGCTCAAGACATGTTATGACCCGGAGATCCCGGTCAACATCGTCGACCTCGGGCTGATCTACCGGCTCGAAGTACGGCCGAACGGCAACGGCGAACGCTCGGTGGAAGTCGACATGACGCTGACAGCGCCGGGCTGCGGTATGGGCGACGTGCTCGTCGCGGACGCGCAGGAGAAGATCGCGGTCATCCCGACGGTCGCCGACGTGAAGGTCGAACTCGTTTTTGACCCGCCGTGGAACCAGTCTATGATGTCGGACGAGGCCCGCCTGCAAACCGGCCTCATGTAGGGTGCCGAATTGCCGAAGACGCTGACCATCGTCCGACACGCCAAGTCGAGCTGGAGCGACGGCTCACTGCCCGACCGCGAGCGCCCGCTGAACCGGCGCGGCGAAAAGGACGCCCCGGAAATGGGCCGGCGCATCGCCGAGGCGGGCATCCGCCCGTCACTGATCATTTCCAGTCCCGCCGTGCGCGCTTGGACCACTGCCAAAGCCGTCGCCGGCGCGCTCAGCTACCCCGTCGAGTTTCTGCAGCGCGAGAGCGATCTGTACCATGCAAGCGTTGACACGATCCTCGACGTGATCTGCGCCCAGGACAACCAGTTCAACAACCTGATGTTGTTCGGCCACAACCCGGGACTCACCGACTTCGCCAACTTCCTGCAGCCGGGCCTCACGCACAACCTGCCGACGGCGGGCGTCGTCTGCGTCGAGATCGACCAGGAGGACTGGGCACTGCACGCACGCCCGAAGACCACGCTGGTCCTGTTCGACTATCCCAAGAACGACGGTGACGACGACTAGCCGCTGTCTCGCGGCGCTCAGCCTCGCCATACTGCCCCTCGCCGCACACGCGGAGCTTGCCTGGCACTGGGAAGACCCGTTCAGCACCGCCGAGCAAGCGCGGCTGACCGAGTGGCTGAGCACCGTTCATGAGAGTGTCGAGCGCGCCGTTGCGCCCTTCCCGTTTGACGTGCACGTGCATTTTCACCGGGCGGACGGCGCGCGGTCGCCGGTGCCGTGGGCGAATACCCGGCGCTCCGGGCAGCAGGGCATCAACGTGCACGTCGACCCGCGCTACCCGCGCGACGACCTGCTGGCCGACTGGACGGCCTACCACGAGCTCGCGCATTTGTACCTGCCGTACCTTGGCCGACGAAACTCCTGGTTCGCAGAGGGCTACGCAAGCTTCCTGCAGTACCCGTTGATGGTTGCCGCAGGCGTGATGTCGGAGGCGGAGATGCAGTCCGCGTACTCGCGCAAGATCCGGACCGTGGCAGTGAACTACGATCTGCCGGACCTGACGTTCATCGATGCGGTTCCGGTCCTCCGTGCCCGGCGCGAGTACCCGACGGCCTACTGGGGCGGCGCCATCTACTTCCTGAACGTCGATGCCGAACTGCGCCGCGACGGCAAGACGGTCATCGACGTACTTCGGCAGTTCGTCATGTGCTGCCGGCAAGGCCGCTACGGCCTCGACTCGCTGGTCGAAGAACTGGACCGGATTGCGGAGCATGACGCATTCTCCCGGCAGTTGACCGAATTTCGAACCCGGAAAGGATTCCCGGACTACCCGGACACCTGATGTTCAAGCGATACACCAAGAGTGCGGCACCCGCCTGGCAACGCCGCCTGATCCTGTTCCTCTGGGGGCTGTTCAGCGCGACCCTGCTCCTGTTTGCAGCATGGGCGACGCTCCTGTTCGTTGACCAGGCGCGGGTCGACGAATGCGCGGAACGTGGCCGGAGTTATGATGCCGAACGCGACGAGTGCGTTGGCCCTTGATTTCGGCACGGCGAAACGCGTGGTCTTTCTCCACTCCCAGCGAGCCGCCGGCGCGACCGCAATTGCTGCTATCCTTCAGGCACGTCCACTGCGCCTGTCCCGGGGCTGCCGTCAGGAACTCCAGGCCTGCGCGCAAGATCAAGGAGACCGCAATGACGCTAGACAGTGACGACCAGCGGGTGCTGCGTAGCGCCCGCGCCGCCCTTCGGTTTCACGTCCTCAATTGCACCCTGCTGCTGATGCTCGCCGTCTTCAGCATCGCGTTCGCCTTCTGGCTGATTCAAACCACGCCGCGAGACGCACTGACCAGCACGACCTTCAAGTACACGCTGGCTTTCGTCGTCGGCATTGGCGGGGGTTGGCTGGGCATCTTTTGGCGCACTCTCGATAAGCGTCACCACGAGCTACTGCTTCGGCTCGCGGAGCAGGTCGAAAGTGAAGAACCTGCCCCGGCTCCCCAGGTTGCTCATCGCTGAGGACGCGCCGGCGATAAAGGTGCCAGGTTTGTCATATCGACAACCTCAGAAGACGGACCGAACGCCCTTACCGTGGAGCACCCGGAAATGCACTTTCTGATGATTATCCGTACCGACCAGTCGCGTTTTGCGCACCTGGATTGATGGGAACCGAGGATCAATCGACGGGCTGGACGACCGTCGACAGGTTTTTCCACCCTACTGACGCGCACATCGCTGCCGGCAACGTCCGGCCGGAAGCAGCCGCCCGACCAGTGATAGCCTAAGAGTCCGCGATCCCTTGCCGTCCGACGACGGCGTACCGTAGGAGCGGCTTCCAGCCGCGATCAGCGTCAGGGTCAACAGGTCGTTGACGGTGCGATATACACCTGGACCCCGTATCGCGGCTGGAAGCCGCTCCTACGGAAGCCGCTCCTACGGAAGCCGCCCCTACGAAAGTGCGCTGCGCGTCATATCGCGATCCCGGTTTCCGGCCGAATGCCGCCCGGGAGCCCTCATGCAGAGCCGCCACTCGAGAGACTGCCGCCCGACGGCGGAAACGCCGCGTTACCGCGGAAACATCTTTTTCGGGTCGCTCAATAATTCCTCCGCAGCGAGGCCTCCTCGGTACCACCTGAGGATTCTCGTCGTTTTCGCCCGTATTCCAGCCCGGATGATCGAGGCGCGTTACCGCGGAAACATTGTCGATACGTGCTGAAGAAGTGCTTGCAAGCTATTGATTTTATGTCGCGTGGCTGGAAGGGATCCACATGAGGAATCGACTCGCCGTCAGCGTCGTTCCGCCCCGGTGGCCGCGACCTCCGTTGCGCCGGCGCTCTTCCAGTCGAAAGCCCCGTCGATGCGCTGATCGCCAATGGTCACGTTCTCGAGGGTAAGGCGCTCGACGTTCCGGATGTCGAGCACGCCTTCCGCCGACCCTATCGACACATCGCGCAGCACGACGTCGCGCAGCGGCTCTTCATCCCCCGCCCGCACCAGCATTACCTGGCCCACGCTTTGGACCCTCAGGTCATCGAACACGAGGTCCCGGTAGATCGACGGGAACCGAAACTCCGTTTCGTCGCCGCGGACGATCTCGAACCACAGCAATGTGTCGAAGGACTCGATGTCGAAATTGCGCACGCGAATGTGCTCGACCACCCCGCCCCGGTCCAGGCTCGCTTTGAAGCGGATCGCCGACGCGCCGGTGCGCAGGAGGTTGTCCTCGAAGAACACGTAGCGCACGTCGCCGGACATCTCGCTGCCCAGTGCGATGCCGTCCTCGCCGCCCATATCGTTGTTGCGCACGACGACGTATTCGCTCGGAATGCCGATCTCGCGGCCGTCCCGGTCCCTCCCCGACTTGACGACGACACTGTCGTCGCCGGTCCGGAACACGTTGTCCTCGATCAGCACGTAGCTGGATGAGTCGACGTCGACACCGTCGTTGTTGCCGAAGTGACTGTCCACGGAGATGCCACGCACCGTGGCATGTTCAGTGAAGACCAGGTGATTCACCCAGAAGGGTGAGTTTCGAACCGTGTAGTCGGACAGCAGCACGCGCCGCGCGCCGAGGATCTGGATCGCGCTCGGCCGCAGGTAGCTGCCGTCGGCGAACACGCGCTCCTCGACCGGCACCCCGTCCTTGCCCATCTGCCGTAGCCGATGAGTCGCGGCCTGCGGCAGCCGCGGCTCGTGCTCCGCGCTCGTCCACGTGTGGAATTCGCTCCCGGCATTGCCGTCGATGAGGCCGCCGCCGGTGATCGCCACGTCCTCGACGTCTGCCGCGTAGATGAGCGGCGAGTAGCTGTACAGCATCGTGCCTTCCCAGCGCGTTTTCACCGGCGGGAGGTAGTCTGACGCGACCGTCGAGAACAGCAGCGTCGCACCCTCGCTCACGTGCAGGTCGATGCGGCTTTGCAGCACCACCGGGCCCGCGCTGTTCCAGGTACCGGGCGGCAGTACGACCCGGCCGCCGCCCGCCGCTACCGCGGCATCGATCGCGGCCAGGATCGCGTCCCGGTCATCGGCACCGTCATCCGGCACCGCGCCGAAGTCGGTGACGTCGAAGTCCCGGTCCGGGATCCGCGGCGCTTCGATCGCGGCCACGATGTCCGCCGCCATGGACCACGGGGCCGGATCGTCGGCGCCCATGGCCGCATCGTCTGACGGACCGTCGATGTCAGCGGCCGGTTGGCAGGCGGCGATCGAGAAGATCGCCAGGAAACTCGCAAGTCCGCGCAAGACGCGGCTTTTCTGGTCAGCATCAATCATGACCCGATGATAGCCATTGCCACCGGGCCTGTCGCGCCGGGCGCGTTACCGCGGAAACATGCTCGAAACTGAGTGAGGAACTTACCCCAAACGACTGATTCAGTTGTCAGCCTGCCGCCTAGTCCGACTGCAGCGCGACCACCGGGTCGAGGCGCGCCGCGGACATCGCCGGGTAGACGCCGAAACCCACGGCTATGGAGACGCAGACGAGGACCGCCACGAGGATCACGATCGGCGACCAGGCCACGGCCCAGCCGGCAAACGCCGCGATCGTGTAGGCGAGCAGGATCCCGAGCACGACACCGATGCCGGCGCCGATCATCGCGATCACGCAGGCCTCGACGAGGAACTGGCGCACGATGTCCGTTTCGCGCGCGCCGAGCGCGCGGAACAGGCCGATCTCCGACTTCCGCTCCATGACGCTCGCCAGCATGATGTTCATGATGCCGATGCCGCCCACGAGCAGCGAGATGCCGGCGACCGCCGACATCACGATCGTGAAGATCTGCTGCGTCTGCCGGTGCTGTGCGAGCAGCCGGGCCGGCACGACCGTCTCGTAGTCGTTCTGGTCGGAGTGGCGCCGCGCCAGCAGGTGCTCGATCGCGGACGCCGCCTGTGCGGGTTCGACGGACCCGTCGAGGCGGATCTTCAGCGTGTCCAGCTCCGAGTCCATGTCGTTGCGTTTCAGGCGCGCGAGCCCGGTCTGCAGCGGGATGTACACGTGGCTGCTCTCCCCGCCGATCTCGTGGCCCTCGAAGCGGTCGTCGGACAGCTGGCGGTCCCGGAGTACGCCGGTGACCTCGAGCCAGAGATGATTTACCTTGATCGGCTGCCCGAGCGCGTCGCCGTTCGGGAACAACTCGCGAGCTGCCGCGCTGCCGAGCACGGCGACCTGCTCGAAACGGCGATCGGCGTCGGCATCGAACAGCGCGCCCTGGTCCGAGGCCAGGCTGGACAGGTCGAACCAGTCCGGGCTGACGGCAAACACGCTCGCGCGGCTCTGGCCGGTCCGGCTGAACAGCGTCCAGGTGCGAAACCGCGCGGCGCCCGCCCAGGCCTCGACGAACGGCAGCGTCACGCCGATGGCCTCGGCGTCGCGCACGCTGAGACCCGCCGAGTACTTGCGCACTTCCTTGAGCGTCTCGCCGTCGGCGTCGCGCGCCTCGACGATCAGGTTGTTCAGGCCCATGCCCTCGATGAGTTCGAGCGCCTGGCGCTTGCCGCCCTCGCTGACGGCGAGCATCGCGATCACGGCGCCTACGCCGAACACCATGCCGAGCAGCGTCAGTGCCGTGCGCAGCCGGTGATGCCCGAGCTGGCCCAGTGCCTGGCGCACGTCGAGCAGTATCGTCGTCAGCGGAACGGTCATTCAGGACGCATCCGGCGGCGCGACGAGGCTGATACGCTCGCCATCCTCGACGCCGTCCGTGATCTCGATACGGTCCGGACTGCGGCGGCCGATGCGCACGTTGCGGCGAACGTCGTCACCGCCGTCCACGACCCAGACATAGGCGTCGTCGCCGTCGCCGTACACGACCTGGGCCGGCACGACGATCCCGCGTTCGACCTGGCCCGTGATGATCTCGGCGCGCAAGCGGCTGCCGACACGCATCAGGTCGGGGTCGATGTCCGCGATAACCGCGTCCACGCTGAAGAATTTCTGCGGGTTCGTGCGGTCGCGCGGACTCGCGACCGGCGACACCGACTCCACTTCGGCCCGGAACTCGCGATCGCTCGCGAGATCGAGTCGAAAGCGCACGGACTGTCCCGGCGCGAGCCCGACCGCGTCGGATTCCGGCACGTACAGCCGCGCCTTGACCTTGCCGCGCACCGGCAGCAGGCCGATCGGGCGACCCGGCTGCACCTGCTGGCCCTTGCCGATCTTCTCGCCCCACGGCGACCGCGCATAGACGAACGTGCCGTCGGCCGGGCTACGCAGCTCCATCATGCCGAGCGCCGTGTCCTGCAGCTCGAGGTTCGACAGTTTGCCCTCGCGCTGCGTGAGGATCGCGTTCTGCTCGGCGTCCGTGCGCTGATCAAACGTGTCGAACTGCCAGTCGAGGAACTCGGCCTGCGCGTCCAGGTATTCGATGTCGGACAACGCGTCGATGATCTCGTTGCGGCTGAACAGGCGCGGATCGACCTCCTCGTACAGCTCGGAAATGCCGCGCTCACCGGCAACCCGGTGCGACTCGTGGCCGATACGCGTCCGCTCGATCGTCCCGGTACGCTCGGTGTGCTCGAGCTGGAATTCGAGCTTGGCGACATCGAGTGCCGACTGGTCGCGATCGAGCTGAACCTGCACGTCATCGAAGCGCGCCACGACGTCGCCCTTCTTCACGTCGGTGAACTCCGGCACCAGCCAGGAAATGTTGAACCACATGCGAACGCTGCCCGGCAGCGCGATCGGCAGTGACTCGGCCGCCACGAGTTCCCCTTCCGCGCGCACGGCGAATTCGGCATCGGCGGCCTCGACCTCGAGCGTGGGCGGCGGGACACCCTCGTCACCGCAGGCCGCAAGCAGAAACGCAGTCAGTGCAACGAACCGTCGGGACCCCGTCATCGCAGCGCCACCTCGACGCCGGACTGGAGCCCGCTCTCGACGATGCGCAGGCCGGCGCTTTCGCGCCCGAGCACGATCGGCTGCCACCCGCCGCGCCGCAGCACGACGCCGGGGTTGCCGTCCCGGTACTGGATCGCCTCGGCCGGCACCGCGAGCGCAGCGGCCGCATTGTCGACGACGATGGACAGGCGCGCCGACATTCCGGGCCGCAGGTCCGCCATCGCGGACGGCGGCAGGGAAACGGTCACGTCGCGCACCATGGCATTCGAATGCTGCGACTGCCGCCTGACGATACTGGCTACCGACAGCACTTCCCCCTGCAACAGGGTACCGCCCGCCGCATCGATGACGATCTGCGCGGCCTGGCCCACGGCAAGTTTCGTTGCGGCGTACTCCGGCACCTCCGCCTGTACGATCAGCGTGTCGGGGTTCGCCAGTTCGACGACGACCATGCCCGGGTTTACCGCGTCATTGACGTCGAGCTTCTGGCCCTGGCGATCCGTCCCGATGATCACGAGGCCCTCGCGCGGCGCACGTATGGCAAAGGACTCGAGCTCCGCCTGCGCCCCGGCAAGCTCGCTCTCCAGGCGCCGGATGTCGGCTTCGAGCTCGCGCCGTTGCGCCTCGCGCACGCGCTCGACCAGGTACAGGCGCTCCTGTTCGCGCTGGTACAGGTCAGCCGCGATGTCGCGTTCCTCGACCAGCTTGAGGTAGTCGAGCCGGGCGTAGACGGTCGCCTCGACATCGGCCTTCCGCGCCGCCTTGTCCGCCGCACTGCGTGCCTCTTCCAGGCGGACCTTGTCCTCCTCGATTTCCCGCGCCTGGGCTTCGAGCAGCGACTCGAGCTCCGACCGCCGGTTCGCCAGATCGGCACTCAACGTGCGCATGCGGCTGTCCGTCTCGCTGCCGTCGAACTGCGCCAGCAGATCGCCCGGCTGCGCCATCGTGCCTTCGCGCGCGAGTTGCGTCACCGATGTCCGCCACTGGCGCGCCGGCGGCGGTCCGAACCGCAGCGTGTCCGCCGAGGCAATAATGCCGCTTGCCGACACCGTGATCGGCCGGTCGGCCGGCCGGATCTCGGTCCATTGCGCACCGGCGGGCGTTGCGATTGCCGCCAGGAGCGCCGTGACGACCATGGCGCGAGGCATGTTCACAGACCGGCATCCGTAACGGCGACGCGGCCCATGACGCTCATGCCGGGCCAGATTGACAGCGGCACTCCCTCGTCCGGGGCGGCGAGCGCGCTGAAGTAGCCGCTGTCGCTCCAGTCGTCTTTTTTCACCGCCTGGTTCGAGACCCAGGTGACCTCGGCCGAGAACGGCTCGGAATCCTGCGCATCGGCGATGATCGTCATCTTCATGCCCGGCCGGACCGAGAGTATGTCCGCCTCGTGCACCCAGAAGCGGATCTGCAGGTCCTCACGGCTCGCCACCGAGGCGATCTCGATGCCGGTGAACAGCGTTTCGCCCGGGAAGATCTTCTTGCCGTTGAACGGGTTCTCGCCGTAAATCATGAACCCCGGCTTGTCCGCGCGGATCCGGGTGGCCTCGAGTGCCGCCAGCATGCGCGCATGACGTGCCTCGGCCTGTTGCACTTCGAGTGTCGTCTCGGCAATGACGTCAGCCAGCCGGTCGCGCGCGTTCAACAACTGCGCCTCGGCGCGCACGAGTGCCTGGCGCGACGTCTCCAGCGTGAGCTGGTACCGGTCGTAGTCGAGCTGCGGAATCGTGCCGCGCGGTATCGACGCATCCAGCTCCGCGATGCGTACCGCCGATGCCGCTTCCGCGACGGCTTTTTCGCCATCGAGTACCAGCAGCCTCTCCTCGTTCACCCACCGTTCCGCCGACAGGCGCGAGCGTTCGAGACCGGCGCGTGCCTGCTCCTCCTGCGTGGTGAGATCGCCGGGCTCGAGGCGGACGACCGTGTCACCGACAGACACTTCCGACCCCTCGAGCGCCATCCACTCGATGCGCCGCTGCCAGGCCCCCGGCAACGACGGCATTTCGATCGTCTGGGCATCGACATCTTCGACGACACCGGTGAGCAGCGGGCCGCTCGCCGCGAATCCGGAGACGGCGGCCAGCGCAATTGCGCCGAAGAGACTAGTGAACCGACGAATCATGTTCGATTTTTCCGTCGCGCATCCGCACGAGCCGCTTCGCGTGCTCCGCGATTTCGTCTTCGTGCGTGACCATCAGGATCGTCTGCCCGTCGCGGTTCAACTCTTCGAACAGCACCATGATCTCGTCGGACGTCCGGCTGTCGAGATTGCCGGTCGGCTCGTCCGCCAGCAGCAGCGGCGGCTCGTTGATGAGGGAACGGGCGATCGCGACGCGCTGCCGCTGGCCGCCCGACAGCTGGTTCGGTCGATGGCCCATCCGGTCACCGAGACCGAGGCGCTCGAGCAGCCCTATGCCGCGTTCCCGGGCCTCGGCCGGGTCGCGGTCGCTGAAACGCAACGGGAGCAACACGTTGTCGAGCGCCGACAGGCGCGGCAGCAGGTGGAAGCTCTGGAACACGAAGCCGATGTTGCTGTTGCGCATCCGCGAGAGCGCGGTGTCGTCGAGACTCGACACCTCGTGCTGCAGCAGCCGGTATTCGCCGTCGTCCGGAGTATCGAGGCAGCCGAGGATGTTCATGAGCGTGGACTTGCCCGACCCGGACGGACCCATGACGGCCACGAAGTCCCCGGACTCCACGTCGAGATCGACGTGGTCCAGCGCGTGCACCCAGGTATCGCCGACGTGAAACCGCCGGCACAGCCCGCTTGTCGAGATGACGGCCATGAACTTTCCGATTTGCCTGATTTCGCGCCATCCTGGCGCGTCGCGACGATGATACCGGCTGGCGCCCGAGACTCAACGCCTCAGCATTCGGGGACGTTGACGGCCAGTCCGCCCTGCGACGTTTCCTTGTAGCTGGATTTCATGTCGAGACCCGTCTGCCGCATCGTCTCGATCACCTGGTCGAGCGTGACCTTGTGCGTGCCGTCCCCGTGCGCGGCGAGTGTCGCCGCATTAATGGCCTTGACCGCGCCCATCGCATTGCGCTCGATGCAGGGTATCTGGACCAGCCCCCCGATCGGGTCGCAGGTCAGCCCGAGGTTGTGTTCCATGCCGATCTCGGCGGCCTCCTCCACCGTGTCGTTGTCACCGCCCTGCGCCGCCGCAAGGCCGCCCGCGGCCATCGAGCAGGCAACGCCGACCTCGCCCTGGCAGCCCATCTCCGCGCCGGAGATCGACGCGTTCAGCTTGTACAGTGTCCCGATCGCTCCCGCCGTGAGCAGGAAGGTGCGAATGCCCGCCTCGGACGCCCGCGGCACGAAGCGTGTGTAGTACATCAGCACGGCCGGGATGATGCCGGCGGCGCCGTTCGTCGGGGAGGTCACGACGCGTCCACCGGCGGCGTTCTCTTCGTTCACGGCAATGGCAAACGTGTTGACCCACTCCATCGCGTCAAGCGGAGACGGCTCGCCGCGCTGCTCGAGCCGCTTGCGCAGCTTCGGCGCCCGCCGCAATACGGCCATGCGCCCCGGCAGCACGCCCTCGGTGCGCAAGCCACGCTCGATGCACGCCTTCATCACGGCCCAGATCTGATCGAGGCCGGCTTCGACCTCGGCACGCGGCCGCCACGTCATCTCATTCCGCATGACGAGCTCCGCGATGGACAACTCGTTCGCGGACGCCAGTTCGAGCAGTGTTGCCGCCTTCCGGTACGGGTACGGCGGCGGGTCGCCGGATTCCGTCGCCGCTTCTTCGTCGCCGCGTGCGATGAACCCGCCGCCGAGCGAGTAGTAATCCGCCTGGGCGAGTTCGACGCCGGCGTCCGTGCGCGCGACAAACCGCATGCCGTTCGTGTGCCGCGGCAGTTCGGTCTTGAAGTCGAAGACGATGTCCGTTTCCGGGTCGAACGCGATCCGTCCCGTCCCGGGCAAATCAATCGTCTTCGCATCGCGCACCGCGCGCAGGATGCCGTCGACGGCGTCGGGATCGACCGTGTCGGGCGCGGCACCGGTCAGGCCGAGGACGATGGCCGAATCCGTTCCGTGCCCGCGCCCCGTCCACGCCAGCGACCCGTGCAGGCTCACCTGCACCGTGCTCACGTCCGCTGCCACGCCAGACAGTGACTGGGCGAACTCGCGCGCGGCTTTCATCGGCCCGACGGTGTGCGAACTCGACGGGCCGATGCCGATCTTGAAGATGTCGAAAACGCTGATGACGGCCACGCGGGCTCAGTCCGTCGAGAGCGACAGCAGGCTGGCATTGCCGCCGACCGCGGCAATGTTGTTGCTGATCGTGAACTCGTGCGCGAAACGCGGCAGGTAGTGCGGCCCGCCGGCCTTCGGCCCGGTACCTGACAGCCCGGAACCGCCGAACGGTTGCACGCCGACCACGGCGCCGATCATGTTCCGGTTGATGTACAGGTTGCCGGCGCCCGACAGCCGCGCCATCTTTCTCGCACGCGCGTCGATGCGGCTGTGCAGCCCCATCGTCAGCCCGTAGCCCGTCGCGTTGATCGCCGCCACGGTCTTCTCGAGATCGCGGCCACGGTAACGCAGTACGTGCAGCACGGGACCGAACACTTCCCGTTCGAGCTGGTCGATGCTGTCGATCTCGATCAGGGTCGGCGCGAAGAACGTGCCACCGGCATGCTCGTCGCCCAGGGCGCAGCGGTGCAGGATTTCGGCATCGGTTGCCATGCGATCCACGTGTGCCTGCAGCAATTCACGGGCCTCCGCATCGATCGCCGGCCCCACGTCGGTCGCGAGGCTCGCCGGGTCGCCGATGTGCAACTCGTCCATCGCACCTTTGAGTAGCTCGATGACGCGCGGCGCTATGTCGCGCTGCACGCACAGTATGCGCAACGCGGAGCAGCGCTGGCCCGCGCTGTTGAAGGCCGAGTACACGGAATCAAGCACGACCTGTTCCGGCAGCGCGGAACTGTCGACGAACATGGCGTTCTGGCCGCCGGTCTCTGCAATCAGCGCCGCGATCGGACCGTCGCGGCCGGCGAGTGCGCGATTGATGACCCGCGCCGTTTCCGTCGAGCCCGTGAACGCCACGCCCGCGACACGCGGATCGGCCACCGCGCGGCCGCCGATCGCGGCGCCGTCGCCCGGCAGGAAGTGCAGCACGGCAGCCGGCACGCCGGCCTCGAGGAACAACTGCGTCGCCCGGTGGGCCACCAGCGGCGTCTGCTCGGCGGGCTTCGCGAGGACGGCATTGCCGGCCGCGAGCGCCGCGGCAACCTGCCCGGTGAAAATCGCGAGCGGAAAATTCCACGGGCTGATGCACACGAAGACACCGCGGCCGTGCAGCCCGAGCGTGTTGCGCTCGCCGGTCGGCCCGGGCAGCACCGTCGGGTCGCCGAAGGTCCGGCGCGCTTCGCTCGCGTAGTAGCGCAGGAAGTCGACGGCCTCGCGCAACTCGCTGATCGCATCCGGGATCGACTTGCCGGCCTCGCGCACGCACAACCCCATCAGCTCGGCCGCATTCGTCTCGAACAGGTCGGCCGCTTTCTCCAGGATGGCCGCCCGCTTCGCGGCCGGCGTTCGATTCCACGTAGGCTGCGCTTCGCATGCCGCATCGAGCGCCGCGTCCACATCGGCGGGGGTTGCCAGCGCGCAATCACCGACGACCTCGCGGGTTGCCGCCGGATTGAGGGACGGCACGGTTTGCCGCTCGCCCTCCCCGACGGCCGAACCCAGCGGCACGGCGTGATGACCGGCGCCGGCGGCCGCGTCCATCGCGGTCAGCAGCTCGCGAACCACGGACTTGTCCGCCAGGTGGTAGCCGCGGGAGTTCGGGCGTTCGTCCCCAAACAGCTCCGGCGGCTGAGGGATTTTCGGGTGCGGCCGGAATTCGTGCTCCGCGCTGGTCGTCAGCGGGTCGGAGACGATGTCGAGGACGGGAATCGAATCGTCCGAGATGCGGTTCACGAACGACGTATTGGACCCGTTCTCCAGCAAGCGCCGCACGAGGTAGGGCAACAGGTCTTCGTGGCTGCCGACCGGCGCGTACACCCGGCAGGGCCGGTTCAGCTTGTCCGGGTCGATGACCTCGGCGTACAGCTCTTCGCCCATGCCGTGCAGGCGCTGGAACTCGTAGTCGGAACGGCCGCCGGCGTAATGAACGATGCTGGCGAGCGTGTGCGCATTGTGCGTCGCAAACTGGGGATACAACGCGTCGCCGGCTTCGAGCGCAGTGCGCGCACACGCGAGGTAAGACACGTCCGTGTGCGACTTGCGGGTGAACACCGGGTAGCTCGGGAGGCCGGCTTCCTGGGCGCGCTTGATTTCGGCATCCCAGTAGGCCCCCTTCACGAGGCGCACCGGGATGCGGTGCCCGGTGTCGCGCGCCAGTTCCCCGAGCCACTCGAAGACGCTGCGTGCCGTCCGCAGGTACGTCTGCACGGCAAGGCCGAAGCCGTCGTAGCCGTCAAGGCGCGCCCCTTTCAGCACCGCGGAGAAAACAGCCAGCGACAGCTCGAGGCGATCCACCTCCTCGGCGTCCATGGTGAGGGCGATACCCGATTCCCGTGCGTGTTCCGCGAGCTCGATCATGCGCGGCACGAGTTCCGCCATGACGCGTTCCTGCTGCGTGTACAGGTATCGCGGGTGCAGGGCCGACAGTTTCACCGAAATACTCGGCGCGGTGAATATCTCCGCGCCGTCCGTCGCGTCGCCGATCTCCGCGATCGCGTCGTGATAGGCCTCGAAGTAGCGTTGCGCGTCCCGCGCCGTGAGCGCCGACTCGCCGAGCATGTCGAACGTGTAGCGGAAATCCCGGTTCTTCTTCTTTGTCGCGCGGTCCAGTGCCTCGCGAATCGTCCGGCCCATGACGAACTGGTGCCCCATGATCTTCATCGCCTGGCGCATCGCCGTCCGCACGACCGGCTCGCCGGCGCGTCCGGCGAGCTTGCGAAGTACGCCGGCCGGGTCCTGCCGGGCGTCGTCGTCGACGCGCAGGATGCGGCCCGTCAGCATCAGGCCCCAGGTCGAGGCATTGACGAACAGTGAATCACTGGTGCCGAGGTGATCCTGCCAGCGGGCCGACGTGATCTTGTCGGCGATCAGCTGGTCGGCGGTTTCGGCATCCGGGATGCGCAGCAGCGCTTCGGCAATGCACATCAGCAGGATGCCTTCCTGCGACGACAGGTCGTACTGTTGCAGGAACGCGTCGATACCGCCTTCCCGGTCGGCATTCCGGCGCACCGCCTGCACGAGTTCCGCGGCAAGCGTCTGGATTTCGCGCCGGCCGGCTTCGCCCGGATCGGCAATGGCCGCCAGTTCACGCAGCAGCGCCTGTTCGTCGGCCAGGTAGCGGCCGCTGAGCCCCGGCACCGCGCCCGGCCGGGCGGCCGCCTGATCTGTGAATCGCATAGTATTTTCCCCGAGAATCATGATCGCACACGACCGCGTCCTCGGGCCATGCCCCGGCGAAACGCGGACGCAGCGCGCGTCTGCTGCCGACGAAAGCCGACTGATATACTCTGCGGCCTTTCTGGACCGAGGGCAATACCGTGCCTGCCAGTTTTCTCGCGTCTCTCGACGCACGCACCGAAGAACTCAAATCGCAGGGACTCTACAAGTCCGAACGCCTCATTGCCGGACCGCAACAGGCGGATATCGTGGTGCGCCGGAACGGGGCCACCGATCACGTACTCAATCTCTGCGCGAACAACTATCTCGGCCTCGCAAATCACCCGGACGTCATTGCCGCAGCGCACAAGGCGCTCGACCGCTACGGCTACGGCATGGCCTCGGTGCGCTTCATCTGCGGCACGCAGACCATCCACAAGGAACTCGAGGATCGCATCAGCCGCTTCCTCGGCACCGAGGACACGATCCTGTACCCGTCCTGCTTCGATGCGAACGGCGGCCTGTTCGAAACGCTGCTCGACGGCGACGATGCGGTGATCAGCGACGCACTCAACCACGCGAGCATCATCGACGGCATTCGCCTGTGCAAGGCAGGCCGTTACCGCTACCGCAACAACGACATGGACGACCTTCGGGCGCAGCTCGACGCCGCGAAATCCGCAAACAACCGGCTGATCGTGACCGATGGCGTGTTCTCGATGGACGGCACGATCGCGAACCTCGAGGCGATCTGCGACCTTGCCGATGAGTACGGCGCCCTGACGATGATCGACGACTGCCATGCGACCGGTTTCCTCGGCGAGACCGGCCGCGGCACGCACGAGTACCGGGGCGTCGTGGGCCGGCTCGACATCATCACCGGCACGCTCGGAAAGGCACTCGGCGGTGCTTCCGGCGGCTACACGTCGGGCCGCAAGGAGATCGTCGGCTGGCTGCGCCAGCGTTCGCGCCCGTACCTGTTCTCGAACTCGGTGGCACCCGTGATCGCGGCCGCATCGATCGCGGTGCTGGACCTCCTCGAACGCGACGACTCGCTGCGCGAGCAGCTGCGCGATAACGCCGCCTATTTCCGGCAAAGCCTCGAGGAACGCGGCTTCGACCTGAAGCCCGGCGAGCACCCCATTATCCCGGTGATGCTGGGCGACGCCCGTCTCGCCACCGAGATGGCTGACCGCCTGCTCGCCCACGGCGTTTACGTCATCGGCTTCTCCTACCCCGTCGTGCCGCAAGGCGAGGCGCGCATCCGCACCCAGATGTCCGCCGGCCTGACGCGCAAGCAACTCGACCACGCCGTCGACGCATTTACGACCGTGGGCCGCGAACTCGGAGTGATCAACTGATGCGCGCACTCGTCAAGGCGAAACGCGAACCCGGCATCTGGATGGAGGACGTCGCGGAACCGGAGGTCGGCCACAACGACATCCTCATTCGTGTACAACGCGCCGCAATCTGCGGAACCGACATCCACATCTACCAGTGGGACAAGTGGGCGCAGGGCGCGATCCCGGTGCCACTGGCGATCGGCCACGAGTTCATGGGCGAAGTCGTCGCCTGCGGCGGCGAGGTGCGAGGCTTCGAGCCCGGCGACCGCGTGTCCGCGGAGGGCCACATCACCTGCGGCGTGTGCCGCAACTGCCGCGCCGGCCGCCGGCACCTGTGCATCAACACCGTCGGTGTCGGCGTCAGCCGCCCCGGCGCGTTCGCCGAGTACATCGCGGTACCCGCGTTCAACGCGTTCAAGCTGCCGGACGCGATCAGCGACGAGCTCGCGTCCATCCTCGACCCGCTCGGCAATGCGACGCACACCGCGCTGTCCTTCGACCTCGTGGGCGAGGACGTGCTGATCACCGGAGCCGGGCCGATCGGCATCATGGCCGTCTCGATTGCGCGCTTTGCCGGCGCGCGCCACGTCGTCATCACCGACATCAACGACTACCGGCTCGACCTCGCGCGCAAAATGGGCGCCACCGTCGCGCTGAATGTCACGCGAGACTCCATCGACGCCACGATGAAGTCGCTCGGCATGACGGAAGGCTTCGACGTGGGCCTGGAGATGTCGGGCAACCCGGCGGCGTTCCGCGACATGCTGCGCACGATGCACCACGGCGGCAAGATCGCAATGCTCGGCATCCCGCCGAACGAGATGGCGATCGACTGGAACCAGGTGATCTTCAAGGGCCTGGTGCTGAAGGGCGTCTACGGCCGGGAAATGTTCGAGACCTGGTACAAGATGGCCAGCATGCTGCAGAGCGGCCTCGTGATCGAACCCGTCATCACGCACCGCTTCCCGGCGGACGACTACCAGCCGGCGTTCGAACTGATGGCTTCCGGACAGTCCGGGAAAGTCATCCTCGACTGGAGCTGACGGCCGCCCTGCTAACGGAACTCGCACAGGCAGTGCGAGTAGATCCCTTTCGGGTCATCGAAGCGGAACAGGGGCTCGAGCTCGGCCTCCAGCCGACCGGCAACCTGCTCGAGGCGCGTCGGCGATGCGGGCTTGCCGAAATCGAGGCCGGCGCTCCGCCCCACGGACATCAGGTCGAGCAGCAACTGCTCGGTCGGCGACAGCTCGCGGCGGATCGTGCGCACGCCGTAGTCGCCTTCAGCGAGCCCGGCCAGTTCTGCCGCGGCACTGACGGCGTCGTCGAGGTCGCCGAGCTCGTCGATGAGACCGTTCGCCAGCGCGTCGGTGCCGGTCCACACGCGCCCCTGCCCGATCGCGTCCACGTCGTCCTCGTCCATGCCGCGGTAGCGTGCAACGCGCGAGACGAAGTCGTCGTAGCCGTCGTTCACCATGAGCTGGAACAGCGCTTTCGCCTGCTCGGACATCTCGCGATCCGGCCGGAATTCGCCCGCCCAGGCGGTCGACCCGACGCCGTCCACGTTGATGCCGAGGGCCTCGATGGAACGCTGGAACGTCTGGAACATGCCGAAAATGCCGATCGACCCGGTGATCGTCGACGGGCGCGCGTAGATCGCATCGGCGCTGGAGGCGATCCAGTAGCCACCCGATGCCGTGACACTGCTCATCGACGCGACGACCGGCTTGCCGGCCGCCTGCAGGGCGAGCACTTCGTTGCCGATCACGTCGGACGCAAACGTGCTGCCACCGGGGCTGTCGATGCGCAGGACGACGGCGGCCACGGAATCGTCGTTGAGCGCACGGCGCAGCAGCTCGCCGGTCGAATCCGCGCCGATCGCTCCCGGCGACGGAGCGCCGAACGTGATGTCGCCCGACGCAACCACGACGGCCACGTTGCGATCCTTCAGGTCCACCGGATTCAAGAGCCGCATCTGTGCCAGGTAGTCGTACATCGCCGTCATGACGGGCGCATCGGGGAACTCGGAATCGCTGCCCACGACGTCGATCAACGCGTCCCGAACCTCGCGCCGCGTCCGCAGGCCATCCACCAGGCCGGCATCGAACGCGGCCGCGGCGATGTCACCGCCGGTTGCTGCAACGGACTCGACGAGTCCGTCCGTGAAGTCGATCATCGAACGCTCGTCGAGGCCCCGCGCCGCGCGCACGTCTGCGACGTACATCGACCAGAGTTGCTCGGTCAGTCGCGTCAGGTCCTCGCGCGCCTCGTCCGACATGTCCATGCGCGTGTACGGTTCGATGAACGTCTTGTGCGTACCGACCCGGAATACGTTCCAGTCGATCCGCAACGTGTCGATCGCGTCCTTGTAGTACGTCCGGTAGCTGCCGTAGCCCTGTAGAAGGACGATGCCCTCGGGGTGCAGGTAGGCCTCGTCCGCGTGCGCGGCCAGGTAGTACCCGGCCTGCGACATGAAGTCCGCGCTGGCGACGATGCGCTTGCCGCTCTCGCGGAATTCGGCCATCGCGTCGGCGATGCGCTGCAGCTTCGACAGACCGCCGCCCGCGAGGCCGCTCAGTTCGAGGTGCACGACCTCGACCCGGCGATCGTCGCGCGCGAACGCCAGGGCATCCACGACGTCCTGGACCACGGTTTGTGGCGGCGCATCGCCGCCGAACAGCTCGAGCCGGGCCTGCTCGAACGGATCGCCCTCGAACTGTTCGACGAGGAAGCCGATCGGCCGGACCTGCAACGCCGTTGTCGCCGGCAGAATCGGCGACGTGCCGTTTATCGCTGCCAGCAACACGCCGAAGATCACCAGCAGCACCACGAGGTGCAACACTTTTCGCAGCGTGTCGACACCGAGCCACAGCGCATGCGCGATACGCACGAGCGGATTCACTTTGCGTGCCTGGCTGGTGGATTCGATAGTCATAACTGCTGCGACCTCATCGCGCGCCTTCCGGTTCCCGGTAGCTGATGCGGTACACTTTGTCCGCGTGATCGTCGCTGACGAGTAATGCACCGTCCGGTGCGACGATGACGTCGACCGGCCGGCCGTGCGTCTGTTGTCCTTCGACCCAGCCCTCGGCGAAGGTCTCGTGAGCCACGGCACGGCCCTCTTCGATGCGAACGAGCGTCAGCCGATAGCCCGCTTTCGACGAGCGGTTCCACGACCCGTGTTCGGCGACGAACAACTGCCCGCGGTACTCGGCCGGGAACATGTCGCCGGTGTAGAACGCGATGCCTAGCGCCGCGTGATGCGCGCCAAGCTTCACCTCGGGCGGCGTGTAATCCGAACAGTTCTTGCCACGCCCGAATTCCGGGTCCGGAAGGTCGCCCTGGTGGCAATACGGGTAACCGAAATGCTCGCCGGTTGACGTCACCCGGTTGATCTCCTCGGCCGGCACCTCGTCGCCCAGCATGTCGCGCCCGTTGTCCGAGAACCAGAACTCGCCGGTCTCCGGGTGCCAGGTGAAGCCGACCGAGTTCCTGACGCCGCGCGCGACGACTTCGCGCCCGCTGCCGTCGGTATTCATGCGCACGATCTGCGCAAAGCCTTTCTCGTCGCAGATGTTGCACGGCGCCCCGATCGAAATGTACAGCTTGCCGTCCGGTCCGAAGCCGATATAGCGCCAGCCATGGTGCCGCTCCGATGGAAGTTCGATGGGCAACTCGTCCGGTTCCGGCGGCTTGCGCAGCGACTGTCGGATATTCCGGTACACAAGCACGCGATCGATTTCCGCGACGTAGAGATCGCCGTTGCGGTACGCGATGCCGTTCGGCGTCTGCAGGTCGTCATCGACTTCGACGACTCGCGCCCGCCCGGGGCCGGGAACGACGGCATACACCGACTTGCCCTGCCGGTTGCTCACGAACACGACGCCGTCATCGCCCAGTGCCAGCGACCGGGCGTTGTCGACCTCGGCGTACACCTCGATCGAGAATCCCGGGGGCAGGCGGATGTCATCGAGGTCGACGTCGGCCAGCGCGGCGACCGGAACAAGGAAACCGAGCAGGCAGCCTACGTGGCGGGCGAAGGGGTATTTCATATGACTCTCGCGGCGGCGAAAAGCCTAGCGTAGCAGGAATCCCGGAGCATGTGCCCCGTCAGTCCGGCACCAGCCCGAGCGACAGCCACGGCCAGAACGTAATCAGCAGCACCGACAACAGGAGGATGACGAGGAACGGGAACGTCGCCGAGTACACGTGCATGATCGGTTTGTCGAAACGGTAGCTCGCGATGAACAGGTTCAGGCCGACCGGCGGCGTCAGGTAGCCGAGTTGCATTGCCGCCAGGAACACGATCCCGAGATGCACCGGGTGCACCTCGTAGCCCGCGGCGATCGGCAGGATCAGCGGGACCACCAGTACAATCGCGGAAAAGATGTCGAGGATGGCGCCCAGCACCAGCAGGAAGAGCAACAGCAGGAGCAGGAACGTCACCTGGCTCGACACCATGCCTGCGACAAGGTCCAGCAGCATTTGCGGAATGCCGGCACTGATCATGTAATTCGTCGACGCGATCGAGACGCCGAGGATCAGCAGGATGCCGCCGACCAGCGCCATGGACTGGCGAATCACGCCCGGCAACTCCGGCAGGGAGATCTCGCGCAGGATGAAGACCTCGACGATGAGCACGTAGAGCGCCGTCACCGCGGCGGCCTCGGACACGGCGATCTTGCCGGAGTAGATGCCGCCCAGCACGATCACCGGCAGCGGCAGCTCCCAGGCCGCCTCCTTGAGCGCGCCACCCAGTTCGGCCCACGAAAAATCGCCGAGCGGCTTGCGGTTGTGCCGGTTCACCCACAGGCTCCAACCGGACAGCATCACGAGCATGACGAAGCCGGGCAGCAGGCCGGCCAGGAACAGGTCGTCGATCGGCACTTCGGCAACGACGCCGTAAAGGATCAATGGCAATGACGGCGCGAACAGCAGGCCGAGGCTGCCGGAAGACGTCACCAGGCCCAGGTTGAAGCGGTCGTCGTAACCGTCGTGTTTCAGCGCCGGGTACAGGATCGCGCCGAGCGCGATGATCGTCACGCCGGACGCGCCGGTAAAGGCTGTGAAAAACGCGCAGGCCGCCAGGCAGACGATTGCGAGACCACCGGGCATCCAGCCGAGTATCGCGCCCGTCAGCCGGACCAGGCGTTTCGGCGCATTGCTCTCGCTCAACAGGTAGCCGGCGAACGTAAACAGCGGGATCGCGGCGAGAAACGGCATGTCGGCGATGCTCATGATCTCGAGCGGCATGCTCATGAGATCGGTGCCCTCGCGCTGGTACCCGAGCATCGCGCTGGTGGCGATCACGGCAAACAACGGCGCCCCGAGTATGGCGAGCAGGACGAGGAGAACGCTGAGCAGGATCACGCGCCCGACTCCGGTGTCCTGCCGCGCAGGCCGCTCGCATCCTCGAGTACCAGTACGAGAAAACGGTAGGCCAGCACGGCAAACGAGAACGGGACCACGACGTGCGCGATCCATGCCGGTATGTCGACGAGTACCGTGTCTTCGAACTCGATTTCGAGCTGCAGATAGCGCCAGGCTTGCCACGCAAGTACCGCGCAGACACCGGCCGCAAAGAGATCCACGACGAGACGTACCGCGGCGACGCCGCGCTCGGGCAGGATGTGCGACAACGCATCGATGCGGATGTGGCGATTGTCGCGGCACGCGGCGATCGATCCCACCATGGCCAGCCACAGCACCAGCAGGCGCACGAGTTCGTCAGCCCAGATGACGCCCGACTCGAACACCTCGCGCAGGACGATCTGGCCGACCGCCAGCAGGACCAGCAACGTCAGAAGGATGACGAGCGCCGCGTTCTCGGCAAGGCGACCGGCGCGGTCCAGACGCGACAGGAGCGTCTTCACGACGATCCCGGCTCAGTCCTGGGCGGCGCTCGCTCGGACGGCATGCGCTTCGCGGTATTCCGCCGACAACGCGAGCATTTCCTCGTAGAGGCTCTGCGAGTAGGCACCATCTTCGACGAGCTTCCGGTTCGATTCCTGCATCAGCTTGCGCAGGTTCGCGGCTTCGGCGGGGTCGAACTCGACGAGTTCGATTTTCTGGCGCAACAACGCAGCGCGCGCGTCGCGATTGTCGACCAGGTTTTGCTTGTCGAACGTGTCGTAGATGCGCGTCATGACTTCGCGAACGACAGCCTGGTCGTCTTCGCTCAGCTTCGAGAACGCACGCTTGTCGATCGCCATGACGCCCATCGTGTAGCTGAGCGGCAGCTCGGTCATGTACTGCACCTTCGTGTGCCACTGAAGCACGAGGGCGCCGATCGGCGAAATGCCCACGATGTCGATCAACCCCGTCTGCAACCCGGTCAATACGTCGGTCAGCGGCAACGTCACCGGTGACAGCGATACCGCCTCCATCGACGCGTAGCTGACACGATCGCCTTCCGGGATCCACACGCGCTTGCCGCGCATGTCGTCCAGCGACCGCACGGGAGCGTTCGACATGATGGACGCGAAGCCACCCGCCGCGAAGCCAAAGCTGACGAACCCGGCCTCCTCGAGGCCGACGCGCAGCTTCTCGTCGAGGCGCTCGCGAACGTACGCCGCTTCTTCCTCGGATTCGAAGACCATCGGCAGGCCGTAGATGTTGACGTCCCGGTAAAGGTCGACGAGGGCTGTCGGCGTGAACGCACCACCCTGCAGCGCGCCGATGCGGATCTTGCTGAGCACCTTCGTGTCGTTGCCCTGCACGCCGCCGCCGTAGAACTTGATCTGCACGCGGCCGTCCGTGCGCTCCCGGATCTCCGTGGCGCCGGCTCGCATCTGCTGCATCCAGTCCGAGCCTTCCGGCGTGACCGTCGCGATCTTGAGCGTCGTCGCGTTCGCGAACCCGGCTCCGAGCAGGAGCGCCAGCATCAAGGCAATTTTCTTCATCTGTTCATCCCGTCGAGCGGTCGATTCCGACCGTCGCTAAAAATAGTCATCGGCTGACGCCAGCAATTCCTGAGCGTCCGCCTGCGCCAGCACGTTTGACAGCGTCAGCCCGTCGACGTACGGATCCGCGGCGACGACATCAGTGAGCAGGCTGTCGTGCAGTTCCCGGTCGTAGAGCAGCCGGGCGTAGCCGCGTGCGAACTCGACCTTGGCGCTGAGATCGCGTCCCCGGGTCATGTCGATCGCCCGCTCGAAATAGCCGCGCGCCGCCTCGGGCTCGCCGCCGAGCGCAGGCGGCCGTAACGTCTTCAGTATGCCCATGTAAGTGTACGTCGACGCATCGACGCCATCGCCCGCGATTTCGACGTAGTGATCGAACAAAGCCTCGACCTGGGGCAACTCCGCCAGCGAATCCCAGTCGTCGCTGTGCGCCCGCAGGTAGGCCAGGGTCGCAAAACCGTACGTATACAGGAATTCCGCATCGCGCGCGCGGACGCCGGCGAGGCTCGCGACGAACTCCTCGTAGTTGTCGCTGCGCCAGCTGCAGGCGTCGGCGTAGCGATGGCACATCGCCGCCAGGCCGTAGCGCCGGGCCCGTGACGTCAGCCGGGCCGCCCGCACGGCGTCGTCGGCGAAGACGGCGCCGTACGATGCGTACAGGCCGGCTGCGGCGGCGAGCAGGTCCGGGTCGTCAGGGCTGCTCTCGAGGAGGCTGTCGATGAGCACGAGGTAGGACGGCAGCGCCGCCTTTGCCGTTGCGGGGTCGTCCTGGTTCAGAACGGCCGCCTGCAGGTTGGCCGCGAAGTCGCTCGCCGCGCTGGACACGAGCGACGCACAGCCCGCGCTGCCCGCGATGGCGAGCAGGACGAGAAACAGGCGGCTCCGGGATTGTCGCGTTCCGGAAGTCATGCCAGCAGAGACTCCGTTACGAACGAAAGGTTTCAGGATATGTCGGCATCCGGCCCGTTTGTGTGGGCCAGCGCACGCTTTTCCGCATTGCCAGCGGCTGAAACGGCACCAGGCCCCGGCCGTCTTCCGGCCGGGGCCTGGCGGGCGTTTCGGCTAGATCTTTTCCTTGATCCGGGCAGCCTTGCCGGTGCGACCGCGCAGGTAGTACAGCTTCGCGCGGCGCACGTTGCCACGGCGCTTCAGTTCGATCGAGTCGACGACCGGCGAATACGTCTGGAAGATGCGTTCCACGCCTTCGCCGTGCGAAATCTTGCGCACCGTGAACGAGGAGTTCAGGCCGCGATTGCGCTTCGCAATGACGACGCCTTCGAAGGCCTGCAGGCGCTCGCGCTCGCCTTCCTTGACCTTGACCTGGACGACGACCGTGTCACCGGGCGCAAAGTCCGGGACTTCCTTCGTCATCTGTTCCTGCTCGATCGCTTCGATTATCTTGCTCATGATTCTCTACCGGATTCCTGCAAATATTCTTCGAGCAGCGCCCGCTGCTCGGCGTTCAAATTCAATCGCCGCACCAGGTCCGGGCGCCGCAGAAAACTGCGGCCCAGCGCCTGCTTGTAGCGCCACCGCGCAATCGCGGCATGGTCGCCGGACAACAGTACCGCCGGCACTTCGCGACCGGCCACCTGCTCCGGCCGCGTGTAATGCGGATGATCCAGCAGCCCGGTCGAAAACGACTCCTGGACCGCGGACTCCGCGTCGCCGAGCACGCCCGGCAGCAGCCGCGTCACCGCGTCGATCACCGCTACCGCGGCGATCTCACCACCCGACAACACGAAATCGCCGAGCGACAATTCTTCGTCGACGGCATCGACGATCAGCCGTTCGTCGAAGCCCTCGTAGCGCCCGGCCAGCAACACCAGCCCGGGCAAGCCCGCGTACCGCTCCGCGGTCGCCTGGTCGAACCGTTCACCCTGCGGCGACAGGCACACCACCGGCGATCCCGCCGGCATGCGCGCCTTCAGCGACGCGATCGCCGCGGCCGCTGGCTCGTACTTCATGACCATGCCCGGTCCGCCACCGTACGGCCGGTCGTCGACCGTCCGGTGCGGGTCCGTCGCATGGTCCCGCGGATTCTCGCAGTCGATCTCGACCCGGTCCCGTTCGACGGCGCGCCCCAGTACCCCGTACCGCGCGACGTCGGCGACGAGTTCGGGAAACAACGTAACGACGCCGAAGCGCACCGCGTCAGTCCCATTCCCAGTCGACGTGAATCACGCCGGCGTCGAGATCCACGTCCCGGATCACGTCGCCCATGACGAAGGGAATCAACCGTTCCCCGTCACCTTCGGTGACCAGCACGTCGTGCGACCCCGTCTCCATGACGTAGGCCACGGTCCCGAGCCGTTTACCGTCCCGGTGCACGACCGCGAGTCCCTCGAGGTCGCGCCAGTAGTACGTTCCTTCTTCCGGCGCCGGCAGCGCATCCGCCGCCACGCCGATCTCGCAATCCAGCCACTCGGCCGCACGATCGCGGTCGGTGATGCCGTCCAGCCGCGCGATGACGTTCTTGCCCTGCCGCCGGCCTTCGGCCATCGGCATCGCGCGCCACCCGTCGGCACTCTTCAACCACCAGGGACCGTAGTCGATGATGGCTTCCCGCGGGTCGGTGTACGAAAACACCTTGACCCAGCCCCGGACGCCGAACAGTCCGCTCACGCGGCCCAGGATGACCGGGTCTGCCCCCGGCCCGCGCGCCTTCTCGCTCACTGCGCCGACCGCCGTCCGACGGCCGCTCGCGTCAGTTCGCCGCGGCCTTGCGATGGGTCTTCAGGAGTGCGGCGACCCGGTCGGACGGCTTCGCGCCCTGGCCGAGCCAGTAGTCCACGCGCTCCAAGTCGATGCGCAGGTTTTCCTCGTGGTCCTTGCCCACCGGGTTGAAGAAACCCACGCGCTCGATGTAACGGCCGTCGCGACGATTGCGGCTGTCGGTGACGACCATGTGATAAAACGGGTTTTTCTTCGCGCCAGCGCGCGAAAGGCGAATGCTAACCATCTGAATTCCGTAGTAAAAAAGTTGCCAGGCGGACACGCCTGCGCTCGGGCCGGCCCGAGTAGACCGCGCATTGTACCGATAACCGCGCAAAAGTGAAGCGTTTTCCGCAGGCCTATCCCCTTGTTTTTCAGGGGCCTGCGCGGGCGTCGCGCCCGCTGCCGGTCAGGGCCGGAATCCCGGCGGCAGGCCGCCGCCCGGCATGCCCCGCAGCATCTTCTTCATGCCGCCGCGGGCCATTTTTTTCATCATCCGTTCCATCTGCGTGTGCTGCTTCAGGAGCCGGTTCACGTCCTGCACCGCGAGCCCGGCGCCGGCGGCAATGCGTTTCTTGCGCGAGCCGTTGATCAGCTTGGGAAAACGGCGCTCCCGGGGCGTCATCGAATTGATGACGGCAATCTGGCGCTTCAGCTGGCGCTCGTCGGCGCCGGCTTTCAGCGCCTCGGGATTCACCTTGCCCGGGATCGGCATCTTGTCGAGCATCGCGGCGATGCCGCCCATGTTCATCATCTGCTCGAGCTGGTCGCGCAGGTCCGCGAGGTCGAAGCCCTGCCCCTTCTTCAGCTTCTTCGCGAGCTTCTCGGCCTTGTCGCGCTCGACCTTGCCCTCGATCTCCTCCACCAGCGACAGCACGTCGCCCATGCCGAGGATGCGCGACGCCATGCGGTCCGGATGGAACGCCTCGAGCGCGTCCGACTTCTCGCCGGTACCCACGAAGCGGACCGGCTTGCCGGTGACCTCGACGACGGACAACGCCACGCCGCCCTTGGCATCGCCGTCCGCTTTCGTCAGTACGATGCCGGTCAGCGGCAGGCTCGTGTCGAAGGCCTTTGCGGCATTGACGGCGTCCTGGCCGGCCATGCTGTCGACCACGAACAGGGTCTCGGCCGGCTGCGCGCGTTCGTGGACCGCGACGACCTCGGCCATCATGTCGTCGTCGACGTGGAGGCGACCGGCCGTATCGACGAGCAGGACGTCCGCGTGCGACCGGCGCGCCTCGTCGAGCGCACGATCGACGATGTCCACGGGCTTCTCGTTCGCCGAACTTTCGACGAAGCCGGCACCGACCTCCGAGGCCAGCCGTTCGAGCTGCAGAATCGCCGCCGGACGGTGCACGTCGACGCTGACGAGCAGCACCTTTTTGCGCTCGGTCTCGACGAGTCGCCGTGCCAGCTTGCCGGCCGTGGTCGTCTTGCCCGCGCCCTGCAGGCCGGCCAGCATCACGACGACCGGCGGACGGGCCTTCAGCTCGAGCGGCACGTTCGCGTCGCCGAGCACGCGCACGAGCTCGGAATGAATGATCTTGATGAAGGCCTGGCCCGGCGTCAGGCTGCGCCCGACCTCCTCTCCGACCGCACGTTCCCGGACACGCTCCGTGAAGGTCTTGACGACGGGCAGCGCCACGTCCGCTTCCAGCAGGGCGAGCCGCACCTGTCTCAGCGTGTCCTTGACGTTGTCTTCGGTCAGCCGGCCTTTGCCGGTAAGGCTGCGTGCGACGTCCTGCAGCCGGCCGCTCAGGTTTTCGAACATGTCTGTGGAAACGGGGCCGTTGGCGAACGGCGAGTGTATCAGACGTTCAACACCGTTCCACGCGACAGCATCCGGACGCGCCGGTCCGGCAGCTGCTGCGTCACCTGTTCCAGGATGCGCGCTTCTTCGCCCGGCTTCATGCCGGTGAGCCAGATGTCCGGATCCTGTTCGAGCCGCCCGAGATCGCGCGTGAGCGTGCGCGGGCAATAGTGGCCCGCGTCGTTCGCGAGCTGTTCGAGTTCGTCCGGGAACGAAACCTCGATGACCAGTAGCTTCAGGTCGTCGCAGGCATTCAGCACCGGCCACAGCGTCTCGTTGGTTTTCGTGTCGCCGCTGACGGCGAACGCACCGGCGCAGTTCCGGACCGTGAAGCCGAGGGACGGCACGCTGTGCATGACGTCGACGGCGTAAAAGTCCCGCTTGCCGATCCTGATCGTGTCGCCGGGGCTGCACACGTGATAGCGCAGCATCGGGTTCTGCGGCGTTGGCAGCCGGGCAAAGTCCGGCCAGATCACGTCGTTGAACAGGTGGTCCTGGATCGCGCGCAGGGTTTCGTCGCGTGCGTACACGGTCAGCGGCGTGGTAAACGCCTCGTCGAACACGGAGTCCGCCAGCATCGGCAGCCCGGCGATGTGGTCGAGGTGGGAATGCGTCAGGAACACGTGGCGTATCGACTGCAGGTCGTCGACGGACAGGTCACCGATGCCGGTTCCGGCGTCGATGAGGACGTCGTCGTCGACCATCAACGCGGAGGTTCGCGATCCCGCGCCGATACCCCCACTGCAACCTAAAACCCTGATTCGCATGTGTCCCTGTCCCGTCTGACAATCCCCTGGTCGGCTCCGGATCAGGGTACTAATGGCATGCGCCATGTGGGATGATTCGATGCACCGAACGGTAGGCGAACCATCCGCGGGTTTCTGTGTTTCAAATCACAATTTTTTTTCTGTACCTGGCGGCCGCAATTCTCTTTGCACTCAGTCGCTTACCCAGCCAGGCGAACCGTTCCCCGGCACTGGTAACCGCCGGCTTCCTGGCCGCCGCCAGTGCCGTACTGACGGACGGCTGGCTGCTCTACACGGCGCTCGATGACGGCCACAACGTCACGCTCTCAAACACCGTGGCGATCATCGGATTCCAGCTCGGCGCCATCGGCCTCCTGGGAACCGCGAAGCCGGTCCTGCGTGGCCTGTCGGCCGGGTTGTTGCTGCTCGCCGGCGTCCTGTCATTGCTGGCCGGCAAGGACCCGGCAACCGTTGCCGCCACGACACTCAGCTGGCAGGTGCGCACGCACGTGCTGACCTCGCTGTTCGCCTACGGGCTGCTGACGGTGGGCGCCATCGTGGCCATTGCCGGGCTGGTACAGGAATGGCGGCTCAAGGCCCGTCGCCTGTCCCCGGCGAACCAGCTCTTTGCGCCGCTGGAGACGACCGAGTGGCTGCTCTACGCGGTGACCGCGGCTGGCTTCACGGTACTGCTGCTCTCGGTGATCAGCGGCCTGACCTTCATCGAAGACCTGTTCGCCCAGCACCTCGTGCACAAAACGACGCTGTCGCTGCTGGCGCTGGCGATCTTCGGCATCCTGCTCGCCGGACGGCAGTTCGCCGGCTGGCGAGGGCGGCGGGCCATCTACCTGTACCTTGCGGGCTTCGCCCTGCTCGGTGTCGGCTACTTCGGCAGCCGCGTCGTCCTCGAGGAAATCCTCGGCCGCAGCTGGAGTTGAGAACCCGCGGTTTCCCGGCGACGGACTTCGCCGGTCGGACCAGGATGTTCGCGATTGAGAGGGGTTCTCTTGACACCCCGGGATGGCCCTGCTGAAGTGCAATAGATATAGGTATACGGAGGTGCCCCGCCCTTGGGCGACGAGGTTCCCCTAGGCGCCCAGATCGGCGTCCTTTTGCTGCTCCTGCTGCTGTCCGCTTTTTTCTCGGGCTCGGAAACGGCCCTGATGAGCCTGAACCGCTACCGGCTGCGCCACCGTGCGCGCGAGGGTCATCGCGGCGCGAAGGTTGCCGAGAAACTGCTGGAACGGCCCGACCGCCTGATCGGCCTGATCCTGCTCGGCAACAACCTCGTGAACTTCTCGGCGGCGTCGCTGGTCGCGATCATCGCGCTGCAGATCGGTGGCGAGCCCGCCGTCGCGATCGGGACCGTCATACTCACGCTCGTCGTGCTCATCTTTTCCGAGGCCGCCCCGAAAACGCTGGCGGCACTTCATCCGGAACGCCTGGCCTACCCGGCCGCGCTGATCTACTACCCGCTGCTGGTGGTGACCTACCCGATCGTCTGGCTGACGAACGCCTGCTCGAACGGAGTCCTGTACCTGTTCGGCGTGCGCAGCCGGGGCGAAGGACTGCAGGCGCTCACGCGCGAGGAACTTCGCACGCTCGTGCACGAAGCGGGCAGCCGCATATCGGGCCGGTACCAGAAGATGCTGATCAGCATACTCGACCTCGAGAAGGTCTCGGTCGATGACGTCATGGTGCCGCACAACGAGATCGTGGGCATCGACCTCGAAGCCGACCCGGCCGAGATCGCGGCCATCATCAACACGAGCCAGCATTCGCGGCTGCCGGTCTACCGCGACGATATCGACAACGTGGTCGGCGTCCTGCATCTGCGCAAGCTCGCGAATCTCGCGAACCAGACGTTCGACATCGGCACGCTCACCAACCTGCTCGACGAACCGTACTTCGTACCGGAAGGCACGCCACTCAGCACGCAGCTCGTCCAGTTCCAGCGACGCCGCCTGCGTATCGCGCTGGTCGTCGACGAGTACGGCGACATCCAGGGCGTGGTCACGCTCGAGGACATCCTCGAGGAAATCGTCGGCGAGTTCACGACCGACCCGGCGGACGAGATCGCGGACGTCGTCCAGGAGAGCAACGACTCCTGGCTCGTCGACGGCGCCGCGAACATACGCGAGCTGAATCGCACGCAAGGCTGGTCGCTGCCGACGGACGGGCCGAAGACGGTCAACGGGCTGATCGTCGAGCGGCTGGAAACGATCCCCGCGCCGACAACCTGTCTGAAAATCGACGGTTACCCGATCGAGATCGTCGCGAGCGACGACAACCGTATCCGCACGGTGCGCGTCGGGCCGCGCACCCTGCCGGCCGAAGACGCCGCCTGAATCAGAACGCGGCGTCCAGCGCCTCGCTGATCCGGCGAACACCGACGACCTCGATGCCGGCCGGTGCTTTTCGCGGCACGTTGGCCTGCGGCACGATCGCCAGCTTGAAACCCTGTTTCGCGGCTGCCGCGATGCGCTCCTCGCCGAAACGTACGGGACGCACTTCACCCGCGAGACCGATTTCCCCGAACGACACCAGGCGTTCTTCCGGCGTCCGGTTGCGCAGGCTCGAGACGATGGCCAGCATGACCGGCAGGTCCACTGCGGTCTCCGCAATGCGCAGTCCGCCCGCGACATTGACGAACACGTCGTCAGCGCCCGGGTCGACGCCGCCGTGACGCTGCAGGACGGCGAGCAGCAATGCGAGGCGATTCTGCTCGACGCCCTGTGCCAGCCGCTTCGGGTGACTGGTGCTGCCGTCGGCAACCAGCGCCTGGATCTCGACGAGCATCGGGCGGCTGCCCTCCCACGCCACCGACACCGTGCTGCCCGGCTCACCCGCCGTTTCCTGCGACAGGAAAATCGCGGACGGATTCCGCACTTCGCGAAAGCCTTCGGCCGTCATCGCAAACACGCCGATCTCGCCGCTCGCGCCGAAGCGGTTCTTCACGGAACGGATCATCGTGTAGCGGCTGCCCGGATCGTTCTCGAAATACAGCACCGTATCGACCATGTGCTCGACGACGCGCGGGCCCGCGATCGCGCCTTCCTTCGTCACGTGCCCGATGAGGAACGTCGCCACGTCGTGCCGTTTCGCGAACTGCACGACCCGCCCGACGCATTCGCGCAGCTGGGCCACGGATCCCGGCGCCGAGGACAGCCCGTCGCTCGCGAGCGTCTGTATCGAATCGACGACGAGCACCTTCGCCTGCGTGGCCGCCGCCTGTTCGAGCACCGTCTCCAGCGTCGTCTCGGCGAGCAGCCTGAGATCGCCCTGCACGGTACCGAGGCGCTGCGCGCGCTGTCCGATCTGGCGCAGCGACTCCTCGCCGCTCGCGTAACAAACGGGCACCTGGGCCGCGAGGTTGCCGGAGACCTGTTGCAACAGCGTGGATTTGCCGACGCCCGGGTCGCCGCCCAGGAGCACGACGGCGCCCGGCGTCAGGCCGCCGCCCAGGACACGGTCGAACTCGCCGAACCCGGTCGCCTGCCGTTCGCCGACGTCGTCGATGACCGCGTCCAGCGATTTCGCGCCGGCGCTCGTCGGAGTGGCGCGCGGGGGCCGCACTGTCGTTTCCGACAGCGTGTTCCACGCCGCGCAGTCCGGGCACTGGCCGGCCCACTTGACGCTGTGCGCGCCGCATTCGCTGCAGACGTAGGCTACGTTGGTTCGGGCCATCTGTATCGTCGCAAATGGTTGAAAATTAACAAATAACTCAATTCCGCCCTATCATGCCGGGCGCGCCCGCCACGTTCCGCAGGCAGACGGACGCGCGGCCGGTCATCGTAGCAGGGCAAATCGCCGCCGTATGACATAAAAAATGCCAACCCTTTCTCATTAACCGGCGGTCCGATTTCCTATACTTTCGCCCATAAAACAGGGACCTGAATCACCTTGGACGCCGCCAAAAAGCAACTCCGGAACCGACTGCTCGTGCTCGCGTTCGCGAGCGTGCTGCTGCTCGTGATCTACGGGCCGTTTGCCAACCTGTTCACGGGCGTCGACCGGTTCCTGTACGACCGGTTCGCGCCACGGCTGCCCGGCAATCCGCTCGCGGATGCGGTCATCATCAGCATCGATCCGCGGCACCCGGACGCGGTCTCCACGGTGGACCTGTACGGCGAGGTGATCGCCAAACTCAAGGGCGCCGAGGTGCGCCGCATCATACTACCGAATCCGCCGGTCATTCCGGACGGCGATCCCCTGCCGGACTGGGCCGGGCGCCTGGGCGGCGACGTGCCGGTCTACGTGCCGGCGCGCAGCCGCTACGCGCCGCACGCGCGCCGCACGGGGTTCGTCGAGATCGAAGCCGATGCCGACGGCGTCATGCGCAAGGCGGGCCTGTGGAAGCTCATCGACGGGCAAATGGTGCCGTCGCTGGCCGTTGCCGTCGCGTTCGACGACGAGGACACGTCGACGCGCATGCAGAACCTCGGCGCAGACGACAACATGCTGCTGACCCGCTACGACGCCGTGCGCCGCATCGACGTCGACGACCTCATTTTCGGCTACATCAACAGCCGCTCCCTGACCGGCCTGACGATCTTCGTCGATGCGGAGCCCGAATTGCAGGCGGCCAGCGCCTTGCTGCCGTCCGGACAGTTCGTCACGCGATCGGAGGTCACCGCGTCGCTGCTCGCCGACATCGAGCAGGACCGGGTGATCACGTCACCGTCGTGGATCGCCGTGCTCGAGTGGCTGGCGCCCATCCTGCTGGCCGGCGTCGCCGTGTTGTTCATGCCCGATCGCAGCCGCAAGGACATTGCCGTGATGACGCTCGCTGTCATCGTCGGCCTGCTGCTCGTCGAAGTCATCTGCCTCCTGGTCCTGCATCTGCGCTTCGACCTCGGGCGGACCATCATCGTGTTCGCCGGCGTGTCACTCCTGAGCCTCTGGCTCGTCGGCGATAACCGCAAGGAGTTCGAGCACGCGTTTCGCCGGGGCTCCGACTTTCTCGCCGCCGGCCGGCTGGAGCCCGCGTTCGCCGAATTGCGCCGCTGCCCGCCCTCGGAGACGCTGGCGGCCATCATGTACAAGCTGTCGCTCGCCTTCGAGCAGCAGGCGAAACCCGAGCGCGCCGAAGCCGTCCTCGAATGGATGAAGCGCACGCACACCTCGATTCCGGAGTCCGCTGCGAAACCGGCCAAAGCGAACGGCGTACCGCAGCGCCTCGGGCGCTACGTCATCGAAAAGCGCATCGGACGGGGCGCGATGGGTGCCGTGTATCTCGCGAAAGACCCGCGGATCAACCGTCCCGTGGCGCTCAAGGCGATCCCTATCGAGAAAGAATTCGAGGACGAAGAACTGAAGGAGGCGCGCCTGCGCTTCTACCGCGAGGCCGAGTCCGCCGGACGCCTGACGCACCCCAACATCATCACCGTCTACGATGCCGGCGAGGACAAGGGCCTCGCCTACATCGCGATGGAGTACGTGCCGGGCATCGCGCTCAAGGACTTCACGGACCCGAAGCGGCTCCTGGCGCCGAAGCGCGCGCTCGAACTGTGCGCCCAGACCGCCGAGGCGCTCGACTACGCGCACAACCAGGGCGTGATACACCGGGACATCAAGCCCGCCAACCTCCTCTACAACCCCAAGGAAGGGTCGCTGAAGATTTCGGACTTCGGCGTCGCTCGCATCACCGACAACAATCGCACCAAGACCGGCATCGTACTCGGCACACCGATGTACATGTCCCCCGAGCAGCTCGGCGCGGAGCCGCTGACCGGCCTATCGGACTTGTTTTCGCTTGGTGTTACCCTATACGAGCTGCTGTGTGGCGAGGTGCCCTTCAAGGCCACGAACATCGCAGTCCTGATGACAAAAATTACGACGGAGGATCCGCCGCCGGTCGAAGGCCGCCGAGCGGGGATTCCGACAGGCGTTGACGCGGTCCTGGGCAAGGCACTGGCCAAGAAGCCCGAAGACCGTTTCTCCTGCGGCGCGGAGATGGCGATCGCCCTGCGCAGCTGCGCCCGGAAGTAAACGTTGTTGGCTGAGCGGTAGCACGACTAGACATGACTTTGCGCGGAAAAATCGAGTTTGCCGAGCTGACGGACACCGGCCGGGTCAGGGAACACAACGAGGACGCCATCGGCACCAATGCGGACATCGGCCTCATGGTGCTGGCCGACGGCATGGGCGGCTACAATGCGGGCGAAGTGGCCAGTGGCATCGCCGTCCAGATCGTGACCGAACTGGCCACCGAAGCGGCCGCCCGGGAAGACCGGGCGGACATCGATCCGCACAGTGGACTGATGCGCCAGTCGATCATCCTGCGCGACGCGGTCTACCGGGCCAACAAGATTATTTACCAGACCGCGCAAAGTCAGACCCACTGCGAAGGCATGGGCACGACCATCGTCGCCTGCATGTTCTACGACAACAAGGTCTCCATCGCCCACGTCGGCGACTCGCGCGCCTACCGGGTCCGTGGCGGCAACTTCGAGCAGATCACGCTCGACCATTCGTTGCTCCAGGAACTCGTGGACCGTGGCTTCTACTCGGCCGAGGAGGCACAGCGGTCCACGAACAAGAATTACGTCACCCGCGCCCTGGGCGTGGAGCCGACCGTGGAGGTCGAGGTCAACGAGCACGAGGTGCTGCCGGACGATATTTACCTGCTGTGCTCGGACGGCCTGCCCGACATGGTCGAAGATGAGGATATTCACTTAACTATCAAGACTTTTAATGCTAGTCTTGACGTCGTTAGTCAGCAGCTAGTGGAGCTGGCTAATAACCACGGCGGACGCGACAACGTGTCGGTAATGCTTGCCCAGGTCATCGAGCCGTTTGCGGCGAAACAGAACCTGTTGCTGAAGATTGCCGGCTGGTTTCGATAAGCCGTGAGCGTGGAAGGGATGCGGGGTTCGGAGAAAGTGGATTCAGCAAGCGGTGCCGCCGTGCTCACGGCTGCCGGTACCGTCATGCCCCGCCTGGACTTGATCAACTGGCAATGAATCGCGGCGAGACATCATGGCACGATTAATTCTGAGTTTGGACAACCAGGTCCTGGCTGAATACAACATGAGCAAGGAGCGCTACACGATCGGGCGCCTCCCTGACAATGACGTGCGCATCGACAACCCCGCTGTCAGCGGCCATCATTCGCTGATCATCAATATCCTGAACGACTCCTTCCTCGAAGACCTGAACAGCACGAACGGCACCTACGTCAACGGCAAGCTGATCAAGAAGCATGCCCTGCAGAACGGTGACGTGATCACGATCGGCCATCACCAGCTCCGGTTCTCCGACGAGCAGGTGAGCAACGCCGAGCAGGACGAATTCGAGAAGACGATGGTGATTCCGTCCGGCCAGCAGAACGCCGAGCAGCTGAAGAAGGCGGAAAAAGCCGCGGAAGCGGCCGCGATGGCCGGATCCGACGACGAAACGGAACGCGACGCCGGCGTAAAGCTCGACGACGAGGATGCGGCCGCGCTGAAAAGCCCGCCGAAGCCTGCGCCCCGCCCGGCGCCGGAACCCGTGGCACACACGCACACGCAGACCGGTATCGATCCGGCAACGGCCCCGAAGTCACTGCCGCTGGCGAAGCTCCAGGTCCTGAGCGGCGCGTTTGCCGGCCGCGAGCTCGAACTGACGAAAGCCCTGACCACGCTGGGCCGTCCGGGCGTGCAGGTCGCGGCGATCACGCGGCGCGCCGAGGGTTACTACATCGTGCACGTCGAGTCCGGCAAGGACGGCGACTTCCCGCTGGTCAACGGCCAGCCGATCGGCGCGCAGGCAAAGAAGCTGTCCGATAACGACGTCGTTCAGCTTGCCGGCGTCAAGATGGGATTCTTCGCGTCGTAAGCGACGACCCGCTGCCTGCGGGTCACCCCCTGTCCCCGCCTACCGCGCCGACGAAGCGCGCGATCTCGTCGTTCGTGTTGTAGTAGTGCACGGACGCGCGCACCAGCGCATCCAGCCCGCGTGACGGCAGGTCGAGCTGCGCCGACACCGGCCCGGTCACCGACACGTTCATGCCCGCTTCGAGCAGGCGCCGCTGCGTGGTCTCCGGCGCCTCGCCCTGCCGGCGAAACGTCACGATGCCGCAGTGGCGTTCACCCCGGTCGTGCACCGAGACGCCCGGCTGCGTGACCAGCGACTCGCGCAACTGGTCGGCCAGCGAATTCACCCGGGCCTCGATCGCATCAATGCCGATCGACCGCGCATAGCGAACGGCGTGCACCAGGCCGATCCGCCCGGCGACATTGCTTTCCCAGGTCTCGAAACGACGGGCACCCGGCGCCCATTCGAAGGTATCCGGGCCGGTCCAGGTCGCGGCGCGCATGTCGATGAACGCCGGGTCCAGCCTGTCGACGACGTGCCGAGAAACGTACAGGAAGCCGGTGCCGCGCGGACCGCGCAGGAACTTCCGGCCGGTCCCGGTCAGCATGTCACAGCCGATGCGCCGGACGTCCAGCGCAATCTGGCCGACCGACTGGCAGGCGTCGAGCAGGTAAGGAACCCCGTGGCGGCGGGCGACGGCGCCGACCGCTTCCGCGGGGTTCACGAGGCCGCCCTGCGTCGGCACGTGTGTCAGGGCGATCAGGCGGGTCTCCGGTCGGACCAGGGCGTCGAGTGCCGCCACGTCCACCTGCCCGCTCGCATCCGACGGCGCGATGTCGATGCGGATGCCGCGACGCTCCGCCATCTGCAACATCGCCAGGAAATTGGACGCGTACTCCGCGCCGTGTGTCAGCACCCGGTCGCCCGGCGCGAACGGCAGGCTGTAGAACAGCATGTCCCAGGCGCGCGTCGCATTCTCCACGTAGGCGATCTCGGCCGCATCGCAGCCCAGCAGCGCGGCGAACTCCGTGTAGAACGCCGCGAGTTCGTCCGCGGCCTGCGCCTCCGCCTCGTAGCCGCCGGCTCGTTGTTCCAGTTTCAGGTGCCCGGTCACCGCGTCGGCAACCGGGGCCGGCATCAGGGAGGCGCCGGCATTGTTGAAGTGAATGACCGTCTCGCAGGCGGGCGTATCGGCCCGCACTTTTGCGATGTCGATCACGTGCGGCCGTCGGTCGACGCCGCGGCGGCGTCAGCCATAGGGCTCGGGAAAGGCATTGTCCCCGTAGGTGTCGGGTACGAAATTCTCGAACTTCGTGTAGCGCCCGACGAACGTCAGCAGGAAATCGCCGATGGGGCCGTTACGCTGCTTGGCGATGGCGATATCCGCGATACCCTTCTTCGGCGTGTCCGGGTTGTAGACCTCTTCCCGGTAGATGAAGACGATCAGGTCGGCGTCCTGCTCGATGGCACCGGATTCGCGCAGGTCGGACATCACCGGCCGCTTGTCGGTGCGCTGCTCCACGCTGCGATTGAGCTGCGACAGCACGATGATCGGCAGGTCGAGTTCCTTCGCGAGCGCCTTCAGGGAACGTGAAATCGCCGAGATCTCCGTGGCGCGGTTTTCCGTGTTGCCGGGCACGGTCATGAGCTGCAGGTAGTCCACGACGATGAGGCCGAGTCCGTGTTCGCGCTGCAGCCGCCGGGCGCGGGCGCGAATTTCCGTCGGCGACAGGCCTGCCGTGTCGTCGATGAAGATCGGCGCGTCCGACATCAGCTGCACCGCTGTGTTGATTCGCGACCAGTCCTCGTCGGGGAAGCGCCCCGTGCGGAGGTGCTTCATATCCACGCGGCCAAGCGACGAGATCATGCGGAACGCGAGCTGCTGCGCCGGCATTTCCATCGAGTAGATGGCCGTCGGTACCTTCGTGCCGATCGCGGCGTTCTCAGCGATGTTCACGGCAAAGGTCGTTTTGCCCATCGACGGACGCCCGGCCACGATGACGAGATCGCCGCCCTGCAGGCCGGCCGTCATCTTGTCGAATTCCGCGAAGCCGGTCGAAATGCCGGTGATGTCGCCGTCGGACTGGTGCAGAAGGTCGATGCGGTCGACGGTTTCCGGGAGGATCTGCTTCAGGGAGCGGAAGCCGCTGCGTCCGCGGGCGCCCTTTTCCGCGATCTCGAAGACGCGGCGTTCGGCTTCGTCGACGAGGTCGCTCGCGGAACGCCCGTCGGTCGTGAAAGCGCTGCCGGCGATCTCGTTGCCGGCGTTGATCAGCGAGCGCAGCATGCTGCGCTCCCTGACGATGTTTGCGTAGGCCCGGGCGTTGGCCGCGCCGGGCGTCTCGTTCGCCAGCGACGCGAGATACTCGAGCCCGCCGGCCTTGCCGAGTTCGCCCCGCTTGTCGAGGAACTCCGAGACCGTGACCACGTCGCAGGGATGCCCGCCGTCCACGAGCGCCGCGATGGCGCCGAAAATCACGCGGTGGTCGTTGCGGTAGAAGTCCTCGCCGATGATCACGTCCGCGATCTTGTCCCACGCGGACTTGTTGAGCATCAGGCCGCCGAGCAGAGACTGCTCCGCTTCGACGGAGTGCGGCGGCACCTTCAGGCGCTGTTCGGCGCCATCGATTCCTCCAGCTTCCCCGAGTGCTCGAACCATGATCTCAGCATTCCCCTCGTTGCGAGCGGATCACGTTACCACGGACGGCTCGCCGAGGCATTTACTCCTCGGGTACGACGCGTACCTTGATCTCCGCATCGACGTCGGGGTGCAGGTGCACGCCGATTTCGAACTCGCCCAGCGAGTGGATCGGGCCGTCCGGCATGCGGATCTCGCTGCGCTGCACCTCGACCTGGACCTTCTCGAAGGCCTTTTCGATGTCGACCGGGCCGACCGAACCGAACAGCTTGTCCTCGCTGCCCGCGTTGGCCGTGATGACCAGTTCCATGCCGTTGATGACCTTGAAGCGCGCCTTCGCCTCGGCCAGTTCTTCCGCCGCCGCCTTTTCCAGTTCGGCGCGCTTGGCTTCCATCGCCTTGATGTTGTCCGGCGTCGCCAGCGCAGCCTTGCCCTGCGGCAGCAGGAAATTGCGGCCGTAGCCGGGCTTGACCTTGACCAGGTCGCCGATTCGGCCGAGGTTTTCCACGTTGTCCAAGAGAATGACGTTCATATCCTGATCCCTGCAATACTCTTATGCCGCCTGTTGGCGGCGAAATCCAAACCACGCATCGAGATAGCCCGTTATCGCCAGCCCGATCATCAAAATCCCGTTCAGCAACGGCGCAAGTACGTACACCGCCGCCAGGCCGAACGTCGGCAGGAACCCCTGCCCGTGCGACCAGTGTGCGATCGCCAGGCCCTGCAGCCAGAACATCGCGAACATGACGAACGCCAGTTCCTGCAACGGGCCGATGTTACTCAACCACGCGACCAGTGACACCAGTGCCGTCGCGAGGGCCAGGACCCGGCCGTAGCCGAAGTCCCGAAACCGGCCGCAGACGGCCTCGTTGCCGGGCAGCGCCCGGTACAACCGGTACCCCAGTACCGTACCGATCACCGTGATGCAGAACACGACGAGCGCGGACACCATCGTCATGTTGCCGATCACGGCGTCGTTCTCGAACAGCGCCGCCTGTTCGTGGTTGCCTTGAGCCCGCATCGCCTCGACTACAGCGCCGAGCTGGCTGCGCCAGAACGCGATCGGGTCGTCCACCACCGCGTGAAACAGCAGCAATCCCGCGATCGTCAACACGAAGGCCAGTTGCAGCGTCAACGCCAGCGAGCGGCTCCGCATCAGTATGGCGGTCAGCAACGCGACCGGCACCCAGATCGACGCTGCATTGGCCAGCGACGCCGGTATTGCCAGCCCGACGATGGCGCTGATCCCGGCCAGCAGCGCCGCGGCCATTCCGGCCATCGCCGCCGCGTAACCTGCCCCTTTCTGCATCAGCAACAGGGCGAGGACCGCACCGCTCAGGAATCCCGGCCAGACGAGGGCCAACGGCAGTGCCAGCGCCGGGACCGTAAAGTGCGGCCGGGCTACCAGCGAGGCCGCGATCCCGTTCGCCGGATCGGACTTCCTGGTCAGTGGCGATCCGTGTACGGCAACAGCGCGAGATAGCGGGCGCGTTTGACGGCGCTCGCGAGCTGGCGCTGGTAATGCGACTTCGTGCCGGTAATACGGCTCGGCACGATCTTACCGGTCTCGGTAACGTAGGCCTTCAGCAGGTTGAGATCCTTGTAGTCGATCTCCTCGATGCCTTCGGCCGTGAAACGGCAGTACTTGCGCCGGCGTGAATAGCGACTCATGTGCGTTCTCCTCAGGCGCTCTTGGCCGCCGCTTCCGCGTCGGCGTCGTCATCTGCATCGTTGGCGGACGCCGCATCGGCAGCCGCCGTACCCTTGTCGACCGACTCGGCCGTCTCGTCGCCCGAGTCTTTCGATTCCTCTTCATCGCGCATCCGGGCCTCGGCGGCAGCCTTGGCGTCGCGGCGCTGCTGCGCCTCGCGCTCTTTTGCCTTTTCCTCGGCAACGGCGACGGCCATCGGCGATGCTTCGGTGATCGCCTTGTCGCGCGTGATGATGAGGTGCCGGAGGACGGCGTCGTTGAAACGGAATGCGCCCTTGATCTCTTCGATCACGGCGAAGTCGCACTCGACGTTCAGCAGGACGTAATGTGCCTTGTGGATCTTGTGGATCGGGTGCGCCAGCTGGCGGCGGCCCCAGTCCTCGTTGCGGTGGACGGTACCACCGGCGGCTTCCACCATGCCCTGGTACTTCTCGACCATGGCAGGCACCTGTTCACTCTGGTCCGGATGGACCAGGAACACGATCTCGTAATGTCTCATTGTTCACCCTTGTGGTTGTGCACCGGCCCGGCGCCCCGCCCTTTCGGCGGCCAGCCAGCCCGGATGACAGCTGCCCGCCCGCGCGGTGCAGCAAGAGGTTCTGCGCCGGACGAATCACGGCGCCCCCGGCCGACACCGGTCGGGGGACGCGCATCCTACCCGTCCGCCGGGCGGGGCGCAAGGTTCCGCCCCCCGAAACGCGGCACCCCAGGGCGTCAGGCCGGGCGGCGCTGGCGCACGGCCTCGAACAGGAAAATGCCGGTGGCGACAGACACGTTCAGGCTGGACACGTCGCCCGCCATGGGCAGGCGGACCAGGCGGTCGCAACGGCGCCGGGTCGCGTCCCCGATACCAGTCTCTTCCCGCCCCATAACCAGCACCACCGGGCCGGACAGGTCGACGGCCCAGGGCTCGTCGTTGCCCCGGTCGCTGGTGCCGATGCGCGTCACGCCGTACTCGCCGAGCCAGTCCAGCACGCGCCCGGGGTTTGCCACCTCCGCGAACGGGACCGTCTCGGCGGCACCCGCGGCCACCTTGCTCACCGTCGGGCCAAGCCCGGCCGCGCCGTGCCGCGGCACGATGACCGCGTCCACGCCGGCCGCGTCCGCCGTCCGCAGACAGGCGCCCAGGTTGTGCGGATCCTGGATGCCGTCGAGCATCAGGAGCAGCAACGGCGCGCCCTCGCCCAGCCGTTGTTCGACCAGCGTGCGCAACGCAGCCTCGTCGAGACGCGTCCCGTCGCGCCGGATCTCCGCGACAATGCCCTGGTGGCGCGCTTCGCCACCAAGTTGCGCCAGGCGGGCGCGGTTCGCCGACTGGACGTCGATGCCCGCGTCGCGAGCCCGCGCACTGGCCGCGGAAACGCGCGGGTTGGCGGTCCGGTACTCCACGTAGAGCCGCCGCACCTGCTGCGGCCCGGACGCCAGGAGCTGCTCTACCGCGCGCAGCCCGGCGACGTAGCGCGCCTTGCGCTCGCTCATCGCCGCCTGCGCCGCGTGGCGGCCGGACGCTCATGCGGCAGTTCAGCCGGCCGGAAATCGATCCGGCGCGTTTCCATGTCGACCCGCTGCACGAGCACTTTCATTGCCTCGCCCAGGCGAAACACGCGGCCGCTGCGCTCGCCTTCCATGCAGAGGCGGGACGGATCGAAACGGTAGTAGTCGTTCGGCAGGCTGGTAACGTGCACCAGCCCGTCGATCATCAGTTCCGGAATCTGCACGAACAGGCCGAAACTGGTCACGCCCGTGACCACGCCGTCGAACGCATCGCCGACATGGTCCACCATGTATTCGCACTTGAGCCACGCCTCCACGTCGCGCGTCGCGTCCTCCGCACGGCGCTCGTGCGCGGACGTAAGGGCGCCGAGCCGGGTCATCTCCTGACGATCGTATCCGTACGCGCCCGGCTTGCCGCCGCGCACGATGTGCCGGATCGCCCGGTGCACCAGCAGGTCGGGGTAGCGCCGTATCGGCGACGTGAAATGCGCGTACGCCTCGAGCGCAAGGCCGAAATGGCCGATGTTCTCCGGCGAATACTCCGCGTGCGTGAGGCTGCGCAGCATCTGCATGGAAATTGCCGCACTGTCCGGCCGACCTTCGGTCTGGCGGGCAAGCTCTGCGAAATCGCGGGGCTTGACGTGCTCCGCGTGCGGCACTTTCAGGCCCAGGCTCACGAGATACTGCCGCAGCTCGTCGAAACGGTCGGGGTCCGGTCGCGCGTGGATTCGATACAGGCCGGCGACCCGGTGTCGCCGCAGGAATTTCGCCGCCTCGACGTTGGCCGCGATCATGCACTCTTCGATGAGCCGGTGTGCGTCGTTGCGGGCGACGGCGCGTATGCGCTGGATCGTGCCGTCGTCGCCGAGCTCGAACTTCACCTGCGGCAGGTCGAGTTCCAGCGCACCGCGGCGCTTGCGCGCGCTCGCGAATGCACCGTAGACGCCGTGCAGGTTGCGCACGGCATCGCGCACGTCCGCAGGGACCGCGCCTTCGTCGCCGTCGAGGAACGCGCCGACACGACTGTACGTCAGCCGCGCCTTCGAACGCATGACCGCCTCGTGGAACGTCGACCGTGTGACCTTGCCGCTCGAACTCACCCGCATGTCGCAGACCATGCACAGGCGGTCGACCTTCGGGTTCAGCGAGCACAGCCCGTTCGACAGGGCCTCGGGCAGCATCGGGACGACGCGGTCGGGAAAGTACACGGACGTACCTCGCGCCACGGCTTCCCGGTCCAGCGGCGAGCCTTTCTCCACGTAATGTGCGACGTCCGCGATGGCGACGATGAGCCGCCAGCCGCCGCCGGCGGGTTCGCAATACACCGCGTCGTCGAAATCCCGCGCGTCGGCCCCGTCTATCGTCACCAGGTCCAGCCCGCGCAGGTCAAGACGCCCGCGTTTCGCCGCCGACTTCACCGTCGTGCCGAACGCCCCGGCCGCGTCCCGTACTGCGGCCGGCCAGTGGCTCGGGATGCCGTTTGCCTGGATCGCGATCTCGGTCGCGATCCCTTTCTCGTCCGGCGCGCCGATCACGCGCACGATACGCCCGGTCGCCTGCTCGTGTTGCGACGGGTGGTCGATCACTTCGGCCACGACGATCTGCCCGGGACGCGCCCCGCCGGTATCGCCCTTGCCGATGAGTATGCGGTGCGAGATCTTCGGATTGTCCGGAACGACGAGTCCGATGCCGCGTTCGCGAATGAACTGGCCCGCCACTTCGCGCGTACCGCGCTGCAGGATTTCGACGACTTCGCCATCGGGCTTCCCGCGCCGATCCACGCCGGCAATACGCACGGCGACCCGGTCGCCGTCGAACAACGAGCGCATCTCGCGCGCCGACAGGTAGATGTCCTCCTCGCCGGCGTCGGGCACGAGAAAGCCGAAGCCGTCGCGGTGGCCGCTGACGCGCCCGGTCACGAGCTCGAGCTTCTGCGTCAGGCAGTATTCCTTGCGGCGGTTCCGGATGATCTGGCCTGCACGCACCATCCCGTCGAGCCGATCGACCAGCAGCGAACGCATCCGCTGGCCTTTCAGCCCGAAGGCCTGAAGGATCGCCTCTGCTTTCTGCGGGACGCCTGCCTCGGTCAGGTGCTCGAGCAGTGCATTGCGATCCGGAATCGGGTGCCGGTACGCCTTGCCCTGGCGCCCGCCCCCGGACGGCTTCTTCGACGCTTTGCGTTGCCTTGCCAAACAGTGTGCTCCTGCGCGCCCGCCCGGCGCGCCGCGTAATCATTGACAGGCCGCGCCTGCATTGAGTACAGTGCGCGGCCTCGCGAATCCGCCGATTGTACGCGGATACGCCATGCCGAGGTGGCGGAATTGGTAGACGCGCTAGCTTCAGGTGCTAGTGGGGGTAACCCCGTGGAGGTTCAAGTCCTCTTCTCGGCACCAGACATCGAAAGCCCCCAGACGGGGGCTTTTTTCGTTTCTGCCCGCGGCAAAGGCCGCCGGGCATCCTCCGCGGGCACCGGGTCGCGCGGGGATCGCTGATACGGAGCCCGTACATGGGATGGACACGCTTGTCACGCCGCCGCATCTTCGAGAACGACTGGATGGACGTGTTCGAAGACGAAGTCCGCAACCCGACGGGCGGCCACAACCGCTACGGGCACGTGCATTTCAAGAACACGGCCGTCGCCATCCTGCCGATCGACGAGGACGGAAACACGTGGCTGGTTGGCCAGTCCCGCTACACACTGGACCAGTTCACCTGGGAGTTGCCGATGGGTGGCGCACCGGCGGGTGAGGTGTTGCTCGATGCCGCGCAGCGGGAACTTCGCGAGGAAACGGGCCTGACGGCGGAGCACTGGACCGAGGTGATGCGACTGCATCCCAGCAATTCGATCACCGACGAGATTGGCGTCGTGTTCGTTGCGACGGGGCTGACCGAAGGCCCGACGGACTTCGACGAGACCGAGGACCTGACAGTTCGCAGGCTGCCGTTCGACGACGCGGTGAACATGGTGTTGAGCGGCGAGATCACGGACGCGATCAGCGTCGCCGCCCTGCTTCGCTACCGGCTCTCCGGCATTTCCTGACGGCGCGCGGCGACGTTTGCCTGCACGCGGTGGAACAAGTCATCGCGCAGGCCGGCGAGCTTGAACAGTTCGACGACGGTGAAAAACGGTGCGGCGAGGTTCGCCTGGATCGGGTGACGCACGAGCACCGGCATCGAACGCTCGATGGCATGGCCGATGAACTGCGCGATGTAACCACCCACGAAACACGCGCCTGCAATGAGGCCGGATGTCGCTGGCGGCAGGGCCCCGATGCGCATTGCCAGCAGTGTCAGCAGGTATCCACCGACCAGGAACGTCAGCGCAAAGACGGCGTCGAGCGTCAGATAAAAAAGAAAGAATCCGGCGAGCACGACGTGCGCCAGCGTCAGGTGCACGGGGCCCAGGTCCATTCCCACCCAGGTCAGCGGTATCAGCACGCCGAGCATGATCGTCGGTATGCCGACCAGGTGCACGAAGATGTTCACCGGATGCTGATGTGCCGCCGCGTACCCGGTCAGCATCTCCAGCAACTTGTTGTCGGCGGTATGCACGCTTGGCAGTATACTGCACTCCTTTCAACGACGGGAGTACACCGTGAGTCTGCTGGCGGCCGGCGTCATACTCTTTGGCGCCACGCACCTGTTTCCGGCCATCGCGCCGGCGTCGCGCGACCGCTGCATTGTTCGGCTCGGCCGGCAGCCGTACCGCGGGCTGTTCTCGATCGTCATCGCGGCTTCGCTGGTCCTGATCGTGATCGGTTGGCAGCGCACGACGCCGGCGGCGGTCTACGCGCCGCCGCTCTTCGGAAGCATCGTCGTACCGGCATTGATCTTCATCGCGTTCTTCCTGCTGGCGGCCAGCCATGCGCCCGGCAATACGAAGCGCTGGTTGCGACATCCGATGCTGACCGGCACTGTCGTCTGGTCTGTCGCGCACCTGCTGGCCAACGGCGACGACCGCTCGATCATCCTGTTCGGCGGCATTGGCCTCTGGGCGATCGTGTCGATACTGTTCATCAACCGGCGTGACGCGGCGTGGCAAAAACCGGGGCCCGTGCCGGCATCGCGGGACCTGATGACACTGGTTGCCGCGGCCGCCGTGTTCGCGATCGTGGCGGCACTTCATTCCTGGCTGTTCGGCGTATCGCCGTGGCCGGCATTACACTGAGGCACGAACATGCAACATCGGGACTGGCGTGAACTCGCGGAAGTGGTCGGCTTCGTCACGATCGTCGCGGTACTCGTGATGATCGCCCTGGAGCAGCGAACGGCGAACCGGATCGCACAGCGTGCAGCGGAGTTCGACGCTCAGTACCAGCTCGCCAGCCTGTACGCCGATATGTACCAGGCGCGCGCCGGCAACCCGGAAGTCGCCAAGGTGTTTGCGAAGATTTCGTCGCCCCAGGGTCACCTGATCACCGCGACCGACACCTCGCAGATTCGCGCCATCGCGCAGCAGTACATCAACCTGTACCGTATTGCGCAGGCCGCTTACGACAACGGCCTCTTGCCGGACGCTCGTTTCGAACAGATGCGTGCCGACCTGCAGTCCGCCATCGAGCGCTACCCCGGCCTGCAGCCGGCGCTGCTGTCGCTGTACGATTCCTTGTCCGATCCGGAAAGTCTGCCGATTCTCGCGCCCCTGGCCCGGCTGGCGGAAGGCCGCAGCGTCGACGCCACCGAGTAGCGGCCGAGCCCCGCGTGCATCGGCGCGCCGGCTTGATTACAGTACGTTCAGCGAGCGAACCGATGCCCAGGGGGAGATGCCGGCATGGTCAAGTTGCTGTTCGTTCTTATTGTCGTTCTGGGCATGGCCTGGTGGTATTTCCACCGCCGCGCCGCGCGCGAGGCCGCGGCACGGAGCGCCGCCGATGCGAGCCGTCGCCTGACGCAGTCGTCGTCCGAATTCCATGCCGTCGCGATCAGGACGCCGGCCACCGCGTGCGACGCCGCGCGCAAGCTCGAGGGGATACGCTACCTGGGACCGGATGCCCCGAAGCTGCCGCTCCCGGATTGCGACCGTGAGCACTGCGAGTGCCGCTTTCAGCATTACGACGATCGGCGTACCGGCAAAGATCGGCGCAGCCCGTTCGGGTCAGCCGGCTCGACACCCGGGACCGGCCGTTTCCAGGCGGAGCGCCGGCAGAAGGAGGGGCGGCGCACCGACGACTGACGGTACGCGACTGCCGAGACCGCGGCGTCAGAACCCGTAGGCCGCGACGGTACTCTGGTAGTTCGACAACTCGCTCTGGTGGTAAGCCCGATCCTCGATCAGCACCGCAATCTCGGTCTCGAGTTCGCCGGTACGCTCGGACAGCTCCTTGATGTCGGCAAGCAGCAGCACCCGCTCCTGGGGCGTCGGCTCACTGGAGATCAGCAGTGCTTCCTTGGCGCGAATGGTTTCGCGAACGCGTTCGAGTTCGCTTTCGCGAGCTGCGATCTGCGATGTCGCGTTGTTCACGTTTGCGCGCAGCGAGTAGAGCTGGTGTCCAACCTGGTAGGCATCGAGAAACTCTTCCTCGAGCGCAACGTCGCAAACGCCGTGGTAGCGCCCGCCGCTGACGCCGAGGTTGTACCCACGGCTCGGCTGGCAGAATTCGACGAGACCGTCGTTGCGCCCCGCCTTGTACGCCGCGAAATCGGCGGTAATTCCGTGCTTGGCGCAGGCCTTGCGGTGGCTGCCGAAATGGTCCGTCGGCAGTCCGCGAGACCCGTCTTCATAGCCGAGAGCCGCCCAGTCGGTGGCCGCGCACTCCTCCGGCCCCATCGACGAACAGGCACCGAGCGCCATCGTCAGGGCAACGAACGTCATCGTCAGTATCCGGGTATTCATCACGTTCCTCACTTCCGGTCCTTCCGACCGAACTGCCTGGCGAACGGACTCGCCTGTCCGAACGCTACCAACCGGGGCCGTTCGACCCCGTGATGACGTTCACAAATAGCGTCCGGCACCTGAATCCACGCTGAAAACGGCGACCCGCGTCAGTCCCGGGTCGCCCCGGTGTGACCTGCGTCACAGTGAGCCCGCATCCGCGCCGCTACGCTGCGGGAACGCCAGCGAACCGGAGACACCCGGATGGACTTACAGGCCGTGGGGGCATCCGCGACGATCGCGCTGCTGTGCGCCGCCCTGTTCGCGTGCGCCGCGAAGGGCTGGCACCTCGTCACGCGCGTCATCGCCGGTCACCCGAATTTCGCGGACAGCATCATGTGCGAGTCGGCACAGCGCTTCCGCGACCGCCTGCAGGTGCTGTCGCGCCGCCAGTCCGTGTATTTCGGTGCCGGCGTCATGTTCGTCGTCGTGTATGCCGCCGCCATGCTGTTCCAGGTGCCGGAGCTGTTCGCCGGCTATCCGCAGTGGCAGCTGTACGCGGTGTTCGCCACGCTGCTGGCTGCGCTGTCGCTCGCCGGGTTCCGCCTGGTCCAGACCCTGATCGACTGGCGGCGCGTGCGGTATCTTCATGACGCAAACCTCGCCGTCGGTCACCAGCTCCAGCGTCTCGCCGAGGAGCGGGGCCGCGTCTATCACGATGTGCCGACCACGGCCGGCGTCGTCGACCATGTGCTCGCCGGGCCCGGGGGCATTTACGCCGTCACGGTGCTCGCGCGGCGCCATTTCCGGCCCGGCACGGTCAGCCTCGACGAGCACAGCCTCTCGTGGTCCAACGCGAAAGAGCCGGTGTCCGTCGTCGACGTCACTGCCGGCACGCAGCGCCTGGGCCGCGACCTTCGCGAAGTGGCCGCGCACCCGGTGCGGGTCCGCTCGGTGATCGCGGTCCCCGGCTGGGAAATCGCCGAGCAACTCGGCCAGCATCACCTGCTGGTCAACGAGCGCACGCTGCCGATGTTGCGCGGCTGGCGCAATCACGAAGATTTCCTGATGGACGAGGACGTCGACGCCGTGCACGCGGCGCTGTCGGCCCGCTGTTCACGCGCCCACCGGCGCCGCGTCAAAGCGGGCTGAGCCGCTCGTCCAGCCGGCCGCTTTCCAACACCTCTTCGAACTCGTCGGCCAGGCGCCGGCAGGCATCGACCACCCCGCGCCAGCTGGCCAGGCGTTCCTCGGTCGTCAGGTTCACGAAGTCGTGACGATCCGGGATCTTACCGTTCGGCAACGACGCCACGAATGCCGGTGACGGGCTGACGAGCAGCGTCCGGTCGACGTGCTCGGGCTTCGGCCGCCGCCAGGTGAAGCGCTTGTCGAACCAGCCGGGGCGCAGATAATTGTAGAAATGCACGAACAGCGACAGGCGTCCGTCGCTGCTGTGCGGCAGGTCGATGTGATAGTCGATGACACCGCCGTCACGGTACATCCCCTGGGGCGCGCCCGGAATATCGCGTACGCCCGCCATGACCAGCGGAATCGAGCCGGTGGCGACGATGGCATGCCGCAGGTTGTGCCGGCCGAGCGGCACCTGGTGCAGCGGGAATCCCGGCGCGTCGAAGAACGGCGGCAACCCCGTACCGTTGCACCGGGGATCGAAGAACAGCACCCGGTCGAACATCAGGCCGAGCGTTCGCCGGCTCATCGCATTCAGCCCCGCCGCGGCGGCCAAGCCGGCCATCAGCGTCGCGGGGCGCTCGCTCGCCGCCAGCCCGCGGCTGCGCACCGTCATCACGTGCGTCCGCAGGACGGGATGCGACAGGATCTCGTCGGCGCCGCGATCGCCCAGCACGGTATCCAGGATGTCCGCCGTCCGGCGCGAAATCTCCTCGCGATCCGGGCGCTCGCTGTAGGTCTGCTCGAGATAGGCCGTCTCGAAGCGATCGATGGCAGCCAGCGGGTCCGCCTGGCCGAAGCAGGCCATCCGCCAGGCGCCGATCGACGTGCCGATCATGTGTACCGTGCCCTGGAGACCGGGTAATATGCGCCGCGCGACGACCCGGTCGAGCTGGCTGAGGGCCAGCCATTTGGCACCGCCGGAAGCACCTGCCAGCGTGCCGATGCGCTCCGTGCGAAGGCCATCCGCCCGAATTTCCCGCATGGCGGAAGGCCCGGCCGTGAACGTCAGCGCTCGCGACTGTCTAAAGGGTTGTGACATGCGTCGCAGTTTACATTCGTTCGGCGCGCCCTAATTAAACGGGCATACCCGGCGCCGTCCGGGACCACGGGGGTTTCCTTGGCCATACACCATCGATTGCTGCTGCTGATCGCGCTGGCCGTGCCTGCGCCTGTTTTCGCCCATTCGGATGCCGGACCGCCGCTGTACGTCGCCGAAACCGGCCACGACCGCGGCAACTGCACGGACGCGGGCGCGCCGTGCCGGACACTGTCCTATGCCCTGGGCCGCGTCGGCAAAGGCGGCGAGATTCGCGTGGCGGGCGGGCGCTATTCCCTGGCTGCGGCCGGGGATCTCTTTCACGTGGTCAGCGGTATCGTGACCGTCCGCGGCGGGTTCTCGGGCGACGACGCATTCGCCGCCCCGGACGTGGCAACGTCCACGCTCGTCGGCGTGCCGCCCGAATACCGCGCCCTGTTCACGAGCCGCGGCTTTCACGTCCTGGCCGATTCGAAGTCCCTGGCCGATGATGACGCCGACGCGAGCGAAACCCGGCGCTTGATGAAGCTCCACGAATCGCTCGAAAAGTCGCTCGCCGGCGCGCCGTGCACCGGCGGCCAATCCGGTGGGCTCGCCTGCAGCAATATCGAGCTGTTTTCGCATCTTTCGCGGGCCGACGTGAGCGCCACGCCGTCGGCCGCATCCGACGTGTGGGGATTCACGGACCTGAATACGGGCCGGGAGTACGCCGTCGTCGGGTTCAACATCGGCACCGGCGTGTTCGACGTCACGGATGCGACGACGCCGCGCGAAATCGGCTTCATCGACGGTCTCAATACGACCTGGCGCGACGTCAAGATCCACCAGTATTTCGATGACGCCCTGGACCGGTGGCGGGCTTACGCCTACATCACGACCGACGGTACCGCCGACGGACTGTTCGTGATCGACCTCGCGGGCCTGCCGCAGCGGATTGCACGCGTCGGCTATGCCAGTGACTTCAGCGCCGCCCACAACGTATTCTCGGCCGACACGGACTACGCGACCGGCTTGTCACGGACCGGCCGGACGCCGACGCTGGTCATCGCCGGCTCGAACAACGGCGGCGGCCGATTCAGGACCTACGACCTGGATGATCCTGCAGCGCCGCGCTTCGGCGCCATGCCGGCGCCGGGCGCCAGCGACTACATGCATGACGCCGCGACGATGATCATTCGCGATGCGCGCAAGGACACGCAGTGCGTCAATGCCACCGACTATTGCGAGGTCCTGTTCGATTTCAATGAAACGACGGTCGACATCTGGGACATCACCGACCCGGGTGCGGCGGTCCGTCTCAGCCGAACGCCGTATGCGAACGCCCGCTACACGCATTCGGGCTGGCCGTCCGAAGACGGCATGCACCTCTACGTGCACGACGAACTCGATGAGCGGGACGTCGGTCTGCCGACGACCGTTCGTGTCTTCTCGCTGGCGAACCTGGCGTCCCCGGTCGCCGCAGGCTCGTGGACCGGGCCGACGAATGCCATCGATCACAACGGCTTCGTGCGTGGCAACCGCTACTACATGTCGAACTACAGCCGCGGTCTCACGGTCCTCGACCTGGACAACCCGGCAAGCCCCGTCACTGTCGGTTACCTCGACACCTACCCGTTCTCCGACGGCTCGGGCTTCGTCGGCGCCTGGGGCGCCTACCCCTATTTTCCGAGCGGCACGATCGCAATCAGCGACATCGCCGGCGGACTGTTCCTGGCCGGTGACGCGACACTCGACGTACCCGCCGGCAGCCTGTCGTTAGCAGCGGCATCGTTTGCCGGGACCGAGGGCGGCGACGTCACGGTCACGGTTCGCCGCGACGGTGGTACCGCGGGCGCAGTGAGCGTCGGCCTGGAGTTGGTTCCGGGCACGACATCGGGCGACGATTTCGGCAACTACGCGACGACCGTCGCGTGGGCCGACGGCGATGCTGCCGACAAGTCCGTGTCGTTGCCGATTCTCGCGGACGGCAACGCGGAACCGCTTGAACAGGCGCTCGTCCGTCTCGTCGCGCCCACCGGCGGTGCCACGCTCGCGCCGCGCAATCTCGCGCCCGTGTTCCTCGCGGACCCGGGCGCCGGTGCCGAGGTCGACTTCGCCGCGCCGCTGGTGCAGGCCGCCGAACGCGGGTTCGCGACCGCGGTCGTCGTCCTGCGTCGCCGCGGCAACGCATCGGGTGCCGTCAGCGTGGACTACGGCCTCGCCGGCGGCGATGCGACCGCCGGCGCCGACTTCGACGGCGCCACCTCGGGAACCGTGACCTGGCCCGACGGCGACGCGACGCCCCGCTGGATCGAGTTCGGCATCGCGGACGACGGCGTGGTCGAAGACGACGAGTTCTTCGAACTCACGTTATCCGCGCCCGCCGGCGCGCAGCTCGGCCCCAATGCGAGCGTGCGCGTCGAGGTGCTGGACGGCGACGGCGCTAACGCCGCGCCGAACGCGATCGTTTCGGCCAGTCAGCAGGTCGCTCCGGGCGCCGCGGTCTCGCTGGACGGCAGTGCGTCGGCGGACCCGGACGGCGACGCGCTCACGTACGCGTGGACCCAGACGATGGGGCCCTCCGTAACCCTGTCCGGGGCATCCGGCCCGGAAGCCGCGTTCACGGCACCGACGGTGACGTCGAGTACGCTGCTGCGCTTTCAGCTGACGGTGACGGACCCCCGCGGTCTCAGCGACACGGCCACGACGAATATCACGGTCACGACGACGCCGGACGATGACGGCGGCGGTGGCGGCGGACCCGCCACCTGGCTGGTACTGATGCTGGCGGCCGGCGGCCTTGCGCGCCGGCGATTCAGCCGAACGGATGACGCTTGATGATCGTCTGCTCGCGGTCCGGGCCCGTCGATATGATGTCCACCGGCACGCCGGACAGCTCCTCGATACGCGCCAGGTAGGAGCGCGCGTTCGCCGGCAGCTCGTCCAGCGCCGTCACGCCGACGGTGGACGATTTCCACCCCGGGTGTTCTTCGTACACCGGCGTGCAGTCCGCGAAGCGGTCGACGATCACCGGCAAGCCGTTGATCGGTTCGCCGTCGATCGTGTAGCCGACGCAGATGCGGATCGTCTCGAGTTCGTCCAGGACGTCGAGCTTCGTCACGCACAGGCCGGACACGCTGCTGTTCACGATCGACCGGCGCAACGCCACCGCGTCGAACCATCCGACACGCCTCGGCCGCCCGGTCGTAGCACCGAATTCCGCGCCGACCCGCGCGAGGTGCTCGCCCGTGTCGTCGAACAGCTCGGTCGGGAACGGGCCAGCGCCGACGCGCGTCGTGTACGCCTTGACGATGCCGAGCACGTAGTCGATGTCGCGCGGGCCCATGCCGGTGCCGGTGCTGGCGGCCGCCGCGACCGTGTTCGACGACGTGACGAACGGGTAGGTCCCGTGGTCGATATCGAGAAACGTTCCTTGCGCACCTTCGAACAGGATGCTGCCGCCGGAGGCCGACGTGTCGCTCAGGATCTGGGTAACGTCGGCTGTGATCGGTGCGACGATCTCCGCCGCCTCGAGCGCCTCGTCGAGCGACTTCACGAAGTCGACCGGCTCCGCACCGTAATACCGGCGCAGCAGGAAATTGTGGTAGTCGAGCACCTCGCCGAGCTTCGCTGCGAAGTGCTCGCGAACGAACAGGTCCGCAATGCGCAACCCGCGCCGCGACACCTTGTCTTCGTACGCGGGGCCGATGCCCCGGCCGGTCGTGCCGATCGCGGCAGCGCCGCGTGCTTTTTCGCGCGCCAGGTCGAGCGCCGCATGCGACGGCAGGATCAGCGGGCAGTTCGGGCTGACTTTCAACCGCTCGAACACCGGGACGCCGTTCGCCACCAGCTTGTTGGCCTCGGCCACCAGCGCGTCGAGCGCCACGACGACGCCGTTGCCGATCAGGCAGCTGACGCCGTCGCGCAGGATGCCCGACGGGATCAGGTGCAGCACGGTCTTCTTGCCGCCGATCACCAGCGTGTGGCCGGCGTTGTGCCCGCCCTGGAAGCGCGCCACCACGGACGCCCGCTCCGTCAGCAGATCGACGATCTTACCCTTGCCCTCGTCACCCCACTGAGTGCCGACGACGACGACGTTCTTTCCCATAACGAAGATCCGGTTGGTATGGCTCGGGAAGCCCGGCAGATTCCTGTCTAGAAACCGCGGACGAAAAACAGCAGAAAGAGGCCGGCGATGATCAGGATCAGGCCGGCCGTCCTCATTGAATTGTCACCCAGCCGCGTGACTTCCGCCACTACCCGCCGGTAGGTGCCGGGCGCGGCGAACGGCAGCAGCCCTTCGATCACGAGGACCAGCGCGAGCGCGGTGAATATCTCGGTCCACATGGCCGGACGGCGCGTCCGCCCGAATCAGCGATTCCCGCCGGACTGGTTCAGGTACCGGAAGAACTCGTTGTTCGGGTCGACGACCAGGATGTCGCCTTCCTTGCCGACGGACCGCCGGTAGGCGTCGATGCTGCGGTAGAACGCGTAGAACTCCGGGTCCTGGTTGAACGCGTTCGCGTAGATCTCCGCGGCCCGGGCATCGCCCTCACCGCGGATCATCTGGCTGTCGCGGTACGCCTCCGCGAGGATGATCGTCCGTTCCCGGTCTGCGCCGGCGCGAATCTCGGCCTCGTTCTCGCGGCCCTCGGCGCGGCGTTCCGCGGCGATGCGCTTGCGCTCCGCCTCCATCTGCGCGTAGACGGAGTTGCGGACGTCTTCCATGAACTCCACCTGCTTCACGCGAAAGTCGATGAGGTCGACGCCGAGGTCGGCCGCCGTATCTTCGGCGCGAACGAGCAAGTCGCGCATCAGCTCCGCACGACCGACGGAAATGGCCTCACGCACCGTGCGCTTGCCGAACTCGGTGACAACGGCGTTCTTGACGATTTCCCGCAGACGCATTTCGGCGATTTCGCGGACACCGTTGCTGGACGTGTAGTAACGCAGCGGATCGACGATGCGGTACTTGACGAAGAAATCAACGTCGAGCGACTCGTTCTCTTTCGTGAAGACGCGCTCGGGGCGGTCACTGATCGTCAGGATGCGCGCCGGAAACTTGCGCACGTCCTCGAAGATCGGAATCTTCCAGTGCAGGCCCGGCTCGTACTCGGTGCTGACCACCTCGCCGAAACGCCGCTTGAGCGCTGTCTCGCGCTCGTTGACCGTGAACACCGACGTTGCCAGCAGGATGATGCCGACACCGAAGGCGACGATGAGTCCGAAACGGTTCGATGGCATCAGCGTGTCCTCCGCTCGCGCAGGTCATTGGACGGCGGCGCTTCCGTGGACGGCGCCGGCGCCGCCGACGTGTCGGAACTGCGCTGCCGGGAGGCGTCACCGCCCGCCCGGTTCTCAAGAAGCCGGTCGAGCGGCAGGTACATCAGGTTGCCGCTGCCTTCCGCGTCGAGGATGACCTTGTTCGCGCTGCCGTAGACGGCCTCGACGGCATCGATGTACAGGCGCTCGCGCGTGACGCGCGGCGCTTTCTGGTATTCGGCGAGCAGTGCCACGAAGCGTGACGCCTCACCTTCCGCGTTCGCGATGACCTGGTCCCGGTAGGCTTCTGCCTCCTGCAGGACCCGCGCCGCCTCGCCCCGCGCCCGCGGGATGATGTCGCGCCGGTAGGCGTCGGCTTCCAGTTCGTAACGCTCGGCGTCGTTGCGCGCGCGTTGCGCGTCGTCGACCGCGTTCTGCACATTCTGCGGGTACTTCACGTCCTTCAGCGACACCGACGTGACGACGATGCCGGCCTCGTAGAGATCCAGCGTCCGCTGCAGCGCGGCCTGCGTGCGCGACGCGATCTCGTCGCGGCGTCCGGACGCCACGAGCTCCTCCAGCTCACTCGTGCCGACGACCTCGCGCAGCGCGCTCTGCGTCACGTCCTCGAGCGTCTGCTCGGGCAGCTCGACCTCGAAGCTGAACTTGACCGCATCGGCGCGCCGGTACTGAACGACCATGTCGATGAACACGTACTGCTCGTCGGCCGTCAGCATCTCGGTGCGGTACGGGTAGTCGACGACGATGATCGTGTTCACGAGATCGACGCGCTCGACCGGCGCCGGGATGTGCCAGTGCAGGCCCGGCTCCGTGGTCTTGATGAACGCGCCGAAACGCTGCACGACGCCGCGCTCGGCTTCGTCGACCCGGTAGAAGCCGGTCGCGAGCCAGCCGAGCACGATGAGGACGATGATGAAGCCCAGGCCCCCGCCGCCGCTGCCGCGGCCGCCGCGCCCCTTGCCACCGCCGAACAGGCCGCCGAGGCGCTTCTGCCAGTTCTGCACGATCTTGTCGAGGTCCGTCGGCTCGCGGTCGTCGCGCCGCCACGGGTCCTTGCCGTTTCCTTGGTCGTTCCAGGCCATAGTCTCTCTGCTCGGTCTTCAGTTCGACGCGACGGCCGCGCCCGGCTCCGGTGCCGGACCGCTTACAGGTCGCAATGAATCGGCCGCGAGGTTCTCACGCTTGAGGAACCGTCGCAAATCCTTCTCGGCCATTTCCAGCTCGATATCCCAGCCGCCGTCATCCTGCGGCGTTTCGCGGAGCACGGCGCCCAGTTCGAACAGCCGCGCCCGCTGGCGGCCCTGCGAGTGATCCAGGTGCAACACGCCGTGCAGCGTTTCGCGCTTCAGGCGCTCGCCGATGGCCGCAAGCAGCATCGGCACGCCCTCGCCACACGCCGCCGACAGCCACACCGCTCGGCCGGCGCCCTGGCGGTTGTGCGTGACGCGCGGCCGCCGGTCCAGCTTGTCGATCTTATTGTATACCCGGATCTGCGGCACCTTGTCGGCGTCGAGCTGGCGCAACACGGCGTTCACCTGCCGTACCCGTTGCCAGCGCTGCTCGTCGCTCGCGTCGATCAGGTGCAGGATGAGGTCCGCCTCTCGCGCCTCCTGCAGCGTCGAGCGAAATGCCGCGACCAGTTCGTGCGGCAGATCGCGAACGAAGCCGACCGTGTCCGCAAGTACGATTTCACGTCCGTCGGGCAATTCGAGCCGACGCACGGTCGGATCAAGCGTCGCGAAGAGCTGGTCCCTCACGTACACGCCGGCATCCGTGAGCGCATTGAAGAGCGTCGACTTGCCGGCGTTCGTGTAGCCCACCAGTGCCACGGTCGGTATGTCCGCGCGGGTGCGATTGCGCCGGTTCATCGAGCGGCGCCGATCCACCTGTGCGAGCCGGTCGTTCAGCACGCGGATCCGGTGGCTCAGTAGCCGGCGGTCCGTTTCGAGCTGCGTTTCACCCGGTCCGCGGAGGCCGATGCCGCCCTTCTGCCGTTCGAGGTGCGTCCAGCCGCGGACGAGCCGCGTCGACAGGTGCTCGAGCTGCGCGAGCTCGACCTGCAACTTGCCTTCGAAACTGCGCGCGCGCTGCGCGAAGATGTCGAGAATGAGTCCTGCGCGATCGAGTACGCGGCACTTGAGCTCGCGTTCCAGGTTGCGTTCCTGGCTCGGCGAAAGCTCCGCCGACGAGATAACCAGCTCGGCACCGTGCCGTTCGATGCCGGCGCGCAGGTCGGCGAGCTTCCCGCCGCCGATGAAGGTTCTCGGGTCTGGCCGTCGGCGGGCACTGACGATCTCGTCGACCACGATGGCGCCTGCGGATCTTGCCAGTTCCGCAAACTCCTCGCGTTCGGATATCTCTGGTGCGCCGGCCGGGCTCGCGTGAACGAGTATGGCTCGTTCGCCGCTTTGCGGTCGTTCAAACAAACACTGCCTCCACGTGGCGTGAAGGAAAGAGGTTCCTATTCGTCTCCGTCTCCATCGTCATCCGGAAGCGGCAAGCGTACGTTTCGCGACGGCACGACCGTCGAGATCGCGTGCTTGTATACCATCTGGTTGACGCTGTTTTTCAGCAACACGACGAACTGGTCGAACGAATCGACCTGTCCCTGCAACTTGATGCCATTGACGAGATAGATGGATACCGGAACCTTTTCCTTGCGTAAAATGTTCAGAAACGGATCTTGCAGCGTCTGCCCCTTGGCCATCTCGGGTCTCCTCGTTCTTGTTGTTGTTGAACACCACTGTCCGGTGGCGCCGGCCTTGCCCGGTGTTCAGCCTAAGCGATGAAAAATGGTATCAGAAAGGCGGTTATTGCGTCGATCGACGCGCTTTCAAGGGGGTCGTGCCACCGCGCCTCCGGCATGCCGCGTAGCCACGTGAGCTGGCGCTTTGCCAGCTGGCGGGTCGCCACCAGCGCGCGGTACCGCGCCTCCTCGAAACTCGACCGCCCGTCGAGGTGCGCCCAGAACTGGCGGTAACCCACCGACCGCATCGACGGCGCATCCGCCGTCAGCCCCGGCCGGCGCCGCAGGCCCTCGAGTTCCGCAAGAAAGCCGTTGGCGAGCATGCCATCCAGGCGGGCCTCGATGCGCGCGTGCAGCACGGCGCGCGGCTCGGGCACGAGCGCCAGCTGCAGGTAACGATCGGCATCGCCCGACGTGACCGGGCCGGCAGCGTGCCAGTCGGTCAGCGTCCGGCCACTTGCACGAAAGACCTCCAGCGCGCGCTGTATGCGCTGACTGTCGTTCGCCTCGATGCGCGCCGCCGATGCCGGATCGACGGCGGCAAGCTCCGCGTGCAATGCGGGCCAGCCGCGTTCGGCGGCCTCGGCATCGAGGGACGCCCGCAACCCGGGGTCTGCCGCCGGCAATGCGGCGATCCCCTTCAGCAATGAGCGGAAATACATCATCGTGCCGCCCACGAGCAGCGGGACGCGGCCCGCCGATCGGATGGCGGCTATGGCGGCACGCGCATCGCGCACGAACTCGCCGGCGGAGTACGGTTCCTCCGGGTCGCGGATGTCGACGAGGTGGTGCGGCACGCGAGCGAGCGTCGCCGCGTCGGGTTTCGCCGTGCCGATGGCCATGCCGCGGTACACGAGCGCGGAATCCACGCTGATGATCTCGAACGGAAACGCCTCGCAAAGCGCGATGGCAATCTCGGTCTTTCGCGACGCCGTCGGCCCCATCAGGCAGACGGCCAGTGGCGCCTCGCTGCCCCGGCCCTCGGCCATCAGCGCCCGCGCAGGAACAGCCGATCCAGCTCCGGCAGGGTCACCGACGTCCACGTGGGCCTGCCGTGATTGCACTGGTCCGCGCGATCCGTGCGCTCCATTTCCCGCAGCAGCGCGTTCATTTCGTCGATCGTGAGAATCCGGTTTGCGCGTACGGCATTGTGGCAGGCCATGGTCGCCAGCATGTCGTCCGCGATGTCGGCGACGCGACGGCTGCCACCCGAATCGGCCAGGTCGCCGAGCACGTCGCGCAGCAGGGATTCCGCGTCCGCATAACGCAGCAGGCTCGGCACTTCCCGCACCGTAACGCTGGTCTCGCCGGTGCGGTCGACCACGAGGCCGAGCGATTCGAGCACCTCCCCCGACTCCTCGACGAGGCGCGCTTCGCGCTCTGCCACCGCGACGGCGACCGGCACGAGCAGCGGCTGCCGCACGACCTCCCGGTCCGACAGGTCGCGCTTGAGCTTTTCGTACATCACGCGCTCATGCGCGGCGTGCATGTCGACGAGCACGAGCCCGTCACGGTTCTCCGCAAGTATGTAGACGCCGGCCAGTTGTGCGAGCGCATAGCCGAGCGGCGGCACGTCGTCCGTTGCCGGCCGCGGCGCCGGACTCGCCGACTGTTCGTAGTGGCGCAGGACGTCGCTCACCGCCTGGCGTGACGGCGAAGGCGCGGGACGGTAGGCCGGCACGCCGGCCCCGTCGGCCGCCGGGGCGAGCGACAGCCCGGGCTGACCGGTCATCGCGGGCATGGCGGCCGGCCTCGGCGCCGGCGCCCGCCCGCCGGGGCGCGTGTCGCGCAGCGCCTGCTCCAGTGTCTGCGACACGAACCCGTGCAGGCGGCGGCCGTCACGAAAGCGCACCTCGTGCTTCGCGGGGTGCGCATTGGCGTCGACGGCGCCCGGATCGAGAGCAAGGTACAGGACGTAGGCCGCGTGCCGGCCGTGGAACAGCACGTCGCGATAAGCGTGCCGCGCCGCGTGCGCGAGCGTGCGGTCGGCGATGCTGCGGCCGTTGACGAACCAGAACTGCTGGTCAGCCTGCGCGCGGTTGTACGCGGGCATGGCGATCCAGCCGGACAGCGCGAGTCCGTGTTCGTCGCGGTCGAGACGCAGCGCCTGTGCCGCGAAGGCCTCCCCGAGGATCGACGCGACGCGCGCGAGCCGGGTCGCCTCATCGCGCGCCGCCGGCAGGTCCAGCACCGTCCGCCGGTTGTGTGTCAGTGTCAGCGCAACGTCCGGCCGCGACAACGCGAGCCGGTGCAGCCATTTCTCGACGTGGCCGAATTCCGTCCGGTCCGTGCGCAGGAATTTGCGGCGCGCCGGCGTGTTGTAGAAAAGGTCGTGTACCTCGACGGTCGTCCCCTGCGGGTGCGCGTCCGGCGACGGCCCCTGCAGCGCTCCGTCATCCGTTTCGATGCGCCAGGCCGACGTATCGGCCGCGGTGCGCGACACCAGCGACATGCGCGCGACGGAGCCGATGCTCGGCAGCGCCTCGCCGCGAAAGCCCAGTGAGGCGACGGCTTCCAGGTCCTCGAGACTCGCTATCTTGCTGGTCGCGTGCCGCGACATCGCGAGCGGCAGTTCCTCGCGCGGAATGCCCGCGCCGTCATCGCGGATCCGAATGAGTTTCCGGCCGCCGTCGACGATGTCGATCTGCACGCTGCGTGCACCGGCATCGAGGCTGTTCTCCAGCAGTTCCTTGACGACCGACGCCGGCCGCTCGACGACTTCGCCGGCCGCGATCTGGTTGATGAGGTGGTTCGGGAGCTGGCGAATGGGCATGAAACGGGCGCGCGATGGCGGACGGCAGGAAAGCGCGTCATTGTTTCAAATTCGGGAGACGCTGACCATTTCCCGTCGCGCACGGCGGGAACGGACGGGCGGGTGTGGTGCGGGAACGTCCCGCGGATCAGCCGCCGGCGTAGACGGGGATCGACAGCGTCTGGCCGACGCGAATCCGGTCGTTCGCCAGGCGATTCGCGCGCCGGATGTCGGCCGCGCTGACGTTGTAGCGGGCGGCGATTTCGGACAGCGTGTCGCCGCGCGAAATAACGTGCCGCACCTCGCGCACCGGCTGCCGGCGAACGTCCATCGCAATCCGCGTGTCGGGTGGCGGATTTTCGTAGAAGTACGAGCGGATACCCGCCAGCATTGCATCGGCCAGCCGACCCTGGTGGCGGCTGTCCCGGAGGCGCGCCTCTTCTTCCGGGTTCGAGATGAAACCGGTCTCGACGAGTATCGAGGGAATATCCGGGGACTTCAGCACGACGAAACCCGCCTGCTGCACCGTACTCCGGTGCGCCTTGCCGATGCGCGTCAGTTCGCGGATCACGTCGCCGCCCACGTCGAGGCTCGCACTCAATGATGCATTCTGCGAGAGGTCGAGCAGCACGGATGCGAGCACGTCGTCTTTGTCCTGCAGCGACACGCCGCCGACGCTCGCGTTCTCGCGTGCGGCGAGTTGTCGCGCCGCTTCGTCGCTCGCGCCCTTGAGCGACAGCGCGTACACGGTCATGCCCTGCGGGCGCCGGTCCTCGACGGCATCCGCGTGAATCGAGACGAACAAGTCAGCCTTGTTGCGCCGGGCGATCGCAATGCGTTCATAGTGGTCGACGTAGACGTCGCTGTCGCGGATCAGGAGTGCGCGCATCCCCGGCTCGGCGTCGATGCGCCGCGCCAGCGCCCGCGAGATCGCGAGTGCGACGTCTTTCTCGTAGGTCCGGCGCTTGCCGATGGAGCCCGGATCCTTGCCGCCGTGACCCGCATCGATGGCAATGACGATATCCCGCCCCTGCGTGAACGTCTCCGACGCCCGCTTCACCGCGTGCGGCGTTTCGGCGCGATGCAGGTCGACGACGAGTCGATTGCCATAGACCTCGTTCGGCGCAACCGTGAAACTGCGCGAGCGCACGTTCTCGTTCAGGTCGAGCACGATGCGCAGGTCGCCGTCCGCCTGCACGGCGCTGCGAATCGCGCTGACGGAACCGGCACCGCCGGGCAGGCGCGCCAGTCGTTCGGCGAGACGGCCGTTCTTCAGGTCGATGACGAGTCGGTCGGGACCGCGCAGCGTGAAGATGTTGTGCGGCACGGGCTGGCTGAGGTCGAGCACGATGCGGGTCTTGTCGTCCTCGGCCCAGACGCGGATGTTGTCCACGGTCGGGCCGGCCTGGACCGCCCCGGTCAGGCAAAAACACATCAACGCAACGGATCGCCGCAAACCCCACATCGCTCGTCTGACCCCAAAGGCCGAAGGATTCCGCCCTGAGTATACGAAAACGGACGGGAATGCCAAGACTTCCTGTGGAAAATTAGGCAGATATCGTGCTTAGTTAATGCGATCGGTCATTCCGGGCGGGCCGGACTGCCCAGAACTGCGCACGCCAGCGCCCGACCGCGCTCGCTCAGGCCTTCCAGCACCGCGGTCCGGCCGGCGCCGGCGTAAGCCAGCTGAACGCGCAAATCCGCGGTGTCCGCGAGCCCCGGCGCACGGTCCGGCCACTCGACGAGCCTCAGGCCGTCGTCGAGGTCGTCCCAGCCGATGTAGTACAGCTCGTCCGGACTGCCGATGCGGTACAGGTCGACGTGGTACACGGTCGTCTGCGCAAGCCGGTAGGGCTCGACCAGCGTGTACGTCGGGCTCGGCACCGGCCCGGCATGGCCGAGCGCGCGTAGCAGCGCCCGCGCCAGCGTCGACTTGCCGGCGCCGAGATCGCCCTGCAGCAGGATCGTCCACCCGGACGACGGCACCGGCAACGCGGCCGCCAGCGCTTCCGCGAGCGCCGCCGTGGCGGCTTCGTCGGCAAGGTGCAGGCTCATCCTCGCCCCACCGCCGCCTGCATCGCCGGCCGCAGCGCTGCGATCACGTCGCGCGCCATCAACCCGCGCTCGCCCTCCTCGGCGGCGAGATCGCCGGCGCGCGCGTGCAGCAGGACCCCGGCGGTCGCTGCCGTTGCCGGCGCCAGGCCTTGCGCGAGCAGTCCGCCGATCACACCCGTCAACACGTCGCCCATGCCGGCAGCCGCCATGCCGGGGTTGCCGGCCGTGCAGACGGCGGGCACGGTGTCGTGCACGGCCACCAGGGTGCCTGCGCCCTTGAGCACCGCAACGCCGCCGTAGCGTCGTTGCAGCGCCAGCACGGTGCCGCGACGGTCCGCCTGCACGTCTCGGGCGGACATGCCCAGCAGCCGCGCGGCCTCGCCCGGGTGGGGCGTGATGACGCGCGCGGCGACCGGGCCGCGTCCCCCCTTGTCACGCGCAAGCAGGTTCAGTGCATCCGCGTCCCAGACCGACGGCAGCGGCGATGCCGCCACGACGTCGAACACCCCGCGCGCCCAGTCGCCGTCGCCGAGGCCCGGCCCGAACGCCACGACGTCGACGATGTCGAGCAGCGCGGAGAGGGTTGCCGCGGTGTCCACGGCGCAGGTCATCAGCTCCGGGCAGGCCGTGCCGATGCTGGCGGCGTGCGCCGGCCAGGTCGCGACGGTGACCTTCCCGGCCCCGGCGCGCAGTGCCGCTTCACCGGCCAGGCGGGCGGCGCCCGGCATCCCGGGTCCGCCACCGACGACCGCAACGTGGCCGAAGTGGCCCTTGTGCGCGTCGCGCCGGCGCCGCGGCAACGCGGTGCGCAGCACGCGGCCGGTCATGCGTCGCAGCACCGGCTCCCCCCC